>JAABVA010000459.1_pt1 | contig 52445 bp, 52 predicted proteins | sample 5560331 | NCBI WGS metagenome assembly JAABVA01 (sample SAMN12812661, study PRJNA571458) | rock metagenome | isolation source: Antarctica rocks | place: Antarctica: Victoria Land, Mt New Zealand sud | collected 2016-01-07
CAGCGCAAGCCGGCCGCCCGAGCACCCAACAGCGCCCGCCACGCCCAACCACGACGACTGACACTCGCTCACAGACCGCGCGACGCCAGACCGTCACACCACGCCCGTTGATGCACGATCCGGGCTAAGCACGTGCTCCGCGGTGAGCGCCCGCAGCTCGTAGACCTGGGTGCGCGAGAGCAGCGCGGCGTTGACCTCGAAGTAGGGGTTCTCCGTCGTCGCCCCGATCAGCGTCACGAGGCCCTCCTCGACGGCGGGCAGCAGCGCGTCCTGCTGGGCCTTGTTGAAGCGGTGGATCTCGTCGAGGAAGAAGATCGTCGGCTCTCCCGTGCTCTGCTGCCGGTGCTCGGCGCGCTCGAGCACGGCGCGCACCTCGGCGCGACCGGCCTGCACCGCGCTCTCCTCTTCGAAGGCCGCGCGGGCCCCGGCGGCGACGATGCGCGCGAGCGTCGTCTTGCCGCTACCGGGCGGGCCGAAGAGGACCATGGAGTGCGGGCGACCCTCCTCGATCGCCCCCCTCAGGGCCGAGCCGGGGTGGAGCAGATGCTCCTGTCCGACGAACTCCGCCAGCGCCGCCGGGCGCATCCGCGCGGCGAGCGGCGCTGCGGCGCCGGCGCCGGCGCTCCGCCTCTCGCCCTCCGGCGGCTCGAACAGGGTCTCCATCGCACACGCCTTGCCCGGCGCTCTCGCGCTAGGCCGCCTCCCCACCCGCGCGCTGGCGTACCTCGAGGCCGGGATCGATGACCGTCATGCTCGCCGCACGCTAGCGGACGCCCTAGCATCCCCGCTGAGATGGAGGCGCTTCAGCCCGAGACCACCGAGCTCCTCCAGCGCCTGCTGCGCTACGACACCGTCAACCCGCCGGGCAACGAGCGCGCGCTGCAGGAGCACCTCGCCGCCCACCTCGAGAGCGCGGGCTTCGAGTGCCTCCTACTCGGCGCGGTGGAGGAGCGACCCAACCTCGTCGCGCGCCTGCGCGCCGAGGACGGCGCCGAGGGTCCGACCCTCGGGCTCCTCGGTCACGTCGACACGGTCCTCGCCACCCCGAGCGAGTGGCACCATGATCCGTGGTCGGGCGAGCTCGCCGACGGCTACGTGTGGGGTCGCGGGGCGCTCGACATGAAGTCCCAGGTCGCCGCCGAGGTGGTAGCCGCCGCGTCGCTGGCGCGCTCGGGCTGGCGCCCCGCGCGCGGCGAGCTCCTGTTGCTCTCCGTGGTGGACGAGGAGACCGGCGGCGCGCTCGGCGCCCGCTGGCTGTGTGAGCACCACCCCGAGGAGGTGCGCTGCGACTTCCTCCTCAACGAGGGCGCCGGCCCGGTGATCGAGCTCGACGAGCGCCGCCTCTACGGCGTGTGCACCGCCGAGAAGGGCGTCTTTCGCTTCAAGGTGGCCACGAGCGGGCGTGCCGGCCACGCCTCGGTCCCGCGCATGGCCGACAACGCGCTGCTCAAGCTCGCGCCGATCATCGAGGCGCTCGGCGCGGGCGGGCGCTCCTACGACCTCACCGAAGCGCCCGCGGCCCTGCTCCGGGCGCTCGGAGAGGACCCCGGCGACCCCGAAGGGGCGCTCGCCCGCCTGCGCGAGACCGCCCCCGTGCTCGCGCTGATGGTCGAGCCGATGATGCAGGTGACCTTCGCCCCCACGGTGATCCGCGCTTCGGAGAAGATCAACGTGATCCCGAGCCGGGCCGAGCTGCAGGTCGACTGCCGGGTCCCGCCCGGGCTCGGCGAGCCCGAAGCACGGCGGCGGATCGAGGAGATCCTCGGGCCGGCCGCGGACTCCTACGAGCTCACCTTCCTCGAGCAGGTGGTGGGTAACTCCTCCACAGCCGACTCAGCGCTCATGGACGCGATCGCCGATTGGATCGGCGAGCACGACCCGGGCGCCGAGACCGTGCCGGTCATGCTCCCGGCGTTCACCGATTCGCGCCACTTCCGCGACGCGTTTCCCGACATCGTCGCCTACGGCTTCTTTCCCCAGCGCCACCAGGGGCTCTTCAAGGTCTGGCCGCTCATCCACTCCGCCGACGAGCGCATCGACGCGCGCGACCTCGGCTTTGCCGCCCGGTGCTACGCCGACCTCGCGCGGAAGCTGCTCGGATGAGCGCGCGCCAGGAGGAGAAGCTCCGACTCGGCGGGATGGCCTTGCGCAACGGTCTGCTCGTGCACGGGCCGACGCACTGGGCCGCGGCCGCGCGGACGCCCGGCGGGGCGATCGAGGTCGCCTCGGGGACCAAGCCGCGCCTGCGCGGGCTGGACGGCGTGCCGGGGGCGCGCGGCGTGGCACGCCTGGCCGAGGCGTTTGCGGTGATTCCGCTCGTCAAGCGCGGACTGCCCGCGGCGCGACTGCCCTTCGAGCATCCGCCCATGGCCGCGATCGCCGCCGGAGCCATGGTCGCCGGCTCGGCGCTCAAGCGCCGCGGCACCCCGGCCGGTGAGGCCTCGGCGCTCGCCGTCTCCGTCCTTCCCGCGCTCTTCGCCCTCCAGGGCGGCGAGCTCGCCGCCTACCACGGCGCCGAGCACAAGGCGATCGCCGGTTACGAGGCCGGCGAGACCGACGCCGCCGACGCCGCCAAGGAGCACGACCGCTGCGGCTCGCATCTCATGGCGCCGCTGCTGGCCTCCAACGCCGCCGGTGCGGCGCTGCTGCGCGCCGCCGTGCGCCGCCCGGGCCCGCTGTCCACGAGCGCCGTCGCCCTCGCCTCGGTCGGCGTCGCCGTCGAGGCCTTCGCGTGGTCAGAGCGCCACGCCGACACCGCGCTCGCGCGCGCCTTCCGCCGTCCCGGCCACGCCCTGCAGCGCACGATGGGAACGCGCGAGCCCGACGAGTCCCAGCTCGCGGTGGCCCGCGCGGCGCTCGCAGAGATCCTGCGTGTCGAGGGCAAGGGCTGAGCTGAGCATGGCGCTCATCGCGCAGAGGCCGCGACTGCCTCCCTCGGTCTTCCGCCTCCCCGTCGAGCGCATCCGCGAGGGCTACTACTCTGACGCCTACTTCGTCCAGACCAAGAGGTTGCTCGAGCACGACGGCCACCACCCGCGTGTCCTCGTGCAGGTCTTCCAGAAGGAGCGCTCGCGGCTCGGCGGCATCGACGAGGCGCTCGCGATCCTCAGGGACTGCGCAGGGGAGCGAGCCCCCGACGGCACGTGGATCTCCGGGTGGGATCGCCTTGAGGTCAACGCCCTGCACGAGGGCGATCCGGTCGCCCCGCGCGAGACGGTGATGACGATCGAAGGCGACTACGCGCTCTTCGCCCACCTGGAGACCGTCTACCTCGGCTGCCTGGCGCGGCGCTCGCTGATCATGCGCAACGTCGCCGCGGTCGTCGAGGCGGCGCGCGGCAAGCCCATCTTCTACTTCCCCGCCCGCCACGACCACTGGCTCGTGCAGACCGGCGACGGGTGGGGCGCTCACGTAGCGGGGGCGATCGGCGTCTCGACCGACGCCCAAGCCTCGTGGTGGGGCGGGCGGGGGATCGGCACCGTTCCCCACGGGCTGATCGGCGCCTACGGGGGCGACACCGTGCTCGCGGCGAGAAAGTTTGCCGACCTCTTCGCCGTTGAGATGAACGTGACCGTACTCGTCGACTGGGACAACGACTCCGTCGCGACCGCGCTCGCGGTCGCCGAGGATCTCGGGGAGCGCCTGTGGGGCGTGCGGCTCGACACGAGCGAGCAGCTCGTCGACCGCTCCCTGTGGGACGAGCTCGGCGGGTTCACGCCGACCGGGGTCAACCCGCGCCTCGTCGAGAAGGTGCGCGGAGCGCTCGACGGCGCGGGGCACTCCGGAGTGAAGATCGTCGCCTCGGGAGGCTTCACCGCCGAGCGCATCGGTGCGTTCGAGGCAGCCGGCGTACCCGTCGACGCCTACGGCGTCGGCTCCTCGCTGATACGCGGCTCCAACGACTTCACCGCCGACGTGGTCATGGTCGACGGGCGCCCGTGCGCGAAGGTCGGCCGCGGCGCCGAGCCCAATCCTCGCCTGGAGCCGGTTGAGTGATTCGCTCAGCGGCCGATAGGAGGAAGAGATGAACCCGCAGTCCTTCCTCGAGTGCGTGCTGAGCGGAGCGGGTGGCTGTCAGCTCGGTCCGCGACCCGCTTCGGTCCCGGTGGCCACGACGTTCATGCCCGTCCACCAGAGCGGCGGCTTCCTCGGCTCCCCGTCCTTTCAGGACTGGGCGGTGACCTGGCTGCCCATCCTTTTCATGGGCGCGCTCGTCTTCCTCGTCTGGCGGACGCTCAAGATGATGCCGCGCACCGCTCCGAAGGAGATTAAGCCCGACGCGGCGCTCCCGATCGGCTGGGAGGAGATCGCCGGCGCGGAGGAGGCCAAGGAGGAGCTCCGCGAGGTCGTCGAGTTCCTGCGTGATCCCAAGCGCTTCCGCAAGCTTGGCGCGCAGGTCCCGGCGGGGATCCTGCTCCACGGGCCGCCGGGCACGGGCAAGACGCTCCTGGCCAAGGCCGTGGCGCACGAGTCGGGCGCCCACTTCTTCTCCCAGTCGGCCGCGGCGTTCGTCGAGATGTTCGCCGGGCTGGGCGCCGCGCGCATCCGGCGCCTCTTCGCCCAGGCGCGCAAGAAGACGCCGGCGATCATCTTCATCGACGAGCTCGACGCCGTGGGCGGCAAGCGGGGAATGGACATCTCGGGCGAGCGCGACCAGACGCTCAACCAGCTCCTCGTGGAGATGGACGGCTTTCAGGGACGCGACCAGCTCGTGGTCATCGCCGCCTCGAACCTGCTCGACAAGCTCGACCCGGCGCTGCTGCGCCCCGGACGCTTCGACCGCCAGATCTTCGTCTCGCCGCCCGACGTGGTGGGCCGCGAGAAGATCCTCGGCGTCCACACCCGCAACAAGCCGTTCGACGGGGTCGACCTCGGCCTCGTGGCCCGCCAGACCGCGGGGCTCACCGGCGCCGACCTGGCCAACATCTGCAACGAGGCGGCGATCTTCGCCGCCCGGCGCCACGGCACGGTCATCTCTCCGGGCGACTTCGACTCCGCGCTCGAGCGCGTGGTGGCCGGCATGCAGTCGCGCCGCACGCTGAACGAGCGCGAGAAGCAGGTGGTCGCCTTCCACGAGGCCGGTCACGCGCTCTGCGGCGAGCTCCTCTCCTCGGTCGACCGGGTGCACAAGATCTCGATCGTGCCCCGCGGCAAGGCGCTCGGGTACACGCTCAACCTGCCGGAGGAGGACCGCTACCTGAAGACCCGGGAGGAGCTTCTCGACTTCATGACGATGCTCCTCGGCGGCCGCGCCGCGGAGCGGATCGTCTTCGGCTCGATCACCACGGGCGCCTCCGACGACCTGGCGCGCGTCGCCGACATCACGCGCGCGATGGTCCACGAGTACGCGATGGGCACCGGGCTCTCCTCGCAGCGCGCGACGGAGGAGAACGTCTCCGACCACACGCTGCGAATGCGCGACGAGGAGCAGCAGGCGCTCTCCGACGAGGCGTTCCGCCGTGCGCTCGAGCTGATCGTCTCCCATAGGCCTCAGCTCGACGAGCTCGCCGAGACGCTGCTCCAGCGCGAGGTGCTCGAGCGCCACGACATCGACCGGATCCTGGCCGGCACCCCGCCCCAGCTCGGGGCGCGCTCGGGGACGGGCCAGATCGGCGTGGCCGCGAGCGTGCGCGAGGATCCGACGCCGCCGCGCGGCCGGGGCGCCTAGGCGACCCGAGCGACCCGCCGGCCGGCGGGTATGCTCGGCGCCGCATGCTCGGCCGCATCGACCACGTGGGCGTGGCCGTCGAGGATCTCGACGCCGCGCTCGCGCTCTACGAGAGCGACCTCTCGCTGACGCTCGCTCACCGCGAGCGGGTGGAGGAGCAGGGCGTCGAGGCCGTGCTGCTCGACGTGGGCGACGGGCACGTCGAGCTGCTGGCCCCGCTTGCTCCCGACACGCCCGTGGGGAGGTTCCTGGCCCGCAAGGGGCCGGGCCTGCACCACGTCGCCTACGCCACGGGCGACATCGAGGCCGAGCTCGAGCGCCTGAAGGGCGCCGGCGTGCGGCTGATCGACGAGAGGCCGCGCATGGGGATCCGCTCCTCGCGGGTCGCCTTCCTGCACCCGGAATCGACCGGCGGGGTGCTGACCGAGATCGTCCAACCCGCAGAGGAGCACTGAGATGGCCGAGACCCGGCGCGTGAACATCGGCTTCGAGGGAGGGCAGGCGCTGGCCGTCCGCCTCTCCGAGGAGGTCTTGAAGGGGCTACGCGAGGCGCTCGAGCAGGGCGGGTGGCACGACCTCGCGGCGGAGGACGGCTCGGCGCTCATCTACGTGCCGAAGATCCTCTACGTGAGCACGGACTCGAGCGAGCACCGCGTCGGGTTCGGGATCTAGAAGCGCCGGGGTGCGACCCCTCGCCTCCCCGGTGCTGGAGAACCGAGTGCTGGGCGCGGGCCAGTTCGCCGTGGGTGCGGTCGCGACCGCGGCCGTGCTCGCCGACAGCTCACATCGCCTTCGGGACGCACTCGTCGTGCTCATCGTCGCCGTGCTCTTCGGCGGGCTGATGTGGGCGCGGGTATGGCGACGCTACGGCGATGCAGCGGTGGACGGGGCCCACACCGCTCCGCTCGACGCCCCGCTCGAGGCCCCGGGCCGAACGGTCGGGCGCACCGTGCTCGTGCAAGTACTGCCGCTGGCCATCGTCTTCGCGTTCCTCCTCGGGGTCGACCGCCATGCGGGCGCGATCCTCGCCGGGATCGCGCTGAGCGGAGCAGCGGACATCGCTGCCCTGAGCGTGCGGCTCGCCCGTCGCGAGCGCGGCTCACGGACGGCGTTGCTGCGCGAGCCGCGCTATCGCTTTGCCGGGCGAAGGGAGGGACGCTGGCAAATGGGCAAGGGCGCCCTCGACCCGCGGGACTTCTACACGCGCTCTCGAGGCGAAGGGCGCTGAACACCACCCTGGACGCGACCGGCCTGCGGCTGGCCCGCCGGTGGGGCCACGCGCCGAGGGCCGAGGCGGCGCTACGCGGCTATTCGCGCCTGGGCGAGCACGGTGCGCTATGGGTCGTGTTGGGGTTGGCGCTCGGCTGCCGCCGGGGAGCGCTCTCCGTGCTCCGCGCCTACGCCGTGAACCAGGTCCTCAAGGTCGTCGTGCGCCGCCGCCGACCCGAGCTCGCGGAACTGCCGCCGCTCGTCTCCACGCGGTCGCGTCTCTCCTTTCCGAGCGCGCACGCGACCACGTCGTTCGCGGCCCTGCGCGCCTACGGCGGCGTCGTGCCGCGTGCGCCGCTGGCGCTCGCCGCCGGAGCGATGGCGCTCTCACGGGTCTACCTCGGCGTGCACTGGCCGAGCGACGTGCTCGCGGGCGCCGCGCTCGGCGCTGTGATCGGCGGACGGGTGGCGCAAGGATGAAGGTCGGCATCGTCGGCATGCCTAACGCGGGCAAGTCCTCGCTCTTCAACGCGCTCACCCGCGCGGGCGCCGAGGCGGCGAACTACCCGTTCACCACGATCGAGCCGAACGTCGCCGTCGTGCCGGTGCAGGACGAGCGCCTCGGCGCGGTGGCGCGCACCGTGCGCGCCTCGCACGAGGTGCACGACACGATCGACTTCCACGACATCGCCGGGCTCGTCGCCGGCGCCCACCGCGGGGAGGGGCTCGGCAACCGCTTCCTGGCCAACATCCGCGAGACCGACGCGGTGGTGCACGTCGTGCGCACCCATCGTGATCCGAACGTGATCCACCCCGAGGGCCGGGTCGACCCGCTCGCCGACATCGACACGATCGAGACCGAGCTGATCTACGCCGACCTCGAGCAGGCCGAGCGCCGCCACGAGCGCGTGGTGCGCAAGGCACGCGGCGGCGAGCGCGACGCGGTGGCCGAGGAGTCGTGGCTCTCCGAGCTCATCGCCGCCCTGCAGGCCGGGCGCCCGGCGCGCACCGTGCCCCCGCCCGCGGAGGCGCCGAGCGCGCTGCGCGACCTCGGACCGCTGACCGCCAAGCCCGTGCTCTTCGTCGCCAACGTCGACGAGGGCGAGGACGAGGTGCCTCCCGCGATCGCCGAGCATGCCGCCGCGCAGGGCGCGATCGCCGTGGCGGTCTCCTCGCGCATCGAGGCGGAGCTCTCCGAGCTCGACCCCGAGGAGGGAGCGGTCATGCGAGAGGGGCTCGGCGTGGCCGAGTCGGGGCTGCGGCGCGTGGTGGGCGGTGCCTTCGCGCTGCTCGACCTGATCGCCTTCTTCACTGCGGGGGAGGACAAGCCCGCGCAGTCCTGGCACCTGCCCCGCGGGCTCTCCGCCTGGCATGCGGCCGGCCAGATCCACTCCGACATCCAGCGCGGGTTCGTGCGCGCCGAGGTGATCGGGTGGGAGGCGCTCGTGGAGGCCGGGGGCTACGCCGGCGCGCGCGACCGCGGAACGCTGCGCCTCGAGGGCCGCGACTACCCCATGGCCGACGGCGACGTGATCACCGTGAAGTTCACGCCGTAGGGGCGCGGGGAGGGGGTCGGCGCCGCGGCGCTTTTACGCGGCGAGCGGGGCCACCTTGTTCATCATGAGTCGCGCGGCTTGGACGGCCAGCTCGCGGTCGTAGGTAATCGTATAGTCGAACCGGCGCTCGCGGTCAGGGTCCTCGTCGCCGAGGTCGCGGGCGGCGAACGCGGCGGCGAAGTGGGGCCCGATGGCCACGATGTTCCACTCCTGGCGCAGCGGATCTCCGGGCGAGAGCGTGGCGCCGCGGACGCCGGCCATGGGCTCCGCTCCCATGTCGTCGCCGAGCGCGGCTACGAAGGCCGCCCCCTTGCTGAGCGCCGAGTAGCGCCGGGCGGTGAGGGGAGAGATGTGGCGACGATCCTGGAAGGCGGTGAGGATCACCGCGGCGTTGCCGAGCGCCGCCGCCTGGTCCTCGATGTTACGGCTGATGGTGATGAGCAGCTCCTTGGCCGAGCGGTGCACCGGCCGGGAGCGCGAGATCAGGGCGAACGGGTCAGCTCGGAGTCGATTGAAGCCGGCGTGGTCACCGGCACGGGCGGCCACGGGGTCGGGGTCGAGTCCGGGGAGGCCAGCGGACCGGGCCGCCCGAACAAGTAGCCCTGGCCGAGCGTCGCGCCGAGCGCCAGCGCGGTGGCCAGGTGCTCTTCGGTCTCGATGCCCTCGGCCAGGAGCGTCGCGCCGGTGCGCTCCACCTGTGCGTTGACCGCGGCGACAATCTGCGCCGCGTGCGGGGTCGGACGGCGGTGGGTGAGCCGGAAGTCGAGCTTGATGACGTCGGGACAGAGGAAGGGCATGATCGCCAGCGACCTGGGATCGGCGCCCACGTCGTCGAGCGCGACGCCCCAGCCGAGCCGGCGCAGCCGAGCCACACCGTGCAGCAGTTCGGCCGGGCGGGCGGTGAGCGCCCGCTCGGTGACCTCCACGATGACGCGCAGCTCTTCGCCCGCGCGGGCCCACAGCTCGCGGTGGCGGGCCGGGCATGGCTCGGCCAGCGTCTCGGGCTCGGCGTTGAGAAAGAGCGTGGCCGGAGGGTGAAGCGGCGCCTCGAGCGCCCCGGCCAGGGCGGCAGCGCGACAGGTCCAGTCGGCCTCGCTGAGCTGTCCTTCCGCGCGGGCGGCGTCGAGCAGCAGGTCGGGACGCTCGTACGGCGTCCCTCGCGGCCCGCGGGCGAGCGCCTCGTGGCCGACTACGGCACCTGTCGTGAGGTCGACGATGGGCTGGAATACGGCGCTCACCGCGCCCGGCCTCAGCACACGCTCTAGGGGCGTGGGCGCGAGCGGAACGGTGACGGCGACGGCGGGCGGCGGGTTCATGACCGGGCTAAGCCCTTGTTCGACACCTCCGGGCCTGCGGATGAGCAAGCGGCGCCTCGGCGCTCGCGACCATCCTCCCGGCAAGGCTCGCCGGCGGCGAGACTTGCGGGTTTGACGCCTGACCGCGCTCAGGCGCTGCCGACCGCGGTCGTGCCGAACATCAGCGTCCTGCGCCGGACGTCGTAGTAGACGGGACTGGAGCTCGAGAGGAGATCCTGGAGGTTGTCGGCGTCGTCGGCGTTGATGGTCACGACCTCTTCCCACGCGCCCTGATCGAGCACGAGCTGGAGCGTCCAGGCACCGGGCTGGGCGGGCTCGCCCGCGACCCAGGTGAACTGGTAGTGGCTGACCTGCCGGACCTGGATGCTGTCGTCGGTGACGGGCTGGGGCACGCTGCTCACGTCTTCCTCCTCGGTCGGTTTCGGCTCGCGAATCGCGACGCCTCGTTGCCGCGGGCACCGCCGAGACGGAGTACCCCTCCTCCGTCCGCGAGCAACCTCGGCGCGAGGTATGGCGCGCCGCCGCTGCTCGAGAAGCACCCGCGGAGGAGCGCCCCCGCGCCAAGCGCCGGGCGGATCGCCGCCGGGCGCAATCGCTTCGGGATCGCCGGCCGTAGCTCCTAGGAGCATTCCCCGACCCAAGGAGACCCAGATGGTCAGCGATTCCGTAGCCAGAGCCACTCGCGCCGCCCACGACATCGGCCTCGCCGCCTGGCTGGGCGGCAGCATGTACGGCAAGTTCGCGCTCAACCCCGCGGTCAGCGTGATCGACGACAAGACCGATCGCGGCAAGGTCACCAACGCCGCCTGGAACGCCTACAACGCGGTCAACACCGCCGCGCTCGGCGCCGCCGCCGCCGGCTGGGCCGCAGCCCGGGCCACCGAGACCCGCCCCGACAGGCTCTCGGACACCGAGCAGAAGCTCTCTCTGGCCAAGGACGCGCTCATGAGCGCCGCGGTCATCACCGGCATCGCCACCGGCGTGCAGGGAGGCCGGCTGGCCAAGCAGGCCCCCGACGGCGCCGTGCCCATGGAGACCGGCACGAAGCCGGCCCCCGAGACCCCGCCGCAGGCGGCGAAGCTCCAGCGCTCCATCGAGGGCCTGAGCAACCTCAACATCCTCTCCGGGCTCGCGCTCGTCGCGGTCAACGCGATCATCGCGCAGGTCAACTACTCCCGGCCGCCGGCCAAGCGAGCCCTCCTGCGGCGCTCCTGAGCGCCGGCGTCGCTAGGCGAGACGCCCCTTCTCGAGCCGCTCGGCGAGTCGGTTCATCCCGCGCTGGCGGGCGGCCACGGCGCCGCCCGCCAGGTCGGTGGGCCGGTCGGCCGGACGCTCGAGCTCGAGTCGGCGCAACGTGGCGATGTCCTTGAAGGCGACGAGCTCCTCGGCCTGCCCGTGGAGCGCGGCCCGGATCCGGGGCGTCTCTCGCAGCGCCGCGGCGATCGTCGCCTCGAGCGAGCCGTGGCGGCGCAGCAGGTCGGCCGCGGTCTTCTCGCCGATCCCCTTCGCGCCCGGCAGCCCGTCGGACGGATCGCCGCGCAGCGCGATGAAGTCGGGGACGAGCTCCGGCGGCACGCCGTAGCGGCGGCGCACCTCCTCCGGGTCGACCTCCTCGACGCCCTTCACGCCGGTCTTGAGGTAGAGGACGGCGGTCCGCGCGCTCGCGCACTGATATAGGTCGCGGTCGCCGGTCAGGAGGAGCGCCCGACCGCCGGCCTCCTCCTCGACGAGGGCGAGGGAGTGCAGCAGGTCGTCGGCCTCGTGCTCCTCGTCTCGCTCCGAGCTCCATCCGAACGCGGCGAAGAAGCGGGCCGCGTCGGTGAACTGGAGCGCGAGGCCGTCGGGCACGGGCGGTCGATCTGCGTGATAGGCCGGATAGGCGGCGAGGCGGTAGGCGGCGGCGTCGGGGCCGAAGCACATCACCACCGCCCGCGGGTGGTGCTCGGCGATGACGCGGAGCAGCGCGTTGGTCGAGCCGAGCAGCGCGTTCACCGGCGTCCCGTCGGGGGCGGCGATCGACTCGGGCAGCGCGAAGAACGAGCGGTAGAGCAGCGAGGGGCCGTCGACGACGAGCAGAGGGTCGGACATGGCGCCGGGACGGTAGCTTCCAGGGATGCTCACTCTCACCGGTACGGACGAAATCAAGGCACACCTCGGCCAGGAGCTCGGGGTCTCCGAGTGGCACGAGGTCACGCAAGCGGCGATCAACGAGTTCGCCGAGGTCACGGGCGATGACCAGTGGATCCACGTCGACCCCGAGCGCGCGAAGGACACTCCGTTCGGTGGCACGATCGCCCACGGCTACTACACCCTCTCCCTCGCGCCCCGGTTCTCCTACGCGATGTTCACCCTCGACGGCTTCGCCTTCGGGGTCAACTACGGGCTGAACAAGGTGCGCTTCCCGGCGCCGATGCCGGTGGGCGGGAAGCTCCGCATGCGTGCGCGGCTGACGGAGGTCGAGGAGATCTCGGGCGGCCTGCAGATCACCACGGAGCTCACCTTCGAGCGCGACGGCGGCGAGAAGCCGGTGTGCGTCGCGGAGACGCTCGCGCGGGTCTACGCGGGCTGAGAGCCGCCCGGACCCTCAGGGCGCGAGGCGGAAGTCGGGCGCCATGCTCGTGGCGCTCGCGGCCTGGCCGAGGTAGGGACGCAGCGCGAGCAGGTCTTGCGTCGTGCGCAGCATGGAGTAGTGGTTCAACGGCCGGCTCGAGCGCGCTCCGGCCGGCGTGGCGGGAGAGAGCACGAGGGTGGCGATCCGCTGGCTGTCTCCTTCGCCCTCGTCCCAGGTGAGAAAGACCGCGGTCGTCCCGGAGCGGTACTCGCGGCTCGCGAGGAGCTGGGGCACGAAGCCCGAGAGCCAGGAGTCGCCGGCGGCGGTCTGGGCGCCCGAGTCGGGGGTTGAGGGACACGGGTGCATGTCGTGGCAGAGGTTCGGCGTGATGTAGGTGAAGGCGGCGGAGAGGTCGGGAGCGGCGCCGAGGGGGACGTCCTGCGCTCGACAGGCGTCGGCCACGCCGGTGTAGTAGGTGGCCGGGTTGTGGCGCACGGCGTACAGCTCCGCGTCGGCTCCGGCGCAGTTCGCGGGCATGGAGTCCTCGAGCGAGCGCCAGCGGGCGCCGAGGAGCGAGAAGATGCTCGGGGCGCCGAGGCGATGCGCCCCCGGATCGGCGTCGTCGGTGATCCCCTGCGTCGAGCCGGAGGTCATCGCCACGTAGTTGGGCAGGCTCGGATGGGCTTCGGCCTGGAAGTTCATCGCCAGCCCGCGGCAAGGCGGTTGATGTACGGCGCCCGCGAAGAGCCGATTACCTCGTCGTAGCTCTTGTTCTCCATGACGATCCACACCACGTGCCGCATCCGCCCGCGGGGCCGGGAAGCGGTGCCGCAGGGGCGGCCGCCGGGTGGCGGCGAGACCGGCGCGGACGCCGGACTGCTCGCGGGAGAGCCGGAAGGGCCGCTCGCGCTCTCACCGCAGGCGGCGAGGCCCAGCACGAGCCCGGCGCAGCAGGCGAGGGCGAAGGCGCTCATCCTCCGCGGCTTGTTCATCCGGCGGAGGCTAGCCGGCGCGGCCGCCGCCGCCCGGCCCGGTCCGGCTCAGCCGCCGAGCTCGACGTCCGGGCTCGCCATCCGCGCGTAAACGACGCGGTAGCGACCCGGAGCACGCTCGCGCAAGCGGTAGGTGCCGCCACGGCCCAGCCTCAGCGTGGAGACGCGGCGCCAACCGCGGCCCTCGCGCCGCTGCACCGCCACGCGCCCCCGTCGGGGAGCCGGGGAGATCGCACCCTCGAGCACCTGTGTGCGGGCCGGAGGGGTGCTCAGCGTCGTGGTCACCAGGTTCACGGCGCGAGCGAAGGCGCTTGCGGTCGCCGTCGACGCTCGCGCGCCGCCGGTGGAGCTCGAGCCGCCGCTCGCCGGCGGCGAGGAGGGCGGCCGCGCTCCGGCCGAGACCGTCGTGAAGTAGGCCCACGTGTCGTAGAGGCCGAAGCGCTGGCGCAGCGTCGGTCCGCTCACCCGGGTGTTGCCGCGCGAGCCGAGCACGAGCGCGGAGACGATGCGCGGCGAACGTCCGCGGCGGGTGACCCTGATCCCGCGGAAGCTCCCCTGCACGAGGCCGCGGAGCTTGGCCCCGGCCGCGTCGAGGCTCATCCCGTAGGGCCCCCAACGGTGCAGGGAGGAGAGCGAGTCGTACTGGTCGACGACGCTGCGCAGGTAGGGCTCGGGCGTCGAGCCGAGGAAGGAGTTCTCCACGTTCTCCGTGCGCCCGCCCGAGGTCGAGAAGAAGAAGGTGGTGACGAGAGCTCCCCGGTAGGTGACCACCAGGCCGCGGGTGGCGCGCACGGCGGCATCGGTCGAGGGGACCTCGGCCGCGACGCCCTGGTAGACCTGGGAGCGGGTGTCCGGGTAGAGCTCGCGGCCGGCGCCCGAGGAGAGCGCATAGGAGCGTGCCGCGACGGCCTGGACCCTGAGCGCCTCGGCGGCCCAGGAGGAGGGCATCTCGCCGCCCACCACTCCGCGAACGTAGTCGTCGATCCCGAGCACGTTGACCGCCGCCAGCCCACTTCCGCGCGGGCTGAGGACGAGCGCGCCCCGGTAGCGCCCGCTGCTCACGCCGTTCAGCGCCCGGCCGCCGAGCCGCAGGGCACCGGCGCCGCTCACCCGCAGCGGCGCGGGGAGCCGTGCGACCTCCCGCCCCGAGTCGTCCTCGACCGACACCTCGCTGGGCGCCGAAGCGCGCGCCACGTAGCGCCGGGCGGGGTCGAGCGCCTTCTCGCCGGCGTGGTCGGCGCCGCTGAAGGCCACCGTTCCCGCCTGCTGGAGGAGCACTCGCACGCTCGTGCCAGTGCTCGCTTGCGAGAGGTCGGTGCCCTGGTAGTAGTGGCGGAGGATCCAGCGGAAGTCCTTGCCGTGCAGCGCATAGCCGTAGGCGCCGTATTGGCTCATGCCGACGCCGTGGCCGTAGCCCGCGCCCCTCACGTAGAAGCGGCTGCCGGCGAGCGCGGCGGCGGGAATCAGGACGAGGAGCGCGAGGGCGGCGAGAACGGGCGCGGCGAGGCGGCGCATCTTGCTCAGGACACCACTTGAGCCGTCGAGTTGCGCCGGTTGGCCGACGGGCGGCTGATAGCTTGCCCTCGGGTGAGGGTCAGCGAGCGGGAGGTGGTGCGATGAGCGAGCGCAAGGCGTCCGACGTCTTCGTGGAGTGCCTCGAAGCCGAGGGCGTGAAGTACGTCTTCGGGATCCCCGGCGAGGAGACGCTCGACCTCAACGAGTCGCTCGCGAAGTCCTCGGTCTCCTTCCTGCCCGTGCGCCACGAGCAGGGTGGCGCCTACATGGCCGACATGTACGGGCGCCTGACCGGCCGCGCCGGGGTCTGCCTGGGCACGCTCGGGCCCGGGGCGACGAACCTCGTCACCGCGGTGGCCGACGCGTTCCTCGACCACGCGCCGCTGGTCGCCCTGACCGGGCAGTCCGACCTCGAGCGGATGCACAAGGAGTCCCATCAGTACATCGACCTACTCGGCATCATGCGCCCGATCGTGAAGTGGAACGCTCGGGTGACGAGCCCGAAGATCATCCCCGAGGTGGTGCGCAAGGCGTTCAAGGTGGCCCAGGCGCAGAAGCCAGGCGCCACCCACCTCGAGCTCCCCGAGGACGTGCTGGCCGCCCCGCTCGACGCCGCTCCGCTCCCCGTGCGCGCCGAGCGCCGGCGCCCCGAGGTCTCCTCCGCCGAGCTCATGCGCGCCGTCCAGCTCATCCAGGATGCGGTCAATCCGGTAATGCTGGCGGGCAACGGCGTGGTTCGCGTGGGCGCCTCGGAGACCCTGCGGCAGTTCAGCCGGGCCACCGGCATCCCGGTGGCCGAGACCTTCATGGGCAAGGGGCTGCTCGACTACGAGGACGAGCGGGCGCTGGGCACCGTCGGCCTGCAGGCGCGCGACTACGCGCTGGCCGGCTTCGAGGAGGCCGACCTGGTCATCACCGTCGGGTTCGACCTCGTCGAGCACGCGCCGAAGCACTGGAACCCCGACTCGGACAAGACCATCCTCTGCATCGACACCGTCTCACCCGACGTGGACGAGAACTTCATGACCGCGGTCGACCTCGTGGGCGACATCGAGCACATCCTCAGCCGGCTCACCGACGAGTGCCGCGGGCTGGGGGCGAGCGGTGGCTCGCGCCGTCTGAACGACCTCGTCCTGGGGCGCTTCGAGGCGGCCAAGGACGACGACCACTTCCCCGTCCAGCCGCCGCGCGCGCTGTGGGAGATCCGCAAGGCGCTCGGGCGCGAGGACATCCTCATCTCCGACGTCGGCCTGCACAAGCTGTGGATCGGGCGCATGTTCCCGGCCCACGAGCCGAACACGGTGATGATCGCCAACGGGCTGGCAGGGATGGGCTTCGCGGTGCCGAGCGCGATCGCCGCCAAGCTCGTGCATCCCGAGCGCAAGGTCGTCGCCGTCGCGGGCGACGGGGGCTTTCTCATGAACTGCCAAGAGCTCGAGACCGCGACCCGGCTGAAGACCCCATTCGTCACGGTGATCTGGGAGAACGAGCAGTTCGGCTCGATCGTCTGGAAGCAGGACAACAAGTTCGGTGAGCACTTCGGGGTCGACTTCACCAACCCGGACTTCGTCAAGCTCGCCGACGCCTTCGGCATGCCCGCCTGGCGCTGTGAGTCGATCGAGGACTTCCGGCGCCACCTCGGCCACGCGCTCGGGCTCGACGTGCCCTCGCTGATCGTCCTGCCCATCGACTACTCGCTCGACGTCGCGATGTCCGAGGAGCTCGGCGTCGAGACGGTCGCGACGTGAGCGCGGCCCGCGCGGGCTGAGCACCGGCGCCAGGCAACCTCCCTTACTTCTAGCGTCTGCGCCGGTCATGTCCGCGGCGAACCCGGCCTCCTCCCCTCCCAAAGCTCCGCCCCCGGCGACGGGGGAGCGCCGGACACGTCCGCGCCCGCGGCCCCGGCACGACGGCACGAAGCACGCCACGCCGGGGAAGGCGGGAGCCGCTGCGCTCACCCTCGGCGCGCTCGGCGTGGTCTTCGGCGACATCGGCACGAGCCCGCTCTACGCGCTGCAGACCGTCTTCTCGGCCGACAACCACATCGTCCGCCCGGAGCGAGCCTCGGTCTACGGCGTGATCTCCCTGATCTTCTGGGCGGTGACGATCATCGTCTCGATCAAGTACGTGACGTTCATCATGCGCGCCGACAACGACGGCGAGGGCGGGATCATGGCGCTGATCTCGCTCGTTCAGGACTCCGTGAAGGGGACGATGGCCAAGGCTGCGCTTATCGCCCTGGGCATCTTCGGCGCGTCCCTCTTCTACGGCGACGGAATGATCACGCCGGCCATTTCGGTGCTCTCCGCCGTCGAGGGGCTGAAGGTCGCGGCGCCGAGCCTCGAGCACGTGGTCGTGCCGGTTACGCTGGCGATCCTTGCCCTGTTGTTCGGTATCCAGCGTTTCGGCACGGGCGCCGTCGGGCGCCTCTTCGGACCGGTTATGGGGGTCTGGTTCACGGTTCTCGCGGTCGCGGGCGTCCGTCAGATCGCCGCGGCGCCCGAGATCCTGAAGGCGCTCTCACCCTCGTACGGCGTCGCGTTCTTCGTCGACCACGGCGGGATAGCGTTCATCGCGCTGGCCTCGGTCGTGCTCGCGGTCACCGGAGCTGAGGCGCTCTACGCCGACATGGGGCACTTCGGGCCACGTCCCATACGCCGCGCGTGGTTCCTCTTGGTCTTTCCGGCGCTCACGCTCAACTACCTGGGACAGGGATCGCTGATCCTGCGATCTCCCGAAGCGATACGAAGTCCGTTCTTTCTGATGCTCCCGCACTGGGCCCAAGTACCGATGGTCATACTCGCCACCCTGGCGACGGTCATCGCGTCGCAGGCGCTCATCACCGGAGCGTTCTCGGTCACACACCAAGCCGTACAACTTGGTTTTCTGCCCCGCCTCTCCATCCGCCACACCTCCGACCACGAGGTCGGCCAGATTTACGCGCCGGCGGTTAACCGAGGGCTCTTTGTGGGCGTGGTGGCGATCGTCATCGGCTTCGGATCGGCGGAGCGACTGGCCTCGGCCTACGGCGTGGCGGTCACCGGCACGTTCGTCGTCACGACGATCCTCTTCCTCGTCGTCGCGCGCACGAGGTGGAGGAGGCCGCGCTGGGTGATCGGTCTCGGCGCGGTGAGCTTCCTGGGCGTAGATCTGGCCTTCTTCTCGTCAAACCTGACCAAGGTGGTGCACGGAGGTTGGCTGCCCCTATCGATCGCGCTGGTTGTCTTTGTCGTGCTCCTGACATGGCAGACGGGTCGCGAGATCGTCACGCGAAACCGCACGGAGGAGGAGGGGCCGCTGCGCGCGTTCGTCGAGGAGATCCACGCGATGGACCCCCCCGTCTTCCGGGTGCCGGGCACCGCTGTCTTCCTCAACGCGAACATCGAGACGACGCCCCTGGCGATGCGCGCGAACGTCGAGCACAACCACACGCTGCACGAGCACGCGGTGGTCCTTTCGATTCAGACGATGAAGGTGCCCCGCGTGCCCGAGAGCGAGCGGCTCGTCATCGACGACCTCGGCTACGCCGACGACGGCATCTCGCACATCACCGCGCGCTTCGGCTACCAGGACGAACCGGACGTTCCGGCCACGCTACGCCTCGCCGCCGGGCAGGGACTCGAGCGCGAGGTCGACCCCGGCGACTCCTCTTACTTCCTCTCGCGCATTACCATCGTCCCCACCGATGCGCCGGGGATGCGGACTTGGCGCAAGAAGCTCTTCGTGACCATCTCGCGCAACTCGGCCAACCCCGTGGAGTACTTTGCGCTGCCGGGCGATCGCACGGTGGTCATGGGCGCGAACATCGACTTGTAGCCCAGTGCGTCACTTGGCCTGCGAGCCCGCCGCGATCTTGCGCAGGTCGAGCGCCTCGTCGAGCGTTTGCTCCTCCACGCCGTGCTCACGCGCGACCTCGCGCAGCAGCTTGCCGGAGCTGGCGGCGTCCTTGACGATCTCCGCGGCCTTGTCGTAGCCGATGAAGGGGTTGAGCGCGGTCGCCACCGCGAGCGTCGACTCGGCCGAGCGCTCGCAGCCCTCGAGGTTGGCCTCGAGGCCGGTGACGGCCTTCTGGGCGAAGAGCCGCGAGGTCGCGGCGAGCAGGCGGATCGACTCGAGCAGGTTGCGCGCGATGAGCGGGATGCGCACGTTCAGCTCGAAGTTGCCCTGCAGCCCGCCGATGGTGATCGCCGCGTCGTTGCCGATCACCTGCGCGCTCACCTGCATGACCACCTCGGGGATCACCGGGTTGACCTTGCCGGGCATGATCGAGGAGCCCTTCTGGAGCTCGGGGAGGAGGATCTCCCCGAGGCCGGCGCGCGGGCCCGAGCCCATCCACGCGAGGTCGTTGGCGATCTTGGTGAGCGAGACCGCGATCACCTTGAGCGCCCCGGAGAGCTCGACGAGCGCGTCGCGGTTGCCCTGGGCCTCGAAGGGGTCCTCCGGCGCCGCCACCTCGATCTCCGTGGACTGCGTGAGCAGCGCGCGCACGCGCTCGGCGAACTCGGCATGGGTGTTCAGGCCGGTGCCCGTCGCGGTGCCGCCGAGGGGGAGCTGGGCGACCTGGGGCAGGGCGTTTCGCACCCGGCGGGCGCCCAGGCGCACCTGCGCCGCGTAGCCCGAGAACTCCTGGCCAAGCGTGACCGGCACGGCGTCCATGAGGTGGGTGCGCCCCGACTTGACGATGTCCTTGAACTCCTCCGCCTTGCCCGCGAACGCCCGCTCGAGCTCCTCGAGCGCGGGGAGCAGGTCGTGGGCGGCCTCGTCGAGCGCCGCGAGATGCACCGCGGAGGGGAAGACGTCGTTGGAGGACTGCCCCATGTTCACGTGGTCGTTGGGATGCACGCCCTCGCCCGCGAGCGTGGCGATGACCTCGTTGGCGTTCATGTTCGAGGAGGTGCCCGAGCCGGTCTGGAAGACGTCGACGGGGAACTGGTCGTCGTGCTCGCCCGCGGCGACGCGGTCGGCGGCGGAGGCGATGCGCTCGGCGAGCTCGCCGTCGAGCAGGCCGAGCTCGGCGTTGACGCGGGCGGCGGCGCCCTTCACGCGCCCCAGCCAGCGGACCACCGGGACCGGGATGCCCTCACCCGAGACGGGGAAGTTGGCGACGGCCTTCGTCGTCTCGCCGCCCCAAAGCTGCTCGTGCTCCACCGTGCTCATGCGTCCTCCCGGCGTCGTTGAGCTGCGAACGCTACCCGCAGAACGCGATGAGCTCCCGCACGAGCCCGACCGGGTCGTCGTAGGCCATGAGAAATCCGCAGTCGGAGAGCACGCGGAGCTGGCCGTGAGGGAGCAGGTCGAGCGCCTCCCGGGCCCCGGCGAGCGGGTGCAGGCCGTCCTGATCGGCCCACAGGAGCAGCACGCGCGCGTCGATCCTGCCGTAGGAGTCGAGCAGGTCGCGCTGCGCCTCGCGCGGCCACCCGCGCGCGAACCGCGCCCACGAGCGGGCGCGGTTGCCGTTGCCTCCGACCTCGGAGAACGCGTGGCGCAGCAGGTCGCGCGCGGCGGGGTTGCGCTGGGCCGAGAGCCGCTCGCCGAGCGCCGGGCGGAAGGCGAGCGCGGCCGCGCGGGAGAGGGCGCGGTCGAGCCCCGGCACGGCAGCCGGCCGGCACGCCGCGCGCCACAACGCGAGCTGCAGCGGCTTCTGGGGCGGCCGGTGCAGCCGGTTGGGCATGAGGACGAGGCAGCTCGGGTCGAGCAGGCCGTCGGTTACGGCGCGCAGGAGCAGCTCGGCGCCGAGGTCGTGGCCGGCCAGGCGCGGGCGGGCGCCCACCGTCTCGGCGCAGAAGCCCGCGATGACCTCGGTCAGCCAGCGCGGGGAGTATGAGTGCCCCGGGCGGTCCTCCGAGTCGCCGTGGAGGGGAAGGTCGGGCAGCACGACGCGAAAGCGCTCGGCCAGACCGGCGACCGCCGGCTCCCACTCGCGATGCGAGAGCCCGGCCGAGTGCAGCAGCACGAGGCCGGGTCCGGTGCCCACCTCCCGGTAGGCCACGCGGGCCCCGTCGGAGTGGTGGTAGAGGCGAAGCCTCACCCGTCGGCCAGTCCGGCCGTCCGACCCTGGATGAAGGCCGTGCGCGCGGCGGGCGAGGACTCCTCGAGCGCGAGCAGGTGCCCCATGCGGTTCACGAGCTCGGCGCCCGTGCCGTTCGCGCGACTGGCGCCGCGCTCCGTGGCGCCCTCGAGGTAGCCGAGGCGCAGCGCGCTGCGTGGATCGCGCACGGCGGTGCGAACGAGCCGGTCGCCCGCGCCGGTGTAGACCTTCCCGAGCGTCTGCAGGTCGGAGTCGTTCGTGGCGCGCTCGATGCACGTGGAGAGGCGGCTCCCGTCACGCAGCGCAACGTGGGCGGGCGCCGCGCGCAGAGCGTCCTGGAGCTCGCGCTCGCCGAGGTTGCGACACCCGAGCGAGAGCAGCGGGGCGCTCGCGCAACCCGCCGGCCCGGCGAGGAGCAGGGCGCAGGCGAGCAGCCGGAGCATGACGCGCATCGTAAACGGCGCCGGAGCGCTCGCGCGGCCTCTTCTTCAGTCCTCTCCCACGGGCACCGGCGGCACCTCGAAGCCGTGACGCTTCATCCCGCGCTCCGCCTCGGCCACGACCGTCTCCACCACCTTGACGCGCGCCCACCGCTTCGAGTCGCCCTCCACGAGGTGCCAGGGCGCCTCGGGGTGCTCCGTGCGCGCGAGCATCTCCTCGGCCGCCTCGAGATAGGCCGCTCGCTTCTCGCGGTTGCGCCAGTCCTCCTCCGTGAGCTTCCACGAGCGCAGCGGATCGCCGGCGCGGCGCTCGAAGCGGCGCAGCTGCTCGGCGTCAGAGAGGTGGAGCCAGAACTCACGAGGATCATGCCCTCGGCCGCGAGCGTGTCCTCCCAGCCCGCGATCTCCCCGTAGGCGCGCCGCCACTGCTCCTCGGAGGCGAAGCCGTCAACCCGCTCTACGAGCACGCGTCCGTACCACGAGCGGTCGAGCACCGCCATCCCGCCCCAGCCGGGGAGAGCGGGGCCGAAGCGCCAGAGGTAGTGGTGGCGCTTCTCGTCCGGAGTCGGGGCGGCGTAGGAGACCACGCGCACGTGCCGCGGGTCAAGGCCGCCCACGAGTCGCTTGATCGCCCCTCCCTTGCCCGAGGCGTCCCAGCCCTCGAAGATCACGCACAGCGGCGGCCCGAGGCGTTTCTCACCCGTGAGTCCGCCGAGCACCAGTCGCAGCTCGAGCAGCCGACGTTGCGCGGCCTCGAGGCGGCGCGCCTCCTCTCCCCGCTTGAGCGAGAGATCGAGGTCGAGCTCGTCGAGGCGCCCCACCGCTCCATCCTTCCATGCGGGGCGCTCGAGGAGAGCTTCGCGGGCTCGAGCCCGTGCAAAGCGCGCGGAACCCTCCTCCATCCTTCCCAACGCTCGACATTGCTCCCATGCCCACGCAGAGCGCTCCTCTCGGTCTCTCCACCTCGCAGGCCGCGCGTGCCCTCGGCGTCTCGCTGGGAACGATCCGGCGCTGGTCGGACATGGGCTCGCTGCGGGCCTACCGCACCCCCGGAGGCCAGCGGCGCTTCGCGCCGGAGGAGATCGAGCGCTTCCTCCGCTCGTTGCGCCAGGAGGACGGCTCGCCGCACTACTAGCGGCCCCAACCCAAAGTGCACGTTTCCGTGCGAGACTTGCCCAAACCTCATCAAGTGAGCGATAAGCCCGTGGGATGAGCGCCATCCGCACCACCGCGGCTGCGGCCATGCTCGGCGTGAGCCCGAACACGCTGCGCTCCTGGGAGCGTCGCTTCGGCTATCCCTCGCCCGCGCGCTCGAGCGGCGGGCACCGTCAGTACGACCTGGCCGAGATCGAGGCGCTCCGGCAGGCCTTCGAGGAGGTGCAGAACATCTCCTCGGCCGTCTCGCTGGCGCGCGAGCGCGGCGAGGGACCCTCTTCCTGCGCCCGGCTCGTGCGTGCCCTGCAGACCTTCGACGAGGAGCGCGCCAACCGACTGCTCGAGGAGAGCCTCACGCTGCGCTCGGTGGAGCGCACCGTCGACGAGCTGCTGCTGCCGGCGGTGGAGGCCCTCCAAGCCGACTCCGGGGAGGCCGCCGGCCCGGAGTACGAGCTCGCCTGGCGCCTGGGAACGGGATGGCTCTCGGCCCAGCGTCGCCTCGCGCCGCCCGCTTCGCGTGAGGAGGGAGTCCTCGTCTTCGAGAGCAGCGCGCCCGGCGCCCTCGACGCGCTGCACGTCCAGGCGCTCGAGGTCGCGCTGCGCCGCGTCGGCCTGCGGACGCTCGTGCTCTCCGTCGAGACCGAGCCGGCGCGCCTCGGGCGCGCGCTGCGCGCCCTGCAGCCGAGCTCCGTCGTGTTCGCGGGGCGCCGCGCGCCGCTCGAGGCCGTGGGCCGGCTCGTCTACACGATCCGCTCGTGGGCGATCCGCTCGTGGGCCGGGGGCGAGCTCGACCTGCTGGACTTCCGCGGCGCCCTGCCCGACACGGGGGCGAGCACCGTTCCCCGCCTGCCGCGCTCCTCGGCCGCCGCCCGTGACTCGGTGCTCGGCCGGCTGCGAGCGCGCGCCGCGGGCCTCGAGCCCGCGCCCCTCCGCGCCCTGGACGCCTCCTAGAATCGGCGGCCGCATGGCCGCTCCCCACCGTCCCGTCGAGTCCCGCCCGTCGTTTCCCGCGCTCGAGGAGCGGGTGCTGACCCGCTGGCGCGAGCGCGACGTCTTTCGCGAGTCGGTGCGCCGGCGTGCCGGCGCCGAGCCGTGGGTCTTCTACGAGGGTCCACCGACCGCCAACGGCGCGCCGGGCGCCCACCACGTGCTCGCGCGGGTCTTCAAGGACATCTTCCCCCGCTACAAGACCATGCGCGGCTACGCGGTCGAGCGCAAGGGAGGCTGGGACTGCCACGGGCTCCCCGTGGAGATCGCCGTCGAGAAGGAGCTCGGCTTCACCTCCAAGGAGGACATCGAGCGCTACGGCATCGCCGAGTTCAACGCCCGCTGCCGCGCGTCGGTCTTCACCCACGTCGAGGAGTGGAACCGCCTCACGGAGCGCATCGGCTTCTGGATCGACCTCGACGATGCCTACCGCACGCTCGATGAGGACTACATCGAGTCGGTGTGGTGGGCGCTCAAGGCCATATGGGCCAAGGGCCTGCTCTACGAGGGCCACAAGGTCGTGCCGTACTGCCCGCGTTGCGGCACGGCGCTCTCCTCCCACGAGCTCGGCCAGCCCGGGGCCTACCGCGACGTGGTCGACCCGAGCGCGTACGTGCGCTTGGCGCTGCTCGACGCGGAGGGCGAGCTGCTCGTGTGGACGACCACCCCGTGGACGCTCGTCTCCAACGCGGCCGTCGCGGTCGACCCCGAGCTGACCTATGTGCGCGCGCGCCACGACGGCGCGACCTACGTGCTCGCCGAGGCGCTCGTCGAGCGGGTGCTGGGCGACGGAGCGGAGGTCCTCGAGCGCTTCCCGGGCGCCGAGCTTCTCGGCGCGCGCTACGAGCCGCCCTTCGACTTCATTCCCGGCGAGGCCTACGGGCCCAAGGGCCACACGGTGCTGCCGGGCGACTTCGTCACCGCCGAGGACGGCACGGGACTAGTCCACACCGCTCTGGCCTTCGGCGAGGACGACTTCCGCCTCGGCGAGCAGCAGGGGCTGACCGTCGTCAACCCGGTGCGGCCCGACGGCACCTACGACGAGCGCATTGGCTCCTACGCTGGGCGCTGGGTTAAGGACGCCGATCCGGACCTCCTCGCCGACCTCGAGGCGCGGGGGCGGCTGCTTCGCGCGGAGTCCTACGAGCACGCCTACCCGCACTGCTGGCGCTGCGGTACGCCGCTGCTCTACTACGCCAAGCCGAGCTGGTACATCCGCACCTCGGCCGTCCGCGATCGCCTGCTCGCCGCCAACGAGGAGATCGGCTGGCACCCCGAGCACGTCAAGCACGGACGCTTCGGCCACTGGCTCGAGAACAACGTTGACTGGGCGCTCTCGCGCGAGCGCTACTGGGGCACGCCGCTACCGGTCTGGCGCTGTCCGGAGGGTCACGTGCGCTGCGTGGGCTCCTTCGCCGAGCTCGAGGAGCGCTCGGGAGTGCCGGTGGGCGATCCGCACCGGCCCTACGTCGATCAGATCGGCTTCCCGTGCGATGACTGCGGCCAGCGGATGCAGCGCGTCCCCGAGGTCATCGACGTGTGGTTTGACTCGGGGGCGATGCCCTTCGCCCAGCACCATGCTCCCTTCGAGCACGAGGCGCGCTTCGAGCAGCGCTTTCCCGCCGACTTCATCTGCGAGGCGCTCGATCAGACGCGCGGGTGGTTCTACTCCCTGCTCGCGGTCTCCACCCTGCTCTTCGACCGCTCCTCCTACCGCAACGTGGTGTGCCTCGGGCTGATCCTCGACGAGCAGGGACGCAAGATGTCGAAGTCGCTCGGCAACGTCGCGGCGCCCTGGGAGGTGCTCGACTCCTACGGCGCCGACGCCCTGCGCTGGTACTTCCTCACCTCCAAGCAGCCCTGGGACGGCTACCGCTTCTCGCTCGAGGCGATCGGCGAGGCGGTGCGCCAGTTCCTGCTCCAGCTCTGGAACACCTATGGCTTCTACGTCCTCTACGCGAACGCGGCGGCGGTGGCGAGCACGGAGGCGGGAAGCGTGGGCCGCGCGGGTGCGGGGGAGTCCACCGAGCTCGACGCCTGGGCGCGCTCGCGGCTCGCCGCCACCGTCGAGGAGGTCGGCGAGCGCCTCGACGCCTTCGATGCCACCACCGCCGGGCGCGCGATCGCCGCGTTCGTCGACGAGCTCTCCAACTGGTACGTGCGCCGCTCGCGCCGGCGCTTCTGGGAGGGCGATCCGGCGGCCTTCGCCACCCTGCGCGACTGCCTGCTCACCGTGTCCGAGCTCCTCGCTCCGTTCTGCCCGTTTCTGGCCGACGAGATCTACGAGAACCTGGACGGGACCCAGCCGAGCGTCCACCTGTGCGACTTTCCCGCCCCCGGCTCCCGCGATGAGGAGCTCGAGCACGCGATGGGCGTGGTGCGCGAGACGGTTCGCCTCGGGCACGCGGCGCGCGCGCAGGCCAAGCTCAAGGTGCGCCAGCCGCTACGGGCCGCGGTGGTGGTGGCCACGGGTCGCGAGCGCGCCGCGATCGAGCGCCTCGACAAGGTGGTGCGCGACGAGCTGAACGTCCGCGAGGTGCGCTTCGTCTCCGAGGCCGACGAGCTCGGGGAGATCGAGGTCAAGCCCAACTACCGCTCGCTCGGCCCTCGCTTCGGCAAGGACATGCCCATGGTCGCGCGCGCCATCGCCGGGCTGGAGCCGGCCCACGTCGCGGGCGCTCTGCGCGAGGGCCGGGAGATCGGCATCTCCGTGGCCGGGCACGACCACACGCTGGCGCCCGCCGATCTCCTCACCGCGATGCAGCCGCTCGCGGGCTATCAGGTGGAGCGCGAGGGCTCGCACGCGGTGGCGCTCGAGCTAGAGCTCGACGCCGAGCTGCGCGAGGAGGGCCTCGCCCGCGAGGTCGTCCACGCCGTGCAGGCCGCGCGCAAGGGCGCCGGGCTCGACGTCTCGGACCGCATCGCGCTGACGCTCGGCGGCGACGAGGGGCTGCTCGCCGCCGCCCGCGCCCATCAGGGCTACCTCGTCGCCGAGACCCTCGCCACCTCGGTGAGCTTCGACGGGGCGGAGTCCGGGTCCGACGCGCGGATCGAGGGCCGTGAGCTGAGGATCGCGGTGGCGCGCGCCAGCGGCGCCGAGTAGGGGATGATGGAGCGATGAGCGACGACTGGCGCGTCTTCTTCGAGCTCTCGGGCGACGAGCGGCTGGCCGGCGTGCTCGGCCGCCTGCGCGAGCACGCGCTGGAGGACGACGTGCGGGAGCGCCTCGGCGACCGCGTGGTCGTCAGCCACGACGGCGCGCACCTCTTCCTCTACGCCGACTCCGAGGCGACGGCCCGCGAGGCCGAGCGGGTCGTGCGCCCGCTGCTCGAGGAGCGCGACTACGCCGCGCCGGCGGCCTCCTTCGCTCGCTGGCACCCCGAGGAGGAGCGCTGGGAGGACGCCTCCGTACCGCTGCCCGCGACGCCGGAGGAGCACGACGCCGAGCGCGCGCGGCGGGAGGGCGACGAGGTCGCCGAGTCACGCACGGCGGGCTATCCGGAGTGGGAGGTGCGCCTCGCCCTACCCGACGATGCGGCGGCGCGCGACTTCGCGCGCGCCCTCTCCGAGGAGGAGGTACCCCACGTGCGCCGCTCCCGCTACGTCATGGTCGGCGCCGAGAGCGAGGAGGCCGCCCGCCGGCTCGGCGAGCGGCTGCGGGCCGAGGCGCCGGCGGGCACCGATTTCGACGTCGAGGGCTCGGGCCAGGAGGCCTGGCGCGCGCTCAACCCCTTCGCGATCTTCGGGGGCCTCGGCGGCTGAGGCCGACGGGCCGCGGCTCCTCAGGCCAGCGCGGGCTCGAGCTCGGCCTCGAGGCGCTTCTTCGGGTAGGCGCCGATGACCTTCTTGGCGACCTGTCCGTTGCGGAAGAGGATCAGCGTGGGGATCGAGAGCACCTCGAAGGAGGCCGCGGTCTGCTGGTTCTCGTCGACGTTCAGCTTGACGATCTTCAGCTCGTCGCCGCGCTCGCCGGCGAGCTCCTCGAGCACGGGGGCGACCATGCGGCACGGCCCGCACCACGGGGCCCAGAAGTCCACGAGCACGGGCTTGTCCGCCTCGACGACCTCGGACTGGAAGTTGGCGTCGGTGACCTCGGAAACACTGCCTGCCATGGTTGCTCCTTCGCGATGGAAAGGCTTACTTCACGAAGTATAGTTAGGGCAGCAATGGCGCTCGGCTCGGTCCCCGCCGGTGCCCGTCATGCGGGAGCGCTCCACTTCTCCGCGCGTCCAGCCGGGCGAGGAAGAGGCGGAGCGTGCCCGCCGGAGCGTGCTCAACTCGCCTCCTCCTCGGGCGCCGGACGACTCGTCGCTGCCGGTGAGCCCCTCGACGCGCGCTCGGACGCGCCTAGGACGCAGCTAGCGCCGCCATCAGGTGCGGTGAGACGTACACCTCGACGAACGCGGAGAGCACCAGCACCGGCACGGCGATGGCCACGGTGACGAAGGTGGCGGCGAGGAGCTCGTGCCAGTGTCCTCGCCGGCTCGCGATCAGCCATGCGGCGAGGGGCAGGAAGAGGGCCACGAGCTCCGGCACCGCGTGGGGGAGCACGCTGAGCAGGAAGATCCCGTTGCCCAGCCGGAGCTGGTGCGAGAGCGTGGCCGCCGAGCTCCCGAGCGCGTAGGTCTGAGTGGTGAGGGAGAACAGGGTGGCCGCGGTGACGAACCCGATCGCGAGCCGGCCGGCGCGGTCGTGGACCCAGCGCCAGAGACCCGAGTAGCGCTCGGCCTCGAGCGGCAGCGAGGAGCCGGCGATGAAGCCCGCCACGCAGGCCATCGCGTGCAGGGCGAGCACGAGCGAGTTGCGAAAGAGGATCACGCCGACGGCGCGCAGCTCGGGCGCCGCCCCGAGTCCGGGCAACACGTAGGGGGTGGAGTCGGGCGTCGAGAGGTGCGCCACGATCCACACCACGAGCAGCAGGGCTACGGTCACTACCACGCTGCCGAGCAGCCACTCCCGCAACGTCGGCCACGGCCGGCGCTGCCAGCCGCTCAGGGTGGCGCGCGTGTCGCGCAGGCCGGCGACGAGGACGAAGTCAGAGCTCTCCATCTAGACCTCTGCATCGGCAGGTGGGGCGGCGGCCTCGACCCCCGTAGGGTGTGCCTTTCAGACCATGCCCGACCCCACGAACGCCGAGATCGCCACCGCCTTCGACGAGCTCGCCGACCTCTACGAGCTCGACGGAGCCGTGATCCACCGCGTGCTCGCCTACCGGGCGGGCGCCAAGGCGGTGCGCGAGGCCTCGCGCTCGGTCGCCGCGCTCGCACGCGAGCAGCGCGCCACCGAGCTGCCGGGGATCGGCGCCACGCTCCAGGACAAGGTCCGCGCGCTCATGGAGGAGGGCTCGATCCCCGCCACGGAGAAACTGCGGGCCAAGTACCCGCCTGGGCTCGTCGCGCTCACCCACCTCCCGGGCCTCGGCGCGAAGAAGGCGCGCCGGCTCTTCGACGAGCTCGAGATCGACTCGCTCGATTCGCTGCGCACGGCCGCCGAGGGGGAGCGGATCCGCGGGCTGCGCGGCTTTGGCGCCAAGGCCGAGGCGAGCATCCTCACCGCGCTCCAGAGCGCCGACGCGGGCCAGCCGCGGGTCCGGATCCTCCTCAGCCGCGCGCTCGAGGTCGGTCACACGATCGTCGAGGCGCTGCGCGCCCGCGGCGGCCCCGACGTACGGGTCGAGCTCGCCGGCTCGGCGCGCAGGCTGGCCGACTCGGTCAAGGACCTCGACGTGATCGCCGCCGCGGAGGACCCGAGGGCCCTGCTCGCCGGCCTCGAGTCGATCGACCTCGTCGAGCGCGTCCTCTCCACGGGCGAGAACGCCGCGCGCCTGCGCACGCACTCCGGCCTGAGCGTCGACGTCAAGGTCGTGAACCCCGACCAGTTCGGCAACCTCCTGCAGCACTTCACGGGCTCGAAGGCGCACAACGTCGCGCTGCGCGAGGCCGCGGTGCGCTCCGGGTTGCACGTCTCCGAGTACGGGATCCTCGACGACGCGACGGGCGAGACCCACCGCTGTGCCACCGAGGAGGAGGTCTACGCCCGGCTCGGGCTCGCGTGGATCCCCCCCGAGCTGCGCGAGGGCCGCGGCGAGCTGGCCGCCGCGGCGCCCGACGGGGACGGCCTGCCCGCGCTCGTGGAGGAGAGGGACCTCTGCGGAGATCTCCACTGCCACACCACGGCTTCCGACGGGAAGAGCTCGCTCGAGGAGATGGCCGCGGCGGCGCTCGCGCGCGGCCTGAGCTACCTGGCGATCACCGACCACTCCGCCTCTCACGGCTTTGGCAACCACGTCTCGCCCGACGCGCTGTGGGAGCAGATCGAGCGCATCCGCGAGCTGAACGCCCGGCTCGAGGGGATCGAGCTGCTCGCCGGCTCGGAGGTGAACGTTCTTCCCGACGGCTCCCCCGACTACGAGGACGACCTGCTCGCCGAGCTCGACTGGGTCATCGCCAGCGTGCACACCTCCTTCGGGATGGGCGAGCCGGCGATGACCGAGCGGATGGTCGCGGCGATCGAGCATCCCTGGATCGATGCGATCGGCCACCCCACCGGGCGCAAGATCGAGACGCGGGCGCCCTATCCCGTCGACATGGAGCGGGTGATCGCCGCCGCCGCGCGCACGGGGACCATGCTCGAGATCAACGCCAGCGCCGACCGACGCGACCTCGACGACGTCCACGCCCGGGCGGCGGCGCGCGCCGGGGTGCCGATCCTCGTCAACACCGACGCGCACTCGGCGCGCAGCCTGCGCGGCGGCCCGCCGTGGGGCATCGGCACCGCGCGGCGCGCGTGGCTGACGGCGGCCGAGGTCGCCAACACGCGGCCCTGGCCCGAGTTCGCCGCCCTGCGCAAGCGGGCGCGCACGGTAGGGTCGGGGCCCCGTTCCCCCCTCACGTCCTGAAAGGCGCGCATGCCCGACTACACGGCCAAGAAGATCGGCGACATGGAGACCTTCTACGAGGGCCTCTTTCGCAAAGGTCGCGCCGAGCTTGGCGTGCGGTCCTTCGGACTTGCGTTCGTCGAGCTCGAGCCCCACGCCAAGAACCATCCCGACCACGATCACGCCGGCGGCCAGGAGGAGGTCTTCGTGGTGCTGCGGGGCACGGGGGAGATGGTGATCGACGGAGAGACCGTCCCGCTCGACCCCGACACCGTGGTGCGCGTCGGTCCCGAGGCCAAGCGCAAGATCAACCCGGGGCCGGACGGGATGCGCCTGGTGGCGATCGGCGGCACGCCCGGGCAGGCCTACGACCCTCCGGGGTACACGGAGGTCGGCGCGCCCGACCCGGCCGCGGGGTAGCCCGCGGCCCTCAGGACAGCGGCGTCGGGGTGCGCGTCGCCCCGTTCAGCTCAAAGAGGTTCGACTTGAAGCCGGGCGTGCGCACGAGCTTGATCGCCTTGAGCGGAGAGGTGGGCTCGAGGTAGAAGCGCACGCCGTCGCGCTCCTCGATCGCGCTCACCGCGCTCTCCTGCCGCCGCCAGGCGAGCGCCCAGATGATCGCGAAGCCGGTGGCGATGCCGGGCACTTGCGGGGCGAGGAAGGCCAGGGCGCCGGCGAGCACCGTCGAGAGCAGCAGCGGCCAGAGGCGGTTCAGGAGCATCCGGCCCGGGCGCAGCTCGGGCAGCGTGGGGGTGGTGCGCGCCGCGGCCAGCAGGCGGCCGATCGGCTGGGTGACCTCCGAGCGGCGCCCGATGAGCACGCCGAGCACTCCGGCGATCGCCCACCACCCCGCCGAGATCGGGACGAGGAGCGGGTCGGAGTCGCTCGTGGCGCCCACCAGCGTGACCGCGGCCAGTGCCGTGGCCGCGGCCGCGCTGATGAGGACGGTCGCCTTGAGGAAGTCGGTGAAGCGCACTCAGGTTCCCGGATCGAGCAGGGCTTCGAGCAGGACGCGGACGCCGTCGGTGCCCTCCACCACGATGTCGGCCTCGTCGGTGATCGCCGCCGGGCCTTCCTCCGAGCGCACCCCGACCCGCACCGCGCGTTCGAGCCGGCCCTCCTCGACGAGCTCCGCGAGCGCCCGGAAGGCGTCGAGGTCGGTGGCGTCGTCGCCCGCGTAGAGGGCGGCGTCGACGTCCTCCCCGGCGAGCAGCGAGACGATGCCCGCGCCCTTGTCCATACGCACCGGTGGGCGGATCTCGAGCACCTTGCGCCCCCAGTGGGTGGCCAGTCCGGTCTGGCCCGCCCGGGCGGCCACGGCATCGATCGCCGCCCGCGCCGCGCCCTCGTCGGGCGCGCCGCGCCAGTGGAAGGCCACCACCGCCCCCTTGTCCTCCAGCCGCACGCGCACCCGCCGCAGGGCCGGAGTGTCCTCGGCGCGGGCGAAGCCCTGCACGCGGCTGGCCCACTCCGCCACCGCGCGGTCCACGACCGGTTCGGTCCACCCGGCGCGCAGCAGCTCGGTGCCGTGTCCGCCCACGTAGTGCATGGTCCCGATCGCCACGAGCCGACGCGCGTCGGAGGCACGCCGGCCGCTCACGCACGCGGTCAGCGCGTAGCGCCGGGCGATCGCGATCAGGAGCTGGCGCGTGCCCTCGGGAACGTGGGCTTCATCGGCGTGGCGGACGATCGGCGCCAGGGTCCCGTCGATGTCGAGGAGGATCGCCGCGCGGGCCGGCTCGGCGCTCACCGTGCTGAGGGCCTCGACGAGCGCGCCGGTGGAGCTCACGCCTCTAGTATGCCCGGCCGTATGCCTCGGGTGGCCGCCGGCCGAACGCTCAGGCTGGCGGGCGTCGGCACGGCCGCCGGGCTCTTCTCGGGGCTCTTCGGCGTGGGCGGCGGAGCGGCGATCGTCCCGCTGCTCGTCCTCTGGCTCGGCTACGGCGAGAAGGAGGCGACGGGCACCTCGCTCGCGGCGATCGTGGGGATCGCCGCGGTGGGCGCCGCGATCCAGGCCGGCTACGGCAACGTCGACGTGGGCCGTGCTCTGCTCGTCGGCCTCCCCGCGGTGGGCGGCGTGCTCTTCGGCACGTGGCTGCAACAGCGACTGCGCGCGGAGCTGATCGGCCTGCTCTTCGCGCTGCTCCTCATCGCCGTCGCCGTCGACCTCCTGCTCAAGTGATCATCGCGGTCCTCATCGGCGTGGTCGCGGGGGTGCTCTCGGGCCTGCTCGGGGTCGGCGGCGGCATCCTCTTCGTGCCCGCGCTCTCCGTGGTCATCGGGCTGAGCCAGGTCCGCGCGGAGGCGACCTCGCTGCTCGCGGTGGTGCCGGTCGCGCTCGTCGGCGCCTGGCGCCAGCACCGCTACGGCAACCTGCGCGTGCGGGAGGCCGTCCTCCTCGGAGCGCTCTCCGCCGTGGGGGTGCTCGCCGGGGTCGTGCTCTCCAACGTGCTCCCCGAGCGCGGGCTGCGGATCGCCTTCGCCGGGCTCACGCTGTTCATCGCGGCCCGGCTGGCCCGCGAGTCGTGGACTACACGCCAGGAGCGCCTGCGCGCCGAGCGCGCAAGTTGAGGCGCCGTGTACTTGGCCGGGGACCGCGTGGCAGGTGGAGGGCGTCCCGGTCGCGTACCGGCATCCGGTCCGGTATAGCTCATGGTTCACACGACCATCACGCAAACGAGGAGCGGGCGAGCATGACGCCAGCGGTGGAGCAGGTCGAGCAGGGCGACGGGTGGGCGGTGGCGAACCTCTCCGGGCTCGGCGAGGGTCCCGGCTTTCGCAAGGTGCGCCAGGAGTTGGGCGTCGAGGCGTTCGGCGTCAACGCGATCGTTATGCCGCCGAACTACCAGTCGAACATGCATCACCACGAGGAGCAGGAGGAGGTCTACTTCGTCCACTCCGGCGAGGTCGTCTTCGTGTTCGGCGACGGGAGCGAGAAGACGCTCGGGCCCGGCGGCGTGGCGCGCGTGGACGCGAAGACGCTGCGCAAGCTGCGCAACCACGGCGAGCACGAGGCCGTCTACATCTGCTTCGGCGGCAAGGACGGCTACGTCGGGCGCGACGGGGTCCTGCCTGACGACGGCGAGCGAGCCGGTCCGATCGAGGGCTGAAGCTCGGGCCTGGCGCCGCTCAGGCGGTGACCGGGGCGGTGGCTCCGGCGGCCGCCCCCGGCCCGCTGGCCACGAAGTCGCGCTGGCGCACGAGCACGAAGCCGCCCACCGCGCCCACGAGCGCGACGATCCCGGCGATGAGCAGGAGCTGATCGAGGGCCCCGGCGAAGCTCGACCGGTAGGCGCCGAGGACCATGTCGCGCACCGGCGGCGGCATGCGAGCGGCGAGCTCACGGCCCTGGCCGACCGTGAACGCCTTGGCGATCTGCGTCGCGTGCTGCTGCGCGGCGGCCGGGGCATGGGCCAGCGCGCTCGCCGTCCTCTGACGTACCAGGTGCTCGAAGATCGCCCCGAGGGCGGCGATCCCCGTGGCGATCCCGACTTGGCGGAAGGTGCTGTTGATCCCCGAGGCCATGCCGCTGCGCGCCGGCGGCACGACGCCGATCGCGGTGGAGACGAGCGGCGGGTTGATCATCCCGATGCCTACGCCGGCGACCATGAACCCGGGGAGGAGCGCGGTCCATCCCGAGCTCGCGTCGAGCCCGCGCATGAGTAGGAGGCCGACTCCGACGAGCAGCAGGCCGCCCCCGAGGAGGGCGCGCACGGGGAGGCGCACCGAGAGCCGCCCGGCGAGCGGCGCGACGAAGAACGAGAGCAGGGTCACGGGCAGGAAGCGCAAACCGGCGTCGAGCGGCCCGAAGCCGAGGACGTCCTGGATGTAGAGCGTGAGGTAGAGGAACATCGCGAACATCGAGGCGGAGAGCGCGAAGGCGACGATCGAGGCCCCCGCGAACGCCGGCTTGGCGAACAGCGCGAGGTCGAGCATCGGCCGTGCGCGCCGGCGCTCGACGAGCACGAAGGCGAGCAGGAGCACGACGGACCCGGCGAGGAAGGAGACGATCAGCGTCGAGCCCCAGCCCTCCTCGTTGCCGCGCACGAGGGCGAAGATGAGCAGGAAGAGCGCGCTCGAGAAGGTCAGCAGCCCCGGCCAGTCGATCGTCGCGGCGTCGGGATCGCGTGACTCGTCGACCCGGAGGAGCGTCATCGCCACGGCCCCGATCCCGATCGGCACGTTTACGAAGAAGATCCACTCCCAGCCCAGGCTCTGGGTGAGCACTCCGCCCACGAGCGGGCCGACGGCCACCGCCGCGCCGGTCGTGGCCCCGTAGACCCCGAACGCCACGCCGCGGTCGCGGCCGTGGAAGGCCTCGGCGATCAGCGCCAGCGAGCAGGCGAACATGATCGCTCCGCCGATGCCCTGGACGGCGCGGGCGATGATGAGCACGAGCGAGGTGGCGGCCAGCCCGCAGGCCAACGAGGCGACGGTGAAGATGCCCAGGCCGATCGCGAACAGGAGTCGGCGGCCGAAGAGGTCGGCCAGGGAGCCGGCGGTGAGGAGCAGGGCGGCGAGGGAGAGGGCGTAGGCGCTCACCACCCATTGGAGGTTGGAGAAGCTCGCGTGGAGGCTGTGCTGGATGTCGGGCAGCGCGACGTTGACGATCGTCACGTCGAGCAGGAGCATGAAGAGCCCGACGCATACCGCGCCGAGGGTCCACCACTTGCGATCGTCGGCCAAGGCAGGTCCTTTCCGAAGTCGGCGGCGCGCCGGGAACGGGCGTGCGTCGGCAGCATCGTAGGCGCTCGCGCCCCGTGCGGAGTGAGCGGGCGCACTCCCGCCATACTTCTCCTCGATGAAACGCTCCCGCTTCCGGATCGTCGTCGTCGTAGCCGCCGCGCTCGCGGTGGCCGGCTGCGGCTCCGGGGCGGGTGGCGCCAAGCACGTCGCGGCTACTCCCCCCGTGGCCGCCACGACGCCCGCGCCGGCGCAGACGCCGGCCGAGACGCCCGCACGTCATCACCCCGCGCGGGCGCCGCGGCCCGCGGGCTCCCCCGTGCTCATCACCCACGGGCCGCGGACCGCGCGCCGTGTGGCGCTCACCTTCGACGCCGACATGACGCGCGGGATGCTGCTGCGCCTGCGCGCCGGCCGAGTGCGGAGCTGGTACGACGCGCGAATCGTGCGCGAGCTGCGCGCGACGCGCACGCCGGCCACGGTCTTCCTCACCGGACTGTGGACCCAGACCTACCCGGGAGTGGTCCGCTCGCTCGCCGCCGACCCGCTCTTCGAGCTCGAGAACCATTCGATCGACCACGCGTCCTTCGGCTCCCCGTGCTTCGGCCTCCCGACCGTGCCCTCCGTGCCGGCCAAGCGGGAGGAGGTCGCCGGCGCGGCGGCCACCATCGCCGCGACCGCCGGCCGGCGCCCGCGCTACTTTCGCTTCCCGGGCGGCTGCCATTCGAACGACGACGCCGGCCTCGTCGCCGCGCAGGGCGAGACGCCCGTGGGGTGGGACGTCGTCTCCGGCGACCCGTTCCAGCCCGACGCCGCCGCAGTCACCCGCGCCGTGCTCGGCGGGGTGCGGCCGGGCTCGATCGTGGTCATGCACATCGTCGGGGCGCCCAACGCCCCGGCCACCTTCACCGCGCTCCAGACCGTCATCCCGACTCTCAAGGCCCGGGGCTACCGCTTCGTCACCCTGCAGGAGCTGCTGCGCGGCGGCGGATGAAGACCGCTCAGGCCGCCTGTGCCACCCCGTCGGCCCGGCGCGCGTGCGCGGCGATCGCGTCGATGATCCGCGGCCATGCGCCGCGGGGCAGATCGTGGCCCATGCCCTCGACGACCATGAGCTCGGCGTCGCGAACCGCGCGGGCGGTCGCGCGACCGCCCGAGGGGTTGACGAGGCGGTCGGCGGCCCCGTGGACGACGAGGGTAGGCGCGGTTATCCGGCGTAGCTCCGCCGTGCGATCGCCCGAGGCGAGGATCGCGGCGAGCTGGCGGCCGGTGGCCACCCGGTCCTCGTCGCGGTCGTAGCTGCGCCCGGCGAGCTCGCGTACGTGCGCGCCGTCGTGGGGGAAGCCAGGCGAGCCGATGATCCCGAACAGCCGGGCCGAGTGCTCGATGTAGGCGCTCCGCTCGGAGGGTGCCCGGTGCAGCACGTGGCGGTAGAGCGCGAGGGCGGGCTGGCCGCTCCGGCGGCTGCCGGTGGAGGACATGATCGAGACGAGCGAGCGCACGAGCTCGGGATGCGCGGCAGCGAGCATCTGGGCGATCATGCCGCCCATCGAGGCGCCGACCACGTGGGCCGGCGCGAGCTCGAGCTCGCGCAGCAGTCCGGCGGCGTCCTCGGCCATGTCGCTCAGGCGGTACTGCTCGGGAGAAAAGCGGCGGTGGGCGAGCTGGGCGAGGGTTGGGGGACGGCCGCGCATGTGGCTCGAGCGCCCCGCGTCGCGATTGTCGAAGCGCACGACGTGCAGGCTGCGCCCCGCGAGCTCGGCGCAGAAGTCCTCGTGCCAGGCGATCATCTGCATGCCGAGCCCCATGACGAGCAGCACGGGAGGGTCGCCGTGCTCCCCGAAGCTCTCGTAGCAGAGGGTGATGCCGCGACCGACGTCGCAGAGCTGCTCGGAGGAGCTCATTCCTCCGGCATCCTATGCCCGGCGCCGAGTCTCAGTACAGGACGGAGAAGCGCACGAGGTCGGTGCGGGTGCGAAACGAGCCGCGGTTCGAGCCCCGGATGCGCACGCGGATCTCCCCCGAGCTCGAGAGGAAGCGGGCCGGCAGCCGGGTGGTGCTCCAGCGAACGGGGCGGTCCGAGGTGGGCGCGCGGGAGGCGAGGTAGATGCTCGACCACTTGCGCGCGCTCCAGTCGTAGACGAGCAGCCGCAGCCCGCTCCCGGCTCGGCTGAGGTTGCCGTCGTAGTCCACGGTCAGGCGGCGGAGCGAGGCGCGCGCCGCCGGGGCGACCGACGTGGCCGCGTAGAAGTCGGACGTGTACGCCGATCCAGAGCGGCGCGCGGGGACCTCGAGCCGGCTCGAGTCGTTGGCGTACAGCCGCCGCACGCTGCCCCGGGCGGGGCTGCCGGAGAGCACCGTGAAGCGCGTCGGGGAGTAGGCGCGCGTCACCGGCGCGGGCGGTGGGGTGCTCGTTCCCGGGGTCGCGGCCGTGGGCGGCGCGGTGCTCGTCGGAGGCGTCGAAGGAGTGGTGCTCGTCGGGGTGCTGTTGGTGGGGGCCGGAGCGGTGCTCGTCGGCGTGGTGGCGCGCGCGGGCGGCGGAGCGCTCGTCGCCTGGCCGCGGTAGGTGCAGCTTCCGCCGAGGGCGAGGCAGGCGTTCACACGGCCGAACCCGAACTGCGGGTCGCGCCCGGCGGCGCCTAGATCGTTGACGGATCCGTCGAGGGTGTCGCGAACCTGCTGGACGGTGTCGCCCGGGTTCTTCTGAGCGATGAGCGCGGCGACCGCGGCCGCGTGCGGCGTGGCCATCGAGGTGCCGTCGAGCGCCATGTAGCCGCTCGGGTCCCAGATGCCGTTCGTCGGGTCCGTGAGATCGGTGGGGTAGGTCGGCACCGTCGAGACGATGCTCACGCCCGGCGCGCTCACCTCCACGTCGGCGTTGGAGTTGGAGAAGGAGGCGTGGGCGTCGCCCCGGTCGGTGGCGCCGACCGACACGGCGTGCGCGTAGCCGGCGGGATACTCGACGCTCGTGTTCCCGTCGTTCCCCGCGGCGGCGACGACGAGCACGCCGTGGTTCCACGCATAGTCCACGGCGCCGGCGAGCGCCGTAGACGTGTCGGTGCCGCCGAGGCTCAGCGACACCACGCGGATGTTGTACGCGGTGCGGTGATCGACGATGTCGTTGATGCACGCGGCGATGTCGGCGTCGTAGCCCGAGCCCGTCGAGTCGAGCGCCTTGCATGCATAGACCTTGGCTCCGGGCGCGACCCCGACGATGCCCTTGCCGTTGTTGCCGACCGCCGCGATCGTGCCCGCGACGTGCGTCCCGTGACCCTGGTCGTCGGTGCACCCGGAGACGAGGGTGCCGGCTCCCGTGAGCGCCGAGGAGCAGGGCTGGATCGCCTTGCCGGCGAGGTCCTCGTGGTTCGCATCGATCCCCGTGTCGACCACTCCGACGGCGAAGTCGGCGGTGGGCCAGGCGCCCGTGGCGCCGGCGAGCCCGAGACGGTCGTAGGCCTCGGGGGCGTCGATGTCGGCGTCGGAGAGCCCGCCCGCCTGCCCCGAGTTGTTCAGGCCCCAGAGGTCGTTGCTCGCGCTCGCGCCGTTGCCGGGGAAGAAAGGATCGTTCGGCCGGGCCTGGATCGAGTAGGCGTGGTTGGGCTCGGCGAGCGCGATGCGCAAGTCGCGGCGAAAGCGCGCCAGCGCCGCGTCGGCCGTCTGGCCGCGCGGCACGCGCAGGACCACGATGTGCTCCGGAGCCAGCCGGTGCTCGACGGTGGCGCCCGTCTGCCGCAGGAACGCCGCTTGCTCGGCGCTCGAAGTTCCCGAACGGAAGCGCACGAGCACCCGGCGGGAGTCGGGGCGACGGCGACCCGCCGCGCCGGCGCCCGCGGGCGCCGGGCGCCCGCGGGCGCGAGCCGGTGGGTCGGAGACCCGCGCCGGGGCGGGCGCGTGGATCGCGGAAGTGGGGGACGGGCTCGTGCTCGCCGACGAGGCCCGCGCCGCATCACGCTGGGCGCCCGGCGTGCCTCCCTGCGACGCTTCACCGCCGGTCGAGGCGACGGCGGCCACCAGCGCACCGGCCCCCACCGCCAGCACGCAGCCCAGCAGGACCACCAGGGTTCGCTTCAGGCGTCTCACGACCCTAGAAACACCGTGGTGGGTCTTCGGTTGCGCAAGCAACCATCACTCTCAGCATTCTCAGGAGTATCGGCCGGGCGGCGCCGACCTGCAGGGCCAAGCGACGGGGCCGGCCGTGCTGGCAGCGCCGCTCAGAGCGTGAAGACGATCTTGCCGAAGAGCTCGCCCTCGGCCATCGCCGCGAACCCCTCGCGCGCGTCCTGGAGAGCAAGCGTCGACTGGATCAGCGGGCGGATGTCCTTCTCCGCGCAGAAGCGCACGAGGCGCTCGAGCTCGTCGCGCGTGCCCATGGTCGATCCGACCACGGAGAGCTGGAGGAAGAAGACGCGCGTGAGCTCGGCCGGCGGGTCGGCGCCGCTCGTGGCGCCCGAGACGACGAGCGTGCCGCCCGGCTTGAGGGACTTGATCGAATGGCTCCAGGTGGCGGCGCCCACGGTCTCGAGCACCGCGTCGACGCGCTCGGGCAGCCGCGCGCCCGGCTCGAAGACTTGTGCGGCGCCAAGCTTGAGCGCGCCGGCCCGCTTCTCCTCCGAGCGGCTCGTGGCCCACACACGCACCCCGGCCGCGCTGGCGAGCGCGATCGCCGCGGTCGCCACGCCTCCACCGGCGCCCTGCACGAGGACCGTGGCGCCCGGGGCGAGCCCCGCGCGCGTGAACAGCATGCGGTAGGCGGTCAGCCATGCCGTCGGCAGGCACGCCGCCTCCTCGAAGGACAGGCTGGCGGGCTTGGGAATGACGTTGCGGCGCGGTACCGTGACCTTCTCCGCGAACGTGCCGGGGTGCTTCTCGGAGAGCAGGGAGCGCTTGGGGTCGAAGGTCTCATCGCCACGCCACTCCGGGTCGGAGATCACCGAGTGCACGACGACCTCGTTGCCCTCCTCGTCGAGGCCCGCGGCGTCGCAACCGAGGATCATCGGGAGGGACTCCTCGCGCAGGCCGACGCCGCGGAGCGTCCACAGCTCGTGGTGGTTCAGCGAGGCGGCCCGGACCGTGACGGTGGTCCACCCATCGGGCACCTCAGGCTCGGGCCGCTCCCCGAGCTCGAGCCCGGAGAGCGGGTCCTCGGCGTCGAAACGGGTGGCGAAGGCGGCGAACACGGGCGGCTCCCACCCTACCGGTGGAGGGCGAGAGGACCGCGGTGCTACGTTCGCCGCATGAGCGCCGCGACGCCGCCGCGGTCGGAGACGCTCCGCGCTCGCGGAGTCGGACTGACGGTGCCCCAGCGACGGCTGCTCCATCCCTCCTCGCTCGAGGTCAGCACGGGCGAGCTCGTGGCGCTCATCGGACCGAGCGGCACCGGAAAGACGACGCTGCTGCGCGCGCTGGCCGGAGTCTCCGAGCCGACCGAGGGCGACGTCGTGCTCGGGGAGGATCGCCTCTCGGAGCGCTCGAGCGACGTCGGCTACCTGCCGGTCGGCCAGACGGTGCACGAGCGCCTCACGGTCCGCGAGGCGCTCGACTACGCGGCCGCGCTGCGCCTCCCGGCCTCGCTTCCCGCCGAGGAGCTCGCATCCCGCGCCGAGGAGGTGCTCGCCGAGCTCCGGCTCACCGACCGCGCCGACACCCGGATCGGCTCGCTCTCCGGGGGAGAGTCAAAGCGCGCCGCGGTCGCGGTCGAGCTCATCGGGCGCCCGGCGATGCTCCTGCTCGACGAGCCCGCCACGGGCCTCGATCCGGGGCTCGAGCGACGGCTCATGGCGATCCTCCGTCGTGTCGCCGACCAGGGCCGCGGGGTCGTCGTGGTCACCCACGCGACGAGCTCGCTCGCGCTGTGCGACACGGTGGCGGTGATGGGGCACGGCGGTCGCCTGGCCTTCACCGGCAGCCCCGATGGAGTGCTCGAGCACTTCGGGGTCGACGCCTTCGACGAGATTTACACCGCGCTCGAGCAGGAGGCGGACGGCGAGGAGGAGCTCGAGCCCGCGCCGAGCGGCGCTCCTCCGCTTCTCGCGCGACGCGCTCCGCGCCTGCGTCCCCCGCCGTCGGGCTCCTTCGGCCGCCAGTTCGGGCTGCTCGCGGGTCGCTACGCGCGCCTCTTCCTGCGCGACGGCCGGACGCTGTGGATCCTCCTCGTCCAGGCGATCATCATCGCGATCTGCATCGGGGTCGTCCTGCCGCGCAACGTGCTCGGGCAGTCGAGCCTCGCGTCGTTCTACGCGGTGCTCCTCTCCTTTCTGCTCATCACGGGGAGCGTGTGGCTGGGGGTCACCTCCGCCAGTCGCGAGATCGTCAAGGAGCGCGCGATCGTCGAGCGCGAGGCCGCCGCCGGGGTCCGCCTCGCCGCCTACCTCGCCGCGAAGGTCACGGTGCTCTTCGCGCTCGCCGTCGTCCAGGTCGCGCTGCTCGTGCTCGTCACGATCATCCTCCAGCCCCTGCACCAGAGCCCGGCGACCTACCTCACCGTGCTCGGGCTGTGCGTGCTCGCCGCGTGGGCGTCGGTGGCGATGGGGCTGACCGTCTCGGCCTTCGCGCGCAGCCCCGACCAGGCGAGCTCCGCGGTGCCGCTGCTGCTCATACCGCAGCTCCTCTTCGCGGGAGCGATCATCCCCACCGCGGTCATGCCCCCGCCGATCCAGGTGCTCTCCGATCTCACCTTCGCGCGCTGGGCGCTGGCCGGGTTCGGCCACGCGATGGGGCTGCAGAGCAACCTCTCCGACGAGACGAGCTCGGTGGCGGGCTATCAGCGCAGCTTCTTCGCGCTCCCGCCCGCCGCCGCGGCGGCTGCGATGATGCTCTTCGTCCTGATCGCGCTCTTCATGGCCGCGCGGGCCCTTGAGCGCCGCTCGGCCGCGGCCTGATCGGGCCGGCTAGGAGGACGCGGATGCGTCCGCGTCGCGGTGGCGCTCGACCCAGTCGACGATCGTTCGGGCCACGAGCGCCGGGTCGTCGCTCATCGGGACGTGGCCGACCCCGGGCAACACGCGAAAGGTCACGCTCGGGATCTCGGTGCGGAAGCGGTGCTCGTGGCGCGCGAGCGGGAGCACGCGGTCGTGCTCGGCCCACGCGACGAGGGTCGGCGCGCGCACCTGGTCGAGGTCGCTCAGCAATCCGTCGCCGGAGCGGATCGAACCGAAGACGTCCTCCACCACCTCGCAGCGCAAGGAGGAGCGCGAGAGCGAGACCGCCTCGCCGGGGGGTAGGAGCTCACCGTGGAGCACGATGTCGCGCAGCGCGGCCCGTCGCGTCGAAGGGCGGCGCATGATGCTCGGGAGCCAGCGCTCGCTCGCCCGGGTGAGGCGGAGCTGGCGGCGAAAGAAGCGCTCGATCCGCGCCCCCTCCGGGTCGCCCCGATGCCATCCCCCTCCCGGCGAGAGCGCCACGACGCTCCGCGCGCGGCCGCGCTTGGCCAGCTCGAGGACGAGCGCGCCGCCCATCGAGTTGCCCACGAGGTGCGCGGTGTCGATCCCCTGCTCGTCGAGCTGGCGCTCGACGTGCCCCGCCGCGTCGCTCAGCGCATGGCCCTGGTCGGGGACCGCGGGCGGGCCGCCGTCGTGCCCGGTGAGCGTCGGCGCGAGGACGTCGTAGCGGGCCACGAGCTCGGGGAGCACCGGCAGCCAGCAGCGCCACGTCGCGGTGAAGCCGTGGAGGAGCACGACCGGCTCGCCCCGGCCGGCGCGGTAGCGCGCGGGAGAGATCTCGGGCATCCGCCTGATCCTACGTGCTCGCGCCCGGCGCGTCCGGGACGACCCGCATCCGCTCCAGCGTGGGGTCGGCGGCGCCTTCGACGAACCCGCCGTCTTCCACGAATCCCTCGAGGTAGTCGACCAGCGCCGCGCTGAAGAGCTCGCCGGGAGCGATGGCCGGGTACGGGGTGATGAGCTCGGCGCAGACCCGGCCGACCGCCTCCTCGGGCTTCACGCTCTGCGTCCGCGCGAAGAAGGCGTCGCGGGGAAGCATTGCCTGCTCCGTGCGCAGCTCGCTCCCGGTCGGAAACCTCGGCGCGGAGTCCCGGGCCCGGGCCGCAGAGTCTCCTCGCTCGTCGACCAGGTCGCGCAGAGCGCGCACGAGCCGGTCGATCTCCGGCTCGCCGTGGGCGAAGGTGATGAGCGGCATGATCCGCCGGTGGTCGGCGAGCTCGACGTCGATCTGGCGCTCCTCGCGCAGCCAGTCGTCGGCCTGTAGCCGCTCAGGCCGACGGGCGCGGTCTCGATGAGCACATGGGTCGGATCCGCGCCGCTCACGCCGGGGCGCGAGGCCAGCTCCTCGCTGGAGACGACCTCCAACACGGGCACCTCGGCGGCGAGCCGCGCGCGCAGCAGCCGCGCGCTCTGCAGCCCTCGCTCGAGCAGCTCGTGACCGTCGCGCACGAACTGCCGGCGCGCTCCGTCGATGCTCCAGAGCAGGAGCGCGGAGGCGCTCGTGGACTCCTCGAGCTCGAAGCAGAGCCCGAGGCGCTCGGTGTCGATGCGATCCGAGCCCACGGAGAGGACCGAGGTCTGGCACAGGCCGGTAAGCGCCTTGTGCACTGAGCCGATCGCGAGATCTGAGCCCTGCTTGAGCGCCCCCGGCGGCAGATCGGGATGGCCGACGATCTCGTAGTCGAGTCCCCACGCATCGTCGGTGACGAGCGGCAGCCCGCGCTCGTGGCAGACCTCGGCCAGCGCGCGGATGTCGGCCGCCGTGCCGTAGTAGCTCGGCGTGGTGACCATCGCCGCGCGCGCCTCGGGATGAGCGTCGAGGATCCGCGCGAGGTCCTCGGCTCGCGGGTCGAGCGCGAGCTCGAGCTCCTCGTCGAAGGAGGGCCCGACGTAGACCGGCCGCGCCCCCGAGAGCACGAGCCCCGCGAAGGCCGACTTGTGCCCGTTGCGCGCCATCACGAGCGTCTCACCCGGGCCGGCCACCGTCATCATCGCGACGTGGACGTTCATCGAAGACCCGTTGGTCGAGAACATCGTCTGCTGGGCGCCGATCGCCTCGGCGAAGAGCTTCTGGGCGCTTGACTGAACCTGCCGTGACATGTTGCGCGTGTCGACGCCGTGGGTCATCGGGAGGTCGAAGCGCGCGGCGTCCATGCCCGCCCAGCCCGTGAACTCGGGCGCCGGACCGCGGCCGCCCGAGTGGGCGGGGATGGAGAAGGAGAGCATCTCCCGCTCCCAGTAGGAGCGCATCGCGTCGGCGATGGGCGCAGCGTCCTGAGCGGTCGGCGCCGATCTCATCTGGCTCCCCTACCCCGTCTCACCGGCTCGCCATGCACCGCTCAGGCGCTCATCGGCCACGAGCCGCTCCTTCTCGGCCCGGCTCAAGCGCTTGATCCGGGCCTCCTCGCGCCGCGCGGCGCTGAAGTCGTCGAGCTCGAAGACGGCGGCGAGCTCGACGGGGCGACGGCTCGCCGTGTAGCGGCTCGCCGTGCCGGCGACGTGGCGGCGCAGGCGACGCTCGAGGTCGCTCGTCCAGCCGCAGTAGAGCGAGCCATCGCGGCAGGAGAGCAGGTAGACCCAGGCGGCCGGCACCCTCACGAGCTTCGCCGGGCAGCGAGCTCGTCCTGCCGGGCGGGACGTACCCTTGCCCCCCGACCGGGCATCATGCGCGGCGTGGCCACGGGCGGAGAGCTCTCAGCGGAGGAGCGCGTCCGCATACGCCGCGCGCACGAGCGGCTGCGCATCGCCTCCAAGGAGCTCGAGTCGCTCGTCGCGACCGATCCGATCAAGGGCCGCTGGGAGCCGGAGGCGGCGCCGATCGAGATCGTGGCGGCGGCCCGCGAGGAGCTCGGGCACGCCTATGCCGCAATCACCGCACGTCAGGCGGAGATCCTGGGCTGGGAGCGCGAGAGGAGCGCCCTGGAAGTCCTCGACCGAGGCCGGCTCCTCTCCTTCTCCTACGAGGACCTCAGCCTCTATCACGGGCCGGGCTCGCCTGGCGGGGTCGCCCACGCGTTCAAGGTCATGGAGCACGCGTTTGCGCTGCTGAAGAGCGACGGTCCGCTCGAACGGCGCGAGATCACCGTGGCGACCGCGTTCGGGGGACCGGGCGCGCGCGACGGCTTCGAGATGGTTCTGCGCGCGGTGAGCGGCGAGCGCTTCGTGCTCGATCCCGCGCTCGCGCGGCCCGAGCGCGGCACGGCGCGCGAGCGCTTCGTCTTCCGGATCGGCCACCGCGAGCGCAGCGTGACGCTCGCGCTCCGCGAGGGGTTCGTCTCCGACGAGTTCATCGCACTCGCGCGCCAGGAGCGCAGCCCGGAGGAGGAGGCGCACCTCGACGTCCTCAAGCTGGAGATGGCCAGCCGGGTGATGTCGAGGCCGGCCGCCGAGGTCTACGACTCGGCGTGAGCTCGATCGGCGCCGAGCGGACCGGCGGACGGCTGAGGGCGCGGGGCCGCCGCATCTCGCCGGACAGGCGGGCGATGCTGCTCGTCGCGGCCGCCGTCCTGCTCGCGAATCTCCCCTACCTGGTCGGCTTCCTTCACGCCGACCCGCTCGGCGTCCGCAGCCCCCTGGCCACGTCGGTCCTCCCCGGTCCGCTGCGCGGGCAGCCGACGATCGACCCGAACAACGGCTTCATCTCGCAGGCGTTGAGTCACCGCGCGGCGCTGGACTGGCTTCACCTTCGCGTGCCCTGGTGGAACCCGTACGAGGGGACCGGCACGCCTCTCGCGGCGGAAATGCAGTCGGCCGCGCTCTTCCCGCCGACGTTGCTGACCCTGCTGCAGAACGGGCAGCTCTACGAGCACGTGCTGCTCGAGCTCATCGCCGGGCTCTCGACCTATCTCCTCCTGCGCCGGATCTGCGTGAACCGGTGGGCGGCAACGGCAGCGGCCATCGCCTTTGCGCTCAACGGCACCTTCGCCTGGTTCTCCCACGCGACGGTCAACCCGGTCGCCTTCTTGCCGCTGCTCCTCCTGGGCGTCGAGCGGGCCTACGCCGCCGGGGTTGCGGGCCGTCGCGGCGGCTTGGGGGTTGATCGCGGTGTCCGGGGCGCTGTCGTTCTACGCCGGCTTCCCCGAGGTCGCCTACATCGACACGCTGCTGGCGGTCGGCTGGTTCGCCTGGCGCGGCGGCTGCCTCGAGCGCGAGCGTCTGAGGGCCTTTGTCGGCAAGGGCGCCGCCGGCGCTCTGGTGGGGACGCTGCTGGCCGCCCCGTCGCTCGTCGCCTCGATCGACTACGTCAACCAGGCCAACCTCGGGCTGCACGGCTCGAACTACTTCGGCGCCTTGCACCTGGTGCCTCACCAGGCGCCCCAGCTCCTGATGCCCTACGTCTACGGGCCGATCTTCGGCTTCAGCGATCCGAAGCTGCTCCTCTTCGGCACGTGGGGAAGCGTGGGCGGCTACCTCTCCTCCTCGCTGCTGCTCTTCGGATTGATCGGACTCATGCTGTCTCGCGGGCGGCGAGGGCTGAAAGCGCTGCTGCTCGTGTTGATCGTACTCGTGCTCGCCCGCACCTACGACTCCACTCACCTCCTCGGGCAGGTTCTCGGGATGCTGCCGGGCATGTCGCAAGTCGCCTTCTTCCGCTACGGGTCGAGCTCGCTCGAGCTGGCGGTCATCGTCCTGGCCGCGCTGGGGATGGACCATCTGGCCCAGCCGGGGCTCGCGCGCCGGCGGATGCTCTTGATCGCCGTCGCGTCGCTCGTCGTCGTGGCGCTGGCCGCGGTGGTGGCTCGGCCGCTCGCTCATCAGCTCGGCAGCGCCTTCGCCCAGCGCCCCTACTTCAAGGGTTCCGTCGTCTGGGCCGCGGCGATCGTGATCGCCGGGGGGGCGGTGGCCGCGCTCGTGCGGGGCGCGCGTGCGCGTGCGCTGCTCCTCGCCGTGCTCGTCGTCGGCGATGCGCTCGTGCTCTTCGCGATCCCCGAGTTCTCCGCGCCCCGGCGCGTGCAGAGCGACCTCGCGCCCGTCGCCTTCCTCCAGCGCCATCTCGGCCCGTCGCGCTTCTTCACCCTCGGACCGCTTCAGCCCAACTACGGCACCTACTTCGGCATCGCCTCGCTCAACGTCAACGACATACCGACCCCGCGGCTCTTTGCGCGCTACGTGCACGACCGCCTGGACGCGGTGATCGATCCCACGGTGTTCGTCGGCAACAGCGGCGGTGGCCGCTCGGCGTTCGCCTCCTCGCCCCAGCAGGAGCTCTTGAAGAACCTGGACGGGTATCGGGCCGCCGGGGTCGGCTACGTCCTCGCGCCGGCCGGGACGACGCTGCCCCAGAGCGCCGGAGGGCTGAACTTAGTCTTTCGGAGCCCGAGCACGTCGATCTACCGCCTCGCGGGCGCGGCCCCCTACTTCACGGCGCCTGGGGCCGCGTGCCGGGTGAGCTTCCAGACCAGGGAATCCGCCGAGCTCTCCTGCTCGCGTCCGGGCACGCTCATCCGGCGGGAGACCGACCTGCCGGGCTGGAGCGCGCGGATCGACGGCCGTCCGGCCCACATGCACCGGGCGAGCGGCATCTTCCAGGCGGTCGACGTCGGTGCGGGATCGCATCGCCTCACGTTCAGCTACCTGCCCCGATACGCGGGCTGGGGGTTTCTCGCGTTCGGCGCGGGCTGCGCCTGGCTGCTGGCGGCCGCTGCCGCGCGGCGCCGTTTCGGCGCTTAGCATCGTCAGCTGCTGCGGTGCACCGGTCCGGCCCGCAGCCGTTAGCGGTTCAAGAGCCGTACCGCTAAGGAGAAGCGGCGCCACGGGGTGGGAGCTTGCGACGTGCGGCGGCCGCGCGGCGGGAGAGCTCGTGGAGCTCGTCTCGGACGGCGACCTGCTCCGCGGCGAGAAAATCGCCTCGGGTGTGCAACCGCCGCCTCCTCAATGTGTCGATGAGCAGGCACTCACCCCTTGTCAGGGGAGGGGAGTCGTCTGGTCCCCGCGCAGGACGAGGTCTGTGCGGCTCGCGGTCCAGCGAGCGAAGCGTTGCCGGTGGCACAGCGGTAGCTAACTTCGGAGGCGCGTTCATCTCGTTCATGTCGACAGGCTCGCGGTCAGCGCCCGCTCGCTCGTGGTCATTTGGTGACCGGACCATGCCTGACGAAGGCGAGCGCCGTGCTGATCGGCCCCCGCCGTGCGCGGGCGCGCCGTGCTGGTCGCGGGGACGGTTGACGAGTTGGCCGCCGAGCACCAGCGAAGTCGAGCCGCCCCCGTCGAGGTTGATGGCCGACTCCACGCCCAATCGCACCATGTAGTCGGCGAGCTCGGCCAGGGTCATGCCGGCGTCCTCGTCCGAGCGCCCGTCGCACGCTACGGCCCAGACGAGCCCGGACCCAACCCCGAGCGCCGCGCGCGGATGGCGCCCGCGCGTTATGTCGGAGTCGAACTGACGCCGGCCCGCCGAGAATCCTTCGAGATCGACGCCGTCCACCACGAGGGAGCGACCCTCGCGGACGAGGAGTGGCCCGGCTTGGAGCAGGTCGCCGCGCGGTGCGGCCGGAAGCTCTTCTCGCGGCGCGATGCGCACGTCCCCGCCCTCGGCGGAGATACACGACCGCAGCGCGCCCCACGGGCGTCGAAGGGGACCGATCGCCGTCGTGTGCCGCGCGTGCGCAGCTCACCGAGCGGCTCGCCGCTACCGCGAAGGAAGAAACCGCCCACGATCGCGTCCTGCACTCCCGTCCGCGCGCACCACGACCGCAGGGGGTGCGGGTGGGGCATGGCGACGAGCCGTACATTGGTGAGCGCGATCTCGAAGGCGGCGGCGTACACCCCGGTGCACGCCCCACCGGGCAGCGTGGCGAAGAGCCTGACCGCCGCTTGTCCGCGGCGCTCTGCGCTATCCGGCAGCTGGACAGTGGCGACGGCCATGGTAAGCGACGTTACGTCCGCAAATTGCGGGAATGTGACGCTTCCGTGTCCCCCGCGTGACGTGTTACCGGGAACCCAGCGGTTCACAGGACGGTCACGTCGACTTCCCCAACCGGTAACGACAAGCCGGAGTTTGCGCAGAAACTCGTTGTCGTCACATACCGACGAAAAGGGAGACGCCGATGGTCACCCCGCCCTGCAGTCGCGCCGATCTGCACTGCCACTCCGCCGCCTCCGCGACGTCGAAGCTGGGGGTACAGCGCGCGCTCGGTCTGCCCGAGTGCGCCACCTCGCCGGAGCTCGTCTACGAGCAGGCCAAGCGTCGGGGCATGGACTTCGTGACGATCACCGACCACGACACGATCGCCGGGGCGCTCGAGCTGGCGGACCGCCCCGACGTATTCGTGTCCGAGGAGCTCACCGCATGGTTTCGCGGTGAGCCTCAGGCCGTGCACGTGCTCTGCTACGGGATCACGCCCGAGGACCACGACTGGCTTCAAGCGACCGCCCGCGACGTGGACCGGTGCGCCGAGTACCTGCACGAGCGACGCATCGCGTGCGCCCTTGCCCACCCGTTCTACGCGGTGGAGGCGCCACTGCAGCCCCGACACCGGCGGCGGCTCGCGGAACTCTTCCCGGTCTGGGAGACGCGCAATGGCTCGCGGGCGCCGGAGCTGAACATGCCTGCCGCCGTCTACATCGAGACCCACGCCGGCACGGGAGTCGGCGGCTCAGACGACCACGCGGGCCTCGACATCGGACGGACGTTCACGGAGACTCCGCCGAGTTCGACGCCGGGGGAGTTCCTCGAGCACGTCCTGATCGGCGACGCCGAGGCGCGAGGGGACCAAGGCAGCGCTGCAAAGTGGACTCATGCGGCGATCGCACTGGCGGCTCGCACCCTCGGCCGGGGCGATGGCACACCGGCGGACCCGCGCGCGGTGCTCGGGATCATGGAGCGGGTGTTGCGCGAAGGCGACGTTCGCAGCGGCACCCGCGGCGAGGATCTCCGGCCCGAGCACGCACGCGACCTCCTGCGCGCCTGGCTTGAGGCGATCGCCTTCGACGGCGACGAGGTCGCGCTACTCGACTGGCTCGAATCGGACGACTTCACCCACCGCGGCCTGCACCGCACGGCTCGACGCGCGCATGAGCGCAAACTGCTCGCGGCGCTCGCCGAAGTGAACTCGATCGCTACGGACGGCGGGAACCTCGGCCGCGCCGCGCACTCCCTGTTCGACGCCTGCGTGGCCGCGGTCCCCTATGCGCCGGCGACGGCGTTCCTCGCCCGCGAACGCGCGAAGCTCACCGCCCCGTCCGGGGAGCCGCCGCGGGTGGCGCTCGTCGCCGACGGCGTGGGCTCGATGCACGGGGTCACTCACACCCTGGAGGAGATCCGCGAGCGCGGCGTGCCCGGATTCGAGGTCGAAGTCATCGGGACCGACCCGAAGGTCGACCGCCGGCTCGCGGCCGTCGCCGACGTCGAGATACCCTTCTATAGCGGGCTTTCGGTCGGCGTTCCAACCCTGCCGGCGATCGTCGAAATGCTGTCTGAAGGACGCTACGATGTCGTGCATCTCTGCTCGCCGGGGCCGGCGGGCGTCGGCGCCGCGATCGTGGCGAGAATGACGAGGTTGCCCGTGGTGGGCTCCTACCACACCGAACTCGCGGCCTACGCTGGGTTGCGCTCGGGTGAGGCAAGACTTGAGCAGGCGATGAACGCCGCCCTTGGGCTTTTCTACGGCTCGTGCGACCTCGTGCTCTCCCCAAGCGAGGCGTCGGACGAGTCGCTGCGCCTCCTCGGCGCCGTGCCCGAGCGCACACAGCGGTGGGAGCGCGGCGTTGACGTCAGTCGCTTCTCTCCCGCACGCCGCGTGCCAGGGCTCTTCCCCGGCGAGCTGAACGTGCTCTACGCCGGACGCCAAACCCACGAGAAGGGCGCCGACCTGCTGGCGGACGCCTTCCTCTTGGCGCGAGAGCGCGACTCTCGCCTTCACCTCGTGCTGGCCGGCGGCGGTCCCGAGGAGGAGGCGCTGCGCGATCGCCTCGGCGATGCGGCGACCTTCCTCGGCTGGCTCGGAGGCGACGAGCTGGCGCGCACCTACGCGAGCGCCGACGCATTTCTCTTTGCGAGCCGGACCGACACCTTCGGCCAGGTGATCCTCGAAGCGCAGGCCTCCGGCCTGCCGGTGGTGGCCGTGGCCGAGGGAGGGCCGGCAGGACTCATCGAGCAGCGACGGACGGGGATCCTATGCCCGCCCGTCGCGTCGGCGCTGGCGAGCGCCCTGATCGAACTTGCGGCGGCCCCGGGCCTTCGCGCGGCCCTCGGCACCACCGCGGCCGCCACGGTGCGCTCGCGGACGTGGGACCGCGCGCTACGACAGCTCGCCGACGGCTACAACCGGGCCCTCGCCGCAGACGGCCGCCGGATGCGGCGTGCCGCTTAGCGCGCTTCCGCGCGCCGCCGCGGCCATCCCGCACAGCTTCATCGCGCGCGGAAGATGCACCGGCAGTGATCACCGTGACCACGGTCTACCCGGGCAACGCCAAGACGCCCATCCACCGCGACTCGATCGAGTTCGGCCTGAGGATCACCTCGCCCGAAGAGCGCCTCGAAGACGTCGCCGGAACGCTGGTGCGCGCCGCGCTCGACGACCCGGCCGTGCGCGACATCACGACCACGCGCACGGGCCAGCTCACCAATGCGCTCTCGCGGTTCGCCCCGCGCCGCGGGGTCGATCGCATCATCATGCGGGAGATGCGCAAGCAGGTGAAGGGCCGCAGCTTCGACGACACGTCGACCACGCTCGCCCAGTTCGCGCACAGGGTGACCAGTGGGAACGGGGGGCGTTAGCCCTCGCGAGCCACCGCGACGAAATCCAGCCACGAAGCGGCGAAGGAATCGAACCTTCCAAGCGCCGGGTTGCGACGCCCTGCCGGTTTTGAAGGGCATGTCTAGCGAGCTTGCGATCCGCGGGGGTTGCGGGCGCTAAAGGCGCCGGCGGCGGCGGGGGCGATGGGATCGGCGATGGTCCAAGCGGCTGCCAGAGATCGGTCGGTCGCTCGGAACTGGAGCGCGCGAGTTTCGACATTCGGTTACCGGGGGCGACGATCGGTCTGACCGGGCTCCCGAGAAGGCCGCCGCACCTGACGCGCCTTCTGCAAAGTCTGAGGCGGCGGTTCAGCCGTCTGCGTCCTCTGGTTCTGCGACGGGCGACGCACACGGCACCTAGCCTGCCGCACCACGCCATCGTCGAGCGGCGAACCGGAAGCGAGCGGCTCGTCGAGCGTCCCTCCCTCAACAGCCGGTGGAGACGAGCCCCGAGGGAGGCACTTGTCGGGCTGGGAGCGCACTTCAAGAGCTCAATCGTCGGCCATAACGAAGATGAGGCCTCCGCGCTGAGCAAGCCCGCAGCGGCAGGCTCGTCGGTCCGATAGCCGTTCGCTGCACGTAAACGCTACGCCGCTTGTTGACCTCTGGTCCAAGCTCGATCTTGTGCACGGCGGGGCTCTCCTGGGAGCCGGTTCTGGCGGATCACGCCGGTGGGTAGTCTCCCGGGTGATGAGTAGAGCGAGTTGGGCGGCTGTAGCGGCGCTTCTGGCCGGTGTGGCGTTTGTGGCTTTTTCTGGCATCGCCGTCCAGGAGTTGGGTTATGCGAATGCGCATCC
>JAABVA010000460.1_pt1 | contig 52416 bp, 45 predicted proteins | sample 5560331 | NCBI WGS metagenome assembly JAABVA01 (sample SAMN12812661, study PRJNA571458) | rock metagenome | isolation source: Antarctica rocks | place: Antarctica: Victoria Land, Mt New Zealand sud | collected 2016-01-07
CTCCGGCAGCACGATCTCGGAAACGACAAGAGGCGAGTAGCCGGACGTCATGGCGGCGGCGAGGTGGGCGAGGAATGCGCAGGCAGGAGGCGTCGGCGAAGTCGTGGAGGATGGCGTGGAGGTGGTAGAGGCGGGCGCCTGGGGATGGGGGGTGAGTAAGGGGGAAGTAAGGGAAGGGGGTGAGTTGCAGGTGAAATGGGGGTGCGAGGGAGTTTACCTTTGATGGGCTGGGGGGTGAAGAAATCGTGGGGCATCATCTCGAAAGGGGTGGTGGTTCCGCGCCTTCGGTTTTCGGCAATTGTCCGTGGGAGGTCTTGCAAGATCGCTCGACCGGGGAGGTTGGAATAGGTTGCCAGAAGTCGGGTGAGGTCGTGGCCGCGACCACGCCGACGTCGACGATGAATGCGGCGGAGGGGTCTGGGCTCGCTCCGCTGGTTAGGGTGTGGGAGGGAGGGAGGAGGTCTATCCAGCTTGTGAATCCGACGCGGCGGGCGGGCGGCCATGTAGGCGTTGCAATGATCTAGGTAGGTTGGGTTGGCTTCTAGCCATTCGAATATTGGTTTGCCAAAGGTGTGCTCCAATGGGGAACGGAAGGCGTTATTTTCTTTGCTGCCGTAGATGGTGCGGGAGTCGTCTGGGCTTTTGAATCCGATGGTTTACAGATATGGGACTAGGTTGGCCAGAATGGGAAGGTGAGTGTCGAATCTGAGGGTTGTCAGTTTCTGTGGGGTTTTCATCAGGCCTGGGAGGTAGCTATAGCAGACCCGAATTTGATCCCGCTCTTCAGTCTGGGCAAAGCTAATGTTACGGTCTTTGTGTTTGCCAAATAGCCGTTGGCGTCCTCGTTGCATAAACCTATAGCGACGATTACTCTCATAATACGGGCTTAGAGGAGATGTCAGCCCTCTTACGGTTCCTAAAGCTATAGCATCTACGAATGACTTACTGATCGTTGCCTCAGGTAAGGTAGGATCACCGTGCCTTTCCATGAGCTGTCCTGCGGTGATCGGTTCAGTGCCTGGCTTTCCGTTGTCCAAGAGATAGTCAAAGAGCTCGTGCTCGACAGCGACTCTGAGCGCTGCATTTTGCATTGGCTAGGGGATTCTTGGTCAATACTAGACGAGTTGCTTGGTTCGAGAAACAAATACCTGGAGATAGATTCTTAGAAAAGTTTCCAGAGGATTTTCGACTGCATCTCTCAACTTGCAAGTTTGGTCACCAAGTGTGCACGAGCTTTAAGTATTGTGATACATGTCTGCTTCCACCACGCCCTTGATCTCCGTAATGAGAGCAAGGAGCTCAGACTGTGGGTACGAAAGTACCTTAATTTAACAGGGACTGGAGAATAGGATGAGAATTTGTAGGCTAGTGATTCCAATTTAGTCCCGGAAATATGGAGAACGAGAATTGAGATCATTTATTGCCTATGCTTACTGCGGCACTTGGAGAAATTCATTCACTCTGCCCCCTTTGCTCAGGATGAACGATAGAGCCATATAAAAGTCATTCGACCGTGCTGTAAGCCGTTTAGCTTAGTCCGCATACATTTACACCTCATATCTTGTATCTTAGTGTGCTTCTCCAGTCTTGCGAGGGGCAAAAGGACAAAGGCGGATCCCGTGAAAGTGAATGGAAATGAGCTCCGGAGACAGAACAAGGAAGTGGATCTTCCGGCACGATGAGTAACTTCCTCTAGTAATCGCAGTTATGTCACCCAAAACGAAGAAAAGAGACCGTAGTGAATGAGAGAAACGAGAAGATCAAAAATACTAGTATTCGCGAATTGTGATGCCCGCCCGTTCTGAATAGGCTCCTGGCCTTGATAAATAGGAACTGGGTGAGGTATAGCTTTCACTACAGAATACGAACAGCTTACTTGTCTACTTCTCACAGTTCTTAGATTGTTGTGGCTTGAGAGATTCTGGTATTGTAGTCCAATGTTTGCTGTTTTTTGTTTATTTACATTGTAGCCTAAAAGTCCGATGACCACGCACAAGGTGATTTTGGAAATGGTAGGTTCTGTGGTAATCTGAGATCTCCTTTAATTATCGACAAACCCAAGACGCGGTTCTTGGACACTGCTACCCTTCGTGCGATGCTGACGACCTGGAGTTTTCCAAAGATCTATATTGACGTGTCATTCTTCAAGCTCTGGCTGGTGCCTTGGTCCATGTCGGAATTACGGATTTTCTTCATCCTCTAATTTTAATGCTTAAGAAGCTTCAGCTGCCAATGCCGACGATTGGAAAGTCGCTTCATGCACAATTGTCTTTGTTAATGATTCGAATATGGGAGTATTGAAGTAAAATCATAACGGCCGTTCTTCAAACACTTGGGTTGGATCTTTGAGGGCCGTATCTAAGTGAAGATATCAAGATGATAAGCCATTTTCCGCATATATCTTTCGGGACATGTACATCTTTTTGTTCTGTGTTCATGTTCTTCTAGCAATAGCATTTCGTACTTCAGTCATCCTTGTATTAGCCTTCTGCTCTCGATTGAGGTCGCCCGCTGATTCGATGAGAAATCGACGCTGATCCGGACGGTTACAAGGATCCCTTTGCACGTTTGATGTTACCTGAAAACAACGGTAGTGTTATTAGGATCCTAGATATCACCAGGGACAGCAAAGACAAAGCTGAGTCGATAAAGCAGCTAGACCATCTAATTGAGCATATTCCCTACCTATCAAGTACTTGTTCACAGCCCTCAGAACAGCCGGGAAGCATGAGCGGAAGGGAACATTGAGGCTGTTAGATACAGACAAGACCTGCCGGCTGTGCAATCGAGGCTTCAAGACCAAATGCAGGTTTGAACTGCTTCGAAGTGCAGTGTAACGGTGGAATAGTCAGCGGTGTCCCTAGAGGACAGGGGCCCAGTTGTCAGCCAAAGGACGGGGAAGTCAAACACACACAGCAGTGCGACCTATCAGGATACACTGACGAAATCAAGGAGAAATCACAGAAAAATCAGCATGCGATGTCCACGATACGCGTCTGCTTAAGTCGAAGGTTGAGACCTTTATGGGTTGATACCTCTCTACTTGGTAGCCGCAGCATTTGTTCGAAAACTGTCGTCTGTCATCAATGCTTGGTGTGTACTAGCGCACAACAAGCGAGTCTAGCGCTGACCTTTATAATCTATATAAAGTAGCGTGGTGCATCACGGAGTTTGACGAGTAGCTCACACAGCATGATTCCTCATCAGCACCCAATCTAGCGTTGTATTTGGTTTTTCAAGTATTACACTGATTCCTCATCCTGCTGCGAATAACCCTTTGGCCTTTCTTTCCCGATCGTTGTTGTACTTTGAGCGCGTTGTTTTCCCTGTATAGCCATTGGCTTTTCAGCTGGTTCGCCACAGCGTTTTGTGATTAAAACAAGACATTCTCTCTTTAGATCGATATAGTGTGTTGGATAGTTGCTCCATATCTAGTTGTTCCATTCGTTCAATATCATGTCTGAGCTTGAACCTTCACCTTCTACTGGTACGCCCACGCCAGGTTCTGCCTCTCCGGCTCAAGGAAAGCCGAAGAGGGAAGGCAATATTTCATTGTGGAAGCGCGCTAGACAGACTCTGGGCACGAATTCCTTGACGTTTTTGCAACCCCAAAGCAGACCAACCCAAGGTAAACGAGCCTGATCCGTCATCCCAACCACACGAACTTGCCCACCACATTTTCCTATCATAGGGCTCGTGGTGTCGGTGTCCAAGGTGACCGTATATTGTTCCCTGGTCGCTATCACCGAGAGGGGTTTCCCACATTTCGCAGATTCTAATGGATGGGATTATGCTAACATGGTATCCTCGCCCAAGAATCTCGCACAGATGATGCCTCTACATCTGCAGGCCCAACAGCACCCTCTAAGCGCCGAGAGCAAGTCCGGCATGCGCAACGGTATGTCTATTGTTTCGTCATGAGTACTCCATATCAATTGATCACACCAATTCTACTGTTGAAACTTTCAGTCTTAGCGTTACGAGATGCGGTAACTGATTGCGGACTTATAGTACACACCGCCAACGCACACAAAATTACATCAAGACCTTGGAATCAGAGGTAGTACGTCTTCGCGGCTCCGAAGTAAACCTAATGACAGAGAGAGATAAACTCCAAGGTCAAGTCAACATCCTCAGAACCACCCTCACCCTTTCCAACGTGCCTCTGCCTGCCGGTTTTAAAGATTCTGCTACCGCAGCAAACCAAACTCTAGCATCCACAGATCAACTCTTTAGCTCGACAGATCTACCAACAGCAGCAGATATGCCCGCAACTGTTTCGTACCGTACGGATGACTTGAGTCATAACAGATTGCATGTGAATTGGCCCATGTCCCAAGGACAAGACATCGGTTTCAACGAAACACATCAACAGGCTTTTCGTGACTCCAGTGCCGGAAAGCCTCTGCCAACTGTACCTACAAACCTCCCAGACGGTATTCTTGCCTCCATCACATGAGCAGGCTAGCAACTAACCTTACGAGACTTTTCCCTCCAGACGCTGAACTTCAACTCCGCGCCACTCGACTTCAACTCTGATTTCACGAATTCTCCCCACCAAACTCAAGGCCTGGTAAAACCCCTCGACACCGCTGAAATCGCCATCGACTTCGTCCTCGCCCTCGAACATCCCTGCATGGCCCACCTGGCCCACCCCTCCCAAACCTCCTCGTCCGACCCAACCGGTCACGTGCTCCTGGCCTCCACCCCCCTTATCTGTTGCTCTAACTCTCCGCCAAACCCGAATGATACATGGCCATGGACGGCGAATGGAAGTGTGATTAAGGAGTTGTTGCATTTGAGCGCGAGTATCAATCTTGAGGGGGAGATTACGCCGGTGGAGGCGTGGCATCGATTCAGAAGTCACCCAGGGTTTGGGAGACTGGATCGGTGGGGAATCGATAGATTCAAGGGGGACTTGAGTAAGGTTGTCGATTGCCAGGGGTAAGTGGTTATTTCTTTTTTTGTATCATACCGACCCGTCGTGTCTGCATTCTCGGATACCGTCATACCCGGGACAAGAACCACCTAATGGCTTGAAATTTGTTCTTCATTCCCTGAATGGTCGACTCGAATATCTTAACTCTCTCTGCCACAAACCACAACCATTTCACCCAATCCCCAGATCACACTTCCATAACAACCACAAACACCTTCAAACCTAGCGCACATCATCCTTTCCTACCAATCTTACATCGATCACAACCATGAACGCTAACGTACATGCTCTCACAGATTCGGCGCTGTCTTAGACGAAGAAATCTTCGAACAAACCCTGTACAATCTCCTAGGGCCCAGGCAGTAGTTACCCCTCACCACCCAGCGTGAAGCGGCAATGAGGTGCGTTCGCTCAAGTAAACGCTCGTCCACTTGGATGTTGGTCTGGAATAGCTAACACAGACACCAATCAGGTCACCGCCATCGCACCGCGAGCTTCTGCGATCTGCGCACAAGCGTCATGTTATCCTCCTCCATACCTACCTCAGCAAAGTTTTCCTCCTCATTTATAGTGAATAACCTCCAAGCACGACGTACGAGCTAGCGAGCGAGCCAGTGTCGTTTTTTAATGGTAGTGTACGCTTTTTATAGATCCATTCATAGACCTCAAGCAAACGTCTATTTTATCTTTTCTTTCCCCCCCGCCAAGCCCCCCACCCTCCCCCCATACCAATACTGTTCTCAAGTGCCATGTCCTTCCAAAACGGCTTTTGCACCATTTGCCTTCCCACACAACCATCGCACCCGCATCCACCTTCATCCTCTTATCCGCCATTTCCTCATTCCCCCCTCTCTCCCCCCTCTCTTCTCCCCCCACTTTCCGCCGCCATCCATATCCACCATCCCCTCACTCCCCCCCAAAAAAACAACCACGACACCACGAGCAAAAGATTTTCCGAAACGATTGAAAGTTGCTGCCTTTATACTCGCATGCTTTGATGCATAGGAAGTGAAGACGTTTTCTACTTCGTTAGGGGTAGCGCTTTTGAAGATTGATTAGAAGGAGGAGCGCTTGGGTGCTTGAGGTGTGTGGTGTCATATCCCATTTCCATTACAATTTTTTGGGGGGCGGGTAGGTGCTGTTGTTTGGTTTGAGTGGGGGAGGGTGTGGGTGTTTTGAGAGTGGCAGTTGTGGATTTTGTTTGCTTTGGGGGGGGGGAGGGGTGGTTGTTCTTTCACTTTGTGGTGTTGGGCTTTGGGGCTTGAATTTGGGTTCTGTTCTGTTTTGGTTTAAATTGGATTATTGGATTGTGATATGCTTACATCGCCATTTCGTATCTCTCCATCTTCCACCACGCCCTCTTTTTTTCGCTTTCCCCCTTTTTCCCTCTTCGCTTCTGCCTATATTTGCCATTTCTCTTGTGCATGCGCCCCTGCTCTGATTCCCAACTCCCCTGTCCCCTCATTCTTTTCTTCCAGAACGGCGTTCAATGAGTGAGGTTTAACTATAAGGTGAGGAAGGCGTGGTCGGTACTGTCGTTATGAAAGGGAAGACAAGGGAAGCGGTTGGGGAGGGGGGCGATGTAGATGTGGAGATGGAGATGGAAGGGAGCGTGGATAGGTGGGGGGCAAGGAGGCGTGGAGGAATATGGTATTGCGAGGCAATGGTTGCGGTAGTTCAGTGAGCTATGATTTTCCAACTCACAGGGTTGAAGGTTTATCTAGCTTACGCATTCCCTTCCTCAGTCTTTTCAATCGCTACCACCTTCTTTTCTCTCTTGTGCCTCTGTCCTCTTTGAGTAGATTTTTCACACCAATGCAGTGACCGCTCAATTGTCCTTTGTCGACACTTATTCACAAGTCAAACAGAAGACTCACCATGACATGTTAGATTTACTCTGTCTGGGTTATTCTCCGAGGAGTCGGCGAAATGTGACACTAGAGTAGAGAGTCATACAAGAGGGGCTGCGCGTGATCAGGTAACAGGTCTATAAAAGAACGCAGCTTCTCCTTTGATCTTCGTCCATCTCTCTCGGTAATACATCCATCATTCTGCTTCAAGCCCTCGATGTAACAGACAGGGTCAACATCCATCACCGATATCCTTACTAACATCCCGTTTTCCTCCTTGTCAGCAACCCTCTCTTGGGAACAAGTCTATGATCTTGCTCAGTCGTAGCGATAGATCCCAACGCCATCGAAATTGAAATGGCCAAAGATCCAAGCTATGCGATTTGCTGTCTCTCCTGGGATCCCTGGAGTGCCCAATCCATCCAGGACGCCTCGTCCCAGGCTTATGGGTACATTGTTCAGCCATGCGATCGACATCGCCTGTTGCATAGTCACCGGCGCCTCTCCCAGGGTCCGCAAGGTCATCATTGTGGCGATGACACCAACAACCACGACTTGCAACAGCATGATCACGACTTTGAGCAGCATCGTCACATGGATCAGCATGATCGCCGGACGGGAGAACAGGATCACCGCATCGAGCAACAGTCTGACCACTTTGAGCGCCAAATGCTCACACTTCGCACACTTCTGCCGCAGTTTCAGCATCCCGAGCATCAGCCTCGCAAGCTTCAGCCCCACCCACCAAACCCCCAGTACCGGCCTATAGGCCTGCAGTCTTCTGGACAAGCACCCCGGCTGCGCAGCGGCCTGCACCAGTCTAACGACCCTCAGCCACGTCCCAGTCGCCCCATGCATCAAGAACCCCTACCTCCCGGGCCCCAACAACATGGCCCACACTTTTTCATAAAGCCATCTCAGTCTGACAGCTCTCCGCTCCAGCCTCACGGATCGCTGCGCGGCTCAACACCTCTGGGTTCCGGGGGACAGCCCAAGGATCACGACAAACCACCCCAGCCTCAGGGACAACCCGTTTTGCCTCGAGGCCCGTCTCAGCCCAGTGAGTGCCCGTCAAAGCCTCACGAACACCCACCTCTTACAATCCACGTGCTCTCCTACTCTAAAGACATTGGGAGACCCCAGCTTCTTATACCGACCTTCAAATTTGACGTCTCGAAGCTTTCCCCTCCCGAGAAAGGAATACAAGAGCGTTTCACAGGCCGAGATCCCGAGCTCGCCAACACATTCTTCAACACGGCAGACCACGAAGCCCAATATCAGGCTATGCTCGCAGACACCAAGGATACTATTCGAAGATGGCGCTGTCGGACCAAGCCACTGAGTGACGAGGTCGCTGTATTGGTAGGGTGTCATGCTGGTATGCATCGAAGTGTGGCAATAGCAGAGAGGTTGGCAAAGGATATGGCAGGGTGGCATGGTCCTGGTGTGGACTCTGTTCGATGCTTGCACATGGATTTGGGGGAGAGTTGGATAAAGCAGCAGTGGAGGTTGAATAAGGGAAAACGCCCTGCAAGCTAGTCTCTCCCGAATTTGGGGGCCGATATCTTCTGAATGGAATGCTAGCTAGTGTATGCATGTTTCTTACTGATTAAGCTCGGAGCTCTTGATACATTTGTCATGCCTCACATGACATCAAGTTTTTTTTTGGAAACCAGAGAAGGCTAAGTCTGGATGTAACCATGCACGTGGTTAATCGACAAGTCCCACGGAGTCTTCGTTGTTAATCCATGCTCGTTCGCCTTCTTCTTCGGCTTCCCGCAGCATCTTTTCAAATCTTTGTTCGGCGTCCCTTGCCACGGCTTTCCGTCGTAGCTCTGCATGCCAGTGTAGATACTCTTGTTCTGTCATACCCCGTGGGTCGTTCGCGTAGAACTTATTCCCTCCGGACTTCAGAAATCGAGTAATCTGTGCTGCATCGGAGCTAGTCCAATAGTGATTGACAGTCCACACCTCCACGTCTACGAAAAGCGCAATGATTGTGAGATGGGTTAGAAGTAGGTCACTAATCTGACGATACATCCCTTTCCAGGTTTTCGGCAGATCAACATCAGGTTCAGGTGTTTCTTCTTTTGATAACAGCATGCCGTCCAACTCAAGATACCTGATAGAGTCTTTGTGTCTGTTCAAGAAATTCGCCAAGGCGTCTTCTTTCACAATTGCGCCACCAAAATTTAAGTAGCGAAGGTTCGGCCATATTCCATTGCCAAAGAGTACCTCCAGTCGTGGTATCTCTACGCAACGAACATCGAACCATAACTCCAGTCTAACCAAGCTTCGAGCGGCGGACAAGACATGAGCTATATTGCAAGAATCCCGTGTCCTCTCCCAATTTGTCTCAGAGCACTGGTTGTGTGTGTTGATCTTCAATTTTATGACTGTAAGATTTCGGAAAGCATTACAGGTATGGTCAAGCTCTGACGGCGACATCTGGAAGACCAGGTGAGAGATAGCACTAGTTATATGGGAATCCATGATGCTGAAATGCTCCAACTTTTCCATATTCGTCATCGAGGCAGCCTGCGTGAGCACGAAGAAGCCTCGATACCACTCACGACAGTGGCCTAACGGCAGCGTCTCGACTTCTGAGTCAGGCCACGGTCGAGGGTCAGCAATGACCTTGTTTTGGCCGCGGATGTGTTCAGACTCAATTGTGAAAGAAAGGCTGTTATATTTGACAGATGTATTAGTAGCACGAGTCCACCGATGAGACTTAGAATATTGCCATCGCATGTCCGAGATCGCGAACCTCCGAATATTTGGCATTAATTCAAGAGCTTTGACAAGGGATACGAAATCGCCAGGGAAATACTGTGCAAGCTTGGTAGTGCCTGCGCCGTTGCTCACAAGCGATGACAGATCCGGGGAAATATTCCCTAGACTGTCTGCTGCATAGTGTGTGAGATGCCTCCCATGGTATGCGCAGGCAGCTTGTTGTGCTTTGTGATGTTTTACGAACTGGTCGTAGCCCCGACGCACTGAAGCCTTCGAGTATTGGACTTCTGTGACTCCAGCCCGCCCTGCTTCGTGGACGAGTCCTGGGGTTGCGAATATAGCCATATACTCATTACGGTCTAGCATAATAGGGTCGAACACGCTAGCGTCATAGATAATAGCACGAACATGCTTGCTAAGAACCTTATGCTTCGAAATGGCAGTAAGCCGTTCCCAGTCACGGGGATCCGACGAAATCCAAGCATGCTCTATGAGAAATGGAGATGCAGCGTTGTTGAGAGCTCTGCAGACTAGTCTGCTACTTATGATATCGCGAACCTCCAGGCATCTGGCGATCGAAGAAAGGATCTCCGGTGGGAGGTAGCAGGAACCAATATTCATCTTGAGCCTGCAGAAGCAGTACCAGAAAACCTTGTGGAACAATGTACTGGGTAGTTGAATATTATCAGAAGTCGTAACAATTGCGGATTTTGATACCAAGGCACTGAGTATGGGGCTACAGTGTCGTGAGTGTTAAAAATTCACAATAAAGTACATCGCGCGTAGCGGCTATTCTAAGGTACTCTAAGCTACAGTAGCAACGCGAGGTCACGTGCAAAATCCATCAGCATGCAGCAGTAATCCGCTTGGATCTAGAGAAGTTGCGTCAGATAGCGCACAACGTCTTCGTTATTCTCATAGATATGTTATACACAAGAGAATAGAATTCTGGGGCATTTCTCGAACATACTCTTAAGTGTAGCGGACTGTGACGTGTTCTAGTGTTACATTCTCTTACCCAATACAAGGGGAAAGGCCACCTCATTGCCTCAGCATGAGGTAGTAATTGAATATACCTAGATTTTATTGAGATGCGCGTCAAGAATTGAGTTGAAATCCCCAAAACATCTAATCAATATCAGTATTATTTCACACTGTAAACCTTTCATTCAGTGCTCCAATCAGTGCTCCAATCAGTGCTCCATCCAATGCTTCACCCAATGCTCCATTCAGTGTTCCATTCAGTGTTCCATTCAATGTTTCATATATGCTTCATCCAGTCCTTCGTTCAGTATAATCATATAAGCAAAGAATAAGCAAAGGTAGAAGAACTGAAAAGACGCGTGCAGACGTGTACAGAGCTGAACAGATCATCTGACTGCGGGACGGGAAATCACGTGGTCAGTACTTTTCTGAACCAATCGGATTGAAGATTCTTAACTTTTTATTCTATTATATTATAGACTAGGTCTTCAGGTACAGTAAGTGAGTGCTGTTACCACGTGTGTGGGTTCATAGGTGGCTACATTATCGCCTCCTACCTGTATGACCAGCCTTTTGTAGTGGATTGAAAGACCCGGCTTTCTCTAAGTAGGCAAATGCAAGTATTAATCCGGTCAGGTAGCTCAACCCGCTGGGAATGTAGCCTAGCTCTTAGTTATTATAAAGATTGAGGATCCGTCGAAGAATCGCCTTAGATCAGCTATGAGGATGTCCCGTAAGAGGTCCAATCCTCCTATTCAGTACAGCTTTCCGGCTACAAGTTTTCGATTCGAGTAACGGGCCTACCAGGACCGATTCTATAGGCTATGCGAAGATTATGATGTTTGCTCTAGGTGGGAGAGCGTAAGCATCTGTAACGAGGTCAGCGTTGTCGAGTACGCCAACTTTGCCACAGATCGTTAGCTTACCAGTAACGTTGGTCGTCTTACTTCTGTCACGGCTGCTGAATGCGGGTTGAGGCCCATAATAAGCCCTGCCGCCTTGTCCTGGATGTACCACGCACAGGCTCATTAGCGTATCTAGGGCGCTTCGGACTTGCTGCCTTGTAAGTATCAAGGTTTCGGTGGCAGATATGGCAAGATGGCAAGTATCTGCGACGTCTAGTCAGCCCTCTTGTATTCTAATCGGACTAAACCAATTCCTCGGGTCACTGACTCGAGGACAGTAACCTAGTTTTCCCTGGCCCAACCTCCAGAGACTCGTTCAGAATCCCCAACTGATGCGTTTGTATATGGGCGCAATCAACGGCAGCTGGGGTTCCGAGAGTTGCATCACATTCATAGCTCATCTTTTCAGTCCCTTGTAGTATATCCCACCAAGGTACTTTATCGCTTATGTGCATGTGCGTAGCTTGCGTGTTGAAGGCATATGCTCGAAGAGCTAAATTGTAGCGGAGTAGAGAACCTGGTGGTGCTCTGGCCTCAGCGGCTGTTTCAGCCTGACCAAGGTGATCTGCAACAGACGGGTCAAAGTTACCCGGTAGTGGTTCGGTATTGGGAGAATTGGTTATGGTGACCGTAAGGAACGCGGTGCTCGGTGCTTCGGAGTCATACAGTCAGTACAATACTCAGGGCGAGTAACAGGCATGTCGGGCAACCTTACGATACGAGCCATAAATATTCGTTTGTGGCGCTGTAACAAAGTCGACCATGTTATCAATATCCTTCGTGACAAAACCTCCGATTCCATCTTCGGTAAATACGCATTGATTGAGCAACCAGTCCGCCACTCCCCGGATGTCATCGGGTTTGGCCATGTAAGTTTTAGCTTGAACTGGGCCTGCCATCTCGACGGAGACCCTGCACTCATCTATGACTGATCTTAGCTGAAGTGGAAAATGGCCTAGACTCGATAAATTACTGACCGACAGCCATGCTCCATGGCAAAGCATAGGAGGCCCCCGGCGTGTCCACAGCGTATGGCAATATCGAATTCCCAGATGGCAGACTCGATACTACCGAAACGCACGACGAAGGATGCAAATTGATTCCATAATGGGGATCGCAGACGTAGAAGTTTGGCCCCGTAGGACTAATGGACATAGCGAATCCTAGATCTCAAGGGCTGAACAAGACTGTAACACAGCGAGGGCAGTCGTCGCTAAGAGTCGAGGAGGAAATACGAATCTTTAGATATTCCCGAACATATCCTATTAGCGCAACTGCGGATCTAGAATGCGCACATTGGCATTTTAACAGACGCGCGAGTGAATTTAGCGGCAATGGAATACAGGCGAAACAGACAAATCCACCTCCACAGACCAAGTCCACCCGTGCTCACGAAGAGAATCCTCCTGTAAACATAAAGCTCCGCGGTCTAATATGTCCTGGGTTAGCAGCTTCATGGAATAAATACATGACGGGATTTTCAAGATTATGAGTCTTACAAGCCAAAAAACTGTCATGAGCGAGCAATAACATCTATTACGAAAGTTATGGTGTAGAACGGCGTCTCGACCAATCTGTTCTTGACGGAACGAATTTCCAAAGTAAAGTAGATATACCAGTAGAAAAATGGACTCTTGAAATTGCAGGCCCGAGTAACGTAAGAAATCAACGTAACAAGGCCGAGAAACTTGATTACTGAAGCTAAGGCCGAGACCATGCTGTAACCAGGACGTAAGTAGACAAGAATCACAGAAACGTTCCAGAAACCGTTAAGTGGGTCTGGCAGCTCAAGGAGTATAATCAATTACGTTGTATTACTGCGTTGGTAGCTTAGCTGAAAAGTAATTCGGTGAACATTGATGAGCATTCCCGTTCAACCACTCGTGGAGCACAGCATATTCCGCGACCAAACACGGGACCGCGATGTGGCTGATAAGCGTACTGGTAGCTAACGGAAGACTGTGGATGTTAGGCTCTGATCCTTGTACCATCGCTAGCTGGCAGGAAACGTTCTACCACCAATTGGCACAGACTACCTTAGGTTATATATGTAGGAAGTGGGTGCACTCGCTTTGGCGCCTGACCCTACCGCTGGCGTCGAATTCAAGGTACTGTAGCCTCTGCTGATACTAGTATCGCCGAATCGCCAGCTGTAGTTCTAAAATCAACACCATTGTAAGCAACCTTGGGCCCACCGTCAACCCTGCTATAAGCCAGGAAGTAGAGCTGTTTTGGAATATCCGAGGCTGGCGTTCCCAAGGTTAAAAAGTACGCAGCTAAGCCTGCTATAGCAGCCGTGGCTATCAGATCCAATCAGTAACGCTGTTACATATTTTCGGTGGGAAGAAATTACCTCCCGAAGTCCCGCTCATCAAGTGATATTGATCCGGGTTCGTGGAAGCAATGTTAGGACAGGTATAATCTATTGCTGAAGCTGAGATCTTTACATACGGGGCAATCTGAGCTTGCCGAGACTGCACGCCTTGGTTGCTGACCCCTCCTACAACGATCAAGTTAGGTAGTGTGGCTCCGAGCGCCGCAGGGTAACCGCTTATGGGTGCACCCTCCACAATTAGCAATGTATCCAACATATGAACAACTTCGCAACGACCACTAACAGATTTACCGTTCCCCGCTGACGTTACACAGACAACGTTCAATTTAATTAATTCGTGGATGAGCTCTATTATGGCAGCAATGGCAGGATTACGCCAAGGTGCAGTGCCATGTTCTTTGGTGTATTCATATGTCCAAGACATACTGACAACAGCCTTGCTTGCCCGATTTTTCGTTTGCATTTCCTTGATATCATCGTAAGTCTTGGCCAGGGCGTCGATACAGGCTTCCACGCCCCCACTCCAGGACATGTCCCCTGATTTGACCATCGTGATTTTAGCTTTCTTCGCAATCCCGGTTGTTTTCCCAGCAATTTGGGCGACCATACACGATCCATGACCGTTCAGGCTTGCATCCCCTCTAATTCCTGTTCTTGTGGTTGGCCCAGCCCAGAGCCAGTCAATGGCGAGATCTGCAAGCTCCTGCCGTAACTTTGTCAGTTATGGTCTGTAAGACCATCTCAATGGTGGGAACGAAGGACTCAAACTCAATTGCCGAAGAACTAAAGAAATTCCACCACCCGGAAAGCCTTTAGAGCATCAAGGAATCCGGATGGACAACGTACGCATGAACATTTAAACCTGCAATAAAAGCTTCACATTTCTAAATTAAGTTAAGATCACCCTGGAATCTATGGTGTAAATGCTGGGATGGTGAAGCTAACAGGAGAGAAATTTAATCCTAATCCCAAGAAACCTACCGAATGGCTTTGCTCGACTCCACTATCGATGACATAGACAGTGGTCTCTTGTCCAGCTGTAGAGTCGTAATAATAGCCTCTCAAGGTCTTGTCATTCAGATTAACACCCTGAGGCTGTGAGATTAATTTCAGTTGGTCCAAGGCATTTGCTTGTAGGACAATGGAGTTGGTCGATGATCGATTCCCTAACCCATAAAAATGTGAAGTACCATTGAGGTTCTGTGCACGAAGTCCATCTTTATCATCTTCTGGAGTATTTCGCTCTTGAGTTTGAATGTTTCCGGCTTTGCTGACAGCCCAGATATCTTCAATCTGTCGTTTGTCAGTACGGGTGCCGATCATAGCTAAGGCATCCAATGTTGAAAACTATCATCATGAAGTGAGAGCAACGCACGTCTCCTTAGGGACTTTGGTACCATCTTACCGTGTCTCTATGCGTATTATGAAACGCAAAGGCTTGAGTTGCTGTCATAGGAGCCCACCAATAGAATGTGCCGAGATATCTACTGGCTGAAACGAATGTGTATGTAGGATGGATCAAAGCTTCAAGATCTGCCGTGATCTCCCTGGCCTGATCTTGATTGGTCCCATCTTTAGGATAAACCACATAATTGACACGGTCCGCAGCAGCAAGTGCATGGTCAAGTGTTAATGCCAGTATCAACAACAGCAACAAAAGTACCATGGCTACAATTTCGCTGCAACCGATTGACAGGCACTAGTTTAGTTGAGCAGCCAGCCTGAAGATCGCGCCTATTCGAATAATTCGAATACATGTGTTGAACACGAGTACTTAAACGTCGGGGTTAATCAGCGCATATAAAAACCGCTTAGAAGGCATGTGAGAGAATTCTCAATTGCCGATATTGGACTGCCACGACTGCGCATGTAGCGTGATAAGAAAGATTCTCAACACTTTTCAGAGAACATATCACAAAAGCTTAAATGCAAAGATGATGAGTGAAGACGCCAGCACAACAAAATTAAAGAAATAACCGCAGCACTATACCGGCCAGCAAATTGCCTAGCAACATGCAGTGGTATGCGCATACCTTACCTCAAGAGGATACCTTACAAACGCTGATACTATGCAGCAAAACTGGTAGCATATAGAAAAGCCGACACCACGACTATACAGGCAGCTTTAACCGAGCAGCTTCTACATACAATCAGTAAAACAAGTGGATAGTGCGCGCATTATAAGTTAATATCGATGATGACACGTTGCAGGAGAGGAAGAGAATAACCGCCAGTCCATCCGAGTTATAAGGTCTCGCGCAGCCCCAGACGTTGCACGTTGGAGTAGTAGAAGTAGCAACCGTCACTGGCCAGTCATTTCGAGGCAAAGGGCCCATAATGGCATCAACCAGCCGCAGATAGAAGCCATACAGGTGTAGCCTAGTATAGTGTGGACCACTAGATATCAATGAGGCGGAGGCGTAGGCAACAACAGCGCACAACAGAAGGAACTCCTACAAAGTTCTCATGGGCGAATCTGAATTTAGGTACGGAAGTACTCGTATGTAGAGGGTAAAGGACACATCAAAGGTTTTTGCTGAACGAGGCGGGAGCGCGGTAAGCCCGCTCGATAAGGTTAGTGCCACCATATGACATAATCGTCTTATTCCGCACAAGGAAAGGCATAGGGCTGAGAAGGCCAGATTGACTTTATTTGTGAAGCCAAGTCATAAGAACACCGACGCACTTGCGGAAATCGGACTTCCTCCAACCTACCCACTTTCCTTCCTTCCCTACCGAGTTCCCCTTCACAATATCTCCTGCACTCCGACACGAACCCATCAACACTGCTCCGGCTTTGTCAAGGAATACCATTAATTTAGTGCAGCTTGACGACAGCGTCAAAGATGGCAGGACGGAGGCAAGGGGCCTCGTCGTCGTTCTCGTCATGGACGACAGTATTATACCTCCTTCTAGTTTTTGTCGCCCCCTTTGCATTCCTACAAGCGAATGCACAGGATGAGCAGTCAGTTCTTCAAGAGGACTTGGGTCATGTCATTGGGATAGATCTTGGGACAACTTATTCGTAAGCCATACCCATCCAGACCATTTACCAGAGCGTCTCTTGCTGACCGTGACTTCTAGATGCGTTGGGTACGTGCATAACACTCATCCCACTCTCACTCCTAGCCCCCGGAGTGTACCAAAGACACACCCTCCACTGACGGTCTTGTAGCGTGATGCAGAATGGAAAAGTTGAGATACTCGTGAACGACCAGGGAAACCGAATAACACCTTGTACGAAACCTCAATGCCGTTCTTCGGAGTGTCTACTAATCCAAAGCAGCGTACGTGGCATGGACCGATGATGAAAGACTTGTCGGTGATGCTGCGAAGAACCAGTAAGATTATGATCTTGCACGCTATCAACAGCTTGCTAATAACTTCAGGTTCGCTCAAAATCCAAAGAGAACCGTCTACGATGTCAAGTGAGCAGCCCCTGTGTTCACCCGCCTTTACAAACAATGGAGAAGACTGATATCTGGGCTCTAGGCGTCTAATTGGTCGGAAGTTCTCTGATGCTGCCCTTAAGGCAGATATCAAGCACTTTCCGTTCAAAGTCACGGGTAAGGACGACAAACCAATGGTTACCGTGGAGGTTCAAGGGAAAGACAAGATGTTTAGTCCCGAGGAGGTCTCCGCCATGATACTAGGAAAAATGCGAGATATCGCTGAGAGCTACCTGGGAACTTCGGTCAAGAACGCCGTGGTTACTGTACCCGCATATTTCAACGACAACCAGAGACAAGCTACCAGAGACGCCGGTATAATAGCTGGTTTGAATGTCCTCCGTGTAGTTAATGAGCCCACCGCGGCCGCTATCGCCTATGGATTGGATAAGACTGGGGATGAACGTCAAATCATCGTCTTTGATCTCGGTGGTGGAACCTTTGATGTTTCGCTCCTGACAATCGATAACGGAGTCTTCGAAGTGATGGCTACGGCTGGTGACACACATTTGGGTGGAGAGGACTTTGACCAGAGGTAAGCTCGACTTTACAGAATTTTAACTCAATTTGGGATCGAAGGGCAATCTGCTAAATAATCCTGTAGAGTCATTACCCACTTCGTCAAGCAATATAACAAGAAGAACAACGTTGATGTTTCGAAGGACCCGAAAGCCCTTGGAAAGCTCAAGCGTGAAGTCGAGAAGGCCAAGCGTACTCTATCTTCCCAACAATCCACCCGTATTGAAATCGAGAGTTTCTTTAACGGCGAAGATTTCTCTGAAACTCTAACCCGAGCTAAGTTCGAGGAGCTCAATCTAGACCTCTTCAAGAGGACTATGGAACCCGTTAAGAGGGTACTCGCAGACGGCAAGGTAAAGAAATCCGAAGTCCATGATATCGTCCTTGTAGGAGGATCCACTCGTATTCCCAAGGTTCAACAGCTCATTGAAGATTTCTTTTCGGGTAAGAAAGCAAGCAAGGGTGTCAACCCTGACGAGGCTGTGGCCTTTGGAGCCGCTGTTCAAGCCGGTATTCTTTCTGGGGCTGAGGTACTTAAGGATGTCATTCTCATGGATGTCAACCCATTAACTTTGGGAATCGAAACCACAGGAGGTGTCATGACAAGACTCATTCCCCGCAACACGAACATCCCTACCCGAAAGGCCCAGATCTTTTCCACCGCCGCCGATAACCAACCCATTGTCCTCATCCAAGTCTTTGAAGGTGAACGATCTCTCACAAAAGACAACAATCTCCTTGGAAAGTTCGATCTAACAGGCATCCCTCCCGCTCCCCGTGGTCAACCCCAGATTGAAGTCTCCTTCGAGCTGAACGCAGAGGGAATCCTCAAGGTCAGCGCTGGTGATAAGGGGACTGGCAAGAAAGAGAGCATTACCATTAAGAGTGACAAGGGTCGTCTTTCCAAAGAGGAAATTGACCGTATGGTAGCAGAGGCTGAACAATACGCGGAGGAGGACAAGGCCACAGCTGAAAAGATCACGGCAAGGAACGGGCTCGAGAACTACGCTTTTAATTTAAAGAATCAAGTCAATGATGACGAGGGGCTTGGTGGCAAGATCGATGAAGAGGACAAGGAGACTGTAAGCTACATCCCACTTTTAGGGAATATATCCGAAGCAATAGGCTAACATGACCACATAGCTCATGGAAGCCGTCAAAGAAGCCACTGACTGGATGGAGGAAAACGCCAACTCTGCCACCACCGAGGACTTTGAGGAGCAAAAGGAGAAGCTTAGTAACGTAGCTTACCCCATCACTAGCAAACTGTACAGTGGCGGGATGCCGACTGAGGAGGGCGAGGCGGAAGAAGAGCCGATCCATGATGAGTTATAGACGTGTTGATCCAGGAGGGGGATGATGTGTATTAGTTGGCCTGATTTTCTGTAATGTAGATTGCATGATGCGGACTTTGCTGCATAGAACACTCGAGTTGTATGAAAATATTCGGTTTGTCAGTAGAGGCATGCGTCCTCTTTCTTGTTCCATCTACTTTCTCCTTCTCATATGACCTCTACGTCCTTTGTACCCTCCAACTGAGAACCACATTCAAAGCACACGGCCTAGCCGCATCTCTTACTCTCATAGCAAAGCAAGAACCATCCGCAAGCTATAATTTCAAACCGATTATTACACCCAATTCTCCTTCACACCTGCCTCCAGACATCCCTACCTTATCTCCCTATGATAAAGCACGAGATAAACCCCACCCCTACCATTCCCGGCTTTCAGCTTGCCCTCCCCACACCTCAGGAGTCTGTTCCCATCCACATTACTCTCCCGGATCAGATCCGCCCACACGGCACCCCCGGCGTCGTTTTTCTGGATGCAGAAGACATGCACGTTCCCGTCCACTTGCCAGGAGTCGGAATTCTGGAGAGAGAGCAGGGCGGTGCGGTGGCAGAAGATCTGGGGTGGGTGGGGGGGTTGGGTGAGCTAAGGGGATGATGTTTTGAGGGGATAATGTTTTGAGGGGGTTGGCGAGGGTTTGTGTGGGGGGCATGGGTTTAGGGGAAGTAGTGGATATGTTGCAGATTTACAAGCTTGCTTCGTTTCTATTGGAGGGAAAGAACCAAATACAGTCGCTCACGTACCTTCAATTCAGCCTCAAAGATGTCGACCAACCGGTTCAACTCCCGCGTTGGGTTCTTCACCAGCAGCGGGTGCGCGCTGCGGGTTTCTAGCCACCCGACTTCGATCTGCTTGCGGATGTCTTTGAGGAGGTCGGAGAATGTTCCTACTGGGGCGAGTATGGTAAGGAATGACATGATTGGCTATGCGCTGCACTTTTGTGGGGGTTGATGGATGTTTGGTCGGGAGTGCTGGGGATGCTTTGTGGGGGTATTGCGGCGGTTTTGGTGGACTGATGGGGGTGTCTTTTGTATATTAGCCAACGCATTTAAGGCAAGGAAGTAAGAAGTTATTTGTGCAGCAGCAGAGGAGGTAGAATGGAAGGGAAGTTGCTTGAAACAGGCTATCCAATGATTATATTGTTCGATTGTTCAAACCGTGAGTCTACTAAGAACCGTAAAGGAGAGGGCATACCCCAAAGCTGTGCGAGCCCGAAATATCTCTTTCAGCAATTCTGACTCCTCACTAAAGCCAGGAAACTTCTCCAACTTCCAATGAATTCTATCAAAAAACGGCGGTTTTCCTATCCTCATCGCGTCCAACATATCTAAGGTGTACGAAGTATTGAAGAACCCCAGCCACACCTCTGTCGTATACCTCATCTTGTGCGACCCTAACACTGAAGCCAAACTCTTTCTTCCACCACCAGTCAGAGATTCCGGTTCAGCGCAATACCACGAGAGAAGAAGCAGCAAGAAGGCACCCATTTCCAGAAGTAAAACGAAAGAATGGCTGAATCTGAAACGACAAGCGAGCTCTGTTTGATAGTGATGCTTTTTTGGCCTCAGGGTGGGAGAGAAGTGGATGAGTTGGGCGATTAGATGGGAACCGACGGCTGAGACGAAATATCATCGTTAAGGGTACGTAGGAAAGAGTAATTACTGCTTTGCCCGTGATTGTTGGACTCCCCGATGATGCAATTCTCTGACAGAAGCGGTCGAGAAGATTCTCTTTCATTCCCACGCAATTCCTGCTGATGCGGTTACGACAGGGTATCTCCCTATCTGGCTAATATATGAAGTGTTACCCTCATGATTCCGGTTTTGTTGCAATAGCTCTTATCGCCATTGGATTAAGAGAATACAGTAACCCTAAGGAAGCCAGAGTTAACGATTCTCCCAAGCTATTATAAATCCCGTACTGCGAAGATGCCATGTCTTCGCGTTGTAATTCCGGTAGAGATCAAAGCACATCTCCAAGTTATGGTTGGCTAGCCACTTCCAACTGCATTCAGAGACTCTGACGTCCTGGCGGAATAAGTTAGGATGTTGGCGGATCAAGTACAGCCACGAGTAAGTGTGCATTCACCGTGGTAAGTTGATTCCGGAACAAAATCATAGCAGACTTCTCGTGCACGTCATTGATTATATATTCCTTCTCGATTTTGACAACAACGATGTCATCAGTAATCTGGGTCGAGGATAACACAGCTTAGGTTTTGTATACCTATTCGGCCTTATAGACATAAGAGAAGGATACTCATTCAGCCCTTCGAATCTATCCTTCATTTTCTGTATCCCACAAACCACGGCTGGGGGGCAACATGGTTCGACACGACCCACTGTATCGCTGAGGTGGAAAAAAGGACATTAGTGAAGTGTGGTCGGGCAAGGATTCTTCATTCCTAGTTCGAGGCGGATGGCAAAGGCTGCGTTGGAGAGGGTGGGGTGTGGAAGGGTGATGCTGTGTGCGTTTTGGCCGCATGCGTTGCAGGTGGGGGTGGCGGAGATGTTGCCGGAGAGGTGGTTGCAGAGGGGTAATATTTGGACGATTAGGGCGTTGAAGGTATTGAAGGAGGAGAAGGAGAAGAGGGTGAGTTGAGGGAAGAGGGGGAGATATCTGTCGTATTGTTTACATGTATATGGCGTGTGGTCCGGTAAGTCCATCTCATCACCATCATATCTATAACTGGTTTCAACTTTCAAAGCTCAGAATCTAGATTTCCAAAAACAAAAAAAGATTCCTTAACAATTATCTTATGTCCATGTCATATCTCCAGTTTCGTAACGCACCCGCCTATCCGCGCCCCTGAAGCGTAGGCTTGTTCTTCCTTAGGGGTGCCAGTGTTGAACATTGCATCACCACGCAGGCGGTGGAAAATCCACTGATTGAAGTAGGCACCTTCCAGGCATTGGCGCAGTAGCCATCAATTATGGTCTCTAGCGGGTAAAAAGGACGAGCGTCGACAGATTTTCTGACTATGGAATGTAAGAGCCATTGGATTTTGAAGTCCAAATGGTAGGCGAAGAGTACAGTCCAAGATTTATAGGTCTACATCTGTTGCCAGAAGGACTGATAAACCTCCATCTGCAGCTTGGGATCGAATCTTTCTCAACTAATCAGATGGCTTGGATCAAGATTAAGAATCATCCGCGTCCTTGCGCCTGTAGGTTCCAATCCTCGTACGAATAGGAAATTTGACATCGGGACTTGCCAATAGATCATCCGTAGAAGGTATGAGCGTCATTCTTATCGTCTCGCCCCATGCTGAAGTCGATATAGTGGAACCCATTGGCGCCCATAGCCGAATTCCGCATCCCTCGGGGTACCCCCAACAAGACACCCCCTGTCGGGCGCCAGAGGGCTGATTTGGGAGTTTCCTGCGATCGTGAATTGCGTGGTTACATTGGTTGTTTAAGGCTGAGCACCAGAGTCCGATAATATATGCTTCATTCTGTGCTTCATACAGTATAATCGTATAAGCAAAGATAAAAGAACTGAAAAGACGCGTGCACACTGTGAATTAATCGGAAATTTCCATGGTAGATCACCTGACTGCGGGACAGGAAGTCACGTGGTCAGTCCTTTTCTCGACTAATCGGATTGACGGATTGAAGATTTCAAAATTTTATTCTATGATATTAGAAGTTAAAGAAGCAATATGCGAAGAAGCTGTCGGAACCAATCGTTTCGGTCTTCAAATAGCGAAAGAAGCTGTGGGAGCCAATCGATCCGATGCCAAGGAGAGCCGAAAAACTCGCATCTGGATAGCTTCTGCTGGTTAGACGTTTTCCGGGCCATTCACTTGGTAGCATTGTTAGGCACCCGACGTTCGGTTGGAGAACAGGTACCATTGTATGAAATAAACACACAGTAGGGGCGGTAGAACTTGAGGCGTCAAGTCTCACGCAAAGAAGTATCTCAAGACCATTGCACAACCTTCATCTCCAGCAAAGTGGTGAGCTGGTATCAAGAACAACCAGGCAAGCTTCGTTAATCGTACACGTTCCGGTTAGTTCGTTGCTGGTAGGTCGGTAGTGGATTGGCGGTAAAGTCCAGCCATTGGTGTTGGGGACTATCTCTCGTCTCTGTGAGCCTTCCACCGCCTTGCGTTGAAACCGAATGTCGACTTTCCATCTGAATATTCGTCGATGGCTGGGAACCGACACGGTTCAAGTACACAAGGCTACTTGATGTGCCTCTTGAGAGCTCGTGGGGTCGTTTGCAGAACACCGACTTGAACCTCCTGTAAATGGCCCTGAACACAGAGAAGCAGGACGACTTCATATTGTGGTGTCGAAAAATCGCCGCTGACACAGGAATGCAACCACAAACGATACCAACATTGGTTTCAACAACTCTGAAACAGATCAGCCTCCAAATCGAATTGCTGGTGCCACATCAATACGAACGACGTAATGAAGACAGGTACGGAATCCCATGGCAAGTCGTTCGATTGCCCAAGGCGAACACGGTAATATGCGTTCAACATGCTACATATGCAAGCACTGAGGGATTCTTCCTTGACATGGAAGACCAATTTACAGAAGCCCCACTGTGAATACAGCTATTACTCCGATCTTTTTCCGTACTTGCATTTGCAAACCCCAAACCGTGCTTACTGGTATGCCAAGGAGGTAAAGGTCACTGAGAATGTTCACTGCAGCTATCTCGTAAGTTCTCTTGTAGTAGTTGATGCATTTCTTCGAAGAGAATGCGGTCAGTAAGCTCTCTCCTGACCTTAACCTGGGAGTGCAGAGAACAATCTCTACAATTATTCTTGAGACGTAGTACAATCCCGTAAGTATGATTCCAATATATATTGAATACCTCGTCCGACGATTGGGAGAGAACAAACGGAGGTATAAGAGGAATAGAGATAGTTTGACCAAGTAGATAGTGAGTGAATAGCCGACCTCGAGGAAAAGAATATTCTAGGTCAAGTACCGGATCAGGCACGGCTGTACAACCAGGTAAACGTATATCGATTGGCTTACTTTGAGAAAATTTGGAGTGATTGAGATAGCTTGAATGTCCCAAACGTGTTTTCCATAGCCTCCGCGGAACGCTTTGGCGGATTAAATCTCTATACCAAACTAGGTGGATTTCCTCGAGCCTACCAAGTAAGGCTACTGCGACGGATACTATTGATCCCACCTGAATCAAGCTTGTGAGAGGGCTTATTGCAGGTCAAAAGCACGGAACCATTACCAAAGCAGAAATGCAGACGTCTACGAGTATTCGATCAGCAAAAGGCCACCTTATCTAAGCAAGATTTCACCTACAGTCGTCGCAACCAATTGACCGCGTAATGCTAATTCTTGAGTATAGTCGAAGTGCGACAAATACAAGAACGAGCGCAAGGCTGAGAAAGCATGCAACGAGAGGGACTTCGTTATTGGGTTCGGGCTGATCAAGATGTGAAGTCAATCCAACTGGAGGAGCCAATGCTGGAACGTTTTCAAAGCTGGAACCCATGAATAGCAATGCTGAGACAATTTCAGAACTAGAAGACAGAATTCTGTGGGATTTCCATTATATGAGGAGCGTTGGGTGCACGCTTTACCTTCAGTTCAAGAACTTTTAGCTTTGCCGTTGTCGTGGTATAGTATGTCGTGTAGCGTAGATCGCGACGTCTGAGTGGACTTCGCCTATCTTAACCTCATTGCGACCCATTGCTGCAGGCAGGCTTCAGGTCTCGATGCGGCAGGTAGCCAGGAGAGGGTCAGGATTGCCTGGAATGGCGTTGACAGCGCAGTAGGCTACAATATACCACGCGCCCAGATGAGCAATAGATCTGATAGATTGGTCCCGCCCAGCTTCAACGTAGCACAACCTGATTGTTAGAGTACTGTCTGAATTACGGTGGTGCTGTATTCATTCGAGGCATATAGTAGTTGAGCGGAGAAGAGACGTCGACGGGTCATGTTGTTACACCGGTGTGAGCCTAAAACGGCTGGCCTACTACTCTAGTTCCTCCATGCGATCGCAGCAATACATTGCCATTTTATTTCACCACCCTTTGAGCACATCAAGCAGAGGAAAGCCTCATATCAATTGCACCGATGTCGCATCATTACCGAACGAGGCTTTTGGCCCCCAAAGCTGCCAATAAAAATTGCATGAAAACGCCTACCCTCCGCAGCTGCATGAACTGTTCGCGCGAGGATAGCCGGCCCCTCACAGAGCTGCCATTGCGAGTTGCCCCTCGTGCAGTCGGAGGCTTGACGATTTGGCGTTCTATAACACGTTCCAGCTATCTGACTGCAGAGACCACGCTCAAGAGCCTGGCAGCTTGACCATAGTCTCTTATTGACCCGCTAAGGTATAACCATGGGAATATTGTGGAGTTCAAGCAGGAACAGTTCACGCTTCAAATGATTTGGAACGATGTCTCAAAATTGTTGGAATACGAGGTCATATGGGGGCATATTGATATTCTGATTGTTGCTGTTAGGAGGCTATCTAATGTAGGAGGTGGAAGGTGAAAACTCTCTATGAAGCGGAGCTGCGGAGGTTACCAACTCCCCTATGGCGATCCGATGAATGGGCTTTGACAGAAGAAGCTGATGATAGTTTGGAAACACTATAGGGAGCTCCACCTTTTCACCGACGAAAGGGCTTTGACAGATACCTTCAAATTCTTAATTCTGCTTCACGGAGTCTGCTGTTGGAGATCTATCTTTCACCACCAAGAATGTTGTACAAGGCTGTATGGTTGTAGGAGAACATTATCGGTCGATGCTATTGCAACTACGACATGGACCAGTAATGTCACGAAGATTCAATGAGTGAAGATGTTAGATGATTTAAACATGACGACCGTATCACATTTCCGCAGAATGGCAACGTCCTCCAAATTACGAGGAACAGTGGCGCTCATCTTCTACCAGATCTTCATGATTGACATATTCCAGTCTTAACGGTTGGCATTTCTCATTTCTGAAGAATTTTAAGCGCAGTCTATCAGGAATAAACATCATGTGAGGAGACCGTGAAGATAATCATATAGCCATCCCGAGGACACTGACACTTCCGGATCCTCCAACAGCTGCCTTTCTTTGTTTCTGGATGTGAAGCTCTTCTGCTGTCTCAGCGCCTCTTGGCGACGCATGAAAATTGATAGGCATGTTCGACTGGGATGAAAATCCTAAAATGACGTTCACCCTAGGGAGACATCAACAGCCGCTATCTTCTTAAATCGAATCCTATCGTTTCGCAGCGCTTCCTAGGCATCGATATAAGCAGGAAAAATGACGGTGTAATCTGGCAACATCGTTTGCGAGGAAACATGGCTAGATTCTAGCATGAATGGATTTAATCATATCTATTAAAAGCTGACTGGCGCCAGCCCGAACCTTGAAGAACGACGGAGCAGATCGACGAACTTTACTGATCGGTCGGGATCCTTTCGCCAAACGAAACTTCTAATCCTGCAACTTTGTTTCGACCTACTTGTTGGTGGCCACTGGCCAGGTCAACGGACGGATCCTTCAAGCCTCATCGTCTTTCTCCGCCAATAGGACTGGTTTACTGACCTTTTCAAATGTGCGACTATCTTCTTGTCATCGATCTGGCTTCGCTCTAGAAATTGTACGTAGGACTTGATCCTAGCCGACTGATCTCAGAGACTACGTGCAGTCTAATCTATCCGCGCTCTTTGAGAGATCTAATACCCTCGTTCAGATACAACGACCACATTTAGCTCAAGAAAATCGAGCCTCGTCAACATGTCGGTTTCATCTCCTGGCTACTGCAAGGATAACAAGGAAGCTGATGATCTTTTCGAAGTGCTATTCCATATCTTCAAGCATAGCTCCCAATGGTGCAAAGTCTTGATTTAGTATCAACTCTCATTTACGTTCATTCCGGCATTGGAGCCTTGCTTTTCACTATCATACATTTCCCACAAACTGTCAAGTCAAGCTCAGCCACGCACCTTGCTTCTAAAGGAGGCTATTGATAGGTATGCAGCTCGTTTTCGAGGCATCCCTGCGACGTAGCTTCAACCCTGAATGCAACAAAGAATCTTCCTCCAAATTCCCTGATGTCAAGGGACATCTGTAAAGGATTTCCATTCCCTAGTCCGGATTTTATCAGAAAGATCATCATTGTGGTGCGAAGACCTCTCTAAATAAGGTTAGCACTGCACCATTTAGGCGGCCCCCGAGGCTTTGAAGGTTGTGGAGCACTATAAATATCGCACAGTCAGCTCCGCCATGCTCCAGATATCCTGAAGAACAAATATGTCCATTTCGTGCTTTCCCACTCTATCCATAATCTGAACCAGCGGTTGATTTTCGCCTATTCTAGCTTATATAAAGCTTCGAATATTATCACCATGCTAAAGCAGTCCTAATGGAAGGTAGACATGGTAGAAAGATTTCTGAAAGAGTGCAGATATTCCACCATTCTCTAAGTACATATCAAAGCAAACATTTTCCCGCACTTCCTCCAGATCCGATCTCATGGTCCCCCAAGTCTTCTATAGTAACACGAATTAGCCTCTGTCATTCTTAGTGGATTCCCAATGATTATGGCATACACCCGTTTGCTCGACCTTCAATTGCCCGAACAACCACATTGCAAGCAACCCCCTTCTATATCAAACGCACAGCCAGGTGCTTGTCCGCCACAGTCGCCCACACCGCCCGTGCATGTCCATCCGGCGTTCACGCAGCCGTTGTTGCAAGTTGCCACCGGAAAAACTTGAGGACTAACGAAGTATTGGCGCTCTTCAATGGGGCCAGCAGTTTGAGATTTGTCGACGGGGCCTGCAAGTGCTGCTGCTGCGAATACTGCGCTAAGAAAGCTAATGGATTGGATGAAAAGCATGATGGAATTTGTTTATCCAAGGTAAAGATGAAGTACTGTAATGAATGAGGATGAAATGAGTTGAAATGTTTTAGACTATGGTGATCGAGTGATGAACGGGAGTGGAAGTATCTGTGCTGCATTGAAAGACACAAAGGAAAGCGAGCATTTTATACCTAATCAACCTCCAACCAAACCACCAAACCACCTAAGCAGTGCAACGCAATCCGTGTCATCCTCTGGGGAATCTGCCCTGCGAAGGCACTGATCTTCTCGAAGGATGAATCTCAGGTTCAGGAGCGTATCCGTGCATGTTTTGGTTTCAAATCCTACCAAGTTCTTCGGACGATCTGATCATCTCTGTTCCTAAAGGATTCGAAATGCAGATAGAGAACGGATTTACGTTTTCACATGATTAGGCTGGCTGTTCAGACCTTAAGGATTCTCGAATCGGGCGATCTCATTCGCTCAGCCTCATTTTCTTTGCTAGTGGTGAGGCTATGTACTGAATTTGAAACATCTAGAACTAATTATGGGGAACTGTAACCTAACGATCGTCATTTGTCTTTCAAGATAGCTCGGGTCGTTCTATTTCTCACGCACCGGACCATCAGAAATTACGACCTTTCAAGACTTTCGACAACGCAGGCTAAGAAGTATCAAAGGCACTCTTCTCGACTTCACTTATCGACTATTGATCAACGACACGGACTTTTCCAATCCACATATGGTGGATTCGCACCTCCATATCAACGAGGTACTTGTCGACAGAACGCCATGAGCCCATTTCCTCGAATTATAAACCGAAATATTCATATCGCAGATCTATACTACTAAGATATCTCAAGTCTCATTACCTATCAAGGCACTAACCTTCACCAGATCCTACCCATTCTGCCATCGACATTCCATCCCCAAGTCCACCCTCTCTAGACCATAGCTCAAAAAAATCCATTCGCATCCTCGTTCTCATTCTCCTCTAAATTCTTTCTATACACCCTTTAGTATCTTTTGAAATATAAGAACATTGTTCTTGTCAAGTTCCTAAACATCTCTTGATAGTTATAGGCTCTTCCACCAACTCTCCCACTTCACCCATCTTCAACATACACTCCTCGCAAACCTCCCTTCCCTCCCTCACCTCCTACTCTCAAAACCGCCCTCGACAAATTTCAATGAAGAATGAGCAAGTATAATGTAGTTAAATCAAGATTCGAACCGGAAAACGTGAAACGAATACCTCAAAATCACTCGCCCTTGCGATATTTCCATTTGGGTATCTGTTTCGGTCAGGGAACCCTCTGCGCCGGAAAATCGACGTCGTACGGTTATTGACCTCTTTAGACGTCATCCCTGCTCAGCAAGATAACAAGAGATTGGGACTACGACGACTACGAAAAACGCCCGTAAGTCTACCATTTCCCCCATTCACTCCTCCCAGCCCGGCCCTTCCCTCCCCCCTCCCTCACCATTATACCTCCTCTGCCACAGCTTTCAGAACTAACAACATACCCTCGCCCATCGTGACTTTCTTACTACGGCGACATGTAGTAACTAAGCTCATAAAGAAGGGAAAACGTTCGTCTCGGATAAGGTGGTGTAACTGACTGTTCTGCGCTATTATGGCTACCTTATCAACAGAAACAATGCTCCTGGTTCCACACCCTCGCGTCTATTTCGAGTAGAAAACACTCCGCCTTGCCACTCTCTCCTTCGCAAACCGGCTCATACCTTCCCCACCCCCATCAAAGCAACAGATTCCAGGGACACAGAATTTTTGGGAAGGTAGAGCTTTATCCGCGAGGCCTTGCGGACGAGGACGTCAGCGGCAGGGCCTTGAGAGCATGGAGGATGAGTTGGATTACGGATTAGCGTTTACGAATCCTAGTGAAAGTGGAGCAATGGAAGCAATTTGGGAGTGCGGGGACATAGCAGGCGAGAGGCTGAAGATGGCGAGAACATGTCTGAAAAGCATATTTTCATTTGGGGAGAAAAGACGTTGTGAAACCATCTTAGTTTCTCTCAAACAAAACTCTCAAGTGTCCTCTCTGACTATCCACACTCCTTCTTTACCTATTCCATTCTCCCATGTTTTCATTCCTCCCCTTCATCTCAATCCCTTCCCTCGTCCCCTCACGGCCATTTTCAACCCTTTTCACCCATCTCACCTCAGCACTCCTTTGTTAGACCCTCATTAAGCCCCCAGCACTGTTCCCTTCATCCCTCTCTCATCTCCCATCACCCCCCCCCCCCCCACCCTCTCAAAGAGCCCTTCGCTCGCAAAACCTTGAAGTCATGCATTGCTGTGGTGGTAGAAAAACGGCGCGGTACAATGAAAGACATTTTAGAAAACGCAGCTGGCACAAGAGAAGAGAACATCATTTGCATCGACGACTGAACCGCAATAGCGAGAACGAAGATGATACAAGTCAGTTCAGCAATCGAGAGTGGGAAAAACTTCGTTAATGACAGAAAAGTTGTGTATGAAAAACCCGACCCACTTTCGTCTCTAGATGGTATTCGAGATGGGGGGCGAATTACTAAAGGCGATATCATAAACAAGACACTGAAACTTTCAGGATTAGTAGAGGAAGTGCCGCAGTACTCGTACAACATCCACTGTTCCATTTCCCTTCCCACAATTCCATCTGAACTACCTCTCACATCTCCCCTCCAAAACCGCCCAATCCCTATCACCATCCCATTTCCCAATTATCATCCTTCGAATTCCCAACACACCCAATACTCTACCATCATTCATGAAGTGTGACTTTGGTATTCGGGGAATATGAAGGGGGGATGAAGGGGAGACGGGAGATGGGCGTGAGGTATAGGTTGGGAGGATGAGGAGGTTGCAGAGGAGGGAAGGGGCATTCATTGGGATAGTGGGTATACTGTCGATGATCCGGGGGGTCAGGTGGTTGGTTCAGTTGAGGCTTGAACGGTGTATTGGTCGAAACCGTAGGTCGGAATGTTATCCGATTGTCAGTCTCATGGTTGCTGAAGTGGCAGAAGGTAGGCTTGTTGTTCCGATTGCGAGTAAGCACCTAACTCACTACGAAAGATCTAGACGAACAGTCCAACAGTCCGAGGAAAATATTGCACAATCTAAGTAACTGCTAATAATGTTAGCAGTGATCTTGAAGACTCAAGCAGGTTGGCCACTGTCAGCATCGCAGCTCTTTGCAGACTCCACAGCTCCAGACGGAAAGATCAAGGCTGTCATTAACTTTCCCATCTCACTACAACCATCACCCTGGCCGTAAAAAGACGTTCATCGCTAGCGTACATTCAGAACCATTTTCGGTGCAAGATGCTATGCAGGCCCTCGGCTGTAATAGACAGAGAACATACTATTCCTCCCCTGCTTTTTCAATAAGTTGATCATAAAATGCCGACCTTTTTGAGCATAAAACCGAAGATAGTACAAAGAAGTGAAAAAAGTTTCCTGACCAATGCTGCTCCTTTCCTTTTACGTATCCATGGGGGTATGCAGGCGATTTGCTTTTTTTCCAGTACAAGAAGAACCAATTCCGTATTGCAAGTATCCTAGACCATGCTTGTTCCGCGGTCTGCTGGGCGGGAGAGACCAGTCTGTCAGTTGGGGCAAGCTGCCTGCACATGGCCGGGCTGCTTGCACTTGTAGCAGACGCGCTCTGAGGTGGGCTCTGATGGGCAGTCGCGGCTTAGATGACCAACTTCGCCACCTGCTGCTGTTAGTATTCATCTTAAAGCAGTATTAGGAGTACATACAGTTGTAGCATTTTTGACCTTGGGTGCAGTCGCGAGACATGTGGCCGTACCCTCCACACGAGTAGCAAGTCTGGCCTCCTTGACGGGCGCCGCCTCCGCCTCCGTAGCCACCCCCGTAACCGCCTTGGCTCTGACCACCATATCCTCCCCCACCGTATGAGCCTTCAGTGCAGTTGCGAGCGATGTGTCCGACCTTGCCGCATTTGTAGCACTCTTGACCACCTCCGCCGCCACCACCAGAGTATCCGCCAGCGCCACTCGGAGCTCCTCCGCCACCGGCACCAGGGTTAGGGCAATCGCGCGAGATATGGCCGGCTTCCCCACAGCGGTAGCATGCCTTTTCTTTTTGCGGGGCGTTGCACTCACGACTAACGTGGCCTTCCTCGCCGCAGTTGTAGCAGGTTGGGGTGCCACGCTTTGGGCAGTCACGGGCCTGGTGGGAGCTATCACCGCCTGGAAGACAATATATCAGCGGACTGTTTTGGAATATTTATCCAAATGTGAGGAATCGAGCTGATGGGACGCAAGGTGACACAGTGTGTCACAATCTGAAATGAGGACAAGTGACATTGTAGTGCGCAATGCGCAAGGGAGTGTTCCCCAAGTCACGATTGAAATTCAAAAGGCGAGACTACTCTGCGGTGGTTGATGTTGGTCGCCATGCGTTATAACCACAACATATAGGCACGATCAAGAATATCGCTGCGAGGCGAAGCATTTCTAAAAAAGTACAGTGTACGCAAGCCGAGGATGGTGAAAGAATGTGAACTAAATGGCTTACAGTTGTAGCAACCGCGACCGCCAGTTGCCTGGTAATCCATGATGTTTTGTATTTCTGATTCTAGTGGTGGAGGTGAAAGGTCAGTTTGAAAGCTCTAAACTAGGCGAGAAATGTGGAGGGAAGGTGTTGGAAAACTGGAATGCTATGCATGCTTACTTTGGATTGTGTAGTAGAATTACTGGGTTCTAGAAGCGGCAAGAAGCGTTGAGGAATTGGAGCGTTGCGAAGTTGAAGAGGTGCTGGAGTGAAAGTTTACCAAAGCAGAAGTACTGAAGATTGAAGTGTCGACTGTCATGACAGCGCTAGCCAGGTATGGGTTCGCTTAGTAGTGCCCCATGGAACAAGGTACCTGAGTTCAGATCTCAGGAACCACTACTAAGGTAGTACTACCACTTTGCGCTGCTTAACGGCTTTTGACAGCATCGTTATGTTCCTCTCCCAGTCTCAGGGATCAGGTACAAACACCCCCCCCCTTGGTATTACGAGTCATGTGCAAAGTATTGGTACAAGTCATGCAGTAGAAACACAGGATGGTAGAGCTAATAGACACAACACGGTATTGAATCCTGTTCTCATCTTCGGTTCAGTTGCACCATGATCATACAGCGACCGCGATATCATCAAATATACATTACGACGAGATGGAATACTATGTAAAATCGTATACCACGAGCTTCTGAGCCCCATGTGCCTTTTCTCGAAGTACTACTACCTTCTCGTCATCAAAGGCCACCCATCCCTTCGTGGTTGTCGAATGGTCAAAATCCACCTCCTCTGAGTCCGATGTCTCAGAGCTATCATGGTAGGCCTCAAGTCTCAACCTCGCTGCTGGGAAATTTTTATGGTATCTACTCACCCTTCTCTCGGGGTGAACCTGCACGCTTGCTTCACCACCAGCAACACGGCGTTTCGACGAGTTTGAAGAGAATCCACCCTCAAGATCCCACACTCTAATTTCATTCCCATGTGCACTTACCGAAACAGCTTTGCCCCGATCGCCGACATGAGCACCAGAGACTGATGATGTATGACCCCACAATCTTTCTCCTGGCCCGATTGACAGGCCTTCCACGTTAGATGTTGCCATATAAAGCGTCAGTGTATTATCCGGATGAGCCGCGAGGAGGTACGGATGAGTATATGACAGAGACGCTGGCCTTGTGGATGGAGGTCTCGGTGCCGGGATGATGCCCCTCACAGGTGATGATCCGGGTCTTGGACTTGAGCGCGACGAGGCCGGAGAAGAAATAGATAGTGGAGTAAATCCCTGGCTTGAGGCCGATGCCAGACGAGATTCTAGGATCTTGCCGTCCTTTGTAAGGCGTAGCTCCTGCAATCCGACGGACCATCCAGCGAGATACGTAGGCATTGCATACGCTATGGATGCGAAGATACTGTTAGGAGAAAATCTTATTGCAAGTGACAAGGGCGGCCATGCCGTATGTGACTTTAGAGAAGAAATTAGGCGAGGAGGCCCCGCGGTGGAGCTTTTGCAGTTATCAGTTGCTTCATCAGAAAATATATACAGTGAAAGGAGCTGCGCCTCGGTCATGGTGAGAAGATATCGCGAAGCATAAGCAATAGCCGATATCGTACCATTGGACGAGGGAGGGTGTGTATAGAGATGAGCAAAAGCTCGTTCCCCTCTTTCAAGTCGGTAAATGATGAACTTGCCGTTTGAAAAGCCAACCGCAACGTCTAGTCGATCAACGTCAGGGTTTGTAACGTCTAATGCCAAGGATGTTGGGACCACGGAGACCGAAGAGGAACTTCCAGCCACAGGCCAATTTAGTTTTGCGATTAAGCGCTGCTCCCCTTTCATCGACCATGTTCGTAATCCTCCAGGATCGGCTATTACCACTATACCTGCGTGCAAACGGACCAGCAGTGGCGGTACCGATGGTTTCTCTGCAACTTGCGTCTCGGTGATATTGCAGCTCCCCTTTGACCAGTTGTGCCGGAGTTTATATTGTCTCTTCCAGTTGGTTGTGTTGCCTCCTTTCACGAGGTGATCATCTTCCAGCCATTTGGAAATTTTAGACGAATAGTATAAGGACTTCGCGGAGAGCTGCTGATCCCGAATACCCGGTAATCTTGATGCTCGAGGTCGAACAAATCGGTCGTAGTACGCAGACTTCCATAGCTGTGGGTCTGCAGCCAAGGCTTTCAGACGGTGAGAGAGTCTATTCGGTCAGCGCATTGCTTCTATATGCGCCCATCATACACACCTTTGGCACAGCGTAAGATCAGAAATAGGCAGGTAGGATAGGGTCCTTAGTAGAAGTTCATCACTTAGGAGGGACAGACGGTCTGGTTTGTCCGGTCGGAGCCGCTTTGCAAACCGGGCATTATCACTGTCATCGGGTCCATCCCGAGAGCGTTTGCTCATGTTGATACAAGAAGACAGTTGCTTACTCGTCAGCTTTACGTCGATTGCGAATGGTGTTCCCCCAGTCTCCAGTCCGGTGAAAGTGTCATGGTGTCGTATTATCTACCACCTATCGGACTGTAGTCGGAGATAAGATAAGATAATAAACCCTATGTCGACGCCGCGTTCCCCAACACGATCATAACGCGTATTGTCAGTGAAGAAGCCCCGCGGTTCTCTATGTCAAACGATCCGAGTAATCAAGCCTCCTGAGTGTTCCGAGCACGAAGAGCTTTGTGAACTCTACGAAAGTTCCCTTCCGAGCGACAGCAGTCGGGAATCATGATCTCATGGAGGCACTCAGAAAACATAGAACAACACTTTTCAACCACTTGAGCAAGGAGTTGAATGACTTTGACCAGGCACTAAAAGAAGAAATTGCTCTGCGTACGTCCGGACTGTTCTACTTGAATCTTCTGGACTAGGTCATCTAATGATTGTGCTTATACTATAGGCGATAACGCTTTCGAATCCGAGAGAAAACAACATCAAGATGAGAAAGACAAGCTCCGGGAACGAGCGGATAAAGCTGAAGCGTTTGTGAAACAATGCCAGTCCTTTGATATTGGACGAATAGAGGACCTCGAAAATGTCCCATCGCTACAGCAACGAGCATCGAGGGTCGAAGTTCTTGAGAAGGAAGTCCAGGAGTTCCGAAGCCGCCTAAAACCTGGATCGTCGCTTCCACCTAATGCCTCAGATGTTGACAATGAGGAGTACAATCGAGTGCTAGATCTCTTAGCGAGTTTCGACCGTGATTATGGAAAGCTCGTTGTGGCCCGGAATATTTTAGAGGCCAAGTGTAGGTATTACGAGGATCTCACTAAAGATTGGCGAGCATACGTTCGGAGATGGGAATTGAAGCATGGGAGAAAGTTAAAGGCTGGAGACTCTCCGGAAGTTGTTCTAAGAAGCACGCGTGGCACAGCTGGTGAAACTTATGAGGTTCCCTGTGAACCAGCTCCACCCTCATTCCACGAGCATGTTCTCTCGCCGTCAAGGTCGCTTAGCGCCACCATCAGACATACTTCACCTCCTAGGGAAGTGGAGACAGGCCTGAGAACGCCGACCCAGCGTTTTAGTCCCAGCCCAAGCAGCTCAAACACAGATAAACGCGCAGCTCCTGTCTCCGAAGCTCGTTTGCAGAATACACGTCTATCACCTGTATCGAACGGCAACACCGATTGCGCGGCTACTTCTGACGGTTCTGAACCGCAAGTTGAAGCAGAGCATTTTGTGAACGATAAGAAGGATCCTGCGCTTCAAGGGACAAAACCGCCCATGTGGCTAGCGAAGGATGATTCCGACTTCCCAACCATAATTTCTGAACGATCGTTGAAACGAAAAAGGGCTCCGCCAACAATAGACAACCACACGCGAACACAGCAGAAGGACAATAAAGCGCTTGGCAGTATTTCAAAGCCTGTACACGTCAAGAGCGAGCAAGGTTCGAGCAGTCCAGCGGTACCTCAATTCGGCATTGGATCTGGAGGTGCAAACGATAGTCTAGACTTAGACGATGTTGGGAACAGACTTCTGACCCCAAGAAAAATTAGACGCCTTGAATTGCAGCGTAGGAAATCTTCGACGCTTAAGGCTTCCACTGCTACTGAAACTGGCGAGATACTATTAGGCTATGAATTAGAGGACGCAGATTCTGAAGAGGACAATGGTGATCTCAGTTATAATCTTAAAGGTAAAGGGGAGCCAGAATCCGAACAATATTCTCTATATGATAAGGAATATTACATGAGGAAGGGAGAAGAGTACGGCATGATGTTGTGGGAAGAAGGGCAACGCAAATCTGCCGAGCTTCAGAAGCAGGCTGAATTGGATGCCAAAGTCCCGGAGTGGCTTCGGGGAAGTAAGAACAGAATCCGTGCTCAGCAGTTCTTGCAAAATGAGAGGACTGGAAACAGGCGAGCACGATTGGAAGCCAACCAAAAAGCTATGCCAGCACGAATTGACACCAAGGTAGGTGTGCCTCAGTTATCAAAGTTCAGAATTCCTACAACTTTACCGGAGCCTCCAAGTGACGAGGGTGACTGTAAGCTGCTGTCGAACGTGACAAGTGAAAGGCCACAGGAGCCCGAACCGTCGCATGGTCCTAACGATAAGAGGGCGGAACTCCCCAAGCCTGTCATTTTGCGGCCTAAGGACCCTAATTACCAGATACTACCAAGGACGAGCGAGCATTTAGCCAATCAAAAGCGACGTCTTCCCCCTAGCCGGCGTGATCATGGCACTGCCGCCATACCATTCGTAGCTGAGGATGGAGAAAATCTAGATGCTAGCAAAGACGCTCGGAACACTTCTAGAGCCCCACAGGTTTCAATTGCTAAGAGGGCCGACATAAGCGACACCATCGAGAAGACTCCCAAAGCTCCAGATGCACACCATCGACTTGGGGACTTACTGGCCAAACCGTCGCCTGAAAACCCGTCTCTGTCCTCGGAAGAGCTCGGTCGAAGACTTGCTAAGCCCCCGAAAGAATCAAAAACACCACCAGTTCGGTCACTCAGATCTCACGATGTCGGAACGCCGACGAACCAACGAGCCAACGCCGCTCGGAATGTTAAAGTGAACAGTACAGGAAGCAAGCCCACAAACTCAACTAGGAACAAGCTATCCGCAACCAAACTGCCACCATCTCAAGCACTACGGATCGACTCACCCCCCATCACCCTCCCATCCCATGAACCACTCCGCGCCCGCCCCCTTCGCCGTCTCCGGGCCGAAGACTTCAAGCCCAACCCGACCTTCAACCAAGGCCGCGACTTCGCCTTCTCCGAAGTCGTCCGCTCTCGTGACCAACGCCAATGCCTTCCCGGCTGCGACAAACCCCACTGCTGCGGCGGCCAACTACGAAAAATGGTCCAGATCGGCGGCTACACACCCAGCCGTAAATCCCTACTCGGCGCCGCGCCCTCCCAAGAAGCCGTAGATGAAGACCAGCGCATCCTACTCGACTACCTCGGGTCCGACGCCTCCGCTCGTCTCAAACGCATGTCCGAGGACGAGAAGCAGGAGCTTTTGCTGCAGGCGAAAACGAAGCTGTTTGCGGATGAGTACGGCAGGCATCGGCAGGCATATGGGCGCGCGCCAACGCCGCCGGGTTTCTGGAGGACAGATATGCCAAGTACGCAGGAGGAGGAGGAAGATCGGCGGCAGGCGTGGTGTTTGGAACGGGTGAGGGTGGAGGAGATGTACAGGGAGGCGAGGAGGGAGGGGGGGAAGTGGAGGTTTAAGGATGAGTAGGGGGTGGGTGGGCTGGCTGTATGAGACGTGGTATAAGTATTTCCCAAGCGTTTCTCTCCAAAAACTGGACGGAGTCGGCTCAAGGTGGAAGACTCAAGGCGTGAGTTGACCGGTTCATGTGGGTTAAGCTGCTGGCTTTGAACGTTGCAAAAAGTGCTTCGATAATAGCTTTGAAATTCGTGCTTAGTCTTCAAATCATATTGTTGCGCTCTCGGCTTTCTCCTAATCTTCAACTCCCCCTTGCTGCTGGCGGTGTTCCTCGGTCTAATTCTTAGGCTACGGGTCTTCTATCCAATTCTGTCATCCCACCATCTCCCCTCCTCACTCGCCCTTCGCTTCCAGTCCTGCCTTAATCCGACACCATTTACCCCTTCTTCTTTCCCCATTGATTCTTGCGGTTATATAATAAACATTCTCCAAGCTTTTGGTTTTTTGGGTATACATAGGACAGTAGCAAAGTCACGGTAAACTGCTAATGGGAATGTTGAGCTGACTGCATGCTCCTGAATGGCGGTGCGGGGTTTGAACACAAAGTGTGGGATTCGCTGTCTCAAATGCTGTGTGGTCTTTGGGGGGTTATGATGCCTGCCTGCCAGAGCGGCTGAGGCGGAACTGAGAAAAGACTTTCTTGAGAGTTTCCCTGCGGAGAGATGAGTAGACCAAGGTCGCGATGGAACCCCATATCACGAGCATGTTACCGCGAACCAAACCGTAATTCTTCGATGGTAAAATTACAGCAGAATCATCAGTCCAACCCATGTTTACCGCAATCGCAGACCAGCGAATTGTGAGTTTTTGGGTAAATAAGGATTTGGGACACCAGCACGATTCTTGTTTCAGACAGAACAGCATCTTCTCAGCTGTGAGTTTCCACCATTGAAATTTGCCGGGATGGCAGTGAAAGAGGCATACGATCGTGAAATGGTATTTCCTACCGCCAACGCAAGGTGCTGCCGACGCCGATAACCAATACCCCTCGCCTACATGCTTCCTTGCGTCCCGGATCCAATTCCGACAGAACCCCACAAACCCGCCGGAATAGAGCTGCTGTCAAGGAAGCCCGGAACAAGATATCCTTGATAACTCCCCTTACCGCTTCCGCTTACTTCCCATTTCCTCCTCCTCCAACCCTCCCTCCCTATCCTTTTTCTTCGCCTTTTTCTCCAACTCATCCCAATCTTCCCCACCACTCTCCTCATCCAGGCTTGCCTCTCCCTCGTCCGCTGACGCATCATCGTCGAAGTCGCTTTCATCCTCCGAAGACTCTTCCGACGCCATGACCTCCGAGTCACTCATCTCGAACGCGCTCTCCTCTTCCTCATCTTCCTGATCTTCATCGTCCGATTCGGTGCCCAGGAACGCCCATCCGCCGCCGGCGAAAAACTCATGCGGGTCCTGGGTGATGGTTTTCATGATGGTAGGCCAGTTGAGATTGAGAGGTCCTTCGCTGTACGCGATATTGACGGAGTCGAGCCAGTCTTTGACTCCTTCGAGAGATTCAACAGGGATGGTGTTGATATGGGCAGGGGGGCGGTGGAAGTCTTTGAAGACAAGGACCATATCGAAGTTCTTGAGGCCAAATTGCACGCGCTCTAGATGGGCGATTTCGATGTCTTCTAGAGAAATTACGGTGAAGGGCGGTTCTGTGAGCTGGACTAGGCAATCCGTGGTAGGTTGCATGTATACATTTGAGCGATGGGGAACGCCGTTGAAGCCGAGTTCCCTGAAGGGAATGTCGACCCCGCTCACCTCTTCTTGACCGGAAACTTGTACCTTGTCAGCAAAGCTCTTAAAGGCTTTATCGAGTTGGGCTCGTCGCCTCCGTTCCTCTTGCTCCTGCTCGAATTCCTCCTCGTCACCATATCGATGTTTGCGCTTGCGATTTCCAGTTTCGTCGAACTGCATGTCGGTAGCTTCGCGATAAAATTGAACATCTTTCGCCTTCTTCTTCCCAATCATGATGGGGTTCTTGAGGTGAACGTGAATAATAACAATCAATTCATGCGTACATGGCTGGAAAAACAGATGCTTTATGTTACTGAAAAGGATATCGATCTTACTGCCCCGGTGATCGACGTAGCGAAGCCCATTCTGATGGACGTCCACATCCCCAGAGACTCGCTTGCCATCCAAAGCTGGCCGGACAAAGACGTTATCGAGGCGCTGAGGTTTGCGATCTGAAACAAATTTAGCATTGACGAAAAACAAGCAGACCAAGAGTTTGTACTTCGGATTTCAACGAGTTTGTCCTGCTCCACAACGTCTTCTAGCTCTTTCTTTTCTTGTTCTCGTCTGACGGAGTTCTTCCTCAGCTCCGTGATTTGCTGTGCGATATCCTGCATCCGGTCTCCGTCCTTAGATCTAAAGGTAAGACTTCGCACGAAATGCGCTGTTGCATCCTCGAATGGCTGATCATCTTTTCTACCAACACCCTGGCCTGGAGATAAGAAATTGATTCGGAGGTAAGCAAACTCTCCTTCGTCACTCTTGCTAGCGTTTTTGATGGTGTTGATATGGAATGGCACCGGCCGGCCCAAGATTGGTAGCACAACCGTGGCTGCCTTACTATCCACGACAATCATGAGATCTTTGACACGTGACGGAAACTGATTGTCACGCTTGTACGATTCAAATTTTTTGAACTTCTTCTGCGCTACTCCATTTTCTGTGCCCATCGCTTGAGAATACTGGGCCTTACCCTCCTGTTGCTTTCTCTGGGCAAGTTCCCTCTGATGCTCACGCCGCTTGGCTTCCGCCCCTTCATTGCTTTGAGTAGTACGTTCTGCTCGCAGCTTTGTCTTTGTGATGTTTGAAGCAGCAACAGCACCGACTTTCGGGTCTTTCTTATTCTTGCTTTTCTGCGCTTGTTCTTCTTCCTCATCGTCTTTGAAGAAGAAGGACGTTGAGCCCAGATCAGAAGGCGCAGAGCTTGTAAAATTCGCGGGATCTTGATCTCTGCGAATCCGAATGGTATCAGAAACTAGCAATGAGTATACTTTGCTTTTCTTGTCCTGTGGATCTGGATTTTGAAGATCAGCGAATCCAGTGGAGATGCACAATGTCATCCCGTCTTGTAACGTCCTGACATTCTTCGAGTTGATGTTCAAGGTGTTGTCACGGGTTTCTATACCAATGCCCCCACCAGCAACTTTAAGGAAGTGTTTTTCCATCTCTGGCTTCTTAGTTTTGATTATGCCGAGGGCTTTGTTATACAAGTCCTTGACTGCTACGCCCTCGCGAGCATCCTTCATTACCGCTTCATGTATTGACAACAGCAGCTTATAGTTGCTCTCTTGCGACTCGTTGGGATCTACCAAATATGTCCGGGCTACTATCGAGCAATAACTCTTATATCGGAGTCCCAAGCCAGCAATGATAGTTCCAGCGTGAAGAGCGTTAGTGTCAGACTGCGCGGTTAGCTTCAAGTCATAAATACCTCCGCTCTGTACTAGAGGCCCGTATATCCAGTCCAGTTGGCTTGCATCAAAGTCTGCAGGTAGCTTGGATTTGAGGTTCTGGAAAAACTTGGCGTCATCGATCTTTTTATCGATTCTCTCAGCAAGCTCTTTATGCGTCACTTTCTTTTCTCCATCCAATATTTCTGACATCTCTTCCACGAAGAACTCTGCCATAAGCCCAGTGCAAGCTCTTGACGCGTTGCGCATAGAGCGCTGTGTTATGTTAGTACCTTCTTCGAGGAAAAGTCGCCATAGCAGGCAGCTAGCATCTTACCAACTCATTCTCGTCTTTGATAGCCAATGCGGCCGATGATATTGCAAGTGTGATATCGACCTCCTCCACCTCTTTCAAGATATCACCAAATGCCTTCTTCCACTCCTCAATAAAAGGGCCGGTTGAAGTGTCCTTTGTGATAGTCCCAACTTTCTTCTACTTTTTCATCAGCAAATTCATATTACCACAAATAGCCGTCTGACGTACGCCTGCTCCTTTGATTAAGTCTAAGCATTTTTCGAAATGCCTGGCATTTTGCTCCGCATCCTTGGGATTGCGAACCAATATCTCGACTGGGATCTTGCCGCCTTTCAGAGGCTCGAGGTGTTTTGCTTTATTCAGGTACATTGATCAGCACAGTTGCCTAGAATCTCAGGGGTACAAGGCATGTACCCTTTTTGGCAGTTGTCACGATGTAGAGGGCTTCTGTGGTAAAGACCATCAGCGTTGCAGGAAATTCATATCCAAGAAGCCAAAACTGTAGGACATCATATCCGTCAGTCCTTTGCCATTGTAGGTGGGCTTGAGGGTACATCATACATGCATCGCGTTATTTTTTTGAAAGGTGATATTTCCCTCATTCTTGCCCATCAGCAGCACGATAGATCCGACGCCTGAAAACAACGCGTCATTCGACCTTTTGTCGGCTCTCCATGCTGAAATGAAATGCGAAAGGCGGTCATGGAAGGCCTGCTTATCGATTTTGACTTCGTCCGCCATGCTCGCGGTATGGCGATCTACAAAGCTTGGGGAGTGAGTTGAAAAGAGAGCGATGCTGAAGTGGAGGAAAAGTAGAGAGCCGCGAACCGCGTTAAAGTGGATGCAAATCAGGTTAGGCTCAACGTGAATTAAATACCGAGCTAGATGAGCTTTTGAGCTTGGTATGGTATCGACGTCATCTCAAGAGAAACTTTCCAAGTTAAGAGCATACAGGAATGATAATGTTTACGGAATACGCAGTCCTATTCCGCTGAGCTGTATAACGCCATGGCTTTGTCGACTCCTTACTCTAGATCAGTACACCAATATGGTTATCTCAAAACAATCACAACCCACCGATGAACAAACACCCCTGCTGGCGCAAACGAGAGATCGAAGGAGCAATGCGGCAACAGGTGCTTCTGCTGCAGGAGTCCGTGCTATTGGATCTCAAATGATCGCATTTTACTTCCGAGCCCCTGCAAAGGCATTTTTCCGTACTCGTGTCGAGTGAGTTCCAAGAATGGGCTTTCAAGTATGAGCGCTGTAGCTCATATACTGGCAGTTACTTGGTATATTCTGCTTTAGCTGAACGGAGCTCCTTTGCTAATCATAAATCAGGCTTTTGCCAAAGCTATTAATCCTCGTGCCCAGGCCAACGAAGCATGGTCGTGGCGCAGGAGCACTCCTGGCCTTCTAGCACATGCTGTACGGGCTCAAGGACTTAGCTTCATTCCCAATTATGTCCTTCCACCGTTGCTGGCTAATGTTGGGTAAAGAAAGGTCAAGCAACGCCTAGGTTCACTTACTGACACTTTGTAGCGTCGGAGCAGTACTCTATACCTCTTACCTTCAAACGCTAGGTTTACTACACCAGCCATCGTCAAAGTCGTTAAAACGGGTCTATCCAGCTCCTCCAGTCCGCAGTACTTTTATGGCTGGCTTCACAGCCGGTGCGATTCAATCAGTCATAGCAGCTCCTCTTGACGCTCTACAAATTCGCTTTCGCACAACTGAGGTATTGGAGGGCAAATACAAAAACATGTGGCATTATGGGTATAGTAAATTGAAAGAGATTGGTCTTCGAGGTGCATTTGCAGGCTGGGGGCTCTCCTTCGTGAAGGATGCTATTGGCCATGCATTATTCTTCGCAACCTTTGAATATGTCAAGGCTCAAGGCTACTACACCTTCCTCTCCACTTGGTACGGTGGTCTGAGCTCTCAATACGTTGGCTTTGAACCTGAGACCGAAGCAACCAAGGAGAGCGGCATCTCTGTCCTCAAACCTCATTATGCAATCGAGCCTGGTTTTCTGATGCTTGCCGGCGTCACTGCATCTGTAGCTCAACAGACCGTCCAGCATCCGATCAGCTTGGTGCAGAGCGTTCACTTTAGATCCTTATCAAATCTGGATAATCAAGCTAAGCTCCACTCTTCCAGCTCAAAAAAGCTACACCATTATTGCAGTGCATACAAGAAGACTTACCACCGGTGTTTGGTAAGGGCTAGGCGTGCCGGAGGATGGAGGCATTGGCTTTATCGGGGGTTTCTATGGAATACCCTAAAGCAAGTTCCGAGTACCAGTGCTGGACTGATAATCTTTGAGCTCGTCCGAAGACGGTACGGCAATGGAGCAGAAGCCATGAGAATTGAAAGGGAAGGCTATGATATTCTTCTGGCGTAGGCCTCCCTCCGGAGAAAAATCTTGTCCTATGATCTCCTATATTCAACCTACAACAAGCACCGCGATAGTGAGACGGGAACTACGATAGACGCTTCGCGATGTGACAAGCATCAAGGCAGAAGATAAGTGCGAGATCAGAGAAGTTAAAGCGGGTACGTTGTACATCCTGATCGAAGATACAGCATTGGATTCTTTACACCTGTCCCGGCTGCTCAGGAGAAAGAGCTAGACTTTGATAGGCCATTCGTGTTTGGTGAACATAGTGCATATAGAGATCAAAGCAACAGGAACCCAGCGCATTAGGGATATCCACATATTGTGGTTACTCTACTCCGTACGAAGCTTCGCTACCCATCCCTAAATGTCTCGTCTGCTTTCTCATCTACATGCCCTAACATCTATTTAAGGTAACCCCGGTAAATCAAAGATTGCCTGCAGTCAGTCTGACAGTGAAAGGACGGTGAAATGAAAGGAGGCTCGAGAGTGCATTGCTGGACGATGCGTCTTATGTCTGTGCTTAAGCCACCACCACCACCACCACCACCACAAATCATGCGCACAGACTTGAAGCACTGTTCGATTGCAGTATAATTGATTGGGGACAATTGGCTTTCTTGCGAACATTCCACAGCTTGTCGCAAAATTGAAAAGGTAAAGTGCATTCGGTTAGTTCAACCTATTCTAAGGATTCAGAATCAAGCGAATGAGAGATGGTGGGTTACACCAAAGCAAGAACGTGTGATAAGATAAAGTAGACACCAGATCTCGTCTTCTGCTCGCCATCGCGTGTGGACTGAGTGCATGACTTTGTACAGATGAAGGGTGGATGGATGACCTTGAGGTTGGGGGGAGCAGATGACTGCGAAACAGGTTGCACCGAATCCGATGATGGATGACGGCGTCAAGTGGACAGACCTCGGCGATTAGCGATGGAGATAAATATGGTGCATCCGTCAATGGTGTTGACAAAGTACGTTGAACCTATCATTTGAAAGAAAACGGCGTAGAAGATGAGAAGGCAATTGATACTTCAAGTAATTTACTCTGCATTATGTCTCGAATGCAGTCAGTCCTGCTTTTAGTGTATTTGACACCCGCTGAAGCCCTTTTCATCATCCCAGTGGCCGCGTGGCGTTAGTGAGATGCGATTGGGACCCTTCTTTCCTTGCGATGTGCCGTTGTGTCACGTGTGTTAAGTAATTAAGGTACAAATCAGCCACAATGATGGTGGGGCAAGGATTGTGCCGAGGAAGGGGCGCATGTCAAGCGGGGCTAATACCATCTATCGCCTAGTCTGGCCCCATTCATCTAATCCCATGGACTGACTCACTTTCCTTCCCTTCCCCATTCACAGGCAAAACTCCGTCAATAAGCAATGCCCGATTGTGGCACTGAATGGAGCCCCATTTGCTATTCCCTTTCCCTTTGTTCGCCGTGAGGTGTGGTCACTTACCACACAGTCCACTCTACACAGAACTGTTTCAATTGACCAATGGTTATCATGGGCTCAACACGCCAGCTGATCAATCCATTGGCGCTTACCATTCTCTCTCAAACAAGTCATGCCTAGGGCCTGGTGCCTTGTGCGCACTCGTTCGCCTCATCATCAGACCGCGTTTTCCCAATTGACCCAGCCCCCAGGAAGACAGAGTCATCCTTCCTCTTGATTCATCCATTGCTGCCTTGCCCTTTCTCTTCCCACCGCAGCCTTTTTGACTGCCATTTAATTCACCTGTGCCCCAGATATTACTCAGGCTTTCGCTTCTTCCTTCCGCCACCTTCCATTACTGCCTATTGTCCTCCATACTATTAATCCAACACTTTTCTGTTGTGCAGAAAAGATACCATTTCATACAAAGCCGACTGTTTGTTCCAGACCGTCTCACAATTGCGAAACAGATAACGTTGATCGATCCGCCCAAGTCATCAAACCGACGATTGCCACCCACCTTTTCGCTTCTTTCGCGTCCACGACTGCCTGACAAATCCAATCCGCATCCTTCCATTGATTTCGGACCGTCACTAGAAGGCTTCCACCCGTTGTCCATCTTCGACAACAACACTCCTCATCTATAACTCCATCATTTACACCACCGATTCGCTGAATCGACAAGCATGACACGATTGCCATCAATCCTAAGCCTGATGTCTCCTCCAGAGGCAAAACCTCTCGATAGCTTTATTTCGCCGCATGCCTCCGGTCAGCTTCCATTTTCGACACCCGAGACGTCCTTCAACGCAGACAATACTCTCCCTCCCATCTCCGATTGCGCATCTCCAGACAACGCCACGATGAGAGTACTTCCGTCCCCACCAGTATCGCCATGGCCCAATAAGTCATTCAAAGAGCAGATTGGTGGCAAGAGAAACGGTATAGTTGGAGACGAGAGCGTAATGGCAAGGGACCCCGTGCTGTATCCTGAGGGCCATACGCAGGCAGGCATCCCAACGGATCAGCCTCTGTTTCCTTTAGAGCCCACAATGGCAATTGCTGAGGAGATCGTCTCGCAGCACATGGCAATGCACATGGCTGAGTTCGATCACAAGATCAATCGGCCCACTCGGGACGAATACCTCTTTGCCTTGTCTTGCATACCCAATATCGGCCGGAGCTACAATCGGAACCCTGGTGCTTATATGAAGAGAACTCGTGAGGAGACAGAAGATCAGTACTGGAAAGCTAAGCGTATTTGTGCGAAGCCTGGTACGAAAGCATTATCTCACGTCAACATTGCTCCAGCACTAGCACCCAAGGCACCTAAGAGAGCGATCAAAGCAGTGTCGTCTGGCAACCCTCTGCCGCGAGTCAAAAGAACGCCGAAGTCTTCTCCTATAGGCAAATTGCAGGCGTATTCCCCAAAAGGGAGGTCTCAGACACCGGAGACCCGAGTACCCGGCACCAAGCGCCCGGAGGACGTCGACTACAATTCTCTACCAGACTACTCACCATCAACCGAGACACTTCCCAAAGGCAACCCAAAGTGTCTGAAAGCCGACTGGCCAAGTAACAACATTCTTAACCTTTCGAATGACCCAGACCGACATTTGCTTCATGAAGCAGAGCTCAACCTTGCGGGTACGCTACGATTAAGCTGTGCTACATATCTCTGCAGCAAGCGTCGTATCTTCGAGGGTCGACTACACGCTTTGAGGATTGGGAAAGAATTCAGGAAGACGGATGCCCAACAGGCTTGCAAGATTGATGTCAATAAGGCTAGCAAGCTCTGGACTGCGTACGAAAAAGTCGGATGGTTCAGCAAGGGATACTTTCAACAATGGCTATGAGCTGTTCCCTTTGACCAGTAACATGTTGGATTTTCTATGATTGACGATTACGACGGGGAAGTTTCCTCATACCCCACGGCATCAACCCGTTCGCGGCATAATATGTTTACGACATTCCCCACTTTCTGGCCCAGATCAGCAGGCTGATCTGTTCTTTGGCGTTTTGTATGGCTGTATCGGCATGCATGGAATTTATGATCACCACTCTCCCACGGCGCAGATGTTACATAGCACCGGAGTTCAGAGTTACGATCACGGTCTTTATATGGGGTTTTTCCGACTTGCGTCTCATATACCTCACTTGTCACAGATTATGCGGTGTTTCAAGACACCATTGTGGTGCCGTGTGGATCAGTGGCTCGGTTGGGCTCATGGTTTAAGGGGCATTGAAGGCTTGGGAGGGAAAGCTTTTGGGACCAGGTTCGGAGGATTCCAGACTAGATTGGCCCAGTCTTTTTTTTTGGCATGCATGTTCCGCCCGAGATAGCTTACTTATGGAGTCTAGCTTTAGCAGTCAATCTACTTGACTCAATTGCTCATTGTCGCAAGTAGAGATATAACAGTGAACAAGTGGTAACTACTTGCTGTGCATAAATGCAATCCCATGTCTCGTGTAATCTATCTAGAACAAGGGCTGGTGGTGGCATTACGAGTCGACCAACCGTTATATAAATCAATTTCAGCCTGCTGTGACGGACCTGCATATTCACCGGGAGAGGCCAGAGAGGGATTGCGTTGGCGCCATGCTGATTACGGCTCAGATTGCGGCTTGGGCGTCAGCCTTACGCAAGACAGCTAAATTTGGCTGACGAGAGATATGAGAGATGAGAGTCCCGACAACAGCCGCTTTATCAACTACAACCACCACCAATACCTAAGCTTGCAACGGCCTCATGAGTGTGTAAGAATGACAATGTCGCAAACTCAAGCAGCTCGTGCAGATTCTATAGATGGCCAGGACCCCCACAACGAGGTGCAGAAGAAAGTGAAGAGCAGACGGCCCGCAAGTACGACGACACCTTCGTGCTATAATGGATATCTTTCCGACAGTCCAGAGGCTGATGTAGGACTTCTTGTGAATAGATACTGCTTTCCGGCAACAGAGATTGAAAGCATGGCAGTGGGTGCTCCGAGCCAGAGCCGCGTCTCTACCGTATCTTAGGCATGCGCTTACTACTGTATCTCTAGACCGATCCTTACTCCCAAAACCGTCCTCCCTCTTTTCTTCATCATCGGTATCGTATTTGCGCCAATAGGTGGACTGTTGCTATATGCCAGCGCTCAAGTCAGTATACACTGCACGGAGTTGAATAGACAGAGCGACGTTGACTTGGGAATTAGGTGCAAGAACTCGTCATTGACTACTCAAAATGTGCTACAGACGCCCCAGAAGGCGACAACTCAGGCGATTTCGTAAAGATGCCAGCTGAGCTGGTCACAAGCTATTTCAAGTCGTCAAACTGCACGCCTACAAATGAGCCCGTGAGGTGGAAGCGAAATTCTACGACTGTCAAATATGGAAAGAACTTGGATGAAGCGAAGAAAACGCCTACTACGATATGTTCTTTGCAATTTATTATACCGGATAATATTGGTCCACCGGTCCTGTTCTACTATCGCTTGACCAATTTCTACCAAAATCATCGCCGATATGTCAAGTCCCTCGACACAAACCAGCTGCAAGGTGCTGCTGTTCCAAACAGTACTATTGGCGGTGGCTCCTGTGACCCGTTACGACTTGATAGTAAGAAAAGGCCCTATTATCCATGTGGACTTATTGCCAATTCTGTCTTCAATGACACGTTCACAAGCCCTGTGAAGATACTAAGTAGTTCGAACAACGAAACCTATCCTATGACTGACAAAGGAATTGCGTGGGCCAGCGACAAAGCTCTATATGGCCCTACCAAGTACAATTACGCTGATATTGCCGTACCGCCGAACTGGGTTGAACGGTGGCCATCCGGAGAATATACGGAAAACAATCCGCCGCCGCAATTACAAAACGACGAACATTTCCAGGTCTGGATGAGAACCGCCGGCCTGCCCGCTTTCTCGAAGCTGGCTTTACGGAATGACAACCAGACCATGAGTTGTGGAATGTACCAGGTGGACATCCAAATGAGTATGCAACCTAGCTTTGTCCTCTGTTATCTGCTTACCACGTATAGACTTTCCCGTTACCGAGTATGGAGGGACAAAATCCATTGTCATATCTACTCGGACAGTAATGGGCGGGAGGAACCCGTTCCTAGGCATCGCCTACGTTGTTGTTGGTGGGATATGTATTGTCCTTGGTGCCCTGTTCACTGTGGCACATCTCATAAAGCCACGGTAAGATCATACCCCGAGCTTTTGAAGAAAATCACTAACCGCTGGTCCTTAGAAAACTTGGGGACCACACCTATTTGACATGGAACAACGATCAGCCTAGTACAGCTACCGCAACCGGTGTCTCTAGGCCTGGGAATGATGCGGCTTGACAAATGTCTACTTCCCTATCTCCTTTACTCTTTCCGAGTACAACGTGACGCATTGGTGTTGTGGTGTTTCTTGGCGTCAATGGATGTAGTCTGGAGGGTTCTCAAGCGTCGCTGTCAAATGTTTCATGATTGACTAACAATCGACACCTTCATTGATATCATGCGGCCAAATGTTGACTTTCAAGCCTTACAATGTCTTTCAAGCCTTAACATTGACTTTCAAGCCCTAGCAATGAAGTTCAAGCCTTGAAGTGACTTTCGAGTGGTTCAATGGATTATGGCGTTTAGTGGGCGACAAGTGCCTTTATGTCAACATCAAAGAAACTCCGGATCCGTCTCCGACCCTCAAGGTCCAAATCCTCCGTCGCAAAACTGGTGGTAGAGTAGAGGGGTCGAGACTGCAGCATTCTATACAGCATTGTGTTTGAGCTGTCTCGAGCGGTCGAAGTGTTTATATAAGATAGTGTATCTAAGCTTTCCTATCCGCATTCCTCTATCGCCCCTCGCATCGACTTAAAGGAGTCTAGTGTGGAATCGGTTCATAATGTTGATTTCCTCCCTCCTCTTTCTCTTCGCTGCCCTCGCCCTCGCCGGCCCCACCCCTGGCCCGGCCCCGAGCTCCGCGCCAGCCAACCCCAATATTCCCGCCCGGATCTGTGGCACCGCTGACCCAAGCGATGAACTCAAGCAAGTCCATGGTCAACTCCGCGAAGCAGCCCGTACGGCCAACCTTCAGAAGCGCGCGACCACCTTCTCGCACACGACGGTCGAGACATACGTTCACTTCGTCACCACCTTTGACCAAGCGAACAAGTACTCGCCCAGCCTGCGCCAAACCCTGGCCAGCAACCAGGCGTTTGTGCTCAACACGGCCTACGCGCCCGCCAACATCTCGTTCCACATGCAGAAACCCAGCTACACCATCAACGACGCCTGGGCCACGGATTCGGGCTCCACGGCCATGAAATCCGCCCTCCGCAAAGGCGGCTACGCCGCCCTCAACATCTACTTCCAAACCAACCTCTCCTCCACCTCGACCGCCACCACCCCCGGCCAAACCCTCCTCGGCTACTGCACCCTCCCCCAATCCGTCATCTACCAGCCCCCCTGCGCCTCCGGCACCTCCCCCTGCCCGGCCCCCATTCCCTACCCGTCCTCCGCCTACGCCCAAGACGGCTGCAGCGTGCTGCTCGGCTCGATGCCGCAGGGTGGTGTCCAAGGGTACCAGATGGGCAAGACGGCGGTGCACGAGGTCGGGCATTGGTTCGGCTTGCTGCATACGTTCCAGGATAACACGTGCACGGTGGGGGATGCGGGGGATTACATCGAGGATACGCGGCAGGAGGCGACGGCGACGGCGGGGTGTCCGCAGGGGAAGAACAGTTGTCCCGGGTTGAAGGTGCCGGGGGCGGATCCGATTAGTAATTTTATGGATTATTCGACGGATGAGTGGTGAGTTTTGCGCGCGCGCTTTTCTGGTGGTTGCTGGTTCTTAGGGGTTTTTTGGAGCCAAGATGAACTAACACGCCTGGTTCCTCACAGCTACACATCCTTCACGTCCGACCAAAACCTCCGTATGCAAGGCATGTGGACCTCTCTCCGCGCCGGCAACTAAAAAGCCGCTTCTCCTGCAAACACGCGACTAGGAACTGCAGCTTTCGGGTCCTTCCTGTCCTCTCTTACTTGTTCGATCGGTTACTTTCCCAGGGGTAATTAGAAATCGGTGGTTTGGTGCCTCTGCAATGGTTTTCTTCACTTTCCGGTACGACTTTGTAAATACTTTCCCAGTGGGATAGAGATGTGTTTTGGATTTCTGCGCGGTCGGTTTTTGTTGGGGTGTTTGGATTGGATTGGATTGATAGTGACAGTGGTTACGGGGAGTGAGACTGGCGGTAGGAGGGTGCTGGGATCGATGAAAGGGGATGAAAGGGGGGAGGAGGGATTTGGAGTGGCAGAGAATATGGAAGGAAATAATTAAAAGTTAGAATTAAAAAAAATAAGGATAATATCTATTCAGGATTTCATCCTTCCAAGCACTGACAAAAGCTATCACAAACACCATTCCAGCTCATCCAACCCCTTCCTCTCCAATCTTTTCCATGCATCTATTGCTTATTGCCTATCTTACCATTTTCCCTAATTATAATCACAAGCTGAGAAGTAAGTAGCTCTTCTAACCAAAAAGAGTTGTTACCAGTATCCCTTCCCACGCCCTTTCCCCCCCCCCTCAAGGTCCCCTCCACATTCCCTGCACTGAAACAAACCCTTCTCTTCCCCGCAGAAAAACTTAGCGTCAGTCATCAAATAGCGTTTCTGATCAGTATTAGGTTAGTAGGTCGGGTCGATGGTGGAGAGGAGTTGGAATCGGGGGGGGGGAGTGCGTTGAAGGGACCGGGGGAAGAGGTGAGGTGGGCGAAGTAAGATGGGGGTGGTTG
>JAABVA010000461.1_pt1 | contig 52341 bp, 51 predicted proteins | sample 5560331 | NCBI WGS metagenome assembly JAABVA01 (sample SAMN12812661, study PRJNA571458) | rock metagenome | isolation source: Antarctica rocks | place: Antarctica: Victoria Land, Mt New Zealand sud | collected 2016-01-07
AACGCCACACCGATTACACAATTACTTACAAACCCCCCTATCCCCCACCCTCAGTAATCTCAGCCGTAAAATCCCTCCTTATACTTAATTCCTCCAACCCCGGCTGATTCTCCAAGGTAAGCCCCTTCTCATTCGCCAAATGCAAAAGACATATGAAGCAGTATGAAGTCGAGATGTCGGCCATGGCCTGCTTGGGATAGACTTGTTGCAGGTTATTCATTACCGAGGTGAATTTCAGGACGCCATCTTCGGTTTTTGGTGAAGGATCTGAGGGCGCGGATGCTGGTGTTGGAGGGCTGATGATCTGGGCAGAAGTCAGTTGATGATCGTTAGACGAGAGTTGACAAAAGGGGAATTGGCTAACCTCTTCAAAGCCGATCCCCCGCCACATTTCTTCTTTCAGCCGCCTTACATCCACTTTCTTCGCTACCCGCGCATACTGTACGTACTCTGGTCGTAACCTTCGGCTTTGCGTCACTAGCTGCGTGCCGAATGCCCCTTCCTGGCTGCCGTCCGCGCCCGCCAGGATGCCGGCAATGACCTGGCTCTCGGCCCCAGGGTTTCCCTCGATGCCTGGTGAAAAGGCCTCTCTGGCATCGGCAAAGTCGTCGTCGTCTTCTGGGGGGCCACCGGGGAATGCTAGGCCATCGTCTTGGAAGAAGTTGGCGTCGTAATTGCCTTGGGGAGCGTCTCCGTCCAGGGGGTTTGTGTTCGCCATGTTCTCCTTCCTGGCCCAAAAAGCTTCGTCCATTTCACCCTCTGGTACCTCTTCCTGCTTCATCCTGGCATTTCCCTGGAATCCCCCCAGCCCAGCTTTGCGTGTTCCCATGCGTGCTTTGGGTTTGAGGAATAACCGTAGGAGCTGCCGAGAGTTGAAATGCTTGTCGTCGGGTAAAATGTTTCGCGTTTTCGATTTCCATTGTGTTTTGGGTAAGGAGATGGATGAATTTGATGCTGCTGGCGTGTATATCAGTTCCGCAAGGGCTGGGTCTAGCGGGGCTTCGAAATCAATCTGGAAGGGTTCCTTTTCTTTCCGTTTAGATGGTGCGTGTCCGGCAGGTTTTGTAATATCTTTAACCCTCCGTATTCTCCAATGTTCCGGCCCGGCCCAATTTTTCCTGAGGGCATTGTCGAAATAGCTGAGTATATCCTCGTGGTCTCCTTCCGCTTTCTTCTGATATAGTGAGACCACATACTGGTCGTTCTCGATGTCGAAGCCGCCGACGCCCATACCATCTCCCCCGTTATCTTCCTGCATGCCGGCCTCCTGAAACCCACCGCCATGCAGGCGCACTTGAGGCTCTATAGCAGCAACCTTGGCCCACGCCTCGCCACCTTCTCCGAAGGCAGCATCCGCACCGACGTCAAAGCCAGCAAGCGCTCCCTCTTCGTCATCAAATTCAGCCGCATTATCATCGTCCAAAAATATCCCAGACTTGTCTCCCATCCCTCCTTTCTGGGGACTTTCGTTATCTTGTCGCCAGTCTTCCGACGCTTTTAGAAATGGTATATCTAAGGATGCAGTTGGATCGCCCAGATCAAAGTTCTTCAGCGATGGGCAGATGTCTTGATCATCAAGCTTTGCTAAGTCAGGGAAGAACCTTTGGCCGAGTGCAGTCGTGTCAATCTCCATGTCCTGGCTTCCTTTCGAATAGTTTTTCTGCTCCACATCCTCTTCTTCAGCACCATCGCCGCCTTCGTCACCAGCTAAAGCACCGCTCCGCCTTCTCGTGCCTTCAGCTTCAGCAGTAGCGTCTCCAGCGTCATCGCTGCTGTCGAAAACGATGCGACCTGTAGAGTCAATTGCCAGGTGATTGAGTAGAAGTCCTTTCGCACCACCTTCATCGAAGTCTGCAGCCACCTTTTTAAATAGCGGATCTACTGAGAATTCCAGCTCCATTTTCTTCACTTGCAATGACGCGAATGAGGGTGCCAAAGTCGCCTCCGATGATCGTTGGGCCTACCATATATCAATTTCACATTCAGAACATGAACCTCATTGCAACATACTCGCTTCTTTGTTCTTTTCCTAACACCATCCTCACCCTCTTCCTCAGCTTCGTCCCCATCACCTTCACCTTCGACTTCGCCCTCCCCTCGCTTCGTTCTCTTATTACCGCTGTCTGCTAAGCCGCTCAGGAGCTTGCCCGTCTCCGTCGCAACACTATCTACACGACTTGTGTATATTTTCACGCATCCGTCCAGTGTGCAGCTAGCCTTTTGGAAATTAACACCGTCTCCCTCCTTGAGCAGGGACATGTCATGGAAGTAGTCAATGAGCGCAAAATTCCAGGAGTTCGTCGCATTGATCTTATTGTCCGTAGCCATCTTCATCCACTCCTCGAAGTTGGCTAATATAGGAACGCGCTTCATCGGCGTCATCGCACTGGCCTCATAATCGACAATCGCAAAACCTCCATCCTCAGCATTTTCCTTTCCGCGCCCAGGCTGCATCCTTGGAGTTTTGGGGCTGCTGCTCGCAGCCCGCTCAAAGTTGTTGAGTTTTCGCATTGGAGAAGCTGCCGCTTTTAGTGAATTCATCTGTAGGTCATGGAGTGCTTGACGGGATTGCAGGCGAACAGCCTTCTCTTGTCGATCATCGTTGAGCGGGATTCTGTACGAAGCTGTGATCAATTTTGCTTAGCTAGATCTCTATATCTCAAGACTTACTTTAATGGGGATTGCGCTGATTTGTGTGGTGTTGCAGCGGACACATGCTGTGCGCGTGGTGGATGTGCGACGCGAGGCATTGTATTGATACTGTGGGAAGCGCAATTCTGTTCAGCCTATTCACCATTCGAGAAGGCTCCGTTAATATTGCTAGAATCTTGAAGCAATATAAAGTCAACGCGGTGCCCATTCGCTTGTGTTTACAATAAACATTGAAATGCTTATTGAGTGCGCAAGGCCGCCGTAGTATCTCACACTAGCTATTTAAAGAGCGGTCTTGGTCGGAATATTGAAAGCCATGTGTCTACGTAGTACCTACACCAAGCCCACTATTCTAGCTTGTACGGTGGTCCACCCGACCCGTATGCGCAGCCGGTAATTTTTAGCGGCTAGTGACGGTTGGCGCGTATTGAGCTTTGACGTTTGAACATTCGAATCCACTGTGCCGTCGAACAGCTCTTGTTGCGCTCAACTGCCCTTACTACCTCTACTTTCAGCGAAGATCTTCTCCACCGGCACATCGGAGATGTAACAGCTGAAGCTTTCTTCTCGAAACGCTACGTCAACGACCTCACTCCCACTTTCAGCAGCAGCTTAAATCAATGTTTGCTACATGAAGCTTGGCTTCTCCTAGTCAATTGAATACGCAGTCTGGAATCATAGCATTGGTAACAAGCTCGTTGAGAGAAAAAGCAAAATGCCAGGCTTCGCAGACTCGTTCTGGTCCGGCGACTTCGCCTCAGGACTAAACGTGCTTTTCGGAAAGCTTCAGCAGGGCGTTGTGGAAAATCAGCAGGTCTTGACAATTGCCCGAATGCGAGCTGATGCAGAAGATACTTATGGACGAAATTTGGGTAACATTGTACCGACGACTGATAGAATGAGCGGTGGCTTTGTTCGGGACGATGGGGCGAGCTTACGGAAGGCGAGTCGGTCGGTCTGAAAGATAGACAAAGAACTTGGGCTGACGTTCTCTCTTTATAGGCTTATGAGGGCGTGCGCGGTGAGATGGAGGCAGCTTCACAGAATCACAAGAAGATTGCATCAAACATCAGTGAACTCGTGGTCATACCGTTCAGTCGTTGGTGTGATGCTCACGAAGCCCGTGTACAGAACTCCCAGGACGATTTGCAAGCCCGCATCAAAGCACATGACAAACAGGCGGACGCGGTACAAAAGTCAAGGAGTGCTTACTTCAACAAATGCCGTCAGGTTGAGGATTTGGAAGAAGAGAATAAGCTCGCTTTTCAAGGCCCTGAGAAGACCCCTCTTAGCCCCAAACTAATTCCCACCCCTACCATAAGGGTCGAAGAGGAGCCAGAGGAACCCGAACCCATAGAGATTGGAGACGAAGTATACCAGCCGGAGCAAGTCAAGAAGATCCTGATACATATACTGAGTAACATCAAGCTTGGCGAGGCCAAAGTGCCCATACTTGGAACGTATCAGAATGTCTCTGTGGGATCGGATATTGTTGAATACATTCAAAAGCATATGGGTGCTACTAGCGTCAGCTACGCGGAGAGGGTCGGTCAAGATTTGGTATCGAACGGCTTTCTAAGACTGGTAGGAAATGTTGGGAAAACATTTGCCAATAGCTCAAAGATGAATTATCAATGGCGGCCGAAAGCCTTTCAGATCAGTGGCGTACCTGAGAAGAAGAAGAAGCTGGACCGTGTTTCTTCGATAGCGTCTACTACTAGCCTAGAGTCTCCCACTGTCGGCTCAGTTGGCGACATGCTATCAGGATGGAATCCTTTGAATAACGCCCACCCGAACGAGACACCTGCAGAAAAACTTCGGAGAGAGTCTTCAGAAGCAGACGAGAGGTACAAAGTAGGTGTTCGAAAACTAGATCTACTACGCTGTAATCTCGAAGAAGCTATTATCGACCATCTCAAATTCATGGAGCGATGCGAATTGGACCGCTTGAAAGCTATCAAAGCTGTTATCTTGGACTTTTCAGGAGCTATCAGCAATGTCATTCCTAGTCTCCAGAGTACTGTTGATAACATGATGCTCTACCAAGAGACTGTGCAGCCTCTGGGTGATCTCAGATATCTACTTGAGAACTACCGAACCGGGGCTTTTGTACCGCGAGTACAGGTCTATGACAATTACTATAACAAGGTCGACGGTAAGCAGATGACAGTGCTCATTGGAACGTTAGTGTATGAGGCTGACCCATAGTAGAGCAAACATTTGGCGTGGATCTTGAGGCTAGAGCTCGTGCTGACAGGAAGCGAGTGCCAATAGTCGTGACTACAATTCTTACATTTCTTGATAACCGTAAGCACTTTCTGAAGACATGAAACTGACTCAGCTCACTAAAGCACATAGATTACCCCGATCTTGAGGGTGACGAGGCTCGTCGAGGTATTTGGCTGGTAGACGTACCCCTGGCGGCTACGCATCACCTTCGAAATACCATAAATACAGGCAAAGCCATTCCTCGTGAAGTTTTAGAGCGATATGAGATACCCATTGTTGCAAGCGCTTTGAAGTTATACCTCCTTGAATTGCCCGGTACTTCATTTTCCACCCCTTCCCTCAATTGTAGGCCCATTGCTAACCAACAATTTAGACTCCCTCGTTTCCTCCCAAGTTTATGAGATAATCAAAACCATCTACTCAACTCCTGACTCCTCGACCTCTTCCGAAACCCGCATCTCCGTCCTCCAAAACACCCTCGGCCAGCTCCGCCTCGCCAACATCGCCACCCTTGACGCAATAACCACCCACTTTACCCGCCTGATCGAACTCACCTCAGCAACAGAAGAGTACACCTCCTCTCTCGCCCAAGCCCTTGCCCCCTGCATTCTCCGCCCTCGTACAGACACATCCCTCACCATGCACGAGCGCCACTCCTACCGCCTCATTCGCGATCTCTTCGCCCACAAGGAAGCCATCTTCGGCGAGCTGAAACGCGCCTCGACCCTGACACACACTCCCAGTGGCAACGCCGCCTCCGGCACGCCCCGCCTCCGCGGTATCAGCACTGATGAAAGCAATCGTCGTGCCAACATGGAAGCCCGCAACCGCGCCATCGCCTCCAAATCCCGCAACAGTAGTCCCGCTCCCCACGCCAATGGCCGCTCTCATCGACGTGATCGGTCTAGCGATCCCCCGCAGACGAGGTTCCCCATCCAAACGAGTCCCACGGCGATAGGTGACGGCGCACGAAAAGTAGCAGCGCGCGGTAGCCTCGAGGTACCCGACGGCAAAGAGGCATCCCCTGTTGTCGAAAAACACAACACCCCTCTCAACAACGTCCAGAACAACCCACACATGATTCCCGAGGACCATCCCACCAGCATGACTGAAGACGCACATACAAGCAACGGCGTCTCTGATCCTGCCGCTGCATCAGAAGCCACAAACGGCACACCTGCTTCAAACGAGAAGAGAGATTCCATAGGAAGGCGAACCGTTTTCCCAGCGAGGAAAGCAGCGGGCAGTCTAAGCTCGGGTAGGCTATCTGGTGGTCCCGTAGCGGGGATGGGCAAGAGAGGCAGTCTGGGGGAGGAAGGAGGGGAGAGGCCGGTGGGGGTTCAATTGAGCGATCGCCCAATGGATGATTGATTGATTGATTGTTGAGGTGTTGGAAGGTTTCGCTTCGATTGTGTATTTTGCTATGACCAACTTAGCGTTTGTGAGGGAGAATTATGCGCTTCGGCGAAGGTGGGTTAAGATGCAGGCTCCACGCCAGCAGCGTATGGCCAAGATTCACATTTTGTAGGCCGGGCTACGTTTCGAGATGCGATAGCTCAAGGAAGATGTATGCTGTTTATCCAACAGGCTCTACCACTCGATTCATAAGGGTAACCAACACCGCAAGCTAACACCCTAGAACCCTAATCTACACCCATCATCCCAGGGCCCGAATCCGTACAATGTCCTCACTCGTCCCTCAACAACCCCTTCAAGATCCCCCCACCCACACCCTCAAGACACCCCTCTACCTCACCCTCTCCAACCCAACTGACGACTCTCCTCTCCTCCCCCTTGACCATCCCCTTCCCCTTCTTCCCCGGCGTCCGCATCCTCATCGCCAGAACCCTCCCATCCTCCCCAATTAGTCCCAGCGTCTCCAACCCAGAGATCACATCCGCGAATTCCGTGGCCGTGAGCGGATGCAGTGTGTTTTCCCGCTTGCAGAGGGAGCAGTAGGTCTCGTAGACTTTTCGGACTGTGGGTGCAGTCGGGGAGGACGGTGATTTGGAGGGCGTTTTGGTTGGTGTAGCAAAGACGGTTTTGGAACTCTGAGAGCGGCGGTTTGACTTTTCTAGGGAAAGTAGAGCGCAGAGCACAGCTTTTTGTTGCAGGTTTAGAGTTTGCAGGCGCTGCGGTGTACCGTTGCTCAACGCGGATGCGGCAATGCGGGCTATGTGCGCGATTGTAGCGCGTGGAGCTGTGGCTGGCGTGAGGAGGGATAAGGAATTGAGGGGCTGGGTTGAAGGGGAGCAGAGGTTTGAGTTTTCTTGTAAGGGAGGTCTTGTCGTGGACAAGGGAGTGGTAGGCTCGCTTAGACGTATCTGTTTGACTTCGGCTTCGACAAGGTCGATGGCGCGGCGGATGATGTCAAAGGCTTTGCGGAGGTCGCCAGTCTGGGCGGCAACCTTTTTGGAGCAGAGTTGGATTGCGGTCGATTGGAAAAAAGGGATGTTTTCATTATCCAGGGCCGTGCCGGCAGGAGAAAGTGATTGAAGCTTGGTGGTGATGACAGATGCGATTTGAGGTGCGGTGTAAGGAAGGAACGGTAGCAATTGCGGTTTGAGATTTCTGGCCTTGAGGCGGGGGAGGAAGCGGTCGGTCAGGTCAAGGGCATTCGCTATTCCGATCAGTACGAGTCTTGACGAATGCTGTAGAGACCATTCGAAGAGCGTGTACAGGATGTCCAAGTCGAGTGTCAGGAGATGGTCGATTTCGTCAAGGGTCACAACGTAGACGTAGGCAGATGATTTTTTCTTTGGCAGGAATTTCGTACGTAGCTCTTCAAGCTCATCTTCCCGTGCGCCTCGACTATCACCTATCAAGTCTTCACAGAGCTTGCTGTAGATGTCTTTGGAGCTCTTCACGCTCATGCAGTTGATGTACGACGTCTTGACACATTCGTGTGTTTGGATATACCGACAGACTTCACTAACAAGGGCACTCTTGCCAGTACCTGGAGGCCCACTCACGTACAAACATCGGCCTGACTTGGTTTCGATACCCTCTTGTATGAACGAGTGCAACTCTCCTCTCTCCTCCTCACGTCCCACCAAGCGTCCTGGATCCACGCTTCTCGCGAAGATTTCGCGAGCCTTGTTGTAAACCGTCGGCGCATTGCTGGGAGTCTGTGGTGTGCGCGGTGTACGGGGAGTCAAAGGCTTTCCTATCAGACCAACTCGATGACGTGGGGTAATCGGTACTTTCTTGGAAAGAGCATCTCGATGTCGAGGAGTCTGCGGTGTTCGGGCTTGTACAACCTTCGGGTTTTCTCCTACACCTGTCAGACCATATATTTCGTAGTGCATGCACGACCTACTTGAGGTTAATTTCGAGGACTTGAAGTGGTCAACGATTTTGGTAGGAGACAATAGGGATCTCCCTGCTTTGACAGTGTGCTGAGCCTGTGTTGAAACGGTTCTGGAACTTTTAATTGAGCATCGAAATGGATCGTCCAGCTCGTCCAATTGCATGGATCCACCATACTGGGCCGAGTGCTGTACATGGTACGAAAGTTCTGGGTTGGCGTTCTCGTCGTGGACGACTAGCAGTTGGTTTCTCCGTTTGACGCGCGAAGAGATGGAAGATGGCTCTGAGACGTCGAGTTAGTCGAGGGAGTGGCATTCAAGACGTTCTGGTAGGTACCAGTGAGTGATTCGGGAGCTCTTGCCCTTTTACCCAGCACTGAGGACGCCATGATCAAGGAGCTCTTGCTGCTTTGTGATGCGACTTTTAGGAGGGTTGCTGTTTTAGCCACGCGAGGAAAGTGCAACTTGAAATCGCGTGAAGCGCGATGGGCGCTAGTTGACTAGTGTAAAATTCAATACCGTGCCGGACATTTCACAAAACTTGTGCAGACAGTGTCTTTGACTAAGCAGCGGAGGTATTCCGCGTCCAGTACCCCATCCATTGCTTCAACAAAACCTCGAACAGGCATTACTACTTTATTGTATTCATTCTGTGTCTGTCATAGCCTGAAACCCTCAGAAATCCTGATCGGATCTAAACATGTTCAACACAGAGACCTCATGTCTTCCGCAAGATATTTGATATTGCTGTTACTCTAGGTACAATCGAAGTCAAGTCCAGAAATAGATCCTTCACGACTCAATGTCACGAGACTTCGGGAATATCCCTGCAGGTAGATCATTGTCTCTGCCTAAACGATATGAGCAAATCGGGAGTTCAATCTTCAATGGACATTTCTCAGTCGCACTGCAGATGGGGCCCGCCAGAATGCCAGACTATCTCAGCCATTCGCATTGTCAACTGTCATCTGGCAGAGCCACTGACTACTGTGACTGAACAATAAATGAAGATGTGGATTGGGGCGGTACAGAATAAGCACTGCGATAGATCTCCTCATTACTGGTTTTCCTCCATCAGTTTAGGCAAACATCATGCAGGACGGCCGACAGAGGCAAGATTCTCCATTGCAACGTTTAGCGAACTCGGCTCTTCCGCCGCTCAGTAAATACTACTATGGGCCAGCACAGGTGTCACCTCGCGGCTCTCCCGCTAACGACGGTATGTCAAAGAGCTTCAGCATTGACAGTCATGCTTGACGTTGTGACACTGATCTCCAAACCGAGCGCAGGTACTGCGTTCGATGTGCCACCCAACTTACCACCTCGACGCTCTCCTGGCCCGCCGAACTATCCTCCAAGACCAGGGGTGAACCCAACCTCAAATCCTCCTCCACTGGATGCAGGACAGACATGGCAGAATTATTTCGAAAATCTACCTGGCTTTCAGCCTTCTGCTCCACCAGCCAGCCAATTTTCCAGTGCCCCGTATAATCCAAATACTTATGGTCTTATGCCTAGCGCACAACAGTCGCCTGTACACCCAGCATTCCGTCAGCCTGCGATACCTGGAACCAGTTCAGATACGTCAACCTGGGGAGTGAATTTCAATAGCAATCACGGCATTGGTTCGGTTCCACCCGCCATACCTCCCCAATTGCCGGTAAGGTCATCTTGCGGTAACAATGTTCACAACTATTGCCCTTTCGAATAACTGACACTTGAACGTCTGCTCAGCCAAGACCTCACAATATCACCAATGACAGTCCAAGTCAAACCCATGCTTATTTACGGCCGGACCTGCCTCCTCCAGTTTCACAAAGTCATCAAAATTCTGAGATCCTACAGCCCGTCGCTTACAACTCGCAACCTCCATCGGTCCCCCAAGGCCATCCCCTCTTGTCCCACAATAACACGATTATTTCACTACCAAGACCTGAATCTACGACTCTTCCGCCAACTCTGCCACCACCACCTCCCCAACCGCCGCCACATCCACCGAAATTGCACCAGGCCTATATAAACGAGATACAGCCACGTTCGCAAGCGAGGGCCTCATATCCTTCAGATCCCCCTCAAACACAAATGTACCACCACGAAACCCCACTCAGTCACGAGCCTTACCAGTATCAACAACCTTCTATCGGTCAGGAGCAACAGAATGGCGCTACTTTGGAAGCGATATCACCCCGAGTAAAGTTGCAGGATCAGCCTACTTATCCGCCACCTCTCAACCCACATTCGACTTTCGCAGCGCAGAACAACGACTTTGATCGATCTCATATTGGCCAATTACTGCATCAGTCTTCTGTTTCGCCGGTAGGATCAGGTGATGACATCCGCTGGGTGCCTGAGGCCAATCAGTGGGAGTCTCGTACCCCCTACATTCCATCTCCGCAATTAGATCACGCTGCTCTCTCCCAAAGAGTACGTAACCAGAGCATGAGTAACAATCAAGTACCTTCCACAGCGAATTCCACGAATCAGCAGGCTCAGGGAACCAATCAAACGCTATCCAATACAGCCTTTTCCCAAGGACCTCAAACATCTATGCCTCAGGATGAGGCTAGACCCCAGGATGCCAGCGTCCAGGAGCCTGAAACAAACAATTCATTCTATTGGCATTCCCCGCATTCTTCTTCAGACACTACCAACGACCACAGTCAAACCTTCTCTGGTCCTACCACACCTTTAAATGCCTCGAGTAGTTCCCAAGTACCGCCAATCTCCACCTCTGCCACGGAACAAACACGGAGTACCACATACAGCCAAACGACAAACATGTATCATTCAGACCTTGGGATTTATAACGCCTCTGCGCTAGGCTTCGGCGGACCATCAGACTGGGAGCATTTCGGGGACTATGAAGCCGAGGAGGTAGACGACACCGACCTTTACAGCCGTGCAGAACCACCATCACATGTACCCGTGTCTGCAGATTTCGCTGAGCTGCCTGCTGATTCGCCTCCACCTGGTGGTTCACAGCAGCTAAGACCGGTTGACCTGGTCGCGACAGCGTCTGCAGGACACTATTCGGCGTCCCTATCCACAGACTCTGTAAAATTGGAGACTTCTTCGTCGGCGGCTGGATCTGCACGAAATCGAGAGGCCTCTGCAGAGGTGGGCCACGAATCAATGTCTAACCACTCAGGGATGCAAGCCCAAATCCCATCTTCTAACGGAACGGATAAGCCGGGATCGCAATCAGAGCGCTCGTCTGGTGATTCTGACAAGGCTGAGGCAACTATTATGGACGAAACCATCCAGGCGTGGTCGCACACTCTGGATCCGCAAGCCCAAAGATCATCGAGCCCAGCTATCAGCAACCATAGCTCGCAAATGAAGTCCATCAATGAAGTCTACACTCCTATGCAGTCTGATCATAGCAGACCCGCGTCAAATTCTGAGAGCCCCTTGCGGCACACCGAACAATTACTGAAAAGCTCGGATCAGCCTGCAAATACGATGGAGAAGCAACATTCAGGTCACGATTCCCTTGTGAACGAGGACCAAGTCGCACCGAAGCACATTGACTACCCAAACCCAATACAGGTTTCCCAAGTCCAAGACGATAGTCGTCATTCTATCCCTCCATCGCACGTTGGGTCTCCACTGGTGCCCAAGGACTCTCCGGATCAACGTGCAAATCAAGGTGTTAGTGCGAGTGCCGCCGCTAGCTCGCTTTCTTTAGCTAGTCCGGATCAGAAGTCCATCAAGCGAGACATCCCGCAGGATCCGAAAAACGATATACAGAGGCACCTAGTCGTTGCAACATCTCCCAGCCTCCCATCAAAGAGGATTGAAGTTAGCGATCCTTACGCGAATCTTGACCCATGGGCGAAGGCGTCTTTGAATAGATATGTCGTGATGCTCCGCGAGGAAGCTCGAGCAGAGACTGACAATGATAAATTCAAAATATTTGAGGTCTTCATTAGTCGCGAGACTCGACTAAGAGCCGTTTTATACGGAACTGACGCCGAGCCGCCAACTGAAAAGAACATTCCGGTCAAAGAGACTCCTGTTCAGCGTACTAATACTACAAACTTACCACATGCTTCGAAAGCTCTACCCGCACTACCGGCGGATGCCGGTAAGTCTCCTCGCAAGCCAGCCTTGACCATGGTCCAACATACTCCCAAACCAGACACGACGTCAGTGCAAGACCAAGCTTCGAACCTGTCAACCGGGGATCAGTCTTACGTTATGGTAGATTCTTCGGATGATGTGCAATACAGCCCAGGAGGAAGACCCATAGTCTCATGTGCTACAAACACAAATCAGAGCTGTGATAGCAATATCAGCAAACATGAACCCAATTCGGACACGCCAAACCCATCAGGATCAGGTGACATCCCAGATGTTCACAAACCTGCCTACACACCATTCAGATATAGTCAGCCAGATGCTACCGATTTGTCCACCAAGCGTCAGTCCTATAGGCCCTATGCAGCATTAAAGATCGGCTCGTTAGGCGTTGGGCCGAAGACTAGTGACCAGACAGATGATCGAAGAACAACTAGGATAGACCCGACCGAGAAGACCGTTGTGGGTAGCAGCAATAAGAATGATGGCGATATCGTTATTAAGGATCTTGGTGAATTGGACGCTCCGGCAATTCAACGCAGTACTCAGGAGCCACTGGACCTGCGACGTTTCGAGAAAGCTGATTTTGATCCTCTGGTCTCTGTATTGCCTCGATCTGGAACTATCCATGAGGAAGCTATCTCACTTCAAGGCTTGAAACGTAGGATAGACGCAGTCCCAGATGACTTTAGCTTCATTCATCAGAGCGTGGTCGCCTGGGATACTAAATCTAAAAAGCTACGTGAGAACCATGAGAAGGCGAGACATGCAAGACAAATTGAGTCTGAACAAAGGATTGACGCACTCTTCGATGATCACGAAATCGGCTATGGAGATATCTCGGAGCTTGAGTCGGAATTCAAACAATCCGAAGCTGCTACGAAGGCTGATGAAGATCGATTGGAATATCAGACTTTTGTGACTGAAGTCTTCGACCTCGTATGGACCCGACTTCATTTTGAGATCGAACAGTTGACTCCTCTTTACACCGAATATACGGATCTGCTGAACGAGACTCTGGCAGGCAAAGATATGTTTGACGGATCAAGTGATCGAATCGCACTTGCACCAACGATGGATTCGTTACTCGCTTTGCATCAGAAGCTTGAAATACGCCATCAGAAGGCTTTCGAGTCAGTTCTTGAGAGGGACCGTCGACTTAAGAAGACCGAGCTTTCGCCTTGGTACTCGCTCGGCAATGTGACCAAGGTGAAACAGCTCGAGAAGCAGTTTGAACAAGCAGAAAAGAATGCAATTGTTGATTACTGTCACCAGCGCGACGTAAGAGCAAATAAGTTGATGGATTCACTTGATCAGAATACCCTGAGAGGCGTTGGATCCAATCAGGACTATATGGAACTGATTCATCGAGCAATTTGCAGAGTTGCGTCGCAGAGAGCATTTGCCTCCGCTCCAAATTCAAACGAACCTGAAGTGGGACTAGACGAAGTTATGAGGGCGAAGGCAGTCACGGCTGCTCTAGCTACCTCGTCGGAGCAAATTGTTCAGACATTCCACGTCGCCGACATGCTGTTGAATGCGGCAGATTATGAGGTCTCGGTGGCAACGGCCAAATTCGCGAATGCAGATCCAGCAACATTCAGAAGATTGAGTGAGGAAAAGGCAAAAGAAGATCATAAATTGCTGAGAGATCTCGAGCACCGGCTGGCTCTCATCAGGGAAGACTCGAGAAAAACCAACGATGAGATTGTAAAGCTTTTGTGTTTCTTGGGTGTTCAAAACGGACATGCAGAAGTACCACAAAGAGTTGCTGGAAAAGAAGATCCAGGGCACCAAGAGAGACTTCAAAAGGCGTTGGAGGAAGCAAAGAGAAGGAACGCGTCGAAAGAAATGCATGTTTAGAAGATTCTTTCAACAAGTGGTAAGAGAGTTCCAATTGTTCCGCATACGGCTCGCTCAGCATTTCCCTGTGGAGGGCTGGCCTACTTTCCGGTCCTCTTCGGGTTCCTCATGCGTCAAACGACTTTATGACTTTCTTGTTTTCTATCATACCTAAGGTACTTTGGTCTCATATTGACCCTATATAATGTTTGTTGTGTAAAGTAATGCGATTCTATATGATACTTGTCACCCTTAACATTTAGTTACCAGGCACCGGGGGGTTGTTGAAAGTCAATACAAGTAGTAGCCTCGGGATGGAAGTCGAGAATAATCGTTTTCGCACGCTCTTTTGACCAGTTCATCTTATCACCTGCACTTAAGCTTCAAATCCGAATCGATATCCATAATCCTCCAAGGATCGAGAGTCTACTAATTTTTGTTTGGATTTGTTTATGGCTTTCTGCCAATCCCGGGACTCCGGACGACGATCTACCTTACCTTACACCATGACGTCGGAAGGGACAGCACGAGGTTACAGCCTACTGTAGTTAAGTTACGACTACACTGGTACTGTACCTGGGGTAATGATTGTTAGTACAAACATCCCACTGAAGTCAGTAAAGAGAGTTCTCTTAACGTTCATAGTCAAGGTAGATAGCAGCTGCCTTCTGTAGTTGCTCTAGCGAAATATAGGTCAATGTGTATCTACCTTACCTTACCGAGTAAAATCTTCTGCATAAGGTACCTTACCTAGGACCGTAGTACGGAGTACCCTAAAGATACATATTGCAGGTACGGTACCTTAGCCTTCGATCGTCACAGTACCACGGAAGGTTTAAGCTTTTGCGTTGAGAACTTGGGTAAGTTGGAGTAAAGTACACCAGAAACACTGCGGAGCTACTACACCTTACCGCCGCAACCATAATCAAGTATTATTGAATCCCAAAACTCCCCAAACCGTGGAAACCTCCCCCTCCCCCCCACATGGTGCCTTCAATCAGTCGCTCTCAACTTGCGACTCCATACCGCTAATTTGTGACCACTGCGACTTCATCTGACTGTCAGGTATCGCTCCTATCCTGCTCGTTGTTGCCTCGTATATGTGGCGCACTCAAGGCTAACCAGGACTCGAGAGGACAGGAGCTGTGAAAGAGCCAAGTGCTCTATTTGCAAAGGGGAAACTTCTCGAGTCGAAACTCGTTAGGGACCTCGGACGCAACATAGTAGACTCGTACCGTACATACTGCCCACTCGAAAGTACCTGTCCTACGTGGAAATCTTTCGCTAGGCCATGCTTCTTCCAACTCGTCTGGTACAAAAACGTCCGCCCGTTCCTCCAATCCATGCGATCGCGCGGCGATTCTGAGTTTGGAGGATAGAATAGGTCTAGAGCACATATACAGATTCGACGCCCACGGTATGCTCTGCTTTCCAGCAACCTCAACCTTCTTTCTTTTCCCTATCACATACCTCAACAACACCTGAAAGCAGGGCGCGTGTCAAAGCATATTCGAAAACCTTCTAGCTTGGTGTAAATCCCTTTTGGCCAACATGCATTATACTCCATAAAAGTTGTGGCTGAATTTTGTCGGCTTTTTCCCTCAAAGCTCGTATCGCGGACTCATGTGCAATGCCGCGTAGACGTGGAAATTGAAGTTACCGAGTAGCAGAGACTGACTCTTGCCATTCAGGATAGATCTTACATTCCGTCCGCTCCAGGACCCATATAATCGTACCCTCATTATTGCGATAGATGGCAGAACCCACGGGAGCAGCTTCGACACCCAGTACTCCAACCGGACTTTCAACAACCTCCATTACTCTTCCTGACACGCCAACCTCCATCTCGTCCTCCGCAAATCTATCTACTGCCGCCGATCCTGCAAATTTTCTCAAGCCCCAGCCTCCCCGCAAGCGCAGACGTTCGCCGGAAACCCTAGCCAGCTCGTTACCTGACGAGGGTCCTTTGACCTCATCGCCCGTATCCCTACTACCCAAAGGTGCCCTTTCCTCTCGGTATACGCCGCAGCCTTTCACGGCAGTGGCTGCTATGGTTGATGAGAAACGGCAAAGACAAGAACAAGATAAGGCTATTAGTCGACAAACAAGCCCAAACCCGGCCAAGAACGCATTAGGAGCGTTGTTGGGAGGGCTGGCCGCGGGTCAGAGCAAACCACAAGATGCACCAAACGCCACGAATACCATGAGCGAACCCGTTGCGGCAGCTGCGTCTGTCATCAAGTTACCTGCCACCTCTCCTGGTGAAAACAACATGCAGACCAGCCCCTTGAGTATGTCGAGTTTCGGTACTCTGGAAAGCACTGCTGGTGGTCCACCAAGCACCAATGGGGCAATAGCAAGTCCTGGTCGGATGGAAGAGACCGTAGACCGCGACCGGGAAGAGTCAAATAACAGCAACAATGGACATGTAGAAGACTTGGGGAGAAATCCTGATGAACCTCGCTCAAATAAAGCAATGACATTTCCTGGACCTCTGTTGAGTGCTCAAGTGGCTGATGCTCGCCGCGGCATGAGCTTGCCGCATTCCGGCTTCGGTAGAGACAGTCCCAAATCATCATCTGTCAAGAAGCACAAATGCCCGTATTGTTCTACAGACTTTACTCGACATCACAATCTCAAAAGTCATCTACTTACCCACAGCCATGAAAAGCCGTACATGTGCGAGACGTGTGACGCGCGGTTCCGTCGCCTGCATGACCTCAAGCGCCATACAAAACTACACACCGGTGAGCGACCACATGTGTGTCCCAAATGTGATCGTAGCTTTGCTCGTGGTGACGCGCTAGCGAGGCATAATAAGGGTCAAGGTGGGTGTGCCGGTAGAAGGTCGAGTATGGGTAGCTTTGGCGGTGATGATAAAGATGAAGGACCCAAAGGCGGCGATGACAGCATGCAAGGTCTGATGTACACCGGCGAGGCTTCACAGGAGCCAGTGCGAATGGATGAGGACCCTGAAAGTACAGACACTGTAGGAAGAAGCTTGCCCAGTATCAGGAAGCACGAAACTCCTCCAGATCCGACGCGTCGTCATACTACTGACCCTCACGGTGCGTATCACGCAAGGCAGCCAAACACATATCCTCCAGTGGCTGCTCGTAACCCTGTCACCGGAAGTCTATATCCTCCAAGTCAGAACCTTGGAGGTGGCCTTAGCACTTCTACTCCCCCAGGTACGCAAGGCTCAATGGTCCAGTATCCCTCCGGTGCCAGCAGCTCGTCCGCCTTTCAAGCTTCGGGGCCGAATGTTTTCGCTCAAGGTGGGATGACGGAGAGTCCGAAACCGTTGTCACCTGGAACCATGAACGCTCATCAACTGGGACATCCAGATTCAGGTATACAACATGCCAGATCTCCCAGCTTGACACAGCAGTTTCAGCAGCAGCAATTCGGTCGAAGGACCAATCCAAGTACGCATAATACCCCACCTCCTATGGGTTTACCTCCACCGGTGTCTAGCTCGGGCCATTCGAACGCCCCTCATCTGCCTTCGCTACCGGGCTTAACCCCTCCGGAGCCAAGGTTTACTCTACCAAGTCAAATGACTTCACAGCAAACGCATCCTCACGCTATCGCGCAGAGCAGCCTATCAGGCCCTCCTCATGGCTCTGGGAGCGCTGGTTCTCCGAGCTATCAGTCCCAAATGGGCAACGCGCCTTCTGCCAACAACAGCCTTTCCAGCCATTCCACTGGACCTCATGTGAGCGGAGAGGGCAGCCATAATACATATGGCCAGGGTGACCAACGGCTTTGGGCATATGTCCAGAGTTTAGAAATCAAGATCAACCGCCTTGAAAACGAGGTCACATCGTTGAAAAGTCAGCTCAATCAGAGCAGCCATGGATAGATGTTCATTCACTGCTATTCTCTGGTCGCCAGCCATATATCCGTTCACTCCACTAATCGGCTGGCCTTGCATTTTATCACCTTGTCTTATCATATCGACATTAGCGGGGAGTCTCGTGGATGTGAGAAAAGGAAGCTCAGTACACGATAGCAGCTTCCGCCAGCGGTGAGCAACAGGCTGGTTTACACGAAACCGGCGAGTATTATTGAGGGAATCACTATATAGATGAACTGGTGGGACGTCAACGACAGTTATGGAAGCGATCAGGGCAAAAAGTCGATTCGATTATTATCATTACTATCTCTCTTTCATCTATTTGCTCTTGGAAGAGAAAATGCGCTTCATGGTTTCCTCTTTTCGTTGCTATGTATTAATATAGTTGCGCGGCATCCGTTGAGCGTTCAGTCTCTGATTTTGCTCCTTCGCGGTTCGCCGTCTCGAAGGGTATTTATCAGACTATCACAATGTACTATAGGCTCCGTTGGCAAAGAGACGTGCTGCAAGGCCAACCTATCAAGTATCCACACGTTCCTTTGACTTCCAGATGGTGCTGGACTATTGATTTCATGGCAGGATGAGCTATCATACCATCAGAGACGCGCTGTAAAGCAGATATTCTGGTGATACAAGGAGCCCTTTCATCTCGACATGGCGCTGCGAGGCGAACTTCGGGACACGGTGGTGCTCTACAATCCTGAAAGTTACATCCAAGCACGCGTTGCAAAGCCGTCTCACCAAGCACCATTCCTAGTCCATATTAAACGTCTCCTCGACCATGATGCACCGTCACTCGAGGATCAACATCCACCCCCGCAACTCCTTCCATCACAGAGCTATCTACAGCAAGTTCCACCCACCAAAACTCCACTCAACGACTGCTACCATCGCGTTTCCCTCGATGACTAAAACATCGGTCGTTGGATATGATAGACTCTCTTGTTCCTCCACCCCTTTTCCGATTCGATTCTAAGTTAACGTACGGTTCAGGAAACTCCTGAGATGTATAATCATACCCATCGTTATTCCTGGGAAGGTGTGGGGCTAGAATCCTCAGAACCCTTGGGGATGAGATCTGGGACTTGGCTGGACCTGTGCAATAGAACATGCGGCTGTAAAAATGGATACGTTCGGGACATGACGGGCTCCATGGATCTAAGATCCTCACCTGTAGCTTTTGCGGTATAGCAATCGCATTCATCCAGGTATTTCCTGCAAGTTCAATTATTCCATTTCTATCTTTCTATCTGTGCCTTTGGATTGTATAAGACGCCCCACACGTCCTTATAAGCACCGATCCAATCTCTTCTCGACTCGCTTCTATGAAACCTCCAGGATTCTGCTCGCCAACTTCCTCTCCGTCCCTATCCACTATAGGCCCCCCGTGAGAATCACGCATGGTAAACTCAATTACGTTGATTAAGCAGCGGAAACTTAGCCAAGGAGAGTATTGGCAGGGGTTGAGAATTCCGTCAGTAGAATGCTTTTTTTTGGAGGCAAGGAAGAACTTGACAGGGAGTGGTTGTACGGGATCTTACAGGGTTAGGGAGAAATGCGATGGAATGGGAGCGTCAGTGGCAGAGAAAATTCGTGGGAGGTTTGCATGGTAGATTGGGGATATGATTGCCGTTCCAGAGTCTGCATACTGTACAAGAAGTTCTGCGGAATATATTCGGCCGCGTATGATTAACGTCGTGCTGGTGAGGTTTTTTGTTTGAGAGGGAAATACTTGGGACTCGTTCACATATGGCATGCAAATGGACCTCGACTCTATCGATGAATGGATGAAGACATGGAGAATTGGAGAACACGAAGCTTAGGGTTAAGGTAGGTGAACATGGACGTATTAGGGGCTTTGTAAATTTCAATAGATCTTTAGTTGAAAGTTGTATTGGAGCCAAGGGGGGCAGACCAAGCTTATCTTTGACTCCAGATCCTTCATTTCTGTTTGAAATAACACTTCGAGCGTTCAAGGAAAGCCTGCGCGTGCGCTATTTGAGACTTGAGACGATAAGGTTTGAGGGTTTGAGACTTCTGTTACATTGGTTTCAGGCCATTGTCAATAATATCGCGGACTTCCTGCTGGCGGGATGTAAGCTAGCAACTATTCGGTGCATTCCTGCCATTATATTCAAGAGAACAAGTACTTTTCCTGCCTCGGAGCAGCAGGTTCCTTTCTTACTCTTTCGTCACCCTTCAACTTCTAGCGACGGTTGAGGTCCGTCTTACCACTCAGTCACAAATCCTTGACTGTTGAGTTGTCGCATCGCTCACTTAGATCAAGTCCAAGATGGAAATTCCGGGATCAATATTTTCAGAGGATTGGGAGAAGATACCCATCGAGGAAAAATTGGAGAAATGGATAGAGTCTACCTATCCAGGATCCCTATCAAGCACCTCTGCACGCTCCAGTGCAGACCCTTTCATCCCGAAATTTCCTCCGTATCCCAAGCTTGGTGGAATCGAATGGGGTCCGTTGCCCACAATACACGAATACAAAGTTCGCGCACCGACTATGGTCACTTCCAAATGCTACGTTCGAATATTATGATCTTGAAACGCAGCAGAATTATCTGGAGACGCGAAACAGGACCGAGGAATTCTTGACCCGAAATGTATACGCAGACTTTGTAGACGGCAAACACCAGCATAATCGACAGCAAATCTCCCGACGCGAAATTTCGAACAATTTTCCTAACGCACACGCGCCATTCGATGCGGAAGGTTGGGAATATGAATTTTTGGGTGAGCTGGCGCCCGCAAAACGGCAGGTTACAGCAGATGATGTATCCATTGCAGGAAGAAATAAGAAGGCAAGATGGCTAAAGCAAGAGCTCTTAGACGAGCTTCCAAATAGAAACAAGCCGCGGGACAAAAAAGCGACAATAAACGACCTTAAAGATGAGCTCTTTGCGTTTCAAGCGATCCATGAAAACGATCTGAACAACCAGGTCGGCATCTACCCTAGGCACGGGCTAGACCAGTGGGGTATCGAACAGAGAGGCCACGTCGACAGCTGTGCCGACGCAGATTATGGGGATACAAGCGAGGATAATCTGAGCCCTTTCCGATTGTATACATGGGCCTTGCATCTCTCTCCATTCAATCCAACTTACTGGGTGTCCCGAGCATACCTGTTTCACCAGAAAGGATACTATGATCTCGCTCTAGGAGATGCCTACCGTGCTTACTTCCTGACTGAAGTGCTGCAAAATGGAGCCACCATACCAGGCCTCTATGCGCGAGTCTGGGACGCGATCGAGCAGCATGTCTACGCAAATGCGCAGAATCCGTACATACCACTCAACGACTTCAACAACCAAGAGAGAATCAATGCACAAGCCTCTGCAGCATTGGATCTGACTAGGAGCCCGGAGGGCCTTCTTTCTTTCGTACCACACCTGCGAAGGACTATCCATCATATCAGCTCCTTAAACCTACTTAGTTCTCAGGCATGGGTCGACTGGTGGAAGATGGACACTTTTGCTTACAAATTGCAACAAGAAGAACATGCCCAACCGTTTTTATTAAGGTTAGAGACTAATCAAGGACACGCAAACCGCAGAAATAAACGGCAAAAGGATGACCATACACTATGGAAGCATGAAAAAAGCGCTGGATCTATAAGCGGGAAAGAGTTCCTTCAGAGCGCAAAGGACGTCGATCGAACTGCAGAAGCGTTCCTAGCTACGTTAAATGCGAAATTCTTCGGACCTTGGCCAGGGAAGAAGGACCGGTCACCAGCTATAGAGGTACGTCGGAAGGCAGACGGCGAGCTTGGTGTCTTTGCACTGAAGGCATTCGAACAAAATGAGCTCATCCACATCGAAGAGCCTTCAATAAGAGACCAGGTTCGAGGAAGATGGGCTTCGCACATACCGGAAAGTGATCCACAACCGGCACCGTGCGAGGACCGCAAACGACCCATTTCCTATGATTTTATAACAGATGCGGAATGGTCGAGACTTGACAAATCTGGACGTGATAAGCATCAGAATGTCTGCCGCTGTATTGATGCTGAGCCCCGTCGGTATTTCTGTCAACCTTTCCGGCCGCAAGGATTAGGTATCACAGGTATCGATATGAACCCTCAGCAGCCGACGGTGAGTAGAGACGAAGATGATGAAGTAGCTATAGGCGTCATTGATGGATCAAGCGCTCAAGCACCAGAATCTCGCGCAAGCAAGCGAAAAGCAACAGACAATAACGAAAATGACCAGCCTCCAACAACGCGAACGACAAGAAGTGGTAATAGGCCAACCAGAGCTTCCAAACCTTCCAGACCCTCTACTCGAACTAAGAAGAGAAAGGTTGAGCCTCTAGTGGATGACATTGCAGTGGTGGAGCCTGAAATGACTTGTCTCCAGAAGGCACGAGAAACATACCATTTCAAAAGCTGTGGCAAGGCGTGGGAATGGTTGCATGTATAGCTGACGCTGACGGAGCCTGCATACCCTGGCGGATACACAGAAATCAACCATGAAGAGCATGGCACGCTATTGAGCTTCCTGTTACTTGACGTCTTCGACAGAACACTTCTCTTGCGTACTCAGCAGCCAAACAGTCGCATTCTGGCGCACGAGGTTGATGATTTGCTGCCATTGCGTGGTGTCGTTGACCTACCTGAGCAACATTTCCCGTTCACATATTCTGCCAATATAGTAGTACCATTTGATATTTTGTTGAATCTTGGAGTTAAAATCTTTCGGGAGCTAGACTTTGATACTTAGATGATTCAGACCGTACTGCGGAAGCTCTTACTAAGCTGTGTTCCGTGGATGCGTGGCATCGTGGAGATGATGATAATAACGAGACGTACCAGGCGCACGGTCATTTCGAAACCCTCTACGTGCACACTGGATTCGCCATGTTCAACCACGCATGTATGCGCGCCGCCAACTCCCAGTGGTCCTGGGATAAGTGGACCAAGGAGCAACCACACGACCAGAAAGGGATTCCGAATAACCTAATCATGAGAGCTAGCAGGGCTATAGCCGTGAATGAGGAAATCAGAATCTAGTACTACCCTGGCGCTGAACCACGATTGAAGCAGCGACGACTGTTTGGGCAAAAGTGCGATTGCTGTCAGTGCCCGGGAATTGCCCAGGCCAAGAGAATCGGAAGATGGAGCATCCAACCAAGACGACCGTTGAGATGATTTATTTAGCGATTTCATCGACCAAGCTGGATTGGTTGCAGAATTTGATCAGTAAAAACTGATAGCAGCATTTGTGGAATAGCTGTTCATGGACGATGAGGGCGAGATTTGTTCGGGGACTGTTTTGGGTTTATTTTGGCGGGACTCTCAAAAGTGCTTCTAAGGATGGTGTGAAACAAGATTTTGAGCAGACAAGAGATCCTAAAGAGAAGTAGTCGAGTGAATGCGAGTCGTATGGATTGTAAAATCAAGCCTGCTGGAACATCCATCATCGCCACTGCACCATCGCAGATCTGCTTTTCCAAACCTGAAACCTACGCCTCGACGTGTCAATACCACAGATCCGCAGTATTTTCAATATTCTATCGTGAGAATACTGAGGTTCTGAGGGGGGAAGGCTTCGAGCCCACAGCAAAGGCAGTGAACCACACCATGGTTTCAAGGCCGTTCCTTCGTTGATAGGCGAATCAGCTTTACAAGAACACAGTAGGGATTGAGGACTTCAGTGAAGCAGAGTTTCAAGGCCCTTCAAACGAGTTGGGGTCACCACGTAATGGGCCAGCCCTACGAGATATCCGCCACAGCCTCGCTTGCTGCGCTAAGTCCCTCAATCTCGACCTCTTATGTCCAACCAAAATATCGGCATTGCGACGATACCTTAGGAAGCTATAAAAAGGTGCGGCGATCACAGTTGCTCTCCTGACCCAGGATGCCTAGGACAATCCAGATCTGCAACTAGAATATGGGAGCCGGTTTGCTTGTTAATTGCTTTCCAGCATTGCTGTGCCTGATACTCCTAGTACTCAAATACGTACTTAGTGTAGCTGTCACATCTCGTTGAATGTTCTTGCAGTATATCATTCGAAAGCAAGCAGTACGCCGCAATGCTTGCCTGATAGCTATGAGTGCTGTTTCTATACTCTATGACACCACTACGAGAGCGTCTGTCTCCGTGAAAATGAAGAAGAGGGTCATAGCCCTTAGGATGAGTTTCATCGAACTCCGGAGGAACATCGTTGAGGTCCACTTAAGATTGTTTTTCCTCTCGTTGTTTCGGATTTTCGTGGATGGAACCCATGCCGTTAGGGCTTGCGTCTGCTCACGCTCTAGTTCATCATAGCAAGTCACCAAATGTGAATCGTACTCTTCTATTCGCTGCTGCGGTTGTAGACAATGTCCAAGTTATCATGCGGGTTCTCTACGAAAAGGCCAAGTTCGTGCACCGGGTGTTTACCGCTCCCACATCGAGGTCCTCCTGGTAAACCCCTTCGAAAACCAGATCAGCAATCTTTGTTAGATCTGCAGATGAATTCTGACAGGCCTTACCACCTTGCAAGCCATGGCTATGGTCCCCTGGATGTTGAAACTTGAAACGATTCCGACTACGGATCTCACCACGTAACATGTGGCAGTATCTAAAGTCTGTGATGCAGCAGAGGATACATACCAACGACCTACTCTAGAGCAGTTGCTGTGGTTCTTTATCTTGATCACTGATGATACTCAAGAGGGCTCCCTTGCGGTGTCGTCGCGAAGTCTATGGCAGCGCAATATTAACTTTGTGCGTACTCCTCAGCATCGGTTCCAATAGTCCTCCCAGAAGGGGGGGCAGGTTATGTTTCTGTTAGTGACATCGATTCGGCTACAGGCAGAAGGAAAGCCGGTCTTCAAGGTCTTTCCCTTTCCATAGCACTACGGCTGATTGTCGGGGCTTTAGGAGGCAGACTGTTCAGATATTGTAGATACGGAGAGCCGGAGAATGGTGAGTTCGCTCAGTCAAAAACTTCTGCTCTCAGAATGCCTTGCTGAGATGTCGATGCGGTTTAGACGGAAAGGATTAGTCCGCCGGCTAGCCACCTCAGCCCCGAAGCGGCAACGCTCTCCACAGCACTCCGCACCACAGATTGCTTAGTAATCAACCCTGCCGTAGATCCCGTGAACAGAATTCCATGCGGTGATTCCTGCACTCATACCTATCCGTCACTCTGGCCATTCTTCGGCCTCTCACCGAAGTGACGATAATGCCGAGGACCTGGATATAGCCTCGGGAATGCAACACCGGACCTGTTGCTGCCTGACTGGTTGATATCGTCGCCGAGCTAATCACTTCCACAGCAGAGACTCACTAATGAACATGACCAATGGTCTCTTCGCGTGCGAAGAACTGACCAAGACCCAGGCCGTCCACTGACCAAGTGTTCGTATGGGGGCTGAGATGATGAGATGCAAGACCCAACATCAAATGGCGGCTTGGTGGGAGATCGACCGGGTTCTCCGCGTCAACCTAGGAATACTCCATCCTGGCCGTGGCAGAGACGCTACATCGCCGTGCGGCTCATACAGCTGAGCTTAATGCTTCACTGATTGTATGTCTTGTAGACCGCTTGATAGGACGGTAAGAGTTCTCGGAGGATAGCGGCGTGTACAGATCCGCTCTTTCCATGGCCCTCCAGGGGGCTTTTACTGGCGTCAGACATTAAGCGCCATTTGGGGCTGATATCTTCCAAATATCTCGACTTTCCCCTTGTCTCATAGTCCGACCGGCTGCCTAAGCCTTGGGGATTATGTTGCACTACATAAGGCATGCTTTGACTCGAAACATCTTTCCAACAATAGGCATATTCTCATTTTTCACTCCGGTCTTTTCCATGTCGACTCCAACTCGGAGCTTTGAGACCCTCAATATTGGAGGAATGCCGCCAACCAGACGCTCCCAGACACAGGCTCACCAGCAACGGGCAGGAAGATCCGCTGGCGGGCGTTCTCGTGGTGGTAGCCGCCGCCGCGGTGATAACATAGACCAATCAGCTCCACATATTGCGGTCCCTGTCCGTGAAGTTGAGGCCCCAATCCACGGAAGTTCGGGATTATTGTATAATATCCAGAACCTGTCTCCGGGTTCCTCCCTCCGTGCAGTCGAGGGTCTCGCCTCGGAATTTTTCGTGGACCGCTTGAAGTGCTATGGCTTAGGATCCGATGCTTATTACGCCTTCCAACTGAAGAAGCCCGTCAGTGTACGGATTCACGATCCAGCCAGTGGTGCTAGGAGAGTTGAATGTACCTGCGATGACTATCAGCAATCGCGCTCGATTTGTGCTCATATATACGTAAGTGCAGCGCCCGGGCTGGGAGGTAAATATCTTGCTGATCTACGCAGTGGCTCTTTGATGGCTTAAGCGCAGTGTTGACAAATCAGACGGCTGAGGATATCTGCACCTTGAGCCAAGGGGACGTGGTTGCGCAAATTAGTGAACTATATGACCTTATTGGAAATCGTGTCGATTCGCTACCTGATCAGCTTAATTTGGCTCGAGGTAATGATGCCGACTATGACTCGGATGATAGCATCACCCTGGAGAGCTCCTTTACAGCAAGCGATGCTCTCAAGGAAAGTGTAACAGACATGCTTTCTGTTTTTGATAGCGTAGCGCTTCCACAAGACTACGGCCGAGGATTCCAAGAGGCTACTACAACAGCGTCGTTGGAGGATCTTTTCGTTCCTGGAAATCTCAGTGCAACGATATATGGACTGGCAGTCCGAGATGCAAGTATCTATAAGCGTCTCACCAAGGTCATATCTCCAGACAGGTGCGCAAGCAGTTATTACGCCAAACAACGTGCCAGGGCTGAAGAAGCGATGCGAAGCCTAGGCCGGTACATCAGAGACGGACCATCACCCAATCCGGCAACCCAAGATATGGACGTTCCTGAATGCGCCAGGACCTTTCGCATGATCGTTCACCAGATCTGCCAGGATCGAGACTCGCGTACTGCAAAACAACCACTTAGCGCCGCAGTAATCACCAAAGTAGCCGAGATACTCGTGGAAATCCTCCAGCAGGTCTGCAATCGCGATATCGATGTTTATGAGAATATCACTTGGCCGAGGGTTGGGGCCAATGACGAGCCCGAGAGGGATAGGAATCTCTACATGTACTTGATTGGTGATCCTCCCAGGGATCCTTCAGCCCCTGCATGGATGAACGACGATTTTGTGATTGACCAGCTTCTTAATTTTCCCACGAATGAGTGGAGGCACTTGGTCGAGCCACTCACCACGCTTCGAGAGGAAATCTATGAGCGAGCTGTGGAATATGGGCTTCCCTCGATTGATTACGCCGCCAAGTTGGAAGCCATGCTCCGCGAGTACACCAACGAAGCCGAGGAGCCAAGCACGTCCTCTGTGCAAAGACGACTGACTCTCGAAAGTCCTCGCGAGAGACAACGGAGACGTATGGCTTAAAAACGGTCCCGGGAGCCAAGCCGTCACTGCTGCCTTGCGAGCGGTCCTCTTGAGTTACTCTTTCGTGGAACGACATTGAACATACAGGCGGTAAGAATCTTGTTGGCAGGCGGACTCTCCGTTTGGCCGTCTCGGTAACTTACTCTGATGTTTTGTAGAACAGAAGGCTGGGATAGACCGATTTTGCGACTGGCTCGCCTGTGATTGCTTATCTTGTTTCCTTTATCACCTCATTGCTCGAAATGTAATATTTCCCTGGTTAGCTTTCTTTAGATCGGGGTCGACTTTTCTCTAGATCATTCTGACTTTTTGAAGCAAAGGCTGGTCCTGTGTACACTATTGCTTTATTTACTCCCTATATCAGTCCCGTGTGTTAGACGCTTTAGACTGACTCAATCAACGAGAGCTCAAGGGGTTGCGTGTCGTCATGAGCCACCCAGCTCCATCAAAATGCATATCTGGACAATGCACCCATCAAGCATATTGTGCCTTCTCTACTACCCTCCATCGAGCTGCTAGTAGTATCGAATACTCCCAGAACACCTATTTCTTCGCCGTGATAACATCGACCCGCTCGGTGTAACATACCTAGCCATCTAGGAGTATCATCCAAGATCCCCAGTACCGCAAAGCCCGAGTCCCCTGCTACATATCGGGTGTCTTTGACTCCCTCTCCTTGAGGCATGTAGACGTTATTGGGTGAATCAAGGAGTCCTACCCACGATGTCGAAGGCTAGATGGCCTGACCAGTAGACCATATGATATTTGCACGCGAATGCTCAAGTAGACATGTCCGCATGTCGATTCGAAAGAGGCGGTATGATTACTATTTAAACATAGCCACAAAATTTGAGGTAAACAATTTAATTTGGTTACCCACTAAGATTCTCCTGCCATTTCGAGGCCAGGTGGGCATATTATACATTTCAAGTAAAATCCTCCTGCATACTTATCCAGCACGACCTACCTTGTTCCATTGACTTCCCCTGCTCCAACATCTACGGCATCCATCATCAGCAAGGCCGGTCCAAAAACCTCACCAAGACATATCGCTCACCTCCATCAATTTCTCTGTCTCGCCCTCACTGCAGATCCAGCACAACCCGTCCAATCAACTTGGCTTCCTTCATCTGCTCAAAAACCTACAACGCATAAAGTCAGCGCAGTTCGAATTCAGAAACCCCACCACAACCTCTCAACTCACCTCCGTCAGCTTATCCATCTTCTCGACCCGGTAATGCGTCTTCACAATTCCCCTCGCGGCAAAATCCATTGTCTCAGTTGCATCCCTCCGGTTGCCCACCGCCACCGCCGTAATCGTTGCCTGCTTAAACACCAACTTTTGCGGATAGCTCTTCGCAATCGGCTGGGGCTCCCCCTCGGGCATGCCTACACAAACCAACGTCCCTCCGAACCTTAGAAAGTCAATACCCTGCGCATAGGCTCTGTTGTTCGCCGTGCACACAATCACCGCACTCGCTCCAAATCCGCCGGTCAATTTGAGCACTTCGGCTGTCATCGATTCATCGTCGTGTTTTGTGACGTCGATGAAGTGTTCGGCACCGGATTCCATGACAAGTTTCTGCTTTGAGCCGTCGTCTATACCGATGACGCGGAGAGCCATGCCACGGGAGGCGAGCTGGACGGCGATGTGGCCGAGGCCCCCACCCGCACCGGCGATGATGACCCATTGGCCGGATTTGGCATTTGAGCGGCGGAGGGCGGCGTAGGTGGTTACACCGGCACAGAGCATGGGCTTTCTGAAGGTGAGCTGAATGTGAGGATGTGGGGAGGGTTGGGAGAGCGGGGGAATGAGGAACTTACGGCTGCGTCGGCGGACTCGAGGGATTCAGGGATTGGAGTTACGTAGCTATCGAAACACGGTTATCAGTAACAACTCATAGAGCAGAGTCTCAAAGATGACAGCATACTTTGCCGGACTGGTAACATATTGTTGGAATGTGCCAGGCCTATAATATCCGCTGACTTTCACGCTAAGACACAATCCATCGGCACCCTCAAGACAGGGAGCTATTACTCCATAAGCCTCCAAGATCCGGTAGACCAAATCAGGATCAGACTCACGGCAGCTCCCACACGTTCCAGCGACCCACTTGATTCCGACCCGGTCCCCAACCTTGACGGTCGTTTCATCGGTACCAGGACCTAGCTTGACAACCTTGCCGACACCTTCGTGTCCGCCGACTTGACCTTTCTGGGTTGGGTATGGGAGGGAGGCCCACTAATGGTGCTGCTTAGTCCTGCTGAGATTGATGAAGCCTGCATTCGACACCGCAGAAACCTACGCTGTTCTCCATGATTCCCATGTCTGAGTGACAGACTCCGGAATGAGTACTTGATTGCAGATAGTGTGGTTAACAGGCTTTCTTCCTTTGCTAATAGATTTTGGTGCAAGGACCGTGCACATACAGGTTGATCAGTACCTCGCCAGGCCCTGGCTCTGGCATATCGAGCATCTCGATCTTGGTGGAGATTCTGCCCGGGTCATCGTAGACGCAAGCTTTGTACTGCTTGGGGATTTCTGCTTGCGAACCCATTTCGACGGGTAGAATGAGGATTTTGACCAGTGGTTGATTGCTCTTCCTTCCACTTGGATCTGAGCTGAAACTGAGATGAAAATTCAAGGTACAAAGCAGAAAATGTGGCCGAAGAAGGAAGAAGAGGAAGAAGGGTACAGAAGAATGAATATCTGACGCACTTTCCTGATGATGGTTACGGCGATCCTACATGAAGCGGGGAAGTTACTTTCTCCATCCACCCTTAGCCTTATAGGTAAATCACGCTGAAGACTAATGGGGGCATTTCCTGTGCCGAGGATTACACAGAAGTAGAGCAAAGTACCTAAAGTAGGCAATTGAAAGTAAAGTACCTTGGCACTCTACTTCCAGCGAACACTTGAGCCAAGGGACTTGGCGACTGCCTCTTGACATGACATTCCTTGTTGCTTTGGGAGGAGGGAAAGTCATTGGGAGCCCCCATCGAATGATGGATGATATTGATGTGGGGTAAAATAGTAGCGATCAAACGCGGGACCGTTGGTTATCGCGGGGTTGGAAATGCAGTGTGGGAGATAATCATGATTTGCCATGGCTGAGCACATTGACGATGGCCAATTTGATGGAAAACATTGAAAGGTCAGGTGCTTTGAAGATAAGAAGGGGATGTTGATCACGACCGGTACGCATGAGAGAATTGAATTCCTAAAAACGGTATGAAGAAAAGCTAAAGCCTACAAACCATTGCTACCTACCTAAGGTACAGAGAATCCCTTCCTGGCCCCACCCCCAACATAACGCCATGGTCGTGATGCGCAAGAAAGAGTGATGTCAGGTCATCGCACTTCGTATCGCTTGACAGCGTGATGTTCCGAGCCCTCGAGAATCGATGGACTGTTGAAAAGGGCCACAATGCTTCCTCAGTAGTGCCCGCGGAGCAAAGCGTCATAAAGCCAATAGGATACTGTACATACAGTGTAAAGTAGCAGACCTAGGTGTTTGCGCCGTGGTCGTCAAAGCTAGAGCTCCAGTATAAAGCTGTATCGGAATATTGAGAGCCAGGAAGCTGGATCGAGAGTAACAAGCCAGTAGAGAGCGTTTGCCGAAGTATTGGCTAGGCGACAGAAGGTATTCGATATCCGATACGTAGCTTACACTATCGTAAAGTGGCGTCGAGAATCGCCATAGGATCATCACCATCTAATCCATGTAGAAATCTCCCTTCAAGATCCTCTCTTGGAAATGATCCGGGGCCTTGGGGCTCTTGGGCATCTCTTTGATAGGTTGCTCGACCGCTGCCATACTCGCTGCCCTTTGATGTTCTCTGGGATTGGCTCCAGAACCGGGGGCGGTAGGGCTTGTAGCTGTTGATGCTGATCTTTCAGCTCTGGATCTGAGCCCCTCAGACCAATTGAAACCTTCGCCTGAGCGTTGTGAATAATCATTAGATGCTTTCCTTGAATCTCTACCAAACGACGTGGACAAATTGCGCCCTTTGGCAGATGGAGAAGAAACCGAACTTATGGATGTTCTACCATTTACATTCCCAGGCCCTCCCTTAACATCCCAAAGAGCCCGTGCACCAAAGCTCATTCTCCGAGCAAAAGGTGACGAAGGTGTTGTGCTCGGTGGAGCATCACCTTCTTCGATGGCGCTTTCGTCAACGGACGGAGCGCCGGAGCCGCCGCTCGAGACGCTCTCTTGCCGAACCCTCCCGTTCGGAAACGCAGAAGGCTGTGTTGGGGAGCCTGATAGTCCCAGTGACGAGATCGACATACGTCGACGCTGCTGAGCTTGAGCGTTGGCCGCAGCGGTTGCAATCGGGCTGGGATAAGCTGCAGTGCCGGTGGCAGCCGTGTTCGGTGACCGACCAAAGAGCTCGGAAATTTTCTGACCCGGTGAGAAAGACGAACGGCGAGCGGAAGGCGACGGAGGTGATTGCGGTGGTGAGTTGTCGCTGGACATGATGTATCTCGATAGTTGTTGCTGGAACTATTACGACCTCGACCTCGGACCCAGAAGTATGAATGCTCTGGAACTGTGATCAGAAATCAGTCTTTTTCCTGGACGTCGAATTTACATGCGGGCGGGCAGTGGTGATTTGTACTCTTGAATCGTACTCCTGATGCGTTGTATCCTATGGGATACGCAGGACACACGATCTGCAGCTGCAAGGATCGTCTGGCCCGATAGTGATAATAACGTAAGAAGGCGGTAAAGCTTGGACCCCTAAATCCAATGTATGTTTTGTGTTTTGATGTCAAGCAGAAGGATGAGAAAGTGAGCCGTAAGAGGTTGGAAGGGAGGTGGAATGGGATAGGCAGGTAGGTATTGTCTGAGCAAATTACCTTGAGGTAGTTCATAAGCCTGTAAGAAACGGTACTACGGGTAGCACCAATAGTCAGAAGTGCGTTATCGTCAGCATGTCAGCAAGGGGGGGTGGTAAGGGTATTTAGCGAAACGCGGGGAAAGCAAGGAAAAGCTTAAAGTATGGATGCTAAGTTGAGTCCTCAACGTCAGGTACTCCAAAACTAGGTATGTACCGCTCATCGAAATCGATGATCAGGTACCTTTATAAGTCGCGTGATCTGTCAGATCAAGGTAATGAGAACAAAGTAGGTAGTTGCATGAAGAAGGTAAATGACGTAGACAGAGATAAGGGACAGCATAAAGCAGTGCTACGACATTCCATCGTTTCCTCCACAAGTGATGTAGGCAAATACACAACAACAAAGCCGCCTCGACTCGCTAAGAGTATGGAAGGTACCTTACGACAGCCATTGGGTTACGTAATGGTACCCGATTGGCCAATTGGATCATCTACCTATGGAGGTATTGGGGCGCAAGTAAGTAAATGGTGCAACCATTATTGGCGTTACCTCAACTTCGCTTTGTTTGACAGTCAAGGCCAATTCAGCCACCATTGGTGCCAGAAATGGCGGAAAGTGCCTTAGGGCCACAGGCGAGAATATTTGCAGCATACATATCAATGCTGGAATGATCAATGGTGCAGTCAATAAGCATAGGCCAGTGGATGGCACTAGAACGTGGTAAAGCGAGTAGCGGTGGGTCAACTTCATGAGCAGATGTGATCTGCCAAAAAAAAAGAGGCCACTATTGACTCAAGGTACATTAGTCCATCAGTCTTGACTGACAATTCTTAGATAAGGCAAGTTCTGTCCTACCTTAGTAAGGTACCTTAGCAGCCATCAATTCAATACCAGGCGTCGAAAATTTCCGGCTCAGACTTTATGATCAGAAAGCAGGGGCAAAGGATGGCTTTGGGAGAAATTAAAAGACTACCAATAACAAGAGCCAGGAATGCGTTCACATCAGCCGTCTTTTAATTCATCAATACTTACAGCAATCTGGCTCAGGAATCTTAGAGCCACATGGGCGTTAATTGTCTCTCGGATATAGGAGCCTATAAAGAATATCAAGCCTTATCATGGCATAGTCTGTGAATGCGGATAATAAATGAAAGGCTTGGGTATATGTCTGAGTTTCAATACGTTATGCTTTTATCATCAGGATCTATGAAAGTTCGATGTATTAGTTTGAGCTCCATTCAAGTATGTCGCAAGAAAGCGTCTGGCGATGACATACCTCGTTTAATGCCTTTGTGTCCATCATTGCCATCTTCTTGTGTCGGATGTAGCGTTGTCTAACAGCATGTCTTCCACCAGCGAGTCCATTAGGTAACAACATCTCTCGATTACCCGTTGGTTCGGCCTTTTCTCCTGACGAATGTTCTGGTACAGAAGGGGATACATGCTGCGGTAGGCTTGGGGTGATGGGCATGTCCGATGGTCCTCCACCCTGTCCAGTACGAGATACCCTCCTGGCCTCTCGTCTCAGGTTTCTCTCGAGCTTGCGTTCTGCCTTATCTGCCAGTCTTTGGGCTGTGCCTGGGCTTGATTGTCTTGGTCTGAAATCAACAGGTGTATTGCATCCTGAATTCGTTGTAAGGATGGTGCCAGTGTTTCTCACTTCCTGTAAGCTTCTGTCGAGGTTTGGCTCAGCGGTATCATCGGCACTTCTCGCCCTTTTGCTCTTTCTAACCTTTTTTGGTTCTTCAGCAGTCAGTGATTTCGGTGATTCCTCAATGTGTTTCCGGACTTTGGTATTCGCTACTTCGTCTTCAGGCTTTAGCACTGCCGGATCTTGTAGAGGTTGCATCAATATACTTTTAGGAGTTGCGGAATGCTGGCTATTTTCTTCCGCGTGTTTTTGTATTTTATCTCCAACTAGAAGACCTCCGCTCACGAAGCGAAGAGATCCCCAGCGGTTTTCTGCATACAAGGCTCTTCTCAAGTCTGCCCTTGACTTTTGATCCGCTTCAATCTCCGTCTGACCTTTACCATTCAAACGCCCCAGCACATCTTGAAAGATGTCTAGCCCAGTGCATTGGTCATCACGGGTTTTTGCCCCAAGTTTTGCCCCGAGGCCGAGATTTCCGTCTCTCATTGCAACTCGTATGTGCGTTCCACTAGCTTTGCTGTACGAGCCGGCATGAGGAGCATATTTGGCCCCAAGAAAGTTTCCGGGACTCCAGCCTTGAGATAGCAGTATTTTCTGGCCATAGCCAGTGGTACATCGACTCCATGCGGTGTTGTTAGGATCGTGGGAGAGCTTGGTCCGTCTAGATCCATTAGCATAGAGAGCGTAGATTGAGCATATTGATATACTTTCGCGGTGCGCCAAGGCCCATCTTCGACTACAACATTTGCCTTCGATGATTGCTAAAGAGTCGTCTTGTGAGATTGTGGGATGTCAGCTAAAGGTTTGTCCTCACCTCGGCTACGCTTTCCTAGCGTAGGCACAGCTCCCGTACGTGACAACGACTATAACCTCGAACCAAACCTCCATCAACGACCATTAACAGGACACAAGGGGTTGCGCTAATGGCGCCCAAGCGCTCAGGTCCGCAAGCAGCGAAATCGCAGCCCAGGATAGGATCACCGTCAGCGTCTGGTGACGGGGAAGGTAGAAACGCATATGTGCCTCCTGGATCACAAGAGCTAGAGGATCAAGATGTTGCGCAGATGGCGCAGAAGATGATGGATGCAGTACATTCAGTTGCATTAAGCTATCTAACGCTACCAACTGACTCATCTCCAGACCAAGAAAAGGCGTCAGACTCGACGGGATAACGCAGTACGTGAACATTCGAAAGCTATGAAGAAACTGCAAAGTGAAATCTGCGTTAGCTTCGAGGAATCTTCAAAGCGCTTGTCAGTGTTGTGTTCTTGATCCTGCGGACCAAGAATGGTCGCAATACTATGGGTTGACCGAAGAAGCAGATCAAGCGCTCATAAAATCCGGCTCCAGAAACTCTCTACACTACTAGACAGGAAGGCTGCGGTTGAAGAAAACATCCTGGCGAACTCTAGGAAACTTGAAAAGGCCTTCCTCGCCGCCAATCAGGAGCTAAGGGTTGTATTCGGAGCACGATACAAGGATATTGAAGGAAACAGCAGTCAGCCAAAACGTGATATAGATCCACAGTGATCTCTCACAATGTTCTGGTCTAATCACCGGAGCCACACTGTTCAGGGGCAATCTTCAGGAACGCCAGATCGTAAGCTACCGCTACTTAGAAGGGAGCTATCGTGTGCTGGCTATTACGGGTCGATGTAGGGATGCTTTGGTCAGAGATGTCGATACAAACAATGCTATGAACGATAGCTAACCCTTTAATCTGTAGATGTAATCGCTCTCATACTATGATGTAGACTGTATGACTAGAACTTTTCGTGTTTCAACCCTGTTGAAGATCGAAACGTGTGACGTCGGCCCTTAGAAATCCCAAGGCATATGGATCGAAATATGTAATAGAATTGGAATAAATAAACCGTATCCTCTAACCTTTTGCACTGTCCACAATTGATATCCGAATTTGTTTGTAGTTGAACACAACAAGTCAATAATGAAACGATGTGTGCACTCGCACAACTTCCTTCAATACTGCAGGATTACGACTTTGCTTGCAATCCTACATAGTAGGATTAGGACTTAACTTGCGACAATGTCTCAGAGGGTACTTCTTCGAGAACACCCTCAGCGAGCCATAGCTCTTGTGACAGACTCTCATGCGCTCGTACTTCGCCATAGTGCCCCAAGCACGACTTCAGAGCTTCAGAGCAATGGCGCAGCGATCAAATACTCATCCCCTAGATGTATGGTGGAATTCTCGGCACTAAGTGAAATCAACCTCACAGATTACCGTCCACTCTCTTCTGGCGTGTATGGTACCCTGGGTCTAATAAATCTAAATGCCGATGTGTTCTTCTGCGTTGTTAGTGGTTCTGTTCGTGTTGCTACGGTGAGACCCGGAGAAACCGTCCAGAGAATAATCTCTGTTGAATTCTGTTGGTTGTCCTATTCAGTCGTGCTGAACTAGATATACTACTAATGCTACTAAAGACTGTCTTAACAAGGATGACTTTGATACCTCGCTTTATGAAGAGACCAATCCATATTCTAGAGAGAGCATTTCCCCGAATGGACACGACTATGGCCATGGGACTGATCCCCGAGATACGCAATTTGAGCATCCATGCCTGGAGCTCAAGAGGATCCTCAGCAGCGGAACCTTTTACTACAGCGTCAATTTTGATCTCACCAATCGTTTACAGGATAGGTACGAATGCACACTTCTGCGAGCTGTCTGTACTAATTGCTGGTAGACTGTCAGAAGGCTCCGCTTTCGATGTGGACAGTCTTGACGAAGAATTCCTGTGGAATTCTTACATGATAGATCCGCTCATCAAATTTCGTTCCAGGCTCGCTGTACATGAGAAAGGAACACTGGATGCATCGCACATGCTGACCTCAGCCATAAGAGGATTCGTGTCGACGATCCTTATTCCCCCTTCCTCATCCCCCGTCAAAGCTACACGAACTAACCTGCCTTCGGGGTTGACGCTGATATCTCGCTTGTCGTGCCGACGTGCGGGGACCAGATTTAATGCTCGGGGCATTGACGATGACGGCTATGTAGCCAATTCCGTGGAAACAGAGACTACCTTCTATCAGCCTTCTGGCTTGTGCTTCTCATATGCCCAGATTCGAGGCTCTGTACCAGTCTTTTGGGAACAGGCACCAGGGCTTCTACCTGGTCAGCAAAAGATTCAGATTACTCGGTCCCCAGAAGCCACACAGCCAGCTTTTGACAAACACTTTGAACAATTGAGCTTAAACTATGGGACTGTGCATATACTAAACCTCCTCAGTGAAACGAAACCTGGAGAAGTAGAACTGTCAGCCAGGTACAAAAGTCACGTCGCACACAATCCTTTGAATCAGATCCTTGACCTTGAAGAGGCATCGGATCACCGTGAACTGCAAATGTCTCATTTTGATTTTCATGCTGAAACGAAGGGACCTGGGGGGTATGAAGCTGCAAGCCTGGTCAGGCGCCTTATACAAGATCGTGCTGAAGCTTTTGCGTACTTCCTAAGCGATGAAGCCGGGCTGTCAGGCTCAGAAACGGTGTCAACTGAAAAGGCTTCGCAAATACTTCCTACAGTCGTGTTGCAACAGGAGGGAGTTTTCCGTACGAACTGCCTCGACTGCCTGGATCGTACCAATCTCATACAGACGATAATCAGCCAGATGGCTTTCGAGTCATGTCTGAACCACCGAACCGAGCGTGCTTCTGCAGACTTTTGGATGAGGCACTCCAGTCTTTGGGCTGACAACGGAGATGTAAGAAGTAACAGCTCGCTTTGCCTCAGTGGCTTGCTAAGCAATTGAAAGGCACTATCAAAGATATATGCCGGCACTGGAGCCTTGAAGTCTTCATTTACGAGACATGGAAAAATGTCTTTAGCTGGCGCTATCGCGGACGCTCGCAAAAGTGCAACTCGCATGTACATGAATAACTTCGCCGACAAAGGGAGACAGAATACTATTGATATGCTTCTTGTGAGATGCACGCAATACGTCCTGGCTACCGTGGCCAGCTAATGATGATTTCGTAGGGGCGCTTGATGGACCAATCTCCCGTTCACTTATATGATCCCATTAATGATTATGTCAATGCCGAGCTTAAAAGAAGGTAAGTCAATGGAATTGATGGCATGAATGTAAAATGATGTTCATATAGGCTCGACGAGTACTCGATGTCGCGGGTCATTCGAATTTATGTGGGGACCTTCAATCTGAATGGCAAGGGAAGTGGTGTCAAAGAGGATCTTTCTACCTGGCTGTGCCCGCAATTGAACAGCCTAGAACAGCACCCAGACATCATCGCTGTTGGGTTTCAGGAAATCGTTGAACTAAGTCCCCAGCAGATCATGTCGACCGATCCCGTGAGGCGTCAGGCATGGGAACATACAGTACGACAAACATTAAATGAGAACGCTCGAAAGGGCTCTACTGAAGAGTACGTGCTTCTCAGAAGCGGACAGCTAGTCGGAGCTGCGCTCATGGTCTTTGTGAAGGCCAGTGCATTATCTAACATTAAGAATGTTGAGGGTAGCATGAAAAAGGTGATCTTTCTCGCTTGGTTAGCAATCTGAGATATTAACATCCAGAAGACAGGCATGTCCGGAATGGCTGGCAACAAAGGAGCTGTAGCAATCAGAATGGACTATGCCAACACACGTATCTGCTTTGTGACAGCACATCTTGCAGCTGGCTTTGCCAACTACGAAGAGAGGAATCGGGATTACAGGACTATCAATAGCGGACTACGCTTCCAACGAAATCGGTCTATCGAAGACCACGATACGATCATATGGCTCGGGGACTTCAACTATCGGATTGGTCTCAGCGATGATGAAGTACGCCGGCTGATTGACGCGGGTGACCTTGAGAAACTTTACCAGAACGACCAGGTGGGTAATTAGCAGGAATTGATTTTATTTTCATGGCACTGACGAATTGAATTTAGTTGAATTTGCAGATGGTAGCTGGTAGGGCGTTTCCTTTCTATTCAGAGGCCCGAATTACGTTCCTACCAACGTACAAGTACGATAATGGGAAAGATGATTATGATAGCTCGCAAGTTTACCGATAATTCAGGCTTTCAGACGGGCAGCTTGTGCTAATAACGTCCAGGGAGAAAGGTCGGATCCCAGCGTGGTGCGATCGAGTACTTAGAAAGGGAGACAATCTGAAGCAAATCCATTATACAACCGCACCACTCCGCTTCTCAGACCACCGACCAGTATACGCAACCTTCCGGTGTACGATAAGTGCAATCGATGAGGAGTTGAAAGGAAGTTTGAGTCAAGAAATTTATGCAAAACGAAAAGCCGAAGTTGGAGACACGACCGCCAGTGCCAGGGATGGAGAGAACGAAGACGAGGATCTAATAGGATACGACTCTATAGCACCCGAACTTCCTCCTGCAAGTTCGGACCGCCGGAAGTGGTGGCTGGATAATGGTATGAAATCTATAAGCACTTCTTCGGAAGAATCAACAATCTGACATTTCTTCGAAGGTCTTCCAGTTCGATCAAACGTTGGGCCTCCAGAAAGAAATTCTACCCTAAATACTTCAAGGCCATCGAATCCTTTCACTCCCACTAGTGAACCGGATTGGGTTGTTGTACCCGAACCCATTACCACTCAGATCTCATCGGATCAACGATATCGGCCAGATGCACTAAAACCACCAGCGACAGGGCCAATACGCATGCTCCCGCCGCCACTCGACCCAGACACCAAGATTTCGTTCGACGACAGTCGTAATGGTGGTAGAACGAGGCTTAATCGCGAAGACAAATCAAGAGCTTCCAATGTCGCATCCACAGCGTCATCGACATCAGGGGTAACGCAAAAAGCAGCGCCTCCAGTTCCGAAGAAACCTGTGCTGCTTTCGAAGCTAAGCGGCCGAAGAGACTTGCAAAGCGGTATCGAAGTCAGCAGGGCGCTAGCTCGTCGGAGCACCCTAGTGAGCAATGAGAAGACCATAATTTTGCCCCCTCCCCCTCGTCTGAATACAGGCATAACGCCAACGTCCCAGTCCAGTCCACGATCCCCAGCGCCTCAGCCGATAGATAGTGTCCGGCAACAGCAAGGCATGTTAAATAACGATGACCGTCGACCCCTTCCTCCCCGAAGTGCCGCTGGTGGTCTTTCTAGCTCGAAGGACTTGATGGATGAAGATGACGATGGTGCCCGAACGATACCTTCGCTCCAGCCGCTGCGTCGTTAATGAGTCTAGAGAGCCCATGAAACCGTTTGACACCCTAAAACAGACATTCTCACTTCATATTCCTGTGCTGTGCCCAATCAAAGGCTTGATTCTTAACCATGTGTGTTCTTCCCCACCCCACTATCATCCCGCCGATAGTACTCCCTCCTCCTGCCACCCTCGTCGACCACAATCCTCTCCCTCGTAGTTCGAAGACTCGCTCCGCTCTGCCGCGGGCTCTTCGCATACGTCATGCTGCTACTCCTCCGCCTCTGCGCCGACTCTAACCCCGCGTCCCCCACCCCGAGTAGGGTCTCATTGCCTGCTCCCGTAGATATCTGACCGTTACCATATGAGTAAGAAGCATAGCTGAGGGGCCGAATTTGGACGCTAGTGCGCGAGGATCGCGGGGACACTTGCGAGATGACGACCGCTTGTTGTTGGTGGTCTGGCTGCGAGCGGCGGGCCGATGGGGGTGCGTGAGCATGGGGTCTGGAGCTAGGGCGGCGTTCGACGCTGAGGGAGGAGCGGTGACTTCGGGCTGGAGGGGGTTGGACGCGGAGGACCGGTCGGTTCGGTACAGTGGTGGGTTCGGGTTCAGGGTGGACTTTGGTGATGCACATTCTCAGGATTGAGGTTATTATGCTTGATGACCAAGCAATACTTCAAACAGCTTGCACTTGGGGGAATCTCTGCCTGTCAGAATGGTAAAGCCATGGCTTTTGCGGGCAAATAACTATGAGTCACTGTGTTGGTGAGTCGCCTTGTTCTGCTTCCGATGGAAGCTTAGGGTTACGCGGGTGGTCGGTCTCTACGAAGGATCAATGACTCAAAACTACTGGCTAAGCAACCTGTTTCTTCGGTTTTGTCTGGAAGAAGTAAGACGTAATTGGAAGGGGTTGCTTGAATAGATCACAACATGGTAAATACAATTATACAATTACTACTTCATAGACTCAGAGGTCCGTCAGGCAGCTTCGTTGTCCATCGATTCGTGCTAGGAACAAGCGATGGTGTAACGAGATGAGTCGACCGCTTAGCAACAGCGCTGGGAGATGAACGGCGGGATGGATTGACGTACACAATGGTCGACTCTTGCAAACGTTCCCAGTAAATGACTTGGACGTTGGTAACCATTTTGATAATCAACAGGCTTGATAACAACGTGTTTTCGAAAGTATGCATGCATACATACTGGGACATAAAATGAAATCCAGAATGCCGGCAATCTGGGTGTAGATGGTTATAGATCGCTTGATCATGATGTTCGGTCAGTCACACTTCGACATTTCAGTCCTGAGACCCTACTCACCCTTCCTAATGTTGATCCAAGTAACGTGAAGTACCAGAAACGGCTTATGCCTATGAATCATGCTCGTGTCAAAATATAATCGTGTCAAAAGCCCCAGAGTAATGCAACGCCGTCCCGTTGGTATCACTGGCATTTTCCAAGCACCTACGCAAAAAGGTCCGCAGTCCCAAAAAGCAATCTGTATGCAGTTATGCCTACGCCATTCATGGAATGTCTATGGTGCAGGAGGCGCAGGAGGCGCAGGAGGAGGGGGAGGCGGTGCAGGAGGGACGACCTCTGCACCCTTCTTTCCGCCCTTTGAACGTTTCATTTTCGGTTTTGCTGGCCTCCCAGCGAACCATCCTATGGAGGTGGCTTGCTTCGGCTTTGGAGCTTTCGGTTTCTTTCCTGAACGGACGTTAGAGTTGACGACGAAGAGAGCACCAAATAATGTTGAAGGTGCAACAGCTGGATTTACTATACCTCCAGACGCTGAAAGAGCAGGAGGTTCTTGGGGGGGCAGACCTGGATCTTCTTTCTTCGCTTCAGGTACCACAATTACATCTACCGCGGCCGCCGGTAGTGGATCATCCACCTTCGCGGGTTCAGGCATTGGCCACATGTGCATCGTAATGGTTGTGTCGGGTTCGATTACTGTTCCCCAAACTTGAGGTAGGATAATCTCACCGTTTGTGCCTACGAGGTCGTAATGTCCTTCTGCGACATGGGGCCCGATGACTTCAACGTGAAGGAAAGCTTGCCTGATAAGGTCTTCCATCCCCTATTGAAAAATAAGAAGGTTAGACGTCAGAGCCAGGTCATGCGCATTAAAAAGGGTCCTTTTAACTTACCGTCCATGTATTACACAGATGGAAAGGGAAGCTGAATTTTCTGCCAACGGCATCTTTGAACTTGATTGGCTTTTTCTTTTCTTCAGGCGCGGGAGGCGGTGGGGGTGGTACGGCTGCGGCGGCAGCTGCCGCAGCTGCTTCCTCAGCGGCTTTCTTCTCGGCAGCTTCTTTGGCTGCTTTATCAGCAGCCGCCTCCGCCTCCGCCTTGTCCTTGGCTTTTTCGTCGGCAGCCCTTTTCTCAGCTTCCTCGGTGGCCGCAGCCGCTGCCGCTGAAGCTGCCGCTGCAATATCCTCGGCAATCTTTTTATCAGATGCCGCCTTTGCCGCAGCGTCTTCCGCGGCCTTCTTTGCTGCAGCTTCTTTGGCATCTTGCTCTGCCTTCTGATCTAAGAAAAGTTTTTCCAGCCGAGCAAAGTTTTCGTCAGCCTTTGAATTGTCGGCAGGAGGGGCAGGAGGAGGTGGGGTGGCCGCAGCAGCCGGCGCAGGCGCAGGCGCAACTGGTGGGGGTGGTGGTGGTGGTGAGTAAACAGCATAGGGAGGATACATTGGAGGCGGAGCCATTGCTTGAGGCATGGGGTACGCTTGAGGGCTATACGGATAATAGGCAGCCCCTGGGGCGGGATGCATCATGTCTTGGCCGCCATAAGTAGCACTACTGTGTGGTCCCATTGTATTCCCCATAGCTGCTCCACCATGATGCCCAGGGCTGAAGTAGCCAGGCGCCGCCGCACCGGGTGCCGATTGGTAAGGTGGAAATGCATAAGGACCTGGGTTCACAAAGGGTGTAAGCTGCTGGCCTGCAGGTACTATACTTGTTGTAGGAAAAGGGCTGTAGGGTTGGCTCGATGAATAGTTTGGCGCATAATTAGCGGGCGAAGTCCCGGCATGACCCCAATGTTGGTATATACGGCCATGATGTGGCGGTGGGCCACGGGCGTAGCCCGCGGGGTATTCCTCGTTGGAGTCCACACTTCCGGGCGCGGCCACCGGGGCTTGTCTGTGCGCTCTGGGAAGAGAGTGATGACGATGATCGTACGAAACCTGACGCCGCGCGGGTTGACGGTTTGCTAGTTCGGGACGAGATGCTTCAACGATAGGGCGATGGTGGTTCGAGGTTCGCGGTCTGGATGCAGATTCTGAGGGTCCGATGTCATCCGGGTCCGCAGCGTGAAGCACCTGCCAACGCTCGTTCTCCTCAAGCGAGTCAGAATATTCCTGGCTGCCGACTGCTGAGCTTGGTGAGACTTGCACACCAGTGCCAGAAGAGTCTTCTTCGTCAGTCACAGATGAACCTTGCGACGAGTGTTCCGACGTGGCGTGATCGATAGTGATGTTGATTCTAGAGAATATAAGGATGATTATCAAGGACGTACGAAGAAGGGTATGTGTGCTGTGTACACTCACGGCATGAGAGTAGCCGCTTGGAGCAAGGGATTACCTAGCTCGAACCTCTACAAAGGAGGTCGTCGAGCATAGATAGCCTTGACTCTGTATTGATGCCAATTGTCGGCGGTCCAGGAGTGAGAGGATTTGAGTCGCTGCAACTTGGCGGCAATTGCTGGTTGTCGAATCGGTAGCCTATAGGACCCACGGATCGACTAGGAGCGTAATCGAAGCCTTTTGGAAGAGTATTCTCACCAACTCGCTACTGAAATACGCTGCAGAGAACGGTCAACAAAGATGAAGCTTTTGCTTGCTCAATAGCAGAAGCACAAAATATATCTTCGGAGCCGCACGGCTTAACGATATGATGAGTGGAGAATGTAGGAATTGGTGCCAGGCAAGGAGTAGATATGGGTATGTTGTATATATAATGACGACGAATTGGCGCAGACCACTAGAGAAGGAAGTAATTTTGGTTGTTGATTAAACAGCGGGATGATGATGCGAGGGACCAACGAGTCCCCTAACAGTCGACGGCAGTACTAGAGTATCAAGGTACCTTAGTCCTTCAAGCGGATACTGTATCTGTACCCTACCTAGGCGTAAGATATGTGTCACCGTGTCACCGTGCCACTAATGTTTATTGTTTAACTCAGGCACTTTACGGAATAAGGTACCTTATGTAGTCGCTCTCATGGGTACGTATGTAGTAATAAAGCTAAGGTATTTGCCAAGAAGCTAAGGTACTATATTCCCAACTTGCTGACTGTTATGAATCAAGGAAGACGTCCTATCGTACTCGAAAAATCATAAGGCATAATAACGATTGCCCGATCGGGCTCAGGAGCCCGAATTTACCATTGAGGTCTATTCGATTAGTTCAGTCAACATTTCATTTGTGCTGTATTGTGCAAGCAATAAGAAGTATGACTCGGACATGTTGGGCCCCTATAGTTCGAGTCTGTTATATATGCGCTCGGGCTTGAAGACGATTGAGAATCACTTTGGTTATCCGAATTATATCGAATCAAGCAATGATCCGGGTGATTTAGGGGAGCGTTGTTTGCCCAATGCCTGCCCAACGTAGTACTCGCCACTGAATACTGCGAAACAACCGTCTTTTTCTCTTCAAGCAGGCATCCATTTTTGCTATGACTCTAGAAACCCGTGATACCTCGCACAGGCGCAGCGCAGCCATTCTCGAGCCACTCAGAATCCTATACTTATAACCTAGCACAAGCGCAAAGGCTGCATGCTCGATCAGACCAACCAGGAGCTTTCCTTTTGGGAGGGGTCTTGCTTGTCCACTAACGTTGAGACCCGGCCTACTTGCATTATGAGGTGCCTTTGTGGTCTAATATTAATTATCGCTGTACGGAATGCGTACTTCTTAAGAGTAGTTCTTTCACTGCAGAAACTTCGAAAGGATTATAGCCGTCGTTTATTGCTTGTCTTATTATCTCCGCGAGCTTTGATGTCGATTGTTCGTTTAGTTTGTGTAATATCGGCATTGAAGGGAACGGTATATCTTCACCATTCTCAGTGACTGACACTACAGCAGAAGAGTTCTTCGGCGTTCGAGGTAGAACTTCAAGCAGCAGATCAGAGGCCTGCAATGCATCATCAGGTAAAATCCTGAGCGAAGATAATAAGATTCACTGAACCTACCATCTTCAATCCATAGTAGCCTCTTAGATATCCATCGCAGAGCTCAACACTCCTACAAAATCGGCGCAACGACTCGGCAAGTATCCTGATTATACTACTCTCCAAGCTACTCGTAGCTGACATAAATAGCACTTCACCGAGGCGAGCATGTATCTGAGTAGCAGACGCAATTAGTATCATTAGAGGGACATGAAGCATATTCGAGCTATCACGTCGACACAACATACATTCCAAGCGTTGGGGGCCACCAATAACACTTCCTCGAGGCAGAACTCGGCCTGAGAGAACAGACCCTGCGCTACGTATAGGTCTGATAACTCGGTCCATGCCTCGATATCTGTAGGAGAAGCTCCCAGCAGCTCGACAAGAGCCTCAATCGCATCGGCAGTCCTCGAGAGACTGCGGAGAAGTGCAATTCGACGTTTCATCACCGGCTGCGAACCTTAAGAGTCAGTGCCAGTTTCTCAGCTCAATGGTTCGAGGACTTCGCACAGTATTGACAGGGTCTTCTGCGAGAACTTCCTGATACTCCTCTAAAATTCGTTCAAGACCTGAATCATCCAACGCCACAGCTTCTTGATACAGCCCGCGTAGGCCCATCACACGCTCATTTGTAGCTCCGAATCGATCGACAAGCTTTTCGAGGCATAGGTGTGCAGCTTTGTCGTCCCCTATCCGCAAACAAGCCAGCAATAGCTTTTCGTACGTGTTCCATATCTCTGTAGAATCTGGATAGGACACGAGGGGAAGTGGGATCGAGGTCTTGCTGGAGGCATACTTTCGGAAAAAATGTTCAGTCTGCTGCGACAGACTGAGAGCTTCAGCGTGGGACTGTTGAAGAGGAGAGCCTAGACCCGTTGCGGTAGTCATTTTTCCTTAGAAATCTTCAATGAAATTCGGAGTCGTGATAAGGTATATTGTCTACTCTATTGACCGTTTGACCGTTTGACCGTTCAAATACAAGTCGTGATTGAGGAGTTGACACAGCTCGTACTTTAGGATGGTTTCGACCGGGGGTGTTTCGAGCCGCAGGCGCGCTTACTTGTACAATGCACTACAGTGTACCTCCGTACGGCCGTATACTACCTACTTTACATAAGGTAGTTACATTAATGAGCGCTAGTATTCTATCGCGGCTTGAGCTCTAGTACACGATAGGCTTTACTTATACAATTCATAGGTATGTACCACAGTATTCCGTAATGCACATTCAAACCGTTGAACAGAGATATTCACCAATATTGATATGGGCCATTACCTTATCTACGGCTTTGGTACTCCGTTGTCCTAAGATATGATATGAAGATGAACTCTGCAATTCACTTTAGGGTCTTCACTCGCAATAGTCTCCACACTCGACCTTTCGTTGCTCATCTGCAAAGACCTCAGGCCACAATAGCGTTATAAATGACAGAGAAAGGCTCTAATTTCGTGTTATGAACTTCGGTCGATACCACCTCGGGGTACTATAGCATGGGTACTGCTGGTGAAAGCTCTGTCTGGTGCTACTCTACCAGTAACCCTTGAATTACACGTGTTTGCGCAATGTTAGTGCACAAAATCTTACTTATAAATATTGCTAAATCACATGTAGGTTCGAAAAATCGCTTTACGATCTCATCAGGGGTCTACGGAACCATAAAGGTAATGAGAGGGAGTATATTCAGCACAGCCTTCGAGAATGCCGGAACGAGATCAAAGGGTCCGACATGGGTGTGTGGTATCCTGATGCATCATTCGTAGGGAAGGAACTCATGAAAGACAGACCTGAAGGCTACGGCGTTACTGAAGCTTATTTACCTCGAGATGTTTGGTCATGACATGTCTTGGGCATCATTCCACGTGCTGGAGGTCATGTCAAGTCCTAAGTACCTTCAAAAAAGGGTGGGATACCTAGGAGCCGTACAAAGCTTCCGACCTGATACAGAAGTCTTGATGCTCGCAACTAACCTGCTCAAGAAGGTACATATGCACTCTATGGGAGTCTCGGAACTCGAATTGACGTTGGTCTTCAGGACATAACTTCGTCTCTACTGCCTACAATGTCTCTGCCTCTTGTCACCTTACCGCATATTAATACTGCTTCTCTGGCTTTATCGCTTTTGTCAGATCTACTACCAAGGCTATCACACTCTAATCCAAGCATACGTAAGAAGACTGTTGTCGCCCTCTACCGACTGGCTTTGGTATATCCAGACACTTTGCGACCAGCTTGGCCGAAGATTAAGGATCTTCTGATGGATGAACAAGAGGACTCAAGTGTAACAGCCGCAATAGTTAACGTAGTATGCGAGCTAGGCTGGAGACGACCGCGAGACTTTTTACCCTTGGCGCCAAGGCTTTTCGAGTTACTTGTCGACGGAGGCAATAATTGGATGGCTATCAAGATCATCAAGCTAGTTAGTGTTGCTGCGCCTATGAGTTTTAATTTGATTAACGAGTTAGCAGTTTGCGACCCTAACTCCCTTGGAACCACGTCTGATTAAGAAGTTGTTGCCTCCTCTAACAAATCTGATTCGCACTACACCGGCAATGTCGCTTTTATATGAATGCATCAATGGCATCATTCAAGGCGGTATATTAGAGGGCACAGAAGGTGTGCATGAAGGGGATGATGTCGCAATTTTGTGCGTTGGGAAACTTAGGGCGATGATCATGATAGAGGGCGATCCTAATTGTAGGTCAAGCCCAAGGGTATGGGTATATACCACTAACAATTAGGTAGTAAGATATGTGGCGCTCCTTGCCTTCAACCGGATTGTGACCTCGCATTCCTACCTCGTTTCTGCACACCAGGACGTCATTATGAGTTGTATCGATGATCCAGATATCTCAATACGCATGCAAGCCTTAGATCTCGGCGCGGGCATGGTCAATAGTGACAATGTTGTGTCTGTTGTCGAGCTCTTGATGAACCAGCTACGAAATGCGCCTTTTTCGGTCAACACTATTGATAATGGGCGCAAACACGCCCTGGGGGTAGAGCCAGCTGCAGATTCGGAGGGAGAAGACCCGGAAGAGATGCTTCGACCCTCGAAAGAAGCCCAAGGTGGAGCATCAGCGCTACCAGCTGAGTACCGACTTTCAATTATTCGCCGCATTCTTGATATGTGCTCCAAGGATACTTATGTTAACATCCTCGACTTCGAGTGGTACGTCGAAACACTTGTGCAGTTGGTGAGGCTCCTCCCAGCTGGAACGATGATTGAGACTGGGCCATCCGAAGATCGTGTAAACACCAGTCACGATTCTCCAGAGTCAGCGGAAGACGAGGTCTCATGCGCTATTGGTTGGGAACTGCGTAACGTGGCTGTGAGGGTGAGCTCAATCAGGACTGAGGCGGTCCACGCCGCGAGTTCACTGGTAGTCCCTCAAGGAAACGAAGGCTCCGCAGCCCTTGCCCCCTTGGGTGGTCAGGGAGTTCTGCGATATGCGGTATGGATTGTTGGGGAATATGCTGGCGAGCTTCTTGACGCGTCTAGCACGCTGACCTCGTTGGTTCATCCACGGACACACTCGTTTCCTCCTTTTGTCATATCCGCATATCTTCAATCAGTACCGAAGGTCCTCGTATCAACGATCTCAAACGACGGACTTATTTGGAACTTGGAGCGCAAGACCATGGTTTCTTTGCTATTGGCCAGGGTCGTTCATTTTCTGGAACCATTGGCCACGCATCCCAGCCTGGAAGTCCAGGAAAGATCTATTGAGCTACTCGAGCTCATGCGTGTAGCAATTCAAGCAGTTACAGGCCATGGTGTGGAGAATGAATACGGGCCTCTTCTATTGACCAAGGCATTACCGGCCCTTTTCTTGGGCCCTGTGCTGAACCCTGTAGCTCCAAACGCGCAGAAGAAGGTTCCGCAACCAGAAAGTCTGGATCTAGACCGTGCCATCAACCACCATCTCTTGGGATTGCTGGATGGCGTTGATGGCTCCTACTCGACGGAACCCGAGTATGCAGACTTTGAATGGTTCTATAATCGTCGTCCAAACCAGGAGGTGAGCACCATGGCCGCATTTGACGCGCTGCCGCCGGTGGAAGCGGGCATATTATCATACCAGCAAAGTGTGAGTGACACAGTTGATCCAGAAACTCTCGCCAGGAAAAGGATCGAGCGCCAGGAGAGGATCGAGCGCCAGGGAAGGAACAGGGACGACCCATTTTACATCGCGAGTTATGATCGCTCTTCCGGAACCTCTACTCCCTTTCACGATATACTTAGGAACACTAACGGTGCAGACGTTGACGTTGACTCAATACCAATCATGAACCTAGAACTGGGAGATAAGCGATCTGGAGCAGAATATTTGGATGTGGATGTTACAAAGCCAAAGCGCAAGCATCCAAAGAAGTTTCATATCACGACAGACGAGAACATCGATTTGAATGAACCTGCCATTGATCGAATACCTCAAACTGGCGGAAGCGCAATCAACGCGAGTGGTTCGTCAACACGGAAACGCGACACATCCAAGGCATTGCTCGAAGTTGACTCAAGTGGTCTCGGTGGGTTTTCGCTTGAGAGTGACCAAAACGGGTCTGGACAGTTCGATTTCGAAGAACAGGAGGTAGATGATGCAGAGATGGCGAAAGCACTCCAAGAGGTCGAGCGCTTACGATTGGAAATGCAGCGTGCCTCTGAGCGAGTCCGAGCTGCAGATGAGATTCCCCCTGAAGGCACGCTGGTTAAAAAGAAAAGAAGGAAGAGAAGGAAGGACGGAGTTCCGGAAGAAGTAATGGTTTCGGAATCTGGGGTGGGCCCGGAAGATGGGACTGGCGTTGACAGCCCAATTGGCGCAAAAGTGGTTCAGGTAAGGAAACCGAAAAGGAAGAAAAAGCAGTCGATAGCTCCGAATTATGATGCTCATGAGTGAAGAAGCAGTAGCCAAGAAGATGCAGGCCGAGGCTTCGAGTATATATCGTCTAGTGACCAGATCAGTTAATCTAATCTATTGTTGTTGATGCATAGGCTATAACGACGGCCACTGATGGTTTGAACTACCTTAGCATTATATGATAACCCGTTCTCATAATACAAATACAATCAAATAAACGCTTCTTTTGAACGATAGACATTTCATATAAAGAAAGATTTTTTGAAAACCAATATTTACACTCTCGAGTTGTCTCTCATGGGAAGACGAGAAAAAACGAACCAAATTAATAAAATCAATAAGAAACAAAAGAGACGAGAGAAAACATCGCTGGCAATGATGCCTGTGATCCATCTCGACCGCCATGGTCAGGTGGGCGCAGTCGGCGCGACGCCGACGAGTGGAAGGGGCGCACTCAGTACGCCCAAACGTGGCACAACCCAAATCGCGACGGATATGACGATGAAGAGGCAAAGAATAAGCGAACTCTATGAATCGAAGGAGAAAAACGCGTCCGGAATGGTTTCAATGACGAAATTGAGCAAATTGCTCATCCTGATAAAGAAGTTGACGCAGCGAACCAGCGAAGCTATCGCGACGACGAAGCGCAGCGACATCAGCACACTGGTGAAGAGGCTGAAGAAATCAGCTGATAGGCTGGAAAAAATAAATAGAGAGGGGAAACACGCTCAAGGAGCAGACACCTGGGCCAAAATAGCAAGAGGTCTCGCAGTTATTTCGCAGAAGGTGAGAAGAGAAGTCATCGAGCAGACGTCGTCAGAGCGCAAGTCAAGCAGAGAGATGAAAATAGTGACGTGAATCAAAGAGAATCAGAAGACGAAAAGAGTGCATAAGATGAGCGCAGCGAAGATAGTAGCACTGACACGCGAATCAGACGCAGTCGACACGCTGAAGGCACAAAAGAATATACAGAGAATCAAATGATTCAAGTAAATAATGTTTTTCAGAATCAATGATGAGAACAACAAAAGAATTTTGAAATTGAATAATTTCTGAATCAAAAACATGTCTACGATGACAGTACTGCGTCACGAGTGTTAGAAGTCAGCATAAAGCGAGTTATATAAATGTCATTTAACTAGTAGATAAATGCTAAGAAAGAAAAGTATCTACAGAAAAGAACTCGCAGCTTATATGTGTGTTTCTGATCTTTACGCTAGATTCGAAAGAATTGATGTTTTACACAGATAATGTAGAAACTTGATAACATCATTTTTAACTCAAAAGCTCACTAAACTCAATTGAATTGATCGAAATTTTTTTTTCTTCATTAAGTGCATGCAGTCTATGACTATGACATTGTCTAGACGCTGTATGTGTGCTACGTTACATGTAATCTGATCAAAGTCGCTGCTTTATATGCGCTTAATTAAAATATTAAGTGTGAAAATCATCAACAATATTCTGAGCATTCATGAATTCATCATCATCAACATTATATCAATTGAAATCATTATTATAATTCTTTCATTGAACTTGATATTGAAGTCATCTTCAATATCATTAAAAGTTCAGTATATCATTAATCTTTCATGATGTAAATGATAGCATCAATCATGTATGAATGTGATGATTGAGTTTACTAAATGAATAAATAAAGTTTATAAAAGTGATATGACAATGTGATATTTTAAACAGATATAAAATGAGTATAAATTATGATAAAGCTAATTATTAAGAAGCTTTTGATAACTCAAGAGAATCATTCAACTATAAAGAGTTTATCAAGTATTGTCAAGTTAAACATAATATAATTCATGATATATTAAGTTGAAAATATGACGTGATTTAAATGATGTCTTGACAAAGTTACAAAGTTTCAAAGTTAACTTAAATCTGATCTTTGATTCAGTTTTTGACTTTAGTCTTTGATTTAACTTCTATATATTAATTCATCATGAGAATTGTCTTTTCTTTTAAGTGAGTTTATCTTTAATTTTAATAATTAATGTCTTTGTTTATCTTGATAAATGATGACATGTATTCATGATTTCACTTTAGAAACTTTCAATAAAAATCTTCAAATCTTTGTAAAAAAACAAGAAAAAAAGAAACATTTAATCAAATGATGATTCATCTTCAATTATAATGCATGTAAATGACATTATAAATAGTATATGTGATGTGTAGTTGATGTAGATAACAGCATTAATCATGTGTAAATGATGTATAAACATTGTTTATCTTTCAATTAAATTATGTTGTTGAAATA
>JAABVA010000174.1_pt1 | contig 52332 bp, 64 predicted proteins | sample 5560331 | NCBI WGS metagenome assembly JAABVA01 (sample SAMN12812661, study PRJNA571458) | rock metagenome | isolation source: Antarctica rocks | place: Antarctica: Victoria Land, Mt New Zealand sud | collected 2016-01-07
CGTGCTCGTCCGCGGCGGCCGCGTCAAGGATCTCCCGGGCGTCCGCTACAAGGTCGTGCGCGGCACGCTCGACGCCGCCGGCGTGAGCGACCGCAAGAAGGCGCGCTCTCAGTACGGCGTGAAGGTCAAGTAGCTCTCCCTTGCCGCGCCGCGCCGCCGCCCAGATCCGTCCGGTCGAGCCGGACGCCGTGCACCGCTCGCGGCTCGTCCAGCAGGTCATCAACAAGGTGATGCTCGACGGCAAGAAGTCCACCGCCGAGCGCATCGTCTACGACGCGCTCGCGATCGTCGGCGAGCGCACGGGCAAGGATCCGGTGGAGGGGCTCGAAGCCTCGCTCAAGGCGCTCACCCCGGTGCTCGAGGTCCGCTCCCGTCGCGTCGGGGGGGCCACCTACCAGGTCCCGGTCGAGGTCCCCGCCCGCCGCGCGCGCACGCTCGCCGTCCGCTGGCTCGTCACCTACGCTCGCGGCCGGCGCGAGAAGACGATGGCCCAGCGGCTGGCCAACGAGCTCATGGACGCCCAGAACCAGCAGGGCGCCGCGTTCAAGCGCAAGGACGACATCTACCGCATGGCGCAGGCCAACAAGGCCTTCGCCCACTACCGCTGGTAGCGGCACCGACCGCGGTGCCGGCGCTCCCAGCGGATCGCTGGGGTGTGCCCGCCAATGCCTCCGCCTCCCTCCTCGACCGAACCGCGGGGGCCGGCGTGACCGCCCCCTACGCGTCGGCCGCGGCGGACTCCGGTGCCGAACTCGGAGCCTGCGCCGAGGACGGTCCGGAGAGCAGCAGTCCGATGGCGGCGGAGAGGAGCAGCAGTATGGCTCCGAGCGACTCGAAGTAGAAGCCGACTCGTGCGGAGGAGGCCGCGTCCTCGAAGTTCTTACCCACCACCCCCGTGCGGTGGGCATCGGGGAGGTCGCCGAGGAAGGCGATCGCCGCCGCGACCAAGCCGAGCACGGCCAGGGCGAGGAGCGCCACGCGGCTGCCCGTGCGCACGGCGGCCAGCGCGAAGGGGATGGCCGCCAGGGCGATGAGCAGAAGGGAGTAGTTGTTGTTGGCTCCCGCGCTCACCGTCTTGAGCACCGCGCTGCTCGAGCCGAGCTTGACCTCGAACAGGGGCAGGAACTCCGCCACGACGAGCAGGGCGACGCCGAGCAGAGCGAGCGTGGCCACGGTGCGCCGCAGGGCGCCCACTCCCCGGGAGCCCCGATCCCCTCTGCTATCCTGGCCGATTCCCCGGCGGCTCCGAGTGCTCATCGTGGGCCGGTCCGGTGGGAGACGCGCGTACATGGAAAAGTCCCGCACATAGACGCGAGCCCGGGCTTACCCATGCGACGTCTCCGGGCCCCGTCGGGCCCGTTTTTTTGCTCCGAGACGACGCTTTCCACCCACCTCACGCACCTACCTCATGGCCCGAACTTTCACACTCCAGAAGACCCGCAACATCGGGATCATGGCGCACATCGACGCCGGCAAGACGACGACCACGGAGCGCATCCTCTACTACACGGGCCGAACCCACAAGATGGGCGAGGTTCACGAGGGCGCCGCGGTCATGGACTGGATGGCCCAGGAGCAGGAGCGCGGGATCACCATCACCTCCGCCGCCACCACGTGCGAGTGGGAGGGCCATCGGATCAACATCATCGACACGCCGGGCCACGTCGACTTCACGGTCGAGGTCGAGCGCTCGCTCCGCGTGCTCGACGGGGCGATCGCGCTCTTCGACTCTGTCGCCGGCGTCGAGCCCCAGTCCGAGACCGTCTGGCGCCAGGCCGACAAGTACAAGGTTCCGCGCATCGCCTACATCAACAAGATGGACCGCATCGGCGCGGACTTCGAGCGGGGCGTGCAGACGATGGTCGATCGCCTCGGCGCCCACCCCGTCCCGATCCAGCTCCCCATCGGCGCGGAGAGTGAGTTCCGCGGGATCGTCGACCTGATCTACAACCGCGCGATCCTCTACCAGGACGACCTCGGCACCCAGTTCGAGCTCGGTCCGATCCCCGAGGAGATGGCCGACGCGGCCGCGGCCGCCCGTGAGCACCTGCTCGAGGAGGTCTCGCACTACGACGACGAGCTGATCGAGCTCATCCTCGAGGACGCGGAGATCGACCCCGCGCGCATCAAGGAGGCGGTGCGCAAGGCGACGCTCGAGATCAAGCTCACGCCCGTGCTGTGCGGCTCCTCGTTCAAGAACAAGGGCGTTCAGCCCCTGCTCGACGCGGTGCTCGACTTCCTTCCCTCCCCGCTCGAAGTTCCGCCGATGCAGGGCATCGAGCCCGTCCGCGGCGAGGAGGAGGGGCGCCCCGCTTCCCGCCTGCCCGACGACGACCAGCCCTTCGCGGCGCTCGCCTTCAAGATCATGGCCGACCCCTACGTCGGCAAGCTGACCTACTTCCGCGTGTACTCCGGCAAGCTCGACGCGGGCGGACGGGTGCTGAACGTGACCACCGGGCGCACCGAGCGCATCGGCCGGATCCTCATGATGCACGCCAACCACCGCGAGGAGGTCCCGGAGATCCGGGCGGGCGACATCGCGGCCGGGGTGGGCATCAAGCAGGTCGTCACCGGCGACACGCTCGCGGCGCCCGACGCGCCGATCCGCCTCGAGACGATCGTGTTCCCCGAACCGGTCATCAAGGTCGCCATCGAGCCCAAGACCAAGGCGGACCAGGAGAAGATGTCGGTCGCCCTCGGTCGCCTGGCCGAGGAGGACCCGACCTTCCAGGTCCAGACCAACGAGGAGTCCGGCCAGACGGAGATCTCCGGCATGGGCGAGCTCCACCTCGAGGTGCTCGTGGACCGCATGCTGCGCGAGTACAAGGTCGACGCCAACGTCGGGCGCCCGCAGGTCTCTTACCGCGAGACCGTGCGCGGCACCGCCGAGAAGGTGGAGGGCAAGTTCATCCGCCAGACGGGCGGCTCGGGCCAGTACGGCGTGGTCTACATCACGATGGAGCCTGCTCCCGGAGAGGGCTTCGACTTCGTGAACAAGATTCGCGGCGGCTCGATTCCCAGCGAGTTCATCCCCGCGGTGGAGAAGGGCGTCGAGGAGGCGCTCGTCAACGGCGTCAAGGCGGGCTACCCGATGGTCGACGTTCGCGTGACGCTCACCGACGGGAAGTACCACGACACGGACTCCTCCGAGATCGCCTTCAAGGTCGCGGGCTCGCTCGCGCTCAAGGAGGCGGCGCGGCGCGCCAAGCCCGTGCTGCTCGAGCCGATCTTCGCGGTCGAGGTCGTCACGCCCGAGGAGTTCATGGGCGACGTCATCGGCGACCTCAACCGTCGCCGGGGCCGCGTGCACGGGATGGAGGCACGCGGCAACGCGCAGGTCGTGAGCGGACACGTGCCCCTGGCGGAGATGTTCGGCTACGCGACGGACCTGCGCTCCACCACCCAGGGGCGCGCGACGTACACCATGCAGTTCGAGGGCTATGAGGAAGTGCCGGCGCACATCGCCGAGAAGGTGGTCGAGACCCGGACGGGGACGCCCGCAGCGGCGTAGGTCCGGAGGCGCGCAGGGGCGGGCCGTCTCGAAGCGCGCAGATGGGTTAGGTTTCCGGGGTTCGCCTTCTGGCGTGCCCAATTCGAATGTCAAGGAGCTGAGTACACGTGGCGAAGGAGAAGTTCGAGCGGAACAAGCCGCATGTCAACGTCGGCACCATCGGTCACATCGACCACGGCAAGACGACGCTGACCGCCGCGATCACGAACGTCCTCGCCGAGAAGATGGGCGGCGAGGCCAAGAGCTTCGCCGAGATCGACAACGCTCCTGAGGAAAGGGAGCGCGGGATCACGATCGCCACCTCGCACGTCGAGTACCAGACCGAGAACCGCCACTACGCGCACGTCGACTGCCCCGGGCACGCCGACTACGTGAAGAACATGATCACGGGTGCCGCCCAGATGGACGGTGCGATCCTCGTGGTCTCCGCGGCCGACGGCCCGATGCCCCAGACGCGCGAGCACATCCTGCTCGCCCGCCAGGTCGGCGTTCCCTACATCGTCGTCTTCCTCAACAAGGCCGACATGGTCGATGACGAGGAGCTCCTCGAGCTGGTCGAGGTCGAGGTCCGGGAGCTGCTGTCCGAGTACGACTTCCCGGGCGACGACGTCCCGTTCGTGATCGGCTCCGCGCTCAAGGCGCTCGAGGGCGACGAGGAGTACAAGGGCAAGATCCTCGAGCTCGCCGCCGCGCTCGACTCCTACATCCCCGAGCCCGAGCGTGACCTCGACAAGCCCTTCCTGATGCCGGTCGAGGACGTCTTCTCGATCACCGGTCGTGGCACGGTGGCCACCGGGCGCATCGAGCAGGGCATCATCAAGACGGGCGAGACCGTCGAGCTCGTCGGCATCGAGTCACAGACGTCCTCCACGGTGGTCACCGGCGTCGAGATGTTCCGCAAGCTCCTCGACGAGGGGCGCGCGGGCGACAACGTCGGCTGCCTGCTGCGCGGCACCAAGCGCGAGGATATCCAGCGCGGGCAGGTGCTCTGCAAGCCAGGCTCGATCACTCCGCACACCAAGTTCAGGGCCGAGGTGTACGTCCTCAAGAAAGAGGAAGGCGGCCGCCACACGCCGTTCTTCACGGGCTACCGCCCGCAGTTCTACTTCCGCACCACCGACGTGACGGGCGTGGCCAACCTGCCCGAGGGCACGGAGATGGTAATGCCCGGCGACAACGTCCAGATGGAGATCGAGCTGATCCAGCCCATCGCCATGGACCAGGGCCTGCGCTTTGCCATCCGCGAGGGCGGCCGCACGGTCGGCTCGGGCGTGGTGACGGAGGTCATCGAGTAGTAAGGAGCACGCAGAGGCGTGAGGCCTCGCGCCCCGCTCCGCGCCCGAGGACCCAAGCAGACATACGACCATGGGGGCGGGCCCCAAACCCGGGGACTCGCCCTCTGGCACGCAGTAGCTCAGTAAGACCGCACGACAACCACCCACACGACTACAGAGCGACAGATACCGACCGTGGCCACCCTGCCCGACAACAAGATCCGCATTCGCCTCAAGGCCTACGATCACTCGGCCATCGAGACGGCGGCGAAGGAGATCGTCGAGACCGCGACGCGCACCGGCGCGAGCGTCTCGGGTCCCGTGCCCCTGCCCACGGAGAAGAACGTGTACTGCGTGATCCGCTCGCCGTTCAAGGACAAGGACTCGCGCGAGCACTTCGAGATCCGCACCCACAAGCGGCTGATCGACATCCACCAGCCCACGCCGAAGACGGTCGACTCGCTCCAGCGACTCGACCACCTGCCGGCCGGGGTGGACATCGAGATCCGCCTCGCCCTCTGATCGTCTCGATGCCCGCGATCCTCGCCAAGAAGCTCGGAATGACCCAGCGGTTCCTGGAGGACGGCCGCGTGGAGCGCGTCTCCGTGCTCGAGGCCGGTCCGTGCCCGGTCACCGGCATCCGCACCTTCGAGCGCGACGGCTACGAGGCCCTGCAGCTCGCCTTCGGAGCGTGCAAGGAGAAGACGCTCACGCGGGCCGAGCTCGGGCATCTGCGCAAGGCGGACGCTCCGCCCATGCGCCACCTCGTGGAGTTCCGCGACGAGGCCGGTGAGCTCCAGGTCGGAGAGACCGTCACCGTCGAGGCCTTCGAGCCGGGCCAGAAGGTCAAGGTCTCGGGGACCTCCAAGGGCAAGGGCTTCCAGGGCACGATCAAGCGCCACAACTTCGCCAGCGGGCCCAAGTCCCACGGCTCGCACAACGTGCGCGCCCCCGGTTCGATCGGCGCCTCCGCGACGCCCTCGCGGGTCTTCAAGGGGATCCGGGGACCGGGCCAGATGGGCAACAAGCGCGTGACCCAGAAGGGCCTCGAGGTCGTCGAGATCATTCCGGGCGAGAACCTCCTGCTCCTGCGCGGCGCGGTGCCCGGTCCGCGAGGCGGCACCGTGGAGGTGCGCACCGATGGCTAGCGCCCCCCGCCTGGGCGGCGGTGCCGACACGAAGGCCGAGCTCGCTCCCGGGGTCTTCGAGGTCGCCTTCAACGGTCCGCTCGTGCACGAGACGGTTCGCGCCGAGTTGAACGCGCGCCGGCAGGGGACGGCGTCGACCAAGACCCGCGGCGAGGTTCGCGGCGGAGGAGCCAAGCCCTGGCGTCAGAAGGGCACCGGTCGCGCCCGCGCGGGCTCTTCACGCTCGCCGATCTGGACGGGCGGCGGCACGGTGTTCGGTCCCCAGCCGCGCCACTACATCGGCAAGGTAAATCGGAAGGCGCGCCGCGCCGCGCTGCGCAGCGCGCTCTCCGTCCACGCCGACCGCGGCTCGCTCGCCGTGCTCGATCTGAGCGGCTTCGATGCTCCCGCGACCAAGAAGGCCGCGGAGCTCATCGCCGGCTGGCGGCAGCCGGGACGCACGCTCGTGCTCCTCGGCGAGGACGAGGCTCACGCCGGCCTGTCGTTTCGCAACATCGCGCGGATCGGCGTCCTGCCCGTCGACGCCGCCGGCGTGGCCGACGTGATCGGCGCCGGGTCCCTGCTCGTCTCCGAGCGGGCGCTCGAGCAGCTCACCGCACGCGCCTCGGGCGCCGCGCACGCCGAGGAGGTCGCGGCCTAGCCATGGACGCGAGCCAGGTCATCATCCGCCCCGTGGTCTCCGAGAAGAGCTTCGTGCTCTCCGAGGCCGGGCGCTACACCTTTCGCGTGCACGACCGTGCGCACAAGACGCAGATCCGCCAGGCGATCGAGGAGCTCTTCGACGTGAAGGTCGTCGAGGTTCGCACCGCCTCGGTGAAGACGAAGCCCAAGCGCCGCGGCTACACCTCCGGGCGCACCCGGGCCTGGAAGAAGGCGATCGTGCAGGTCGCCGAGGGGCAGAGCATCCCGATCTTCCAGGGCATGGAGGGGCTCGAGTAGACCATGGCCATTCGCAAGCCCAAGCCCACGAGCCCCGGTCGGCGCTTCGTCACCTATCCCGACTTCGCGGAGCTCACCCGCGCCAAGCCCGAGAAGTCGCTCACCGAGGGCCTCAAGAAGTCCGGCGGGCGCAACGCACACGGGCGCAAGACCTCGCGCCATCGCGGCGGCGGCGCCAAGCGGCTCTACCGCAAGATCGACTTCAAGCGCCGCAAGGACGGGATCCCGGCGCGAGTCGCCCACATCGAGTACGACCCGAACCGCTCGGCCTACATCGCCCTCCTGCACTACGTCGACGGGGAGAAGCGCTACATCCTCGCGCCGGCGCGGCTGGCGGTGGGGAGCACGGTGGAGTCCGGCCTCGGGGCCGACATCCGCGTGGGCAACTGCCTTCCGCTGGCCAACATGCCGGCCGGCACCGTCGTGCACAACGTCGAGCTCACCCCGGGACGCGGTGGGCAGATGGGTCGCTCGGCGGGGACCTCGATCCAGCTTCTGGCCAAGGAGGGCGACATGGCCACGTTGCGCCTGCCCTCGGGCGAGATGCGCCTGGTGCGGGCGGAGTGCCGCGCGACGGTCGGCACCATCGGCAACGCCGACCATCAGAACGTCAAGGTCGGCAAGGCGGGGCGCAAGCGCCACATGGGAGTGCGCCCTCAGACCCGTGGCACCGCCATGAACCCCGTCGACCATCCGCACGGTGGTGGCGAGGGGTCGACCACGGCCGGACGCCACCCGGTCACGCCGTGGGGCGTCCCCACCCTGGGGTACCGCACTCGCAAGAAGCGCAAGCCCTCCGACCGCTACATCGTCCGCGGCCGCCGTCGCGGGAAGAAGAGGTAAACCGAACCGTGAGCCGCTCGAGCAAGAAGGGTCCCTGGGTCGAGGAGCGCCTGATGGCGCGCATCGAGGCGATGAACGCCTCGAACTCCAAGCGCATGATCAAGACCTGGTCGCGCACCTCGACGATCTTCCCCGACATGGTCGGGCACACGATCGCCGTGCACGACGGGCGCAAGCACGTGCCCGTGTTCGTCTCGGAGTCGATGGTCGGCCACAAGCTGGGCGAGTTCGCTCCGACCCGGCTCTACCGCGGCCACACCCAGACCGGGAAGCGCCGATGAGCGACGAGAACCCGAACGTCGACGACGCGGCCGCGGAGAAGGCCGCGGCCGATGCGGCCGAGGCCAAGGCCGCGCAGAGCCAGGAGCAGGCCCAGGAGGCCGCCGATGCCCCCGCTCCCGCCGCGCCGAGCACGCCGGCGCGCGCGCCCAAATCCGACGCCGAGCGCGAGGTGGAGGACCCGCCCGCGGCGCCCACTCGCCGACGGCGAGGCCGCGGGCGAGGCGGCGAGAGCCCGGAGGCGCCGGCTGCGTCTGCGCCCGCCGCACGCCGCCGGGGAGCCGTGCACGACGGTCCCCCGCCGGTCGTCCGCGCGAGCGCCAAGTACGTCCGCTCCTCGGCTCGCAAGGCGCGTCTCGTCTGCGATCAGATCCGGGGCAAGTCGGTCGAGGACGCGCGCGCCATCCTGGCCATGACGTCCCGCTCGGTAGCGCGCGACTGGATCAAGCTGCTCGAGTCCGCGGTGGCCAACGCGGAGAACAACCACGAGCTCGTCGGCGAGGAGCTGCGGATCAAGGCCGTCACCGCCGACGAGGGCCCCACGCTCAAGCGCTTTCGCCCGCGCGCCATGGGTCGCGCGACGCCGATCCGCAAGCGCACGAGCCACCTCACCATCCTGCTCACTCCGAAGGAGTAGACCGCTTTCATGGGTCAAAAAGTCCATCCCGAGTCGCTCCGCGTGGGGTACATCCACGACTGGAAGGCGAACTGGTTCAACGAGCGCCACTTCTCCGACTATCTCGCCGAGGACGTTCGCGTGCGCGCGCACATCGTCGGCAAGCTCGCTCACGCCGGCCTCTCCGACGTCACGATCCGCAAGAGCGCGGGCGAGATCGAGGTCAACATCAACACGGCGCGGCCGGGGATCGTGATCGGGAAGTCCGGCTCCGAGGTCGACGCGCTGCGCCGCGACCTGCATCGGATCACGGGCAAGCAGGTCAAGGTCAACATCCTCGAGATCAAGCGGCCGGAGCTCGACGCGAAGCTCGTCGCCCAGTCGATCGCCGAGCAGCTGCAGAACCGGGTGGCGTTCCGCCGCGCGATGAAGCGCGCGCTGACCTCGGCCATGCGCTCCGGAGCCAAGGGCGTCAAGGTCCAGGTCTCGGGACGCCTCGGCGGCGCCGAGATGGCGCGCCGCGAGAGCTACTCCGATGGGCGGGTGCCGCTGCACACGCTGCGGGCCGACATCGACTACGGGTTCTACGAAGCCCGCACGACCTTCGGACGGATCGGCGTGAAGTGCTGGATCAACCGCGGCGAGATCATGCCCGCGGGCTACACGGGTACCGACCTCACCTCGATGGACGAACCCGCGCCTCCCGCCGGCGATCGCGACGGTCGCGGCCGCGGACGGAACGAGCGTGACGGTCGCGGCGGCGGGCGCGGTGGAGGTCCGGGCGGGCGCGGTGGCCCGGGCGGGCGTGGCGGCCCCGGCGGACGCGGCGGCGGACCGGGCGGACCCGGCGGTCCGGGCGGACGCGGCGGCGGTCCGGGCGGCCGCGGCGGCCAGGGCGGCGTCGGCGGCGGCCCGGGCGGTCGGGGCGGCGGTCGTGGCCCGGGCGGTCCCGGCGGCCGCGGCGAGCGCGGCGGTCGCGGCGGCGGCTCGCCGGAGGTCACGCGCTAGCCATGCTCTCTCCCAAGCGCGTCAAGTTCCGCAAGCAGCACCGCGGTCGCCGGCGGGGTCTCTCCCGTGGGCAGGTTCGCGTGCAGTTCGGCGAGTACGGCCTCAAGTCGGTGGAAGAGGGCTGGGTCTCCAACCGGCAGATCGAGGCGGCCCGTATCGCCATGACCCGCAAGATCAAGCGCGGCGGCAAGGTCTGGATCAACGTCTATCCCGACAAGCCGTTCACGAAGAAGCCGGCGGAAACCCGCATGGGATCGGGCAAGGGCTCGCCCGAGGGCTGGGTCTCCGTGGTCAAGCCGGGGCGCGTCATGTTCGAGCTCGCCGGGGTTCCCGAGCCCCTGGCGCGCGAGGCGATGCGCCTGGCGGGACACAAGCTGCCGGTGCGCACGAAGTTCGTCCTGCGGGAGGATGGCTAGCATGGCGTCCGCAGCGAGGGACCTCCGAGACCTCGATGACGCCGGGATCGCCGAGCACCTGCGCACCGCGCGTCGGGAGCTGTTCGGCCTTCGCTTCCAGCACGCGACGGGCGAGCTCGAGAACACCGCCGGCCTGCGTAGGGCCAAGAAGGAGATCGCCCGCACGCTGACGGTCGCGCGCGAGCGCAACATCGACACGAACGAAGGAAGCAAGCGCTAGCCGATGGTCGAGCAAGAATCCAACGAGAACGACGCCGAGCAGGCCGCGGCGCCCGCGCCCGAAGCCACCGAGGCGCCGGACACGCCCGAGGGCCAGGCCGCGCCGGACTCCCCCGAGGGCGAGCCTGCGCCGGAGCCTTCGGCTGCGCCCGTCTCTGCCCGCGAGCGCACCCGGCAGGGAAGGGCCGCTCGGGCGAGCGGCCGTTCGGCGCGCACTCCCGAAGAGCGTCAGGCCGAGCGTGATGCCGAGCGGCGACGCAAGGCGAAGGCCCGCACGCGCTACCGCATCAAGGTGCGCGCGAAGGCCGCGGCTGCTCGCCCCGATTCGCCGCCCGAGCCCACTCCGCCCGTGTCGAGCGCGACCGGGCGCCCGAAGGTGCGGTCGGGCGTGGTGGTCTCCGACAAGGCGGACAAGACGATTACGGTGCGCATCGACATGGCCCGACGCCACCGCCGCTACCAGAAGATCGTTCGCCGCACGGCGACGCTGCACGCGCACGACGAGCGCAACGACGCCAACGCGGGCGACACCGTGCGCGTGGTCGAGTGCCGCCCGCGGTCGCGAACGAAACGCTGGCGGCTCGTCGAGGTCTTGGAGCGGGCGCGATGATCCAGAACGAGACGCGACTTCGGGTGGCCGACAACACCGGCGCCCGCGAGATACTCGTGATCCGCGTGCGCGGCGGCTCGCGTCGGCGCTACGCCGGCGTGGGCGACACGATCGTCGCGACCGTCAAGCAGGCCACCCCGCAGGGGGCGGTCAAGAAGGGCGAGGTCGTCCGCGCGGTCGTCGTGCGCACCCGCAAGCCCTACGGCCGCGAGGACGGCACCTACATCGGCTTCGACGAGAACGCGGCGGTGATCATCGACGTCGCCAACAACCCGCGCGGCACCCGCATCTTCGGCCCGGTGGCGCGCGAGCTCCGCGACCGCAACTTCATGAAGATCGTCTCCCTCGCGCCCGAGGTGCTGTGATGGGAGCGCCGAAGATCCGCCGCGATGACCAGGTCGTGCTCATCGCCGGCAAGGACAAGGGCAAGACCGGCAAGGTCATGCGCGTCGATCCCGCCCGCGAGCGCCTCTGGGTCGAGGGCCTCAACGTGATCAAGCGCCATCAGCGCCCGAGCCAGGTGGGCGGCGGCCAGCAGGCCGGTGGCGTGATCGAGAAGGAGGCCTCCGTCCACGTCTCCAACGTCGCGCTGCTCGACCCCAAGGACGGCAAGCCCACGCGCGTAGGGATCGCCCGCGAGAACGGCAAGCGCTTCCGGGTCGCCCGCCGCTCGGGCGAGAGGATCGACTGAGCATGGCCCGTCTCAAGGAACGCTACGAGGCAGAGATCCGCCCCGCGCTCGTCGAGCGCTTCGGGCACTCCTCGCCCATGCGCGCCGCGCGCATCGAGAAGATCACGGTGAACATGGGCGTGGGCGACGCCAAGCAGGACTCGAACATGCTCGAGGCCGCGATGGAGCAGCTCGCGACGATCACCGGCCAGAAGCCCAACGTGCGCCGGGCGCGCAAGTCGATCGCCGCCTTCAAGCTGCGCGAAGGCATGCCGGTGGGCGTCGCGGTGACGCTGCGCGGCGAGCGCGCCTTCGAGTTCCTCGACCGCCTAATGTCCGTCGCCATCCCTCGGATCCGCGACTTCCGCGGCCTGAACGCGCGCTCCTTCGACGGCCGCGGCAACTACTCCATGGGCGTGCGCGAGCAGATCATCTTTCCCGAGATCGACTACGACGCCGTCGACCAGGTGCGCGGTCTCGACATCACCATCACCACCACGGCCGCGAGCGACGAGGAGGCCTTCGCCCTGCTCGAGGCGCTCGGAATGCCGTTCTCCCGCGAGGGTCGGCCCGTCGCCGCCGCCGCCTGACTCCAGAGCAAGGACCAGACCGACTACTCATGGCCAAGACCTCCCAGCGCGTGCGACAGGCTCGCCCCCAGAAGTTCAAGACCCGCGAGTACACGCGCTGCCGGCGCTGCGGGCGCGCGCGCTCGGTGTTCAAGAAGTTCGGGCTGTGCCGGATCTGCCTGCGTGAGCTCGCTCATGACGGATACATCCCCGGCATGACGAAGTCGAGCTGGTAGTGGTAACCAAGAGCGAAGGACTCACGAAGCGAGGGATGAGCTTGTGTCGATGACCGACCCCATAGCCGACTTCCTCACGCGCCTGCGCAACGCGGCGCACGCCTCGCATGAGACCGTGGAGATCCCCTCCTCGAAGCTCAAGCGGGAGCTGGCGCGGATCCTCGACGAGCAGGGCTACATCGAGGGTTGGGAGACCGAGGCGCCGACCTCCGAGCGCGCCGGCGAGCTCATCCGCATCAAGCTGAAGTACACGGAGGCGCGCCGTCCCGTGATCAGCGGGCTGCAGCGCGTCTCGCGTCCGGGTCGGCGCTCCTACGTGCGCCACGACGAGATCCCCCGGGTGCAGGGCGGGATGGGTACGACGATCATCTCGACCTCGCACGGGGTCATGACGGGGCATGACGCCCGGCGCGAGGGCGTAGGCGGCGAGCTCGTGGCCCAGGTCTGGTAGCGATGTCTCGCATCGGCCGAAAGCCCATTCCCGTGCCCACCGGCGTCACCGTCGTCGTGGAGCCCGAGCTCGTGCGCGTCAACGGGCCCAGGGGCGAGCTCTTCGAGCGGGTACCGCGTGACATCGCCGTGGAGCAGGACGACGGCGAGCTGCGCGTCTCCCGCCCCACCGATCGCGCAGAGCACCGCGCTCTGCACGGCCTCACCCGTTCGCTGGTGGCCAACATGGTCGAGGGCGTCACGAGCGGCTACGAGAAGCGCCTGGAGATCCAGGGCGTCGGCTACCGGGCGCTCCTCAAGGGCCGCGACCTCGAGCTGGCGCTCGGCTACTCGCACCCGGTGCCGATCAAGGCGCCGGAAGGCATCGAGTTCGAGGTGCCGGTGCCGACGCGGGTGATCGTGCGCGGCATCTCCAAGCAGCTCGTGGGCGAGGTCGCCGCCAACATCCGCAAGCGCCGTCCCCCCGAGCCCTACAAGGGCAAGGGGATTCGCTACGAGGGCGAGCACGTCGTCCGGAAGGTCGGGAAGCGAGCATGAATGCGACTCCGATGGGCGCAGCCGAAGACGAAGCGATCGGAGGCGAAGCGACATCATGACCGTCACGACCAAGCCGGCGCAGCGCCTGCGCCGCCGCCGTCGCGTCCGCGCCAAGGTGAGCGGCAGCGCCGAGCGCCCGCGGATCTCCGTGTTCCGCTCCAACCGCGGGATCCACGCGCAGCTCATCGACGACGAGCACGGGCATACGCTGGCGGCGGTGAACTGGACCGAAGCCGACCTGCGCGAACTCGGAGCGATGGACCGCGCGCGCCGGGCCGGCGAGGTGCTGGCGCAGCGAGCCCGGGAGCACGGGGTCGAGCGGGCGGTCTTCGACCGTGGCGGCTACCGCTATCACGGTCGCGTCAAGGCCTTTGCCGAGGGCGCCCGTGAGGGCGGCCTCGCCTTCTAGGGTCCCTGACCCGCTACCCTCGAATGTCCATGTTGAACGAACGTTCCGTGTCCGCCACCGGCCTCGACCTGGTCGAGCGCGTGGTCGAGATCAACCGCGTGGCCAAGGTGGTCAAGGGGGGCCGGCGCTTCTCGTTCACCGCCCTCGTGGTGGTCGGCGATGAACGCGACGTCGTCGGCGTCGGTTACGGCAAGGCCAACGAGGTGCCGATCGCGATCCAGAAGGGAGTCGAGCGCGCGAAGAAGAACCTCTTCCGAGTACCCAAGCACAACTCGACGATCACCCACTCGACGACGGGCGTATTCGGCGCCGGGCGCGTCTTCCTCAAGCCCGCCTCACCGGGTACCGGCGTCATCGCGGGCGGCGGGGTCCGCGCCGTGCTCGAGCTCGCGGGGATCCACGACATCCTCTCCAAGAGCCTCGGCTCCCAGAACCCGATCAACCTCGTCAAGGCGACGATCGCCGGGCTCGAGGGCCTGCGCACCCCGGCGGAGGTCGCCGAGCTTCGCGGCCTCTCGATCAACAAGGTGCTCGGCCTCGACGCGCAGCGCGGTGGCGCCCCGAGCGCCTCGTCCGAGGCCGGCGCGGAGGAGAGCGCCCCCGGCCCGAGCACCGACGGCGAGCCCGTCGCCGCGGAGGCGGTGCCCTCGTGAGCGTCCTCAGAGTGCGCCAGCGCCGCTCGATCAACGGCGCCAACCAGCGCCAGCGCGAGACCATCCGCTCGCTCGGCTTGCGCAGGATCGGCGACGAGCGCGAGCATCGCGACTCTCCTCAGCTGCGCGGCATGGTCCACGCCGTGCGCCATCTCGTCGAGGTCACCGAGTCATGAGCGCCGGCGACGCCGCTCGGGAGCGGCCCGCCGGGGAGCGGATCGGCCTGCACAACCTGGCCCCCGCTCCGGGTAGCCGGCGCCCGCGCAAGCGCGTGGGCCGCGGCGAGGGATCGGGCACCGGCAAGACCGCGGGCCGCGGTCAGAAGGGCGCGGGCTCGCGCTCGGGCTCCAAGAGCCGGTCCAACTTCGAGGGCGGCCAGATGCCGATCCACATGCGGATGCGCAAGCTGCGCGGTCCCCACATGAAGAAGTCGATGCCCTTCGAGCCGTTTCGGACGCACACCCAGCCGGTGAACCTCGCCGTGCTCGAGGCGCGCTTCGATTCGGGCGCCGAGGTCACGCCCGCCGCTCTGCGTGAGCGCAGGCTCGCCACGCGCAAGGGCATCCCGGTCAAGGTGCTCGCCGAGGGCGAGCTCTCCAAGCCGCTCATCGTCCACGCCCACGGCTTCTCGGCCGCCGCTCGCGCGAAGATCGAAGCGGCGGGGGGCACGTGCGTGCTCCTCGAGAGCTAGCAGGGAAAGGCACCGCGTGATCTCCACCGTCCTCGGCGCCTTCACCGTCCCGGAGATCCGCAAGAAGCTCGCGTTCACGGCGCTCCTCCTGGCGCTCTACCGCCTGGGCTCGCACATTCCCGCTCCGGGGATCAACTCCGCGGCGGTCAACTCCCTGCAGAAGAGCTTCGGCTCGGGCGGGATCCTCAACTTCCTCAACCTGTTCTCGGGCGGCGGGCTTTCGCGGATCGCGCTCTTCGCGCTGGGGATCATGCCCTACATCACCGCCTCGATCATCCTGCAGCTCCTGCAGGTCGTGGTGCCCTCGCTGGAGAAGCTCTCCAAGGAGGGTGAGGTCGGTCAGGCCAAGATCACCCAGTACACGCGCTACCTCACGGTGGGTCTCGCCTTCGCCCAGTCGATCGGCTACGTCTTTCTCTTCAAGTCGCTGCAGAGTCAGGCCGGCCAGACGGTGATCGCCAACTTCAACCTCGCGAAGGTCCTGCTCATCGTCATCTCGCTGACGGCGGGAACGATCCTCCTCATGTGGATGGGCGAGCTCATCACCCAGCGCGGGATCGGCAACGGGATCTCGCTGATGATCTTCGCGAGCATCGTCTCGCGCCTGCCGCAGGGAGTGAGCTCCTGGTGGAACAGCCCGGATCCCGTGTTCAAGGTCATGATGCCCTTCATCGCCCTGGCGGTGATCGCGGCGATCGTCTTCGTCCAGGAGGGCCAGCGGCGAATACCCGTGCAGTACGCCAAGCGGGTGATCGGCCGCCGCATGACCCAGGGCGGTCAGACCTACCTGCCGCTGCGCGTCAACATGGCGGGCGTCATCCCGGTGATCTTCGCGGCAAGCCTGATGGCCTTCCCTCCCACCGTAGGCCAGCTCATCCATACGAACTGGGCGAAGGGGCTCTCCAACTTCTTCGCGCCCCAGGGCTGGCACTACGTGCTGGGCGAGACGATCTTCATCGTCCTCTTCACCTACTTCTACACGGCGGTCACGTTCAACCCCGTCGACCAGGCCGACAACCTGCGCAAGTACGGGGGCTTCATCCCCGGCGTGCGTCCCGGGCGGCCCACGGCGGAGTTCCTGGACCGGATCCTCGCGCGTCTGACGTTCCCGGGCGCGATCTTCCTGGCCGCCATCGCCGCCCTGCCGACGATCTTGATCGCCCAGACGAACGCCAACTTCTTCTTCGGAGGCACCTCGATCCTGATCGTCATCGGCGTCGCGCTCGACACCATGAAGCAGCTCGAGGCCCAGCTCATGATGCGCAACTACGAGGGCTTTCTGAAGTAGCCGCCGCGGACGGGCGAGTGCCCGCCGTGCTCGCGTGGTCCCGCGAGCGGCATTTCTATAACGTGCGCCGTCCGCCCCGACCGGCGGTCTCCTCGCCCTCAGAAAGGCCGTTCTCACGTGCCCGAGCTCAACCTCATCTTCCTCGGCCCCCCCGGCGCGGGCAAGGGCACGCAGGCCCAGCGGCTGCAGAGCGACTTCCGACTGCCCTACATCGCCACGGGCGACATCCTCCGCGAAGCGGTCAAGGAGGGATCGGAGCTCGGCGAGAAGGCCAAGGAGTACATGGACGCGGGCGACCTCCTGCCCGACGATCTCATCATCGAGCTGATCGTCGCCCGCGTAGACGAGGACGACTCCCGCGACGGGTTCATCCTCGACGGCTTCCCGCGCACGGTGGGTCAGGCCGACGCCCTCGAGGACGCCTTCAAGCGGCTCGGGCGCCGGCTCACCGCCGCGCTGCTCGTCGAGGCCGACGACGAGGTGCTCGTCCAGCGCATCTCCGGGCGGCGGGTCTGCAAGAAGGCCGGACACAACTACCACGTGGACTTCGATCCGCCCAAGCACGAGGGCGTCTGCGACCATGACGGCTCCCGGCTCATCCAGCGCGACGACGACCAACCCGAGACCGTCCGGCGCCGGCTCGACACCTACCACGAGAAGACCGAGCCGCTGATCGACCTCTACGACGAGCAGGGCGTCCTGCGTCGCTTCGACGGCACGCGCAACCCCGACGAGGTCCATGGTCACATCCGCGCGACGATCGCCACCCTGCGGCTCGAGGACGAGCTCTAAGAGAGCCGGAAACCGCGATGATCATCAAGAAGAGCTCGCAGGAGATCGAGCGGATGGCCGCGGCCGGGGCGGTGCTCGTCAAGACGCTCGCCCTCCTCGCCGCCAAGGTGCGCCCGGGGGTCACCACCCGGGAGCTCGACCACGCGGCCGAGACGTTCATCCGCTCCCAGGGGGCTGAGCCTGCCTTCAAGGGGTACCGCGGCTTTCCCGGATCGATCTGCGCCTCGCCCAACTCGATGGTGGTGCACGGGATCCCCGGTCCCTACGCGCTCGCGCGGGGCGACATCCTTTCCGTCGACGTCGGGGTGGTCCTCGACGGTTGGGTCGCCGACGCGGCGCGGACCTTCCCCGTCGGCGCCGTGACTCCCATCGCGCGCAAGCTCCTCACCGCCACGGAGGGATCGCTGCACGCCGCGGTCGAGCAGTGCCGGCCGGGCAATCGGCTCGGCGACGTATCCCGGGCCGTGCAGACCCACGTGGAGGACGCGGGGTTCTCCGTCGTGCGCTCGCTCGTGGGACATGGGATCGGGCGCTCGATGCATGAGGACCCGCAGATCCCCAACTTCGGCACACCCCAGCCCAACCCGGTGCTCGAGGAGGGAATGGTCCTCGCCGTGGAGCCGATGGTCAACGCCGGGCGCCATCCCGTGCGCATGGGCGAGGACCACTGGGCGATCTACTCCCAGGACGGCTCTCTGGCGGCTCACTTCGAGTTCACGGTGGCGGTGGAGGCGGGTGGCCCTCGCATCCTCACCCCCTGGCACGAGGACGGCAGGCGGGCGGCGGCTTAGAAGCCTCAGCGGTCCGGCAGAGCCTTGATCGAGCGGTCCTCGTCCGGATGGCGTTTGGTAGCATGCGCGGTCGCGCTCTCGGCCTGGCTGACGAGCGTGTCTTTCAGTCCGCGAGGTGGTAGCGGCGGCCGGCCCGGTCGCCAGAGCCGGCTCGCCGGATCATTGCCCAGAGCGAGCGAAGCGAGCGAGCGTGAAGGTACGGCCCTCGGTCAAGCCGATGTGCGAGAAGTGCAAGATCATCCGCCGTCACGGCGCCGTCCTCGTGATCTGCTCGAACCCGCGTCACAAGCAACGTCAGGGGTGATCGTCCAGCCATGGCCCGCATCTCCGGCATAAACATCCCTCTCAACAAGCGCGTCGAGATCGGCCTGACCTACATCTACGGGATCGGGCGCGCGTCCTCGGGCCAGCTCCTCGAGCAGACCGGCGTCTCCCCCGACACCTTCGTGCGCGACCTCACCGAGGACGAGATCGGCAAGCTCCGCGACGCGATCGACAACGATCTGACCGTCGAGGGCGACTTGCGCCGCGAGCGCTCCCAGAACGTCAAGCGCCTGATGGAGATCGGCTGCTACCGCGGCCTGCGTCACCGGCGCGGACTTCCTGTGCGTGGCCAGAACACCAAGACCAATGCGCGCACCCGCAAGGGCCCCAAGCGCATGCAGGTGGCCGGTAAGAGGAAGGCCGGCAAGAAGTAAAGTGCCCGCTCCCAAGCGCCCTCAGCGCGGACGCCGTCGCGTCCGCAAGAACATCCCGGTGGGTCAGGCCCACATCAAGACCTCGTTCAACAACACGATCGTGGCGCTCACCGATCGCGAGGGCAACGTCATCGCGTGGGAGTCGGCCGGAGGCGCCGGCTTCAAGGGCTCGCGCAAGTCGACCCCGTTCGCGGCCCAGGTCACCGCCGACGCAGCGGCGCGCAAGGGCATCGAGCACGGCCTGCAAAAGGTCGAGGTCTTCGTCAAGGGCCCCGGCTCGGGCCGCGAGACGGCGATCCGCTCGCTCCAGGCCGCAGGGCTCGAGGTCATGGGCGTCAAGGACGTCACCCCGCAAGCGCACAACGGCTGCCGCCCTCGCAAGCGGCGCCGGGTCTAGGACAGGAGGCGACCAGGCGTGGCGCGCGATACTTCCCCACAGTGCAGGCAGTGCCGGAGGGAGGGGCAGAAGCTCTTCCTGAAGGGTGAGCGCTGCTTGACCGACAAGTGCGGCGTCGAGCGCCGCTCCTACCCGCCGGGCGAGCACGGCCGCGGGCGCCAGAAGCAGAGCGAGTACCGCGTGCAGCTCCGTGAGAAGCAAAAGGCCCGTCGCTACTACGGCGTGCTCGAGCGGCAGTTCCGCAACTACTACGACAAGGCGAGCCGTCAGCCCGGGATCACCGGCGAGAACCTTCTGCGCATGCTCGAGTGCCGCTTTGACAACGTGCTCGTCCGGCTCGGCTTCGCCGCCTCGCGGCGTCAGGCCCGACAGCTCATCACGCACGGGCACTGGACGGTCAACGGCCGCCGCGTGGACATCGCGAGCTACCAGGTCAGAGAGGGCGACGTGATCGCGGTCAAGGCGAGCACGTCGGCCAAGCAGGTCATCTCCGACGCGACGGAGCTCTCCGGCCAGGTGCCGGCCTGGCTGCAGGCCGATCACGACTCGTTGACGGCGAAGGTGCTGCGCCGGCCGGAGCGGCGGGAGATCGCCGCCCCGGTGCAGGAACAGCTCATCGTCGAGCTGTACTCGAAGTAACGCCCCGACGCGGCGCGGTCCGGCCGCCGGCCGGTCTGCGGGCGCCCGCCTCGCCGGCCTCCGAAGAGGCCGGCGCTCCGAATACGACGTTAGGACTCCCGATGCTCGACTTCCAACTCCCCCGCATCTCCGCCGAGTCGGTGCAGGAGAACCGCGGCTCCTTCACGATCGAGCCACTCGACCGCGGCTTCGGCTACACGTTCGGCAACTCCCTGCGCCGCGTGCTGCTCTCCTCGCTGGCGGGCTCCGCGGTCACGAGCGTGCGGATCGAGGGCGTCGCGCACGAGTTCTCGACGGTCAAGGGCGTCAAGGAGGACGTCACCGACATCGTCCTGAACCTGAAGGGCATCGTGTGCCGCATGCACTCCGACGCCACGGAGATCGAAGCTCCGCTCGTGGTCAGCGGACCCGGAGAGATCACCGCCAAGGACATCGACGTGCCCTCGGGTGTCGAGATCCTCTCTCCCGACGTCCACATCGCGACGCTCGAGCAGAAGACGAAGCTCGAGGTCTACCTGACCATCGGGCGCGGCCGCGGCTACCGCCCGGCGGATGAGAACAAGTCCCCCGACCAGCCGATCGGCGTCATCCCCATCGACTCGATCTTCTCCCCCGTGCGGCGCGTGACCTACACGGTCGAGCCGGCCCGCGTCGGCCAGCGCACCGACTACGACAAGCTCACGCTCGACGTGGAGACCGACGGGTCGATCGATCCGCAGGCGGCGGTGCGCGAGGCGGCGGAGATCCTGATCTCCCAGCTCGCGATCTTCACCGACCCCGACCGGGTGGTCGAGCTGCGCGAGGTCGGCGGCGCGGCCCTCGAGGCCTCCGTCGCCTCCAACGGGGCCGGCGGCCCGCTCGGGGGAACGGGCGGCGGCGGTCGGGCGCCGAGCGCGATGGACGACATCCTCATCGAGGAGCTTGAGCTCGGCGTGCGCTCCTACAACTGCCTCAAGCGGGCGGGCATCCAGACGGTGGGCGACCTGGTCACGAAGTCCGAAGGTGAGCTGAACGCGATCCCGAACTTCGGCAAGAAGTCCATCGACGAGGTCATCGAGACCCTCGAGTCGCGCGGGCTCGGCCTGCGCGACGACTGAGGCTTCCGCGCATGCGCCACCAGCGAAAGCGCTACCAGCTCAGCCGCAGCGCCTCACACCGCAAGGCGCTGCTGCGCAACCTCTGCCGCGAGGTGATCGAGCACGAGCGGATCAAGACCTCGGAGGCCAAGGCCAAGGCCGTCAAGCCCGAGGTCGAGAAGCTGATCACGCTCGCCAAGCGGGGGGACCTGCACGCCCGGCGCCGGGCGCTCTCGGAGCTCGGTCACGACAAGTCGATCGTCTACAAGCTCTTCGAGGAGATCGCCCCGCGCTATGAGACGCGCCCGGGCGGCTACACCCGCATCCTGAAGCTCGGCCCGCGACGCTCCGACGCGACCGAGATGGTCTTCCTCGAGCTCGTCTGACCGCCCGGCTCACCCTCGAGTACGACGGCGCGGACTTCGCGGGCTGGGCGCGCCAGTCGGGCCGGCGGACGGTGCAGTCCGAGCTCGAGGAAGCGCTCGCGCGGGTCGGTCGCCGGAGGGTGGCCGTCACCGTGGCGGGTCGTACGGACGCCGGAGTCCACGCCTGGGGCCAGGTCGCCTCCCATACGGGAGAGCCGCTCCGCGCTTCCGCTCTGAACGCGGTGCTCCCTTCCGACGTGGCGCTGCTGTGCTCCGAGGCGGCCCCGGAAGGCTGGGACGCACGCCGTGACGCCACGAGCCGCGCCTACTGCTACCGCGTGCTCCCCCGCCGCGAGCGCAGCGCGTGGGAACGTGGGCGGGTGCTGTGGCATCCTCGAGCGCTCGATCGCGAGGCCCTCCGGCGCTGCGCCGCGGCGCTCGCGGGCGTGCACGACTTCACGGCGTTCACGCCGAGCGACACGAAGCACCGCCGCTTCGAGCGCTCGGTGTGGAGCGCGGAGTGGCGCGCGCAGGGCGACCTGCTCGAGCTCTGGATCGAGGCCGACTCCTTCATGCGCCACATGAACCGCGTGCTCGTGGGCACCATGCTCGAGGCCGCGCTCGGCGTGCGGTCGGTGGAGAGCTTCGTGGGACTGCTGGACGGCGCGCCGCGCTCGGCGGCGGGACTCACCGCGCCCGCGCACGGCCTGGCGCTCGTCGGGATCGGATACGGCGGCGCGCCGGTGTTGGGAGGCGAACGGTGGGGAGGTTCCTCGAGCGACCAGGTCTTTAGGTGACGGGGCCGTCCGCGGCGCGACGCAACGCGGCGATGTCGAGCTTGCCCATCCCCAGCATCGCCTGCATCGCGCGCTGCGCCCGCTGCGGGTCTGAATCGGCGAACACCTCTTCCATACCGGTCGGTACCACCTGCCACGAGAGCCCATAGCGGTCTTTGAGCCATCCGCACTGTCTTTGCTCTCCGCCCTCGGAGAGCCGTTCCCAGAAGTAGTCGACCTCTTCCTGGGTCTCGCAGCTGATCTCGAGGGAGACGGCCTCGTCGAGGGTGAACTCCGGGCCGCCGTTGATGGCGACGAACCGCTGGCCCGCGAGCTCGAACTCCACGGTCATCACCGTCCCGGCGGGCCCTGGGCTGCCCTCCGGGTAGCGCGTGAGGTTCACGACGCGCGAGCCCCTCGCAAAGACGGAGACGTAGAAGCCCGCGGCCTCCTCGGCCTCGGTGTCGAACCAGAGGTTCGGGGTGATTTTGGGCGGCACGGCGCTGCGTCCTCTCCCACGGAGGGCACGGTTCGCCCGTGACGGTACCGCACGGGTAGGGACCGTCGTACGCGCGAGACGGATCGCGCGCGTATGAGCCTCCGCGGACGCCGGCAGGGCAAGGGCCGCGCCGGCGCCTAACCTTCTTCTCGTGCGCGTCCTGCTCACCAACGACGACGGCATCCACGCCGAGGGACTCCAGGCGCTGCGTCGGGCGCTGCTACGGGTGCCCGACGTCGAGCTCGCGGTCATCGCTCCCGACTCGAACCGCTCGGCCACCGCGCGCTCGATCACGACGCGACGCGCGCTCTCGATCGAGGAGGTTCCCTTCGACGACGGCACGACGGGCTATGCGACCGACGGTACCCCGGTCGATTGCGTGCGCTTCGCTCGGCTCGGGTTGATCGAGGGCTTCGAGGCCGAGCTCGTCGTCTCGGGCATCAACCATGGCGCGAACCTCGGCGACGACATCACCTACTCGGGCACCGTCGCCGCCGCCCTCGAAGCGATCGTCCTCGGCCTGCCCGGCATCGCGGTCTCCCAGCAGTCGGGCGCCCGGGAGCTCGACTTTCGCCTCGGGTCCGAGTTCGACTTCGAGGTCGGCGCGGCGTTCGCCGCGCGGCTGGTCGAGGAGCTCGACGACGTGCCGCTGCCTCAGGGAACCCTGCTCAACCTCAACGTCCCCGCCGGAGACCCCGACGGCGTGGAGGTCACGCGCCTGGGCAAGCGGATCTACCGCGACGAGCTCGCGCTCGAGGAGGACGGCGGAGACGGCCGCAGGCGCTACCGCATCTACGGCGAGAGCCCCGGCTACGAGGACGAGCAGGGCACCGACCTGGCCGCGGTGGCGGCGGGGAGGATCGCCGTGACCCCGATCCACTTCGACCTCACCGACCACAGCGGGATGGACGCCCTCGGCGCCTACGACCTCGCGCGGCTGGTGGCCCCGGCCGCGCGCGAGGTGGAATGAGCGCGGAGGCGCGCGAGGCTCCTGCCGCGGCTCGCGCCGCCGAGCTGCGGGCGCTTCTCGCCCACCACAACCACCTCTACTACGTCGAGGACGACCCCGAGATCGGGGACGAGGCCTACGACGCGCTGCTGAACGAGCTCTGCGAGCTCGAGGCCGCCCACCCGGAGCTGCTCACGCTGGACTCGCCGACGCAGCGGGTGGGAGGGTCGGCTATCGACCGGCTCGAGAAGGTCGCCCACCTCGGGCCGATGCTCTCACTCGCCAACGCCCGCTCGGAGGAGGAGCTCCGCTCGTGGGTCCAGCGCATGAAGGCGCACCTCGCCCGCGAGGGGATCGAGGACGCGGCGTTCGAGTACGTCGCCGAGCCGAAGATTGACGGGTTGGCGATCTCGCTCCTCTACCGCGACGGCGTGCTCGAGCGCGGCGCCACGCGCGGCGACGGCGTGATCGGCGAGGACGTGACCCACAACCTGCGCACGATCCCCGCCATCCCGCTGAGGATAGAGGGCGCCCCCGCGCTGCTCGAGGTGCGCGGGGAGGTCTACATGTCGCTGGCCGACTTTGCGGCGCTCAACGAGCGCCGGGCCGAGCAGGGGCTCTCGACGTTCATGAACCCGCGCAACTCGGCGGCGGGAACCATCCGCCAGCTCGATCCGAAGCTCACCGCCGAGCGCCCGCTCTCCATGTGGTGCTACGCGGTGGGCGCCACGGAGGGCATCTCCTTTTCCACTCACTGGGATGGCCTCGAGTGGCTGCGCGGGCACGGCTTTCGGGTCAACGGAGACGTCCGGCTCCTGGGCACCGAGGAGGAGGTGGTGGCGCAGTGCCTCGGCTGGCAGGAGCGCCGCGGGGCCCTCGACTTCGAGATCGACGGCGTGGTGGTCAAGGTCAACGACCACGAGCTTCAGCGGCGCCTGGGCGTGGTGGGGCGCGACCCGCGCTGGGCGATCGCGTGGAAGTTCCCGCCCACTACCGCCACGACGCACCTCAAGGCGATCGAGTGGAACGTCGGGAAGTTCGGCGATCTCCACCCGTTCGCGGCGCTCGAGCCCGTCCACGTCGGCGGCGTGACCGTCAAGCTCGCCACCCTCCACAACGAGGAGGATCTCGCGCGCAAGGACATCCGGCCGGGTGACGAGGTGATCGTCCTGCGCGCCGGGGACGTGATCCCCCAGGTGCTCTCCCCGGCTCCGCACGCGGTCGAGCGCCCCGACCGTGCGCCCGTCCCGCGCCCGCCCGAGCGCTGCCCGAAGTGCGGCACGGCGACGGTCAAGCCGCCCGACGCGGTGTTCACGCAATGCCCCAACCGCATGGGATGCCCCGACCAGCAGTGGCAGCGCCTGAAGCACTACGCCTCCCGCGGGGCGATGGACATCGACGGCCTCGGCGAGGAGCGGATGGCCCAGCTCATGAACGCCGGCCTCGTGCGCACGGCCGCCGACCTCTACCGCCTGGCGCCCGAGCAGCTCACCGAGCTCGAGGGCTTCGGCGAGGTGAGTGCGCGGCGCATGGTCGAGGCGATCGCCGCCACCCGTGAGCGGCCGTTCGGCCGCGTGCTCTTCGGGATCGCGCTCGCGGAGGTCGGCTTCGTCACCGGGGGGAACCTCGCGCAGCGCTTCCGGACGATCGACGCGCTCCTCGCCGCCTCGCCCGAGCAGATCGCCGAGACGCCCGGGGTGGGCCCCAAGATGGCCGACGTCATCCATCGCCAGCTTGGGGATCCGCCCATCCGCGCGTTGATCGAGGATCTGCGCGCCGTGGGTGTGCGGATGGAGGAGGAGGGGCCGCCTCCCACGGAGGGGCCGCTCAGCGGGCGCGCCCTCGTCCTCACCGGTTCCCTTCCCGCGCTCACCCGGGAGGAGGCCACCGCGCTCATCCTCGGCGCCGGGGGCCGCGTGACCTCCTCGGTCTCCAAGAAGACCGACTACGTGGTCGCCGGCGAGAGCCCGGGAACAAAGCTCGAGAAGGCCGAGCGCCTCGGGGTTGAGGTACTCGACGAGAACGGCCTGCGCGCGCTCGTGTCCGGCGCGGAGCCGCCTCAACCGCGGTAGCGGGCGAGCGCCACCGTCATCCGGTCCTGCAGCCCGTGGGCGTAGGACGGGTCGATCGAGTTCATCAACCAGGCGAAGACGAGCAGATGGCCGTTGGCGGTGCGGCAGTAGCCGACCAGGTTCGAGACGTCGTGCAGGGTCCCGGTCTTGCCGCGGCAGCGGCCGGCCGCGGAGGTGCCGCGCATGCGACGCGCCAGCGTGCCCGAGCGTCCGACCACGGAGAGCGAGCCGGTGAACGCCGCATCGCCGCGCAGCGTGCGCAACAGCCCGACGGCCTGGGATGGGCTCGAGCGATCGGCGCGCGAGAGGCCGGAGCCGTCGGTCACCGTGGGATGCAGCCCGTAGCCCCCCGCCTGTGCGCGCACCACCGAAGCGCCCGCGCTCGTCGAGCCGGCGCTCCCGAAGCGAGCCCCGAGCCCCTTGAGGAGCATCTCCGCGAAGTAGTTGTCCGAGGGCTGGTTGGTCAGGCGGATGAGCGTGGCGATGGTCGGCGAGTCGGCTTGGGCGAGCTGCTGAGCCGCGAGGGGTGGCGTCGTGCCCGACGCCACCCGGGTGGGGGAGACCCGGGCGCCGAGCGCGCGCATGGCGCTCGCCAGGCGGCCCGCGGAGAAGAGCGCCGGGCGGGTCTGGAAGGCGCTGCCGTCGTCGCGTGCGAGCCCGCGGTCGAAGGCGGTCGCGCTAAGCGGCCCGCCGATGTCGGGCGAGGTCGCATACCCCGAGTAGGCCGTGCCGCGCAGGGTGTCGAAGAGGCTCTCGTCGCCCACGATCCGCCCCGTGACCGACCTGATGCCGTCGGTGCGCACGAGCTGGCCTGCGAGGTCCTCGACGCTCGCGCCGCCACCGTAGGCCGCCAGCGCGAAGCGCCGGTTGCCGAACGTCGGATCGCCGCCGCCCTTGAGGTAGAGGTCGCCGTGCCAGGTGCCGTCGGTGGGGGTGAGGTAGCCCTCGCCGATGACTCGCGTGCTGAGCGTGCCCTGGGCGCCGAAGCGGGCCAGCGCGGTGGAGGTGGTGTAGATCTTCTCGACCGAGGCGGGGATGCGCCCGCGGGTCGAGCGAGCCCCGTAGAGCACCCGGCCGCTGGCGGCGTCGAGCGCCAGCGCCCCGGCGGCGGGGCCGGCGCGCCCAAACGAGCGCGCGAGCTCGGCGCGCAACGCCTTCTCGGCTCGGGTGGGCGGCGCGGGAGTCGCCGCCGCCGCGTGGTCTGCCGCTCCGATCGGGAGCAGCGCCAGGAGCAGAAGCGGAGTTAGCCGGCGCATCGAGGACTCTGAAACCCGGCGGAGGGCCGAAGGTAGCGGGATCGGCGCGCCCACGGCTCCGTACAATGAGAAACGTGGGCAAGGTCGTGAACCTCGAGGCCGAGGCCAAGGGACGCAAGGCCGCCGGCACGCGTCGGGGTCCCAACGCACGCCGCCGGCCGCCCCGCTCGCGCACCGCGCTGGTGCTCGGGGGCGGAGGCTTCACGGGCGGGGTCTACGAGATCGGGGCGCTGCGCGCGCTCGACCTGCTCTCCGTCAACCGGACGGTCAACCAGTTCGACATCTACGTGGGGACGAGCGCGGGGTCCTTCGTCGCCGCCCTCACCGCCAACGGGGTGACGCCGGAGGAGATGATGCGCGTCGTCTCCGGCCAGGTGCCCACGCCCTTCCGCGACGTGGACGTCGCCACCCTGCTGCGCCCGAACCTGCGCGAGGTCGTCACCAAGGCGGCCGTCATGCCGCTCCGGCTCGCACGGCTCGCGCGCACGCTGGCCGGTCAGCTCGGCCAGATCACCCTGATGGACGTGGTGCTCGGCATCGCGGAGGGCCTGCCCTCGGGCGCCTACTCGGGCTCGGGGATCGAGAGCTACATGCGCTCCGTGCTCTCCGAGGCCGAGCGCACGGACGACTTCCGCGCGCTCGAGCGCGAGCTCTACCTCGCCGCCACCGATCTAGACACGTGCGAGCGGATCGTCTTCGGCGCCGAGGGCTGGGACGACGTGCCGATCTCCACGGCGGTCCGGGCGTCCACCGCGCTGCCGATGGTCTACAAGCCCGTCGAGGTGAAGGGCCGCGAGCTGATCGACGGGGGGATCGTCTCGACCACCAACGTCGACATCGCCGTCGAGGCCGGGGCGAAGTTCATCGTGGTGGTCAACCCGCTCGTGCCCTACGTCAACGACTTCTCCCAGACCGTTCCCACCTTCCGCGGCTCGCGTCCCCGCCGCGTCTCGGACATGGGCTTCCCCCAGATCGGCTACCAGACCTTCAAGTTGCTCGCCTACCAGCGCCTGCACGAGATAGCACGCCAGTGGGAGGAGCGCTACCCCGGCGTTGACATCGTGCTCATCGAGCCCGAGCCCAACGACGAGCTCATGTTCCAGACGAGCGTCATGAACTTCGCCTCGCGGATCGACATCGCCCGCCACGGGTTCCAGTCGGTGACGCTGAAGCTCGCGCACGACTACGAGGAGTTCAAGGAGGTCTGCGCCCGTCACGGGATCGAGATCTCCGCGACGCGCGTGCGCAAGGTGGTCAAGCACTTCGCGGCCGAGCGCGAGCGGACTCGCGCCTGGCGCAAGATCCTCGAGCAGACGACGAGCGCGGTGCTGCGGCAGTCGGCGCAGGAGCGCTGAGCCCGCGGCCTCACGCACCGGCGGCGGTGGGAGCGCTGCTCGGGTTGGCGCTCGCGGGGTGTGGGAGCGGCGCGGTGGGCTCGCCTCCCCCTTCCGCGGCTGCCCGGCTCGACGAGGGTGCCCGCGTCTTCTCGGCGACCTGCAGCGGCTGTCACACGCTGGCCCCGGGGCCGAGCCCGCAGCTCACCGGCGGAGGGCTGCGCGACTACCGCCTCACGCCTGGCCAGGTGGCGGGCTTCGTCAAGGTCATGCCGCTCCCGCGCCGGCTGAGCGCGCGGGAGGTGGAGGCGGTCTCGAGCTACGTCGCCCACGTGGAGCGAGGGCCCTAGCCCCCGTCGGGCGCCTGCTCGCTCGCTCGTGTGAGCGCGTCGATCAGCCGGTCGCTCGCCGCCGGGTTCTGCACGGCGGCGCGCACGTGGTGGGAGTCGCCGACCTCGGTGCCCGGCCACACGAGAACGCCGAAGCGCCGCAGCCGCTCGGCGAGCTCGACGTTGCCAAGGCCGCGCGCGCGCAGCCAGACGAAGTTGGCTTCGCTCGGCCCGGCGTCGATGGGCAGCTCGCCCAGGGCGCCGAGGATCCTCGCGCGCTCGCCCACCACCGCCGCGCGCCGGCGCCCGACCTGTGCTCCGCACTTGTGGAGCGCCTCGAGCGCGCCGGCCTGCACCGGCGTGCTCAACCCGAGCTCGGGTGCGAGGCGGGCGAGCGTCTCCTCCGAGCCCGAACCGCCGAGCGCCCAGCCGCAGCGCAGGCCGGCCAGCCCATAGACCTTCGACAGCGTCCGGAAGGCGATGAGGCGCGGATGGTCGTCGAGCAGCTCGAGCGAGGAGAACGGCTCCTCGGCGGCCACAAAGTCGCCGAGCGCCTCGTCGAGCAGCACCCACACCCGCTCGGGCAGGGCAAGCAGGAGCTCTCCGAGCGCCGCGGCGGAGATGTGCTCTCCCGTCGGGTCGTTCGGGTTGCAGAGCACGATCACGCGCGTGCGCTCGCCCACGGCGGAGCGCAGGCGCTCGGGGTCGAACCCGTGCTCGAGGGCCACGGGTCGGCCGCCGGCGCGGCGGACCATCGGCGGGTAGAGCCCGTAGGAGGGCCACGGGACGAGCACCTCGTCGCCGGGCTCGAGCAGCGCGAGCAGCGCTCGGCCGAGGAGCTGCGCCGCGCCGTGGCCGGCGACCACGCGGTCGGTCTCGAGTCCGGAGCGCCGCGCGAGCTCGCGGCGCAGCTCGACCGTGTCGGGATCGGGCGCCTGGTTCAACGCGCCGCGCGCGGCGAAGGTCACGGCGGCCACCACGTCGGGGTGGGGGAACTCGGGCCACGTCGTCTGGGAGAGATCGAGCGTCTCGATCTTCGCCAGCGCGCGCTGACGGCGCTCCTGCGCACGCGTGCGGAGCTCGTCGCCGATCTCCTCCTCCGTCATGCCGGAGAACTGCTTGTAGTAGTCGAGCAGGCCCACGCGCGGCGAGGGCGAATGCGCTTAGAGGTTGATCCCGATGGGCGCGAGCTCGGCTCCGCTGAAGAGCAGCAGCCACGCGGTGAAGCACGCCGTGCCCACGACGCAGGTGATCACGAAGATCTTGGTCAGCGTGCCCTCACGCTGGTCATAGCCGCCGGCGCGGCGCACGAGGATCCACGTCTGGTCGAGGCGCTTGAGCGCGACGAGCGCGAGCATGAGCATGCCGAGCAGCCCGACGAAGGCGATCAGGATCCCGAAACTCACGCTGCCGGTCCAGTACTCGATGTGCGAGCCGACCCAGAGCCACGCCAGCGGCAGGGGCCCCCAGAAGGAGATGTTGATGATGGCCATGCCGGCCAGGAGCGTCCCTGCGACCGCGCGGTCGACGCGCTGGCGCCGGGCGCTGCCGACCGCGGGGAGGGAGCGGTAGCGCACCGGCTTGGTACCGGGACGGCGCCCGACGAAGAGGCCACCGGTGTCGGAGGGGTCAACGCGCATCTAGCGGCAGAGTAGCGGTGGCCCGTGTCGAGAGGATTAACCGCTCGGGTCCGCGTAGAGCGAGTCGAAGAGCTCCGCGTACTTCTCGTTGACGACGTTTCGCTTGACCTTGAGCGTCGGCGTCAGCTCGCCGGTCTCCTGGGAGAGGTCATGCGGGAGGATGCCGAAGCGCTTGACCTGCTCGACCTGGGCGTACTTGGCGTTCGCCCGGTCGAGGATCTCCTGGACGAGCGCGTGCACCTTCTCCTCGTGCGCGAGGGCCTCGAGGTCGGTGGGGAGGCCTTGTTCCTCGGCCCAGGGCACGATCTCCTCCCCGTCGAGCGTGACCAGGACGACGGGATAGGGACGGCGGTCGCCGTGCATTACCGCCTGGGAGATCCAGCGCGAAGCCTTGAGGTCGTTCTCGATGTTGGCCGGGGTGAGGTTCTTGCCTCCCGCGGTGATGATGATGTCCTTCTTGCGACCGGTGATCGAGAGGTAGCCGTCCTCGTCGAGCGAGCCGAGGTCTCCCGTATGGAGCCAGCCGTCCTCGATCGCCCCGAAGCTCGCGTCGTCGTTCTTGTGGTACCCGCGGAAGATGTTCGCGCCCTTGAGCAGAACCTCGCCGTCCTCGGCGATCCTGATCTCCACGCCGGGCAGCGCGCGGCCGACCGTTCCGAAGCGGTGGTGCTCGACGGTGGAGTGGGTGGCGACCGTCGAGGTCTCCGTCATCCCGTAGCCCTCGAGCACGGGCACGCCGCAGGCCCAGAAGAACTCGAGGATGTCCTTGGTGATCGGCGCCGCGCCGGTCACGGCCTGGCGCACCTCTCCGCCGAAGGCGGCGCGGACCTTGGAGAAGAGCAGCTCGTCGGCCTGCTGGTAGTGCTCGCGCATCTCGGCGGGCACCTCCTGACCGGCCAGCTCGAGGTCGCGAACCCGGGCGCCGACCGCGACCGCGGCCGTGAGCTGGTCGGGGTCCGCGTGGGCGGTCACCATCGTGTAGAGCTTCTCGAAGATGCGCGGCACCGACGGGAAGTACGTCGGCCTGACTTCGCTCAGCTCGGGGATGATCTGCTTGGGATCGCCCCCGAAGTACGCGATCACCCCGCCCACGTCGAAGGAGAGGAGCTGGATGAGCAGCGCGAAGGCGTGGGCGAGCGGAAGGTAGAGGTAGCTGGTCTCTCCGGCCTCGAGCACGTTCGTCCCCAGGCACATGTCGAGCACCTCGCGGTAGTTGCCGTGGGTGAGCACGCAGCCCTTGGGCGGCCCCGTGGTGCCCGAGGTGTAGATGAACGTGAACGGGTCCTCGGGGCCGACGGCCCGCATGCGCTCCTGGAGCTCGCGGGGATCGCGCTGGCAGCCGCGCGCGCGGACGTGCTCGAGCGTGAGCGCACCCTCGGACTCGCCCGTGATGAGGATCACCGTCTCGAGCCGCGGGAGCGCCTCGCGCACCGCGGCGATCTTCTCCGCCTGCTCGGCGTCCTCGCAGATCACGAGTCGGGCCTCGGAGTCGCCGATCACCCACTCGCACTCATCCGGGGAGTTCGTGGGGTAGATCGGGACGACCACGCCGCCTGTGCTCGCGATCGCGAAGTCGCAGTAGGTCCACTCGGGCCGGGTGCCGGCGAGCAGCCCCACGCGCTCGCCCGGCGCGAGCCCGAGGTCGATCAGCCCGAGCGCGATCTCGCGGACGGTGTCGAGCACCTCGCCGTAGCTCGCGGACACCCACTCGCCGTCGCGCTTGAAGCGCACGGCCTCGGCGCCTGAGCGTTGCTCGGCGGCCCGGAAGAGCAGGTCGGCGATCGTCTTCGAGCCGGTCGACGTACCCGACTCGGGGGTGGGCGCGGTGGTGGCCTCCATCACTCTCCTCGACTCCTCGTGGGGAAGGCCGATTCTATTGGCGGGCGGGCGGTCGTGCGCCCGCCCGCATCAGGCCCGCGCGGCGGCTTCGCGGGGGAAGGCGGCCTGCTCGGAGAGGTTGGAGAGGAAGAGCGTCTTGTCGATCCGGCCCTGGAAGATCGGGACTCCCATCTCCATGCACTTCTCGATCACGTCGCGGCGCTCGAGGCCGGCTTCGCGCGCGAGCTCGGTGGGAGTCAGGTGAATGGGCATCGGCTTGTCCCCTCCTGTGGTTGGCTCTTTCCCGTTGTATACCGCCTCGGGAGGACGCCCTCAACGGATTTCTCAGATCGGGTTGGGGATGTCCTCGAAGACGTGGCGAACGCCGAAGCGCGCGGCGGCGAGCTCGCCGAGGCGGCGCACGCCGAAGGTCTCCGTCGCGTAGTGCCCCGCGGCGATGAAGTGAAGGCCCGCCTCGCGCGAGTCGGCCATGACGTGTTCGGCGGGCTCGCCGGTGAGAAAGGCGTCGAGGCCCAGCTCGATTGCTTCGGAGGCGCTGCTCGCCGCGGCGCCCGAGACGATCCCGATCGTGCGCACGCGCTCAGGGCCGAACGGCAGGACGAGCGGCGCCCGGCCCGTGAGCCGGGAGACGCGCGCGCCGAGCTCCTCGCTCGTGATGCCCGGGCCCGGGAAGCGCGCGGCGACGCCGATGGACTGCCCGCGGTAGCGACCGAACGGCTCGCGCCCCTCGCGCATGCATCCGAGTCCGTCGGCGAGCAGCGCGTTGTTGCCGTGCTCGGGATGGGCGTCGAGGGGGAGGTGGTAGGCCAGCAGGCTCAGGTCGTGTGCGAGCAGCGCCCGTAGCCGCCGCGCGTGACCTGGCTCGATGCGCCGGGGCTGGAAGTCCCACAGGATCCCGTGGTGGACGAGCACGAGCTGCGCCCCCGCTGTGACGGCGCGTTCGAAGAGCTCGAGCTGGCCCGAGACACCGGTGACGATGGTGTGGACCTCCTCGGTGCCCGGCACCTGAAGGCCGTTCGGTCCGAGGTCCTCGAAGGAGTCGGCTTCGAGCAGCTCGTCGAAGTAGGCGGTGATGTCGGCGCGGGAAGCGGGCAGGGCGGCTTGACGGCTGGGGGACACTTGAGACCGTAGCGGCGCTTCGGTGGCCCGTGTCAGTTGAACGGCCGTGTTTGCGGAGTCCCGCTCCGGGCAAGGCGAGAGTCGGGTAGGTAGCGGAGCGAGGTGGGAGCCAGGCGATGGGAACGGTGGTACGGGTAGGACCGGCGGAGGACGAGCGGGCCGACGGCATCCTCGTCGCCGCGGTCCGCGATGGCGAGGACGGGGCGTTCGAGGTCCTCTTCGCGCGCTACCGCCGTCGCATCGCGACCTTCGTGTACGGGATGGTCGGCGACTGGGCGCGAGCCGAGGACATCACGCAGGAGGTCTTCCTTTCGGCGCTGCGCCGGATGCGCGAGACCGAGCGCGAGATCGCCTTCAAGCCCTGGATCTACGAGATCGCCAAGAACGCGACCATCGACCACTTCCGCCGCGCGCGCCGCGCCGAGGAGGTCTCGATCGATGCCGACGGCGCGCTCGCCCCGGGCGACGAGGTCCGCCTCGCGGAGCGGGCGCAGACCCCCGAGGCGGCGCTCGAGCGCTCCGAGCAGGTCAGCGATTTGGTGGGAGCGTTCGGCGGCCTCTCCGAGAGCCACCACGACATCCTCGTGCTGCGCGAGCTCGAGGGGCTCTCCTACCGGCAGATCGGCGAGCAGATGGGCCTCAGCCGCCCCTCCGTCGAGAGCACGCTCTTCCGGGCGCGCCGTCGCTTGAGCGAGGAGTACGACGAGCTGCGCAGTGGCCGGCGGTGCGAGGGGGTTTGCCAGACGATCGCCGCGGTGGCGCTCCAACCGGTCGGCGTGCGCGAGCGTCGACGGATGCGCCGGCACCTCGCGCATTGCCTGTCGTGCCGTCTGTACGCCCGGCAGGCGGGCATCCCGGCGGGGACCGAGGAGCAGCAGGGCACCGGCGTTGGCGCCAAGGTCGCCGCCCTCCTTCCCTTTCCGCTGCTTGCGCGGCGCAAGGGGCGCACCGCCGCCTCGGGCGGCGACTCGGCCGCTCACCTTCCCTCGCTCACCCAGCTTACGGTCAACGTCGCTCCCGTCCTGCAACCGCTGGCCGGCGGCTGGCCGCGGGCGGCCGCCGCCGCGCTGACCGTCGCCGTGGCGGGCGCGGGCGCGGGCTTGGCCACTCGCGCCGCGGAGACAACGCTGCCCGGCCACGCGCCCGCGGCCTCCGCCCGGGCAAGACCGGCGCACGCCGTCCCGCCGCGGGCGCCGCGCCTCGCCGCACCGGCTCCCGCGCGCGCGACGCGCCCGCTGCGGCTGAGCGAGCACCTGGGGGTGAAGCGGGAGATGGCTTCCGGCATCCAGAAGCTCACCGTGGCGCCGGCGCCCTCGGCGACCAAGCGCTCCACGCCAGCGCCCGCGCCCACCGCTCCGCCGCGCGCGCTTCCCGCGGCCCCGCGACACGTGCCGAACGGATCGCGGGTCCTTCCGCTGCCGCGCGTGCCTCATCCCGGGCCGAGGATTCGAGTGAGGCTTCCGCGCGTCGTCTCGGCGAACCCGCTTGTTCCCGGACCGTCTGCCGTGTCCACTTCGGGGAAGAAGATCGACCAGGTGGCGGTGACCGCGTCCAAGGGCGCGGAGAAGGTGCTCGGACCGAGCACGACGGCACTTGACGAGATCGCGCGGATGGCCCAGAGCGGCTTCTGGCACTGAGAGGTCGCCGCCGCCCGGACCGGGGAGGGGGGAGCGTGCGATACTGAGGCTCTGTCGGGGCGTGGCGCAGCCTGGTAGCGCGCACCGTTCGGGTCGGTGAGGTCCCGAGTTCAAATCTCGGCGCCCCGATTCATGGGAACCCCCGCTTCGGCGGGGGTTTCCGCGTTCTGGGCTAGGTCCGCGGCGGACCGCTTTGCCGTCCCGCCAGCCGCGCTACTGCCCATTACTGCCCATTCACGCCCCTCTACGAGCGCGCGGAGGCGGTCCCGCTCGCCCGGATCGCGGCGCATCATGTGGGTGTAGACCCGCAACGTGAATGCGGGGTCGGTGTGCCCGAGCTGGCCCATGACGTGCGCCGGATCGTTGCCAAGGGCCACGAGCAGCGAGGCGTACGAGTGCCGCAGCTTGTGCGGAGACAGCCCGACAGGCAGCGGCGCGGACTCCCGCTCGGCCAGCAGCTCGTCCGCCTTGCGCACGACGGGAGCGACCACTCGCTGCCGCAGGTTGTGGCGGTCCCGGCGCTTTCCGCTCGAGGTCACGAACACCGGCTCATCGAGGCCGTGCGTGCTCCTACTCGCCTTGTACGTCGCGAGTTCGTCGCGAAGGATCGGCAGCAGGTCTACTTCGCGAACACCCGCCTCGGTCTTTGCGCGACCTACATAGAGGCGACCGTTCGCTAGGTCGACGTCGCGCCAGAGCAGCCCGGTGACCTCCTCGGCGCGCAGGCCCGCGAAAAGGAGGACCGCCACGGCCGCGCGGCGCCCACTGGTTTGCGCTCCGCGGGCACGGTCTAGGGCGCTCGCCGCCTCGAGGACGACCGCCAGGTGCTCCGCGGTGTCGAGATGAACAGGTCGCGGCCGCGCCGCCTTGAGTCGTCTCCGCCGGCCGGAGGCGGGGTTTCGCTCTAGGTGCCCGTACTCGACGGCGACCTCGAGGATCTGTGCGAGCAGCGCGAGCGTCATGTTGATCGACCGCGCGCCGAGGTGGCCTTCGCGCACTTTGCTCGCCCGGTAGTCGTCAACCGAGCGAATCGTGATCTCCGAGAGTCTGTGCTGGGCGAAGTAGGGGAGTAGATGGTGGGTCAGGTCGTTTCGGTAGCTCCGCGCGGTGTTGGTCGCTATCTGGGCTTGCTTCGCGGCGAACCACTCGGATGCGAAGGAGTGGAAGTCCGGGTCGACGGGCTGCTGGTGAACCTGCGTGCGGGACGGGGGTTTCCAGATGCCGCGCCGCACGTCAGCGAGCACGTTCGCCAGCTCTTCCTCCGCCGTCCTGCGGCTCCAGCCCTCACTGCTCGCGCCAAGGGTCACGTACTGCCGCTGGCCGTAGGCCCGGAATCGGAGCGCGTAGGTGACTCCGTTGGCCGTTCGCTTCTCGAGCACCTGGCCGGTAGCTGGGCGTGGCATCAGATGGCCTCCTCGTCCTCGGTCGGCTCGTGGAAGGTGCGCTCGAGGTCTGCGATCGGCCCGTTGAGCTCGGTTTTCCGGTAGAAGCGGTAGCGCACCTGGCCGCAACCGTTGGGTTCCGGCGCACGGCAAAGCTCGCCCTCATTGAGCAAGCGCATGAGCGCCTGTCGCGTAGTGCTGTCGTAGACGGCGCCGTGTCCAAGCCGTTCAGTGATTTTCGCGGTCACCCCCCTGACTGTGAGGCGATCGTCGCCAAGTAGCTCGACGATCAGCCGCGCGCGATCGAGGCGCGAGAGGTTCCGCAACGGTGCCTGATTCGCGCTCGCTTCGATTTCGCGCTCGCGCCACTGCTCGAGCTGGGTCGCCGGCGCGGCAGTCGAAGCGCTGTCTTCCTTCTCCGCCATCGCCTTGAGGTGGTTGAGCGCGTTGTGCAGGATCAGCCCCGACCCGGGCTCAGTGCGAAGCAAGAGTGTGCGGAGGGAGGCTCGCGCCTCTTCGATCATCTCCCGGTAGTCGTCCATCGTTAGCTCCTCCTGTGTCGGAGGCGCCGAAGGGAGCCGCTCTGGCGAGGCGGGCACGCCGCCGGGGGTGGGTAGCGTGCCGGTCGCGCCGAAGTCTCGTCACTTCGGTGCCACGGGGCCCGGGCTGTTTGCGCAGTCGCGGGCCCCACTTATGTGTGCTGGCGCAGCCTACGCCTGGTGCTGGACGTCTGCAAGACGGGCATCGCGCCAGGGGCCGCCTTGACCGGCATGCGAACGTGTGTTCGTGACCAGCGAAGGGAGTCCGTACACACGATTCCAGCGCGCGCTGACGACCGGGAACCTGCTGCTCGTGCGAGCCGCGGCGCTCGAGCTGCCCCGCGTCGATCTCCCCGACGCACTGCGAATCTGCCTGGTAATCCATCGCGGCGACCCGGAGCGATACGAGGAAGCGGCGATCAGGTGGCTCGGGCGGCTGTGCCTCGAGCACCCTGCGATCGACTTCAACGATCTCGCGGAGGGCTTGGCGGCGTTCCGGGCGCTGCCCTCGCAGCCGGTGCCTGCGCTCGACTCGCTCAGGGCGCTCTGCACGCGGTGCGGACTCGACGCCCGTAGGCTGCGCTGAGCCAGTGGCGCGCGTCATGGCGCGGCGACGCGCCTGCGCGCTGTTCGCTCGAGGGGCTTCCACCGCGCTCGCCACGAACACTCCTCGCCGGCCAAGCAGGAAGTGCAGAGGCCGATGGTCTCGATGGTCTCCGCTAGGTCGTCGAGGGATCGCACATCGACGCGGGTCAGTTGAACGCGCGCACCGCAGCACTCGCAGGTGAAGATCGGCTTGACGAGAGCCGCCGGTGTCACGAGTGGCCAGCGGCCCGACGGATCAGCGCGTCCATGCCTGACTTGTCCGCGGCCGGCGCGGCGGCCGGCGCATCGTTAGAGGTCACCTTGTCTGCGAGAGCGCGAGCGATGTCTTCATGGCCGGCTTCGGCGAGCGCTTCGACGAGCTGGGTGTCGGTGAGCGTGTCGATCTTCATGGATGGGGTCCTTTTCGAGTGGTTTCGGTGGGACTAGTGGAGGATGGGCTTCAGCAGCCCGAGGTGCCGGGCGAACTCGGGCGGCATCGGGACCTGCCGCGGCACACCGGGCGTGTTGCCGTGTCCGAAGTGATCAGTTCCGAGCTTGAGGGCAAACCCCGCCTGAGACGCTTGCCCCAGCACTCGCCCCTCGTGAACCGACCAGCCGGGGTCGTCCCTTTTGATCCTGCTACCCCTCGGCGTCTCTGAGAGGTGTCGCCACGCCGCCGGCTGAGCCATCCGCGTGCACGCGGCGCGAGCATCCGCAAGGGTGCTCCGGGTCTCCGGAGTCGAGCTCTCCTGGCAAGCTGCCTCGGCCCGCTCCAGTACCTCGTGCAGTGCAACGGCCTCGGCCGCCTTCTCCGCGAGGAGCTCGTCGAAGTGCTCCTCCACGAACCGACCCGCATCAACACGCGCCGCGAGCGCCTCCTGGTGCTTGGGTGCTCGAAACCGTGCTGCCGCCGCAGCAGCACAGGCAGCACAGGCAGCCCGACCGATAGACCGTAACCAGCTACGCCCCTGAAGCACCCAGGGGGGCGGGGTCGCCGCGAGACACGTACGGGCGCCGCCACCCTCAGTCCGTTCGCCGCGAGAAAAAATCCCCGAAACGCGAGGCGACGACTCAGTGAGCATCGAGCGCACCTACGACTGCGAGGGGCCGAGCGCACGCTACGCAGTTGAAAGCGCGGTGACGTAGTCATGGCGGCTAGGGCACAAATCGCTGACTTCGCTGGCCGCAGAAGCACTTTGCGCCCCCGTCCGACGACCTTCGGCAGCCCGGGGAGAGAAACGGAAACAGGTGGGCTGTCGCGGGCGTCCCACCCTAAAAAAACGCTTGGGACGAGTCGAGCCTCATGATCGGGCAGGTCGGGCAAAGTCGGCAACTTTCGGCGTCTTTGGGTTTCCGGAGGTCAGAATCGATCCAAACCCGGTTTTTCTCGCGGGAAACAGGGGAACGGTCGCCCCGGCCGCCGGGCCTAAAAAACCGCCCCCCCTGCCTCGACCGCACTCGCTTAGGGGTGCCAGGCGGCGCCACGAGGGCAGTGAGCGCCGCGTGTACTCGCGGTCGCGGGTGAGGTTGCGGTCCCCGTCGCGTTGGCGTTGCGGGTTCCCCCCCTGGGGTGGGGTGGCGCTCGGCGTGATGGTGCGGGTCATGCGGCTTGTCCTCGAATCGGTAGGAGCGGCATGGCGGGGCGCTTCGCTCGTGGCCGTGAGCGGTCGGGTCGGGTCAACGGCGACGGGGCGGTGGTGGCGGTCGGGCGGCCACGGTCGAGGTAGGCGGCCACGGTCGCCGGGTCGAAGCGCAGGCGGGCGCGGGTGCCGTTGCCGAGGCGGATGGCGCCGAGGTCGGCGGCGTGGTCGTATGCCCATGAGCGGGTGACGCTGTGGCGGCGGGCGACCTCGGCCGCGTCGATCAGCGCAGCGCCGGTGGCGGGCCTGGTGTCGGTCAGGCGTGCGGCGACGGCGGTGGCGATGCGCTCGATGGTTTCGGGCGTGAGGTCGATGGCGGTCACGCGGTGGCCTCGGCGGGTGACGGGTGACGGGTGGTTACGGGTCCTCGGGAAACCTGCCCTCGTGTGCGCGTAGGGGACGACTCTCTGGAAGTGCCGTCACCATGCGTCACCCCGTCACCCGCGAGCGTGATCCCAGTCCAGGTCGCGCCGCGCTTGGTTCGTTTGCGGGTGAGTCCGTGGGCTCGGAGGGCGGTGGCGAAGTCGCGGGCGTTCAGCGCGTCTTCGCCGCTTTCGGTTGCCCAGCGCTCGTACCTGGCGCGCAGGAGTCCCCCCGCCGTGGTGGCGTCCGGACGCAGCTCGCAGCAGGAGGTGAGCCAGTCGGCCAGGCGATCGTTCTCGGCGCGGTAGTCGGAGGTGGCAGCCAGTACGGCGGGCGGTGCGTCTAGCCCGCCGCGCTGCCACCGGGCGCACCCTTCGACGGCCCAGGCGAGAATCGCTGCGAGCTCTTCGGGGTCCTCGGTAAGGGCGCGCTTGAGAGCGGAGTCGCGCTCGGCGAGAGGGATTGTGTGCGTAAACGGCACGGCGTGAAGGCGACGCCAAGCCGCGGAGTCGTGCGCGTCGATCGCGGGGCGGTCGTTGCCGGCGAGCCAGAGCGTGAACTGCGGGCGAAACTCGAACGCTTCGCGGTACAGAAACCGCGCGGTGATCGTGTCGCCGCCGGTGAGTGCTTTGAGCGTGGCGGTGTCGAACCGCTGGCCGGCGGCTACCTCGGTGGCGGCGACCATCCGGGCGCCCGCCAACCGGGCGAGGTCGTTACGCACGCCGTGGTCTCGGCTGAGGAAGCTCGCGAAGTCCGCGGTGGTCGAGTAGTCGCCGAGCGTAGCCTTGAGCGCTTCTACGAACGTCGTCTTGCCGCTCGCCGCTGGCCCATGTACGAACGGGAGGACCTCCTCCCCGGTGGAGCCCGTGAGCGTGTAGCCAGCGGCGCGTTGCAGATAGGCCGCCAGAGCGACGTCGCCTGCGGTGGCGTGCGCGAGAAACGCATCCCAGCGGCTTGAGCGCGCAGAGGCTTCGAACCGCGCGCTGGCGAGCTTCGTCAGGAGGTCTTCGCGACGGTGTGGGCGCAGCTCGCCAGTGCGAAGGTCGAGAGTTCCGTTCTCGACGTTCAGGAGGAACGGGTCGGTGTCGAGCTCGTCTGCGCGGGTGACGATCGCGGCCTCGGTGCGGGCGAGGGAGATCGCCGCCTCGATGCGCCGCGCGTCGTGGCAGCGCAGCGCGAACTTGACCCAGCGTCCACGTTCTGATTCCTCGCCCAGGGCCGCCGCCGCGGTCAGAGTGTCCTGAGCGGTGCGCTTCGCTCGACGGGAGACTTCGCCGTCGATGTCAGGCCGAAAGCGCTGACCGTCCCAGGCGTGCCAGCCGATACCCGGGACGTAGCGGAGGTCATGCCCGTGCTCGTCTACGAGCCGCTGCGCCTGGCCGAGGTCGGTGGGGGTGAAGCGCCGCGGGTCGCGCCCGGTGATCGCACGAAGCGCTGGCGCGTGGTCCTGCAGCCGAGCAGCGGCCTCACTGTTCATGCTGCCTCCCCCAGCGCGTCGAGCAGCTCTCCCGCGAGGCGCCGGCGCAGTTCGTGGTAGCCGGCGCCGCGTGGCTCGATGCCGTAGAGGCGGGCGCCGAGGTCGATGATCGTGCCGCCTGCCTGGCACGGCCAGCAGTACCAGCCGCGATCGTCGGGGTAGGCGTGAAGCGACGGCGTGCGCTCCTGCCCGCCGGCATGGAACGGGCACTGCGCCTTCCCGTCACGGCCCACGGGCCGGCCGATCAGCGCCGGGACGTACTCGGCGGCTGGGATGGCGAGCAGCGGGTCCTGTTCATCGCCCGCTCGCCCGGGCAGCGGCCGGGTCGGCAGGGACGGCGCGCGCTCCGACGGCGGATCGGGCAGACTCCCCACCACGTCCGCGGCGAGGTAGGCCACCACGTCGAGGTACACGCACTCGACCGGCCGAGGCGGCGTGGTCTTCCGATTCTCGGTCCCGGCCGGTCGAAGGATTCGCGCGGCATCAGCCGCGGCCAGGTCCCCGCCGAGCGCGAACGCGAGGCGCCGGTTCGCTCGCGCCGCCCACGCCGGCGGCAAGCTCTGCCGCAAAGGCCAGTAGCCGTGAAGACCGGAGCCCGAGCGGACCACCACGGCCGGCGGCGGCGAGAACCGCTCAAGCGCCGCGCACGCCTCCTCGGTGTCGGCGTCGACGTGCAGGGTCCAGCAGCGCTCGATGGCGTCGAGGCCGCCTGACTGCCGACCGTTCTTCAGCACGCCGCTCCGACGCGGCGCCACGCCAAGGAAGACCTCGGCCCGCTCCGCTAGCTCGAGGATGCCCCGAGCCGCCCCGCGCAGATCCCCAGCGGGAAAGAAGTGGGCGCGCATCCCGCCGGAGGTCACCCGTTCGCGCACCTCGAGAAGCCCGCCCGCCGGCTCGCCGCCCGCGATAGCCGCGAGCTGCAAAAAGAGCGCGTCACCCTGCGGGATCACGAGCGCCGCTCCAAAGGCAGACAGGCGAAGGTGTAACGGGCCCGTTGACGAGGCTGGGTGCGGAGGGGCGGCAGCGGCCGCGCGGCGTCTTCGGCGACGCAGAGCAGGTGCCGAAGCTCGCGTTCGACTGCCGCGGCTGCCTGGCGCCGTTGCGGCTCGTGAACGCTGGGCGCGACCAGAGGGAGCGCATCGCGCAACGTGCCAGCCGCAACTGTCACGACTGCGAGCGGCAGAAGCCGCCGGGCTCGAAGCTAGGCTGAGTCATCTCGGGCCTGGCCGCCCGAAGTCGTGACGACGCCCGGTCTGTCAACCGGGCGTTCGTCGTCAGGCCCATCGATCAGGGCGGCAACAGCGTCGGGTGAGTACCGCGTTGTGCGGCCCACGCGAACCGACGGAAGGCGCCCGAGCGCAGCCCAGCGGCGCACGGTCCGCGGGGTTACGCGGAAGAGCGCCGCCACTTCGTTGGGCGTGAGAAGAGTCCGCCGGTCAGGGGAGGACACTTCGGGCTCGATGAGTACTGAAGCGGCCACGGACTCACTATCGAGGACCGGGGGGCCCGCGTGGGCCCTGTTCCCCCTTCCGCCTACGGTTTCTGCTGCGGCAGCGCAACGCCTCGCCACCACCTGGTTGCTCGGTATTGACCCAGAGGCTCCGATATGGCGGGATATGTCCCTCGAGGCGCTAGCTGCGATGCGCAGGTACGACGCGCGCCGCGTATTGCGCGCGAGCAGCCAGATCCTTGCGGCGTTGGAGGCAGAGACAGCACGAAAAGCAGCCCAGGCGCCGATCACGCCGCCGTCGCGGCGAGAGAAGGTCGAGGACAACGCCGCGCTCGCCTGGCGCGAACTCGCTTGGTTCGCGGCCGATGGTTTGGAGCTGCGTCTTGGCTGGTTTGTGTACGACCTGGCCGGCCACGGGACGTACAAGTGGCTGCTCGCGCAGGGAGTTCCCGAGCCACAGCAGCTCGCTGTCTGCGAACTCTGCCGCCGCGTAGTCCCCTCGCCGAAGCGCCGCCACATCTGCGAGCAATGCGCGCACAACCCCCGCGTGGCCGCACGCGCCCAACGCGCCGCATCACGGGGCGGCCGCCTCGAGCCGGAGTTCGACGAAGGTGACCGGATCTCTGCTTGGGTTGAGCACTACCTATACGAGTGTGCGGCGTGCGGACGGCGGTGCCACGATGCGAAACGTTCTGGGCGGCGCCGTCTGTTGTGCCGAAACTGCAGCCGGGGCGAACCTCGCGGACCGTTCCTATTCACCGGGGCTAACTCCGTGAGCTTCATACGTTGCGACGGGACAACCTGTCACTTGATCGCTAACGGCGGAGTGATCCAAACGGCGGACGCCGAGGACGCCAACTACATGCGTGCCCACTTTCCGTTGGACGAGTCGCCGAAACCTATCCGGGCCGAATCAGGGGGTTTTAGGCACTGGAACGGGGCTAGTGCCCAAACCGCGGGGGATCTCGGGGACGGCGGGTCATGTGCCGCGACGCTGGCCGCGGATGGGAACGCACGCTCGGTGTTTGGGCATGGCGCCCCAAGATCTGCCGCGTGACGAACGGAACGCCGCGCGGAGGGCTCGCCAAGCTCGCCTGCGCCCTCGCAATGGCGCGAGCCGGGCCGACGTAGCGTCCACGACGCGCCTGGAGGCTACCGGGTAGGCTCGCGGCTACCGCCCTAATGCCCGATCCTGATGATCTCAGAGCTAAGCTCCAGGCCAAGAACGCTTGGCGGGCTTGCCCTGCCTGCGCCGCGAACGACTGGACGGTGGGCACCGAGTTGGCGATCGTTCAGGGCTGTGGGGACGACTGGCAGCTTCATGCCCTGGGGCGGGGTTGGCCGGTGACGCCGGTGTTCTGTGCTAATTGCGGCTTCACGCGCCTTCACAACGTCACGGTCCTTGGCGTCGAACGAGCGGAGCCCGACCCCGAAGGCGTAGGGAGCCCCGAATCCGGCAAGGAGGCCTAGAGCCGCGCCAGCGAGAGCGTCCGTTGTGGCGGCACTCAGCCCGAGCAGCCATGCCACTGCACCAACTACAGCTCCCGCCGCGATCATGACGACGAATAGGATCGCCTTCCTGCGCATCCCTGTCAGTGTAGACCCCGGATTACTTCGGCGAGGGCGCCGATCGTCGCTCCACCAGCAGCGAAGTAGGCCGCAATGGCCCCGACCTTGATCGCTGTGTTGGCATCCAGCGTCTCGCGCCGCCGCAGTACGGAGCCAACGAGAAAGCCGATGACGAGCCCTATGCTCCCGACGCGGCTGGCCGAATCGCCGACGTTATTGAGGTCCGGCATGCGCCGGACAGTTTGCCTGAAACGCTCATGACTAGCCAGCAGCGTTTCGCTAGCCGTTTCGCTAGACCCTCCTAGACGTCCACTTCCCTACGGTGATGCGCAGCCCGGCAGCCCGCTCCCGCTGCGCTGCACTCCCGGCGGGCTGTGATGCGTATAGCGATACCCGAGCCGCGTGAACTCGTAATCGTCGTGGTCGGGGCAGTAGCGCGTACCGCCGAGGCGCACCACGAGCCCCGGATATGCGCGAAAGTGCCCCGCGGAGCAGTACGGCTGGCAGTCGTTCGCGTGCCCGATCCCGACGCCGTATGCGCCGCGGTCCGTCCATCGCCGCCAGTGGATGCGGTTGACGTAGAAGGTGCCGTCTCCGCACGCGACCACGATGGTCCGGGGCCGGTAGCTCGGGTCGCTGCAATGGCTTGGATAGAGGACGTGCACCTGCATCGTGTAGTCGACCCGGAAGTAGACGCCGTAGGTTTGCCACCCGAAACCCGCATAGGTATCGGGATTGGCGCACGTATCGTCGCTACCGGTCGCGGTGAAGGCGACGCCCGGGTTGCCCGCGCCGTCGTGCGTCGGCTGGATCGACGTGATGCGAGCCACCGGCGCCCCTGTCGTGTCGTCGTGCATCACGGTGCCGAGGCGCGGCTCGCTGGCGGAGACCGTTCCGAGCGCCGCGCGGAACCCACACAGCGACTTGGCTCGTTGACCCACAGCCCCCGCCGGAGAACGACTCGCGCTTGTCGTTGTAGCGGTGGTCCGTGAGCGCGGAGGCCGGCGCCGCGGCTATGAGTACCCCGAGTACTACGGCCAGGACGAGAGCCCCGGTCCAGCCGAACCAGGGGCGGTATCGGCACATGGGGCCAAGGGTAACTGGGAAAGGCCGTCGGTGCGTTCGATCACGCGCGTCGGCACCCTTCCAATGGGTGCAAGACCCCTCTCTGCACCCTAACCCCACGTAACCGGACCCAAACGGCCGGATAACGGCAAGCCGCGAGGCGCGCGAAAGCCTCGCTACAGTAGGCAAAAGCGGCCATTTGGGGTGATCCTCTGTCCCGCCTCCGGAGCGAGAGGTCGCAGGTTCGAGTCCTGCCGGGGGCGCTACGGAAGGTCCGTCGCGCGCCCCCGCCGCACGCCGTCAGTAGTAGTGCCTGCGTCCCCCGACGGCGTGCCCCATCGTGCTCAGGAGCATTAGAGCCACGCCGACCACGAGCAGAATCGCCCCGATCGTATAGAGAATCGAAATACCGAGAAGGGCCCCCGCAATTACGAGGACCACGCCGAGAATGATCATCAAGCCTCCTTGCGCTGTTGCCGTGAGCCCTCTTTACCCGGAATCGAGCGGCAACAGTCACTTGCTCGGCCCGTCGCTTCCCCTCACGCCCTCCTGTAGACGATGGTAAGGAAGGGGTCTCCGGTTCGAGTCCGGAAGAGGGCTTAGGCCGGATCCAGCGCCCCCTCATCGTGGAGATGCTCGCACACGACGTCGTGTGCGGCGCCGGGTGCGCCGTCCTCATCGCGGGCCTCTCGAGGCCGTCGCGAGCAGCCCTGCCGCCTCCTCGAGCGCGTCGCGGGCGGCTGGGAGCGCGGCCGCCCGGTCGGTGGGGATGAGCCCTAGGCGGGTGCGTCGGTCGAGCAGGTCATCGACCGAGCGCGCGCCTTCGTGCAGCGCGCCGAACAGGAGCTCGGCCCTGAGCGTCGGTATGGCGTCGGCGACCGGGTCCAAGAGCTCGGGGCGCCCGGCGGCAAGCGCGGTGATATCGCGCGCCTCGGCGCCGTAGCGTCGCGCCAGCCGAGCCGGCACCGCGTCCATGGCGGCGGGCTCGGTCGTGGTTGCCCCGATCAGCGAAAGCCGGCGCGTGCGGCACGGACCCGCGCGCAGGCCGGCGCGGAGTACGGCGAGGTCGACCGCGTCCTCGGCCATGCGCCGGTACGTCGTCAGCTTGCCGCCGACGAGGCTGATCGCTCCGGTCTCAGGGTCCTCGATGAGCGCGTGGTCACGAGAGAGGTCGAAGCTCTGACCGTCGGAGGCCAGCAGGGGACGCACGCCGGCGAACTCTCCGCGCACGTCGACCTCGGTGAGGCTCGTGCCCAGTGCGCGGCTGATCGTCTCCAGCAGGAAGGCGCGGTCGGCGGCTTCCACCGGCGGCGCCTCCAGCTCCTCACCGTCGTAGCGGTCGTCGGTGAGACCGATGAGCACGCGCTCGTCGGCGATCGGCGCGGCGAAGACGAAGCGCCCCCACTCTCGCCCGACGGGCACGCTGATCGCCGCGCGCGGGTGGCCGAGCGCGGCGGCGTCGACGATCACGTGTGCGCCCTTGCTCGGCGCCAGGCGGACCCCCTCAGCCAGCCCCGCGGTCCAGGCGCCGGCGGCGAGCACGACCTGCTCCGCGCGTACGTGCAGCTCCTGCCCGGTTTCGGTGTCCCGCGCGCGCACGCCGCCGGGCATCACCTCGAGCACCGGGCAACCGGTGATGATCGCCGCCCCGTACGCGGCCGCGGTGCGCGCGACGGCGACGACCAGGCGGGCGTCGTCCTCGAGCTGTCCATCCCAGGTGAGCACCCCGCCACGCAACCCGGTGGGTGTGAGCCCTGGGACGAGGCGGAGCGCCTCCAGGGCGCTGATCGTGCGTGCGGGGGGCAGGACGTCGCCGCTTGTCCCGGCCAGCGCTCGCAGCCCGTCGCCGACCCGCGCGCCGATTCGCACCAGCCCACGCTGGCTACGCGGCCAGTCCGGCGTCAGCGGCACGAGCATCGGGAGCGGGCGGATGAGGTGCGGGGCGACCGTGCGCATCAGCGCGTCGCGCTCGCGCGCGCACTCCCACGCCAGGCCCACCTGCAGGTGGCTCAGGTAGCGCAGTCCGCCGTGCACGAGCTTGGAGCTCCATCGGCTGGTGCCCGAGGCGAGGTCGTTGCGCTCGAGCAAAGCGACCCGCAGGCCCCGGCTCGACGCGTCGAGCGCGACCCCCGCGCCGGTGATCCCACCGCCGACCACGAGCACGTCGACCGGCTCGCCCGCCGCCAGGCGCTCGAGCTCCGAGGCCCGGCGCGCGGCGTTCAGGGAGGCTCGGATGTTCATCGCGGGCGCAGGTAGCCGTCGAGAAGGTCGCGCAGCTCGGCCAGGGCCTCGGCGGGCAGGCCCTCGGCCTCGGCCACCCGCGTCGAGAGCACGAAGCCCTGGGCGGCCATCTGGAGGCAGTACGCCGCCGCACGGCGATCGAGCGGCCGGATCGACCCGTCGCGGGCCCCTTCCTCAAGCAGAGCGGAGAAGAAGCTCATCGCCTGTCGCTGGGTCTCGCCGAGGCGGTCGGTGACGTAAGGCAGGAGCAGCTCGGGATCGACGCACAGCACTCGCTCGAACAACGGGTTGCCGGCGAGATGCCCGACGCCGCGCACCGTGCCCTCGACCAGCCGCTCGCGGGCGGTCGGCAGCTCGGCGGACTCCGCGTACGCGGAGTCGACCAGCGCTCCGAACTCGCGTGCCATGAGCGCAGAGAGCAGGGCGGAGACGTCGGCGAAGCTGCGGTACAGCGTCATCCGGCTCACCCCCGCCCGGCGCGCTACATCGGAGGCCGTCGTGCGGCGCACGCCGACCGCCATGACGAGGTCACGGGCAGCGTCGAGCAGGACATCCTCTTTGGTACGAACTGACATCCTCTGTCACAGCGTACACAGGCGCAGCCCGTCGACTACTGCCGTCGTGGAGCGAGCGTGCCCAGCGGCGAGCCCTCGAGCACGGTTATCGCCGCCGGTCGACGTTGCGGGTGGACGCCACCTCGTTCAGCATCAGCGCGGAACGGCGCAGGGTGCCGGCGTCAGCCAGCCGTGCTGCCCATGGCGTAGGCGTCGTAGCTGCCAAACGACCACAGGGTTGCCGTCGAGGTTGCGGAGCGCTGGACTCGCGCGAGCCGTAGCCCCTCGGGGCGCGTTCAGCTCGTGAAGGCGCGCCCGCCGACGGGCGCGGTGAAGTGCCGGTCGACGAGCGACGAGGCGTCGACGCGGCGGCCCTCGAGCGTGATCGTGGTTAGCCGGTGAATCGCGGCGTGGCTCGCGCGCGGACCAGGCGGACGTACGTCGTTCCGCTCCTGTGGGGCATCGGCGCGGTCGCCTCCGGCATCTGGTGGCTGCGTGGGCCAGAGGGGACGCGTTGCGGCGTTTAAGCGTTGGCCGCCGCGTAAGGGCCGCCACGCACGACGGTTGAGGGCTACGGAGCGTCGTGAATCGTGAAGTCGCCTTGGGTGAGCGGCATCATCGTCGGCGACTGCAGCGGCGCGACGCACTCGGTATTCTGCTCGGACGGCGAGTGCGGGACGAGCGCGAATCCGATTCGGTCGGGCGACTGGCCGTTGTGCGCCTTGCCGTTGTCCTCGAGGAAGATGAGGGTGTCGAAAGCCTCGTTGGCCTCCGGCTTGGCCTGCTGGTTGGGGTAGACGAGCCGTGCCCGGTTGCCGTCGACGACGAGGCAGGTCACCGGGCCCTCCTGCTGGAACGCGGTCAGCGAGCTCCCGAAGAAGTCTCCACCCGCTCGAAAGTGCCCCGTCACCGGATCGCCGCCGATGGCCCCCGGCAGCGGGTCGACGGTGGTTGGACCGCCAAACGCCGCGAAGGCGACGTGCTGCTCACCGGTCGGGCTCGACTTGCCGCCCACCGTCCCGGAGCCGACAGCGGAGTCCCGGGGCGAGCCGCCGGAGGCCTCCGCGACGCCAGGAACGGCGAGCACGGATGACAACGCGACGGCTGCAATGGCGGTCCACGACTTCATCGGTGTCCTCCTCGGTGGTTCAAGTCCCAGTCTCGGCAAGGCCTATACCCGAGTTCCGGAAGCGCAAATCAACGCGCCTCTCGCGCGGCTCTGCCGTGACTCGGGAGAGCCCTGGCGGCATCAAGGCGCTCGAGCGGGGATGCTGACCGCTCGCGGAGGATGACGCTAGTCATCCCGCCCGAGCCGTCGCCATAGCGAGCGGCGATTCGCGCCATCGAGATGCTCCGCCTGGCGGCGCCGCGCTCGACCGGTTACCTCGCAGATGGGCGCGAGCTGAGCATCCAGGCGGTTGGAAAGCCACCTGCGGGGCGCATCCTCGCGGGGGACGGTCGCCGGGAAAGCTTGTGTGAAAAAACGGCGGGGTTAGGCCCGGGCGATAGCTGACTACGAGCGGGGCCGCGACGGTAGAAAAGCCAGCCGGGCAACCGTGCGCGTCGTTGCGTGGTGTCTTCGGGAGTCTGCGTAATCCAACGGCCCACGAGCCCAAGATCACGTCGGCGATGAACGAGCACGACGCCGTTGACGAGCCCTCTGCCATAGTCCTACTTGCACCGGCGACTGGACGATTGTCACAACGTCCGCCCTCGGATGCCAAGGGCCCGCATGGGAGGTCGCCCAAGCCGCGCAGAACCGCGCGTGCACCACTGCTCGCCGGCCCGGTTTGCGGTGGGCTGGAGGGCTGCGGGGCGGCGGCGACCGGCGTCAGGCGCGGACCGCTGCCCCCGGTGCCCCGCTTCGAGGAGACGATCGTCAGCGTGATCGCACCGAGGAGGAGCAGCGTCGGCGCGATCCCAATGTAGATCCGACGCTCCAGGCGCTTGGCTCTCGCCTCCCCTGCCGGCTGCTCCTTCTCCACACGCGCCCGGCGAGCAAGCTGTTTCTCGCTGCGACGGCCGGCCATCAGCGAAGCGCGGAGCGCCGACATTGCCGGGCCGCGATGGTTGCATGCATACAGAGACACCTCCGGTTGCCCGATTCAGCGATAGAGCGCCGCAGCCCGCATCAGACACGCGCAGCGACATCAGATCAGAGACGTTGGACGCCCCAAAACGCCAAAAAGGTGCAGCGGTCTGAGCCCGGGACGGTCGAGCGGGAAAATTGACTCGGGCTTGCGTTGCTGTCGCTTCACGCCTCGGCGAGGGCGGTGCGCTTGGCGAGCGTCTCGAGCGTTACGCCGCGGCCCTCGCGTCCGCGGCGCCACCAAACAACGGAGGCGAGCGCGCCGATCGTCCACAGCGCCGATAGCGATAGGAAGGCGCTCCACAGGCCGAACTGGCTGGCCGTCTTAGCCAGCACCACGACGCCGACGATCGCGCCGATCCGCCCAAACCCGACGCACGCGCCGACCGCGGTCGCGCGCAAGTGAGTGGGGAACAGCTCCGAGAACGTCGGGTAGGCCGACATCCACGCCGCGGACGCGAACAACACGGCGATCGTGAGCGTGATCAGCGTGAGCGTCGCGGAGTGCTGCGTGGCGGCCCACGCCAAGCCGAGCGTGCTCAGCGCCGCCGCAGTGTACGCGGCGAATACCGTGGGCTTGCGGCCGATGCGATCAAGCGCCCAGGCGACACTGAGCCCCCCGACGACCGCGCCGAGGTTGGCGACGACGAAGTACCACGGCACCGAGCCGGCACCGACATCAACCACGCCGGGGACGAGAACGAACACGGCGATAAACGAGAAAATGCCGTAATAGGCGGCAGCCTCGGAAAAGTCGAGCGTCATCCCGTAGATCAGCTCCGGGCGATGCTCGCGCCACAGCTCGCGCAACTGCCCGGCGAAGCTCAGATCAGGCTCGTGCGCGCCGTAAGCCGAGCCGTCGCCGGGGATGCCGCTGATCCGCTCGATCACCGCGTCGGCCTCCTCGCGCCGGCCGCGCGCGGCGAGCCACCGCGGTGATTCGGGGATGACGCGGCGCACGTACAGGCCGTAGAGGGCCGAGACCGCGCCGAACAGGAAGGCGTAGCGCCAGCCGTGGGCGCCGAGGACACCGTTGATGAACACGATCCCGACGATCCCGGCCACGATCCCGCCGAGCGACCAGAAGTTCATGATGAGGGCGTTCGTGCGTCCGCGCACCCTCGCCGGGACGAACTCCGCCATCGCCGAGGAGACCGCGGAATACTCGCCGCCGACCCCGAGCGCCGTGAGGAAGCGAAAGAACAGGAACGACGCGTAGCCCCACGATGTCGCGGTCAGGATCGCCGCGACCGAGTAGAGGATCAGCGTGGCGGAGAACAGGCGCCGCCGGCCGACGCGGTCAGCGAGGTAGCCGAAGCCGAGCGCCCCGATCATGATCCCGACGAACCACACGATCCAATACCAGACCGACTGCTGATCGGCAGAGAGATGGAAGTCGTGGCCGATCGGCCCGATCACGCTCCCGATGATCTGAATCTCAAACGAGTCCAGGGCCCAGCCGATGCCCAGAGCAAGAACGATCCGGGTGTGAATCGGCCGCCACGCGGAAGCGTCAAGACGGGCCGACATCAGACGGGGCCGCTTCCTTGGCCGACGCGGTCCCCGGTCGTTTCGAAGTGCGCGCGATGACCTGCGCGCGGATTCGCCGCCTCTTGCGCCCCGACGCGTCGCTCTTGGATCTGGCCGTTGGCGTCAAGCGACGCGCGGACCAGCTCCGTCGCGGCGCGATCGCCGTGGCCGCGGAGGGTCCCGGCGAGCCACCGTCCCAATGAGCGCAGCGTGCGCCTGACGCGGTCCGCCAGGACCGGGAAGGGATCGCCGGCTACGAGCGGGAGCAGCAGACCGAGGCGGTCAAGGCGCGCAAGATCATCAGCGCCGCCGAGCGCCACGCCGCGGATCACGATCTGCGGCACCGTCGCGCCGCCGGTACGCGCCGCCAACTGTCCGCGGAAGTCTGCGGCGCCGGCGCCGGAGACCTCGTCGTAGGCGATCGCGCGGCGCGCCAGCAGCGCGCGTGCTCGGGCGCACGCTCCACAGAACGGAAGCGTGTACACCGTCACCGTCGCGGAAGGCATCCCCGGGGGGCTGGGTGCTGGGTTGGGGCGAGCCACCATCGATCCCTTAGATTCATCCGGATGGGAAAGGATTCGCGGGGTGCGCGAATCCTTTCGCGGCTCCCTGGCATCCAATCGTGAGGCAGTCGGGGCGCCAGGCGCGGCGCCACGGGAGCGGTGAGCGTCGCGTGTACTCGCGGTCGCGGGTGGGGTTGCGGCACTCCCAGCATGGGCGGGCGGGTGGCCAGCGGGGTGGGGGCTCGATGACGGTCATCGCGCGGCTGCTCCCAATCCTTGCCCGGTCGGGCTCAGCGCGGCATGTCGTGCGGGGTGAGGTCGAACTCGTCCTGCCGGGAGCGGAGGTCGGCTACCTGCTCCTCGAGGCGGGTGAGTCTGCGGGGGGGTTTCGATGATCGCCCGGCTGACGAGTAGCAGGTCGCGCTCGTGATCGGTCTCGAGGTCGAGGAGTCGCCGGGTGAGTGTTTGCGCCCACTGCGCATCTGGAGCAAAGGAGCCGAGGGGAGAACCATGATCGCGGTCCCGTGGCCGTCGCGTTTCTTCACGGCGCGAGCGAAGCGGGACTGGTTGGTGCTGGTGCGGCCCGGTGACCAAGGGGCGTTCGGGTTCGGGCGGTGCGCTTCGCATTGGTCGCTGGTTCTGCCGCTGGCCTGGTCCCTGTCGGTGTTGTCAGTTCAGGCCGCGGGTGTTAGGTGGTCGTCGGGATTCTGCCAGGTGGCGGCGACTTCGCGCGGGGTTTTGTAGGCCAGCCTCGAGTGGGGCCGGTGGTGG
>JAABVA010000463.1_pt1 | contig 52166 bp, 31 predicted proteins | sample 5560331 | NCBI WGS metagenome assembly JAABVA01 (sample SAMN12812661, study PRJNA571458) | rock metagenome | isolation source: Antarctica rocks | place: Antarctica: Victoria Land, Mt New Zealand sud | collected 2016-01-07
GGTTACGATAGGTAAGGTAGTCATCCCCGTAGTACTGTACATAGGTTAGCGCGCTTCCATATTAACCTGCTTCCAGCTCGCCCCCTTATCCTTTTCGCAGTTACCCCCCGCCACCACCTTTTGTACTAGGTATCGATAGTAGATATATATATTTTTGGGGCGCATGGGGTTCGTTCCCTTGACAAAACAGCTCAGCTCAGCTCAGCCCCAACCCCGTTGCGCGGGGGCGGAAAGGTACACGCTTACTGAGGAATATAGCTGAGGGTAAGTAAGCCACGTGTATTTTCTCTCGTTTCGCACTTTATTTTCTCCTCTTTTTTATTTTTTGTTTTTTAAAGAAATAATTCATCTACTGTACACTTTTGGATGTTTGAATAGCTTAGAATATGGGGGGATTCGATCCAATACTTTTTCATTTCACTAAAACCAAATTTGATAACACGCAAACAACTACGACAGTTTTTGTTGCTTTATGATCATCCCCCCCCATGAACTATCTATTTTGTCTAAGATCGCTTTACCTGTTGGAAATAGAGAAGATGGTAATCTTCGCCTTCATAGGGCTGATAGGGCTGGGGCTCGCTGGTAGAGTTTTCACTTGCTAGCTCCTGGATCGACTCCTAACAGCAACAATCAATATACCGAAATGCCCTCATATGACCTCGTATTCCAACATTACCCATCTCTCATATCGAAAGCGAATCACCAGACTTTCACCTTGGCTATTTCGCTTGACCAAAAAAAGTTTAAAAAGCGCCTCTAAAAAGTGTACTCGAAAAGCACCATCGCGAAGCGCTTCAATGGCTTCTTATGCGGTTAAAGCGTAAGCTGAAGGCCCGAGCTCAACAAACAAACCATGAGCTTTTTTAAAAGTTGCAGGGAATCAATCAGCTGAACATGCGGTATCCCCTGCAGTAACTAACTGTTCGCGTGCCATGGCCCTGGTCGTACTAATGCCGCTGTCGTCGCATCCGCTCCCTGGCGAAAAAAAGGATCAGTACATAGTACGCGTCAGCAACGATGTGATTGGGGGTTTTGCAGCTGAACTGAGCCGCAATCTACTGTTGAATTGTCTTCGAGCAGGTATTTGAATTGCAAGGGATGCTTTGAAAGATCTTTTCGATCACCACACACACACCCGGCGAACCCCGCCATGGGGGAAAACAAGAACCATCTACTGTAACAACCCAGATGCCTGTTCGGACTATGACAAAGAGAGTTTTGTTTTTAAAAGCAAAAAGCCACCAACAGTTTCCACACACGCCGGCATCCGTAAGGTAGACACTGGAAGCAGCAGCGAGAGGCTAAAAATACGAGAGAACCCATCGAGTCATCTGATCCAGGCAACAAAATAATCTAGACGAGGGACCTTTTACAGTCCAACTCTGCCGACGTCGTTTTACACGCAACCCACTAGCCTAGCCTTGCATGACGTGCATTCGCGCCCGACCGTTGCCTTGTGTGTGTGTGTGTGTGTGTGTGCCTGCCTCGGTTACTTTTTCTGCATCTGTGCGACAAGGCGGCGATGGAAAACGGGAAGGTCCTACCGCTCCTGTTCTGCCGACCAGTGTGAGGAGAAAGCATAAATTGCTTTGATTACTGTAGCTATACCATGTGGTACCTACATGTGGGGATCACACCCACTCTGCATCCCCGTACTGTGCATGCCTTTGAGAACCTACCTTGCCTCAGGACCTCAGACGTGTAAATGCAACTAAGCCCCTTTGGATTAGCTGTCTTGCTTACATAGACACGTAGGCTGCGAAGTCATCCAGAGGGTCCCTAACCCAAACGGGCTTACTCGTATAAACGGGGTTCCCGCGCAAGCGGGGTTTCTGCGCACTCTAACCTAGAAAGGTTAGCAACAGATAATATCGGGTTTAGCGTGCTAAAAATGGCACTAATATAAATAGTTTTAGTTAGCGTGCGCAGAAACCCCGTTTGCGCGGGAACCCCGTTTATACGAGTAGGGGAAGTGGTTAGCCCGGAGGGGCTTAGCGACGCTGGCACGTCGAATGCGGGGATGACTAAGCTTTGAATACCCCCCGACCGAATTGGGCATGTCGATTGTGAAACACTTGTTTCGACCGTGTGCCTTCGAAACGGCTGGGGAAAACCGTTCAGCCTCGCTACCCCATGGGGCTCTATCGTGAAATGAAGATGCGGTAAGTTTAGCTTTCGGCCGTCAGTGCGTTCTTCAAAGGTGCTCGGACCATCGCGTCGACATCATTGCCGAACATGGATGCGCACGCTTTGGATGGTGTGCTGCACAGAGCGGTCCAGCTAAGAAGAGCAGATTGAGTACATTTGTATGCTGAAGAATACACCGACACCGACTTTTACACTCCATACATGTACGACTTCCGCCCTTGTATCAGAAAATCCGCCCTTGCAACAATGTGGAAAAACCCCTTTTGCAAACCGAAGCCGTCATCGTGTGCCTTGCCTTTTTTTTAGTCGTCCCCCCCGTGCACAACCGAGCTATCATACAGCTGGCGGAACGCCGATGACGGCTGTGCCAGCAACGTATGTGGGCTGCCAAATTCTCGAAGAGTACCATTGTCTAGTACAGCCACCTTGTCGAAGTCGATGATGGTGTCCAGCTTATGTGCTACTGCAATGATGGTGTGGCTCGAGAACTTTTGTCGAATGATGCGTTGGATCAATCCATCCGTCACGTCGTCCACGCTGAAGGCAGGAAGAACAGTCAGCCATTGTTTTTTACCCATGATAATGTCGGGTAGCAAGATGAAGTACACAGAACGCTTGCGGGGGCGACTAAACGCTTTGCTTACCTGCTTGTTGCCTCATCCAGTATAAGGATTGAACTAGGCCGAAGGAGCGCCTGTGCCACACACAAGAGCTGCTTTTGCCCATGCGATAGATTGATGGCTTCAATGTCGGCGTCTAGTCCGTCTTTGTTTTCTTGAATTGCTTGCCACAATCTAACGTCTTGCAAAGCGGCGATGATCGCCTTGTCAGTAGCTCTCTTGTAGGGATCAACGTTCAGCCGCACCGTTCCATTCAACAAGAACACATCTTGAGGAAGCCCGATGATTCTTGAGCGGACCTCTCGTCGCGGAATGGTCGAGATGTCGACTCCATCGATCGTGATTGAGCCACCATGGAGTTCGACCATGCGGAATATAGCCATGATCAGTGAGCTCTTGCCACTCCCTGTCCTCCCGCAGATCCCGATTTTCTCACCTGCCTGGATCGAGAGGGTCAAATCTTTTAGTACCATGCGCGATGCATCGTAGCCTGCAAAGACCGAGCGAAATTCTATGGCCCCTTGCGCTGGCCAGTCACGAGGGAGCACTGCGTTTTCTTGCGGTGAGTCTTCGGATGCAGTGCTATCCGAGAAATTTTTGACTCGGCTGACCGCTCCAATGTGAGTCTCCAACATAGTCCAGTACTGGAGGACCAGCTTGAGATGTTGGCCGAACAGGATGACATTCAGCAAAGCGATGCCGACGTACGCGGCGCTCAAGACGCCTCTCAACTCGACCACCAAAACCATCAACATCACTGCAACAGCAGCTACGAGCAAGTCCAAGACCAGCTGTAGCCATCGCTGAACTGAGAAGAGAAGATAGAACGGCCTCTGGGACTGGTCAAGCAAGAAGCGATTCTTCTCCTCCAGGTCTCTTTGCCACCCGAACGCGCGCACCGTCGTCAGGCCGGCTATGATTTCGGAGAATTGCGTGTACAAAGGTGATTTGGCCTCGAGATCGAGGAAACGTAGCTGCCGAGAGGTACGGAGATAGAACTTCTGGATGACATACACTGCCACGAACCATACGGGGAACGATACAGCGGCATAGGCCGAGGATACTCCGATAAGGATGATCTGAGCAATGCAAAGAACAAAGGCCGTGAAGAAGTTCAGAGCCGAAATGGGCAAGTCCATATCGATGAGCTGCAGATCCTGCGAAAATCGATTGAGTGTGACGCCAGTGTCTGTCGTGGAAAAGAAGGACACAGGGGCGGCAAGGACTGTTTTCAGCAGCCGAAAGTGAAAGTTCTCGCCTGACTGTGGAACCATGGTGATGATTATCTGCCAGGTACTGATGACGAGAGATATCATACCCATCACCCCAAGCATAGCGTAGATGCCAAGATAGTATCCCATCTTTTGGTTCGGTGTCCGGGCGTTTGCGGCCGCCCACCAGCCTAGCCAGACCTGCGGAAAAGATATGCAGAACACATAGGCACTAATAGCTACGACGAAAGTGGCCACGGAGAACCACCCGACAGACTTCGCGTAGTAGGCGTAGATAGAGAGGTCTCCAGTCCGCTTATTAGCTTCAAATTCCGTTGTCTCTACCGTGTCAATGGGTGGCGGCGCTGTAAAGTGGGCGGGTTTGCTCGCAGCATGAGACATAGACAAGAGCTGATCCAGATTGGTTTCCTTGGATTTGAATCTCCACTCCGCTGCCTGCAGGTCAAGGTTTGAGACGTAGCCTCCGCTTGCAGTGAGCTGTTTAAAGCTGCCCTGTTCTGCAATCTTGCCTTTCTCATTGAGAACAACGATATGATCGGCGAAGGCAAGCCGTTTGCTGGAAGAGGACGCAAGGATCACGGTGGCATCTTGACGGCGTAAAAGGCCATCTAATCCAAGAAGGTTGTGGAACACGCGATTTTCTGTATCCAAATCTAGACCGCTAAGGACATCGTCCAGGATGCATATGTCATGTCGAGCGTAGACAGCACGGGCTAGCGCGAGCCGCTGGCTCTGGCCACCGCTTAGAGCGATGCCTTTGCTTCCAATTCGTGTCTGGTCTCCTAGTGGCATCTGTCGGAGATCTTCTTCTAGAGCACACGCTTCGAGAACAGTGTGGTACCAACGATCATCGAGTCCCGAGAATGCAGTTATACTATCCCGGAGAGTCCCGTTCATGTGGAACGGAGACTGGTCGCAGTAGGAAACACCACCAGCAGAAAGCTTGACTGATCCCGACAGGGCAGGGACCTCGCCCAGGAGCGATTTGAGCAATATCGTTTTCCCACAGCCGACAGGGCCCACAATCATTGTCAGTTTTCCTCGAGGAATCTTGAGCTGTATTGAAGAGACCAAGGCTTGTTTTTCAGGGTCCCAGCCGAAGCTTCCGTTTTCTACGCACATGGCATCAACATCTGTCTTAGAAAAGGGAAAGACTGACTTCTCTGTTATGGGAGTCGTAATAGACTTTGGGGTCCAGGTGAGGCTCTCACTTGGGCTGCCGTTGGTCCCATGAGAACCCTGAACCGTGTCAGAGTCAGAGTCAGACTGGAAAGCCTTGAGCCTCTTGTCCGTATGTTCAGTCGTTTCCAAAAATGCTTGAATGCGGTCGAAACAGCCTAGGGAGCCGGCAAAAGCTGTCAAGGCCATAATCAGCGACGCCAAAGGATCAGCGAGAAGTGCGAACAGCGATAGCGACGTGAAGGCTTTGCTGGTATCCAGAGTACTCTTGCCCCCGCTCCTGAGAGCCAAAATCGAAAAGACAGCAAAGGTCAGCACCGGGGCGATGACGGGAGTGGTGTAAGCAAAGAACATGCTCCCGATGAGCAATCTCCGGAAACCTTTTGAGATTTGCAACTCTCGACGCCTCAAGTCGTGCAGGCTCTCAAAGAGAATCTCTGTCAAGCCACACATCTTGATGCGCTTCATCGAGCCCAACATCTTCGTCGTAGCGCTGATTCGTCTTTCAACCGCCTCGAGCCAAAGGGCTTGCCTTTGTACCACCAAGTTCAGGACGAAGACCGAAGCTAAGAATGAAACTGCAAACCACGAAATAATGATTAGTCAGGTTGTTGTAGATCTTCGATTTTGACGGCAGGGCGTAACTGTGCCTCGTGTTCAGATATTGAGAGATAGACTTACATATGGCGACGGCAAGGGGAATCGCACAGGCTGCGCCAAGCTGGCGCTCAAGTAGGTAAATTGCAAGGGTCACCTCGATCAGATTCGCCCAGATCTCATGCATTGTTTGCCAGCCATTTGTAATTCTTTCGATGTCGGCACTCATGAGAGTCAATGATGTGGCAGGATCGACAGCATTAGCCTTTAAGGTCGACGTTTTTGCGAACATCATCGAAATAAGCCCTCCTCTGGCCATGGTTATCGCACGATATGTCAAATGCTGGTATTGGCCGCTCGTAATGGCGATCCCACAGTATACCAGAAAGTATGCGCCGATCAATCCATACCCCACGTTGGTGGAGCCTTCGGTCACGGGCTGTTGGGAGAAACTTATGGCACGTTGAACCAAGAATGGTTGGCAGAAAGTGAAAGCGATAAGCGCTATCCGCGGAGGGACCACGGAGAGAAGATGCCATCTCAACTTGCTGAAATACAGCAGGAGGAGCGATCGAGGAGTTTTGTTGATAAGGCTCCCCCATGCCCCATGCAGCCTGTGATAGAGATAGTCGGTTGTCAGGTGCTTGTCCAGTGCTAACAAGTCTTCCACAGATAAAGATCTGGAGAAGCCGGTCCGAAAAAGGGGATTGAGCCAGCCGAAGAAAGCCTTGCCAAAAAGTCCGCTAGTAGCCTCGGGCGAAGTTGTTCTCCATTCCACGTGTAGAATACCGTGTTTCCCAACTGCCTCTACCACGAGCAGGACGAGTTTGATGGCAAGGGAAGTGGTAGAGACAGCCGCAATGGTGTCATTGTACCCTTGCAGCCAAAGCGTTCTAACTCGAGCGGCGTCGAAAATGAGGGTTATAGATAAAAAGAAATTTAGAATTAGGGAGGGCCGAATCGTCCGCTGGTGCTCTACGAGGGAAAGGGCCCCAAGTGCAAGGGCACCCACAAGGCTAATGACAGCATTCGGAAGCGATGCCCTGGTTTTGATAGCTTTTGGCTCCGACCATAGAGGGATGAGTGCGACTTGGATTGCTCCGTATATTGCGTATGTTATCTGCACGAGTTACGCGTCAGCTCCGCTCCCATGTCACTCATAATAGGATGAAGATGGAGAATTGGACATGAAGCCACATACCAGCTTAGTAGGTAACAAAAGGCTGCTGTCGACTTTAATGGTCCTTGGAACGAGATACGAGATGCGAAAAGGTATGATGATAAGAAGCAAAGCAAGCGGTAGTATTGATAGAATGCCTTCCTCGAACAACAACGTGAAATCAAAGCCGCCGCGGCAGCCTCCTGCGTAGGGACCGAAGGTATTATCAACGAGCTTACACGATGCGGACGCCATTTTCTCCTGCTCAGCTGGATTGCTTTCTTAAGAAGACGACCTGGATTGCAACGCACAGACGTCGTCTGCGCAGGAGAGTCGAAAGTTATCTGAAGATTTCTAGGCTCCAGGAAAATCCCACCAGAATGGCAGCGCGGCACATCTTCCAGCAACAAAGCATCAACAGGGTCACTAGGTGGGGCCAACCCATTGGAACAAGCGTGGTGTTTAATTTTGGACAAGATGCGCATCTTCATGGCTGTTTATGCCACGTAAGGGCCCCAGACATGACGTTGGTCCGCGCTCTAGGAGCCATTGCTGCATTACTTGGGTCACATTCTACAGCCGCTGACGCAAAGCCTTCGCTGTTTGGAACCGAGATTCAAGTCGTGGCGCCGGTGGCGTGTATAGGTTTATAGTCCATAGTTGATGCTTCGCGCTGCAAGAATTTCCAAGATTTTCGATGGAGTATTATTTAAAAACTCAGCCTTAGCCTAGGTAGGGGATGGCGTGCTCGCCCAATGCCCGACCGTTATATGCTTGCTCGATCCGAATATGCATGCAGCTGCAGCCAGTACTACTGGGTAGTATTTTGAGGTTACGTTTTGCCATAGGTGCGGCAGAGTTCCTGAAGAAGCTCAAGAACCCTGTGTTCCATGTAGAGACCAAGTGTGGGGCCGGCAAACTCTATGCGCTGTAATAGGTATTCGGGATTCACCGTTCTTTAGCAGGAAAAAGAGATTAGAGAGAGAGAGAGAGAGAGAGAGAGAGAGAGAGAAAGAGAGGCTGTTGATAGATTGAGAGGTTGACGTCTTGTATGTGGAGGACCACATCGTACTCGGGTATAGAGTACTCACTGGGAAAACAGAGATTTCCTTGCTTGGCGCAAGGACGCTAGGCGATATCCGTGGGCTTTTCCTAGAAAGGGCTGGCGCTTTCTAGGAAAGCTCTATAAAGCCTAGCGGCCGGTGGACAGCCCGCCCCCCTCTGATCCTCTCCCCTTCCCTCCCTTCCCTTCCCTTCCTCGCCCCGCCTTCCTAGAGGAGTTTATTTGAACCACACCCTAACCCTTTTTGCTCGCTCCAACAATAAGATAATTCGCATCAAACGCTGATCGCATGGCAAGACCAAAGGGTCCGACTCGCAGCAAGTTTCGAACCCGCTCATCCAGTTACGCGGTACCCAGTACGGGGTATGCATACATCAGGCATCGTACCATGCAGCCAGCCAAGAAACTCGCCTACCCCTGCCCCTAGCAGTAAGTCGCCTACCCCTACCCCTGCCCCCCCCCCGCCATTCCACGATCTTTCCCCACACGGCTGCAACATGCTCTGCCGATGGAAATCTCGATTCGACCTGCCAAAGCGGCGCTACGTATGGCGCCCCGGAGTTTGGTCGCCTGCCATTCGTCACTAAGGCCTCTGGAACCTGCCGCCACAGAATCTGACAGCCGATCCAAGCACCCTAGACTATTAGTATAAGGGAGATGAACCAGCTCATGATTCCCCAATGTAACCAACCAAGACGCCAGCTACGCCATTCGGGGTCCAGGATTCCTTCCTGATGACTGAATTGGACTGTTGGTGGGCGCTAGCCCAAGAGCGCCCCCACGCGTGTAGCGAAGACGACATCGACACCAGCTTCGTCTTTGCTGAGTCCTGAGGTGGCTGTCCGCAAACATGACTCGACGGCGCTACATGCCGGTCGGATGTCGCACCACGTTTGGCAAGCCGTGGGGTAGTAGAGAAACCAGCTGGACAAATGGCCCTGTCATTATTGACTTTCCCTCTTTCCTGCCCTGATCCTTTCCAAAGGAACAGTCCGTACTCGTAGGTTGACTTGACTCCCATGATCATGGCGGAAAGATGGGGCTTCTCTGCAGAAACCTTGCACGCATGACAACCTACTCTCTTCTAGTCAAGTCGTGTGGCGTGTGGCGTTGTGATGGTAATCTCTCTATGACGGGGTGGTCAGCGAATAGCCTATTTTCAGCAGCTGTAAATTTCCGTTCCAAGCGACTGGAGTGGGAGTAATGTTTACTGAAGCTCAGTCATTACTGCTTTCCCTTGGTTTCTCTTGACAACCCTGCAGACCTTCATTACACCGTCTTGATTTCCCCATTCGAATCCATCGGCGGATTCTGAATCGCCCTCATAATGCCCCAAAACATGATCGCAAGCCAGGAACAGGAAGGATCTAATCACGCTACCATGTCCCACACCGAAGCTGTGACTTGCAAGCTTCCTCTCCTGGACGGAGAACGCAACTTTGAAAGTCGGATAATTGCGGCCGAAGTGGAGCTCCAACATGCCGGGACGCTCCAAGAGCTTTGCGCGCAAGACAGAGATAAAGCAAATTTGAATGACATCCTATGTACGGCCTGGGGGCTTCTTTTACGCTGCTATACAGGCCAGGATGATATATTTTTCCAGTTTCGACAAACCAATAGCGATGGCGAACGTTCCTCGGCTGTTCGAATGGCATTTCATGAGCAGGAAAGCCTCTCGACGTACATTGAGAGAGCCAGACAAGGCAACACAGAACCCTTGGAGCTAAGGCGACCTCGTCCACCTACAGCAAGCTCGAATGCACATTCCGCCTCTGGCTCAAGTGATTCTAATACAACTCTATGGGTTCAAGAAGTCGGCTCTCCCGATGGCCAAGTCATTGATTCCTCGGGGACCAAGGTACGTGAACGCTTATCCCTATGATAGTTTGACCCAGAACAGGCTGACATGAACGGTAGGGGGAGATTTGGCTCCTTGCAACTCTTGCACATCGCGACCTAAGGCTCACATTGAAGTCGCAAAGCTGCGATGTGTCACAAGGCTATCTCGAGAGTCTTGCAAACACCGTCGACCATCTCCTAACCACACTTGCCGTCTCGCCGCGGATACCACTGGCAGACTTGGATTATCTCAATGAACGTCAGAAAAGGCAGATATGGGCTTATGGTCAGGATCCGGATGAACAGGTCGCCAATTGCGTACATGATGTGATCTACGAACAGGTTCTCGAGCGCCCTGAAGATGAGGCAGTGTGCGCGTGGGACGGAACGCTGACGTATCGCGCACTGTGGAAGTATGTCCGGTGCTTGGCGCAAAGCCTTGTGAAGGCGGGGGTAGGTCCGGAGGATCTCGTGCCTCTTTGCTTTGAAAAGTCCATCTGGTCGACAGTCGCAATGCTGGCTGTCATGGAAGCAGGCGCAGGCTTCTGCCCTCTGGATGCGACACAGCCGAATGCTCGTCTCGAAAACCTTACTCGAAAGCTTACAGCTAAAACTTTGCTATGTTCGCGAAAACACTATCAAAAATTGACATCTGTTACCAATTACATCATGCCAATTGACGCTGAAACAATGAGGGGCCTATCGGATGATTTTCCAAGCGACAGAGTTTCCCGAGCTACCCCGTCAAACGTTGCCTACGTCTTGTGGACATCTGGCTCGACCGGAGAGCCTAAAGGCATCGTGATTGAACACCGCGCTTATTGCTCGGCTGCCAAGGCTCATGCACCGGCTCTCTGGATGAATTCGAGATCACGTGTCCTGCAGTATTCATCCTATGTATTTGATGCATCCATCATCGAGACCCTTACCCCACTCATGATCGGAGCTACTGTGTGCGTCCCCAGTGAGGACTCGCGCCTCAACAACCTTCCTACCGCTGCCGACCAACTGCGTGTCGATTGGGCTGTGCTCACACCTTCCGTTGCTAATTTCCTCACTCCATCTACTGTACCTGGTCTGAAAACTCTACTTTTGGTTGGGGAAGTCATGAGTCAGGAAAACGTAGCGACATGGTCTACCATCAAGCTCCTGAATGCTTACGGTCCGGCTGAATGCGCGGTTGCCGCGACCACAAATTCCAACATCACCTTGAACAAAGAACCTACCCTGATTGGCCGCGGCATTGGTGTGCGGTGTTGGCTTGTAGACCCAGATAACCATGATAGACTGGTTCCTCCCGGGTGCGCAGCAGAACTCGTAATAGAAGGTCCTACTCTAGCGCGCGGTTATCTCAATGATCCAGAGCGAACACGCGCTTCGTTTATTGAAGATCCTGCTTGGGCTATTACAGGCCACAGTCGTAACTTCAAACGGCGAATGTACAAAACTGGCGACCTTGTCAGGTATCACACTTCAACTGGCATGCTTTACTTCCTTGGACGCAAGGATACACAAGTGAAACTTCACGGGCAAAGGATTGAGCTCGGCGAGATAGAGCATCACCTCGGAGAAGATCCTGCTATCCACCAGTCGATGGTCATTATGCCTAAAGAAGGATTTTGTAAGCATCGCCTTGTGGCAGTGATCTCTTTACAGAGTGCGTCAGCTGTAAACTGCCTAAAGGGCGCTGTAGATGTCCACTTGGTCGAAAAAATGGACCAAGACAAAGCCCAGCCAGTCGTTGCTGTTGCTCGTGATAGACTTTCAAATCAGCTGCCTGCCTTCATGCTTCCATCCATTTGGCTTGTAGTACAGTCTATACCACTCCTTAGATCCGGCAAGCTTGACCGAAAAGCCATCCTGAATCGAGTTCAGAATATGAGCGAGGAGTGCTATTCTCAATGGGTTCGAGGCAAAGACTCTGGTGGGAAGCCAGCCTCTGAGCTGGAAACCCAATTAAGAGCGATATGGAGCCATGTCCTTAATCTACGACCCACACAGATTGGCCTAGAACAGTCGTTCTTGAGTCTGGGAGGGGATTCAATATCTGCAATGATGGTGCAAAATCAGTGTAAAAAGAAAGGCATTGGCATCACGGTCCAGAACATCCTTCGTGCCAAGTCCATAACTCATCTCGCAAGCTTTACTCAAAAAGTGGGTCACAACGCCAAAGAGGTCGAGAGAATCGAAGAGGATTTTGACCTTTCGCCAATTCAAAGCTTGTATTTCGAACTTCCAAATCGTGGGAAAGGACACTTCAACCAAAGTGTTTTCGTGAGTTTGACAAAGACGATTTCACCTACGGTGTTACACCAGTCGACCAAAGCAATCGTGGGCCGTCATTCAATGCTACGAGCAAGGTTTCGTCTGTCTACCTTTGATGATGATTGGAAACAACGGATCACTACGGACATAGCAGGCTCATACTCCTTTCATGTGCATGATTGCTGTTCAAGGAAACATGCTGAACCTATCATGTCGCAGAGCCAAGCCTCGCTTGATCCAGTGAATGGCCCGCTCTTTGCAGTTGACCTTTTCAATGTTGAAGGCGACAGTCAACTCCTTTTCATGACTGGTCATCATCTAGTGATCGATCTCGTATCATGGCGAGTGATTCTTCAAGATATGGAAGAGCTCCTCACGAATCCAAAGGCGATGTCAGATGTAGAATCTTCTCTCTCCTTTCAAGCTTGGTGCAAAATGCAGGTGGAGCATTCTCATCGGCTTGCACTCAACACGGTCCTGCCAGTCAGTGATATACCAATACAGGGCTACGCGTATTGGGGAATGGAAGACCTGGCGAATTCGTACGGAGATGTCGACAGCGAGGGATTTGAGCTAGAGGTCCCCATTACCGCTCTAATAACGTCGAAGTGTCATGAAGCTCTGGGGACTGAAACGGTCGATGTATTAATCGCCGCAATGATGTATTCATTCTCGCAAACCTTCACTGACCGAGGACCGCCGACAATCTTCAACGAAGGTCATGGGCGCGAGGTGTGGGATGGATCTATTGACCTGTCCCGGACCGTTGGTTGGTTTACCACCATGTATCCGATACACGTTCCTTACCCAGCCTCGGGAGATTTTGTTGATACGTTACGCCGCGTGAAGGATTACCGCCGTACCGTACCAGCTAATGGAAGACATTACTTCTCCAGTCGAATGCTCACGTCCAAAGGATCTAAAAAGTTTGGCAGCCATTGGCCTCTCGAGATTGCATTCAACTACCTTGGAATTTACCAGCAACTGGAACGCGAAGATGCTCTGCTTCTCCCAGTTGAGGAAATGGCAGGGGAAGCTCGAGGTGCAGGCGGCAAAGCAGATGTCGGTCACGACACCCCTCGCTTTGGCTTATTTGAAATCTCCGCCGTTATTGCACAACGTAGACTCCGTTTTTCATTTACCTTCAATCGGCATATGAGACACCAGGAAAAGATCATGACATGGATATCCGCATGTCGAGAGACTCTACTCTCATTGCCACCAAAACTCGCCCAGATGGCCTATCAGCCCACGTTGAGCGACTATCCGCTGGTTTCAATGACTTACGATAGTCTTGAGTTGCTAATTAAAGACAGGCTACCTCGAATTGGAATATCAGATGTCAGGTATGTTGAAGATATTTACAGATGCTCACAGATACAGCAGGGACTACTGATAAGCAAGCAGAAGGACGCAGCATTTTATGCGGTCGAGAGCGTCTACAAGATCGACTCGAGAGACAATACTCGGGTTGACAGCGGCAGAATCGCAGATGCATGGCAAAGGATAGTCGACCGGCACGCTTCACTGCGGACAATCTTCGTTGACAGTCTAAGTCCAGATGATGCGCTCTACGATCAGGTTGTATTGAAGACTGTAGAAGCAAACATTGTACGCCTGAAATGCATGACCGACGAGGACGCCACTCAAGCACTTGCCTCCCAGCCATCCATGGAACCCAACGACCAAGCTCCACCACATCGGCTCACCCTTTGCGAAACATCAACGCATCAAGTGTTCTGCAAATTAGAAATCGATCATACCATCATAGATGGAGCTTCAATGTCGATCATCTTCCAAGAGCTAGTGTCTCTTTACGAAGGTCGAACGTTGCCCAAAACTGGGCCCCTTTACAGCAATTATATTGCATTCCTACAAAGCCAGCAGCTCCAAGCAGGCATCGGGTATTGGAAGTCATACCTCGCCGAGGTGGAGCCCACTTCCTTTCCGGTGCTCAACGATGCGACTTGTGTTGACCGGGAGTTGCATTCGAAGCATCTCAATTTGAACGAGCTTACGGAGATTCAAAATTTCTGCAACCTGCATGGCGTGACAATGGCCAACGTCTTCCATACAGCATGGGCGTTAACACTTCAATGCTATACTGGCTCAAAAGAAGTCTGCTATGGGTACTTGATGTCTACAAGGGATCCGTCGATAGAAGACGTCGAAAACCTTGTGGGATACCTTGTCAACATGGTTGTTTGCCGAGTCTTGTTTACTCCAGAGACACCGCTCATTGCGATCATGCAGCAGATTCAAACGGATCTCTCCGACGCTCAGGCCTACCGACAAACCGCATTATCAGAAGTTCTGCATACCCTAAAGCTTTCCGGAACTTCGCTCTTCAATACGTCCTTATCTTACCGAAAACTTCCCCTTGCAACCGCAGGCGAACACCACGCGATCTCATTCAATGAATGTTCCCCTTACTATGATCCTACAGAATACAGCGTCTCAATCAATATCGAGGTCTCCGAAGAGAGCGCTGCTATTGATCTAGACTACTGGACCGACTGTCTGTCGGACGGACACGCCGAGAACGTGGCGAACACCTTCCTCGAGGCACTGAAAAACATCCTTGAGTTATCAGAGATGAAGACTGGGCACTTGAACACCATGAGCGAGCCAGACCGACAACGCATATCGAGCTGGAACAGTCACATGCCAAACGTCATAGACAAATGCGTTCACGAGGTTGTTGGTGAACAAACCGCCCTCCATCCTGAAGCAGCAGCTATTGAGGCCTGGGACGTGAAGCTTACTTATACCGAGCTCGATGTCTTTTCAGGAAGACTTGCGGGATATCTAAGGCTTTTGGGCGTGGGTGCTGAATCATATGTATGTCTCTGCTTTGAGAAGTCCGCTTTTACGATCATCGGCATGCTTGGCGTTCTGCAAGCCGGAGGCGCTTTCGTGTCCCTGGACCCTATGCATCCCATGGCGGCGCTCGAGATGCGCGTCAGAGATACCCGGGCACGAGTGATCTTGACTTCGTCGTGTTACAATGCCATGTTTGATGGAATGGGCCTCCAAGTCGTCTCCGTTGACCAAGTTTTCCTTGATAAGCTGCAGCCGCTGCAAGGTCATCTGTCTGTATCAGCACAGCCGCATAATCCATGCTGCGTCATATACACAAGTGGTAGCACTGGGAAACCCAAAGGGGTCGTCCTCGAGCATAAAGCTCTCGTAACAAGCGCTAATGCCCATGGGTCAGCTTTGGGTATCAACTCAAACTCAAGGTTCCTACAATTCTCGAGCTACACATTTGATAATAGCCTGGAAGAGATATTTACGACGCTCATGCGCGGCGGTGTTGTCTGCGTGCCTTCTGATCATGATCGTATGAACGATCTTGCTGGTGCCATATCAAGGCTTGAGGCAAATTTTATGGACTTGACGCCAACTGTTGCAACGTATCTGAATCCGGTCGAAATGCCGACGATCAAGGGGCTAGGTTTAGGAGGAGAGGCTCTAACAAAGACGGTGCTCGAAGTATGGGGAGACGCAGTACAAATCCACAATCAATATGGCCCCTCTGAATGTTCCATCAATTCAATGCACAGAACAGACATTCACAAGTCAAGTGAACCCTCTAGCATCGGACGCTCAGTGGGAAGTGTATCATGGATTGTCGATCCATTGGACCATGATCGCCTCCTGGCAATAGGTTGCGAGGGAGAGTTACTGATAGAAGGTCCAATCCTTGCTAGGGGTTATCTTAACAACAAGGAGAAGACATCCGAAGTCTTCATTGAAGATCCGGCATGGGCACAGGAACCGACTTTCAAGATCGACCAGAGCCGTGGCCCACGACGCATGTACAAAACCGGCGATCTTGTACGATACAACTCTGACGGCACGATCTCTTATATCGGTCGTAAAGATCAGCAAGTCAAGTTACACGGCCAGCGGATCGAATTGGGTGAGATTGAATTTCACGTTCGAGACCACCTCGAAGCCGATTGGCCTTTTGCTGTTGAATTGATCACGCCTGGGAACAGCAAGGGAAGCCTCAAAGCCCTTGCGCTCTTTGCCTGCCCACAAGTGGATGATAATGTCTCTGCGACCGTCCCCAAAAGCGGTCTGCTGCCGGTGTCAGCTATGCTCCTGACTACCTTCAAGAAATTGGAGGGGTCTTTAACAAAGGCTCTACCGAAACCTATGGTGCCTTCGATGTTCATTCCCTTAGCGAGGTTACCACTTACAAGCTCGGGAAAACTTGATAGGAAGCAGTTGCACAGCGTCGCGAAATCGTTGACAGAAAGTCAGATGGCAATGTTCAGGCTCGCTGGTAGCAGCGGACGAGAACCATCGACCGACTTTGAAAGGACGTTGGCAAGCTTGTGGGAGTCTGTACTCAACCTTGAGGCGGGCTCCATAGGCATGGATGCACAATTTTTTCGAATGGGTGGAGATTCAATCGCAGCAATTTGCCTCGTTACCGCGGCAAGGTCCCAAGGAATTCGCCTCACTGTTGGAAACATCTTTCGTAATGCGACGCTATCGGAGATGTGTAAGAATGCCACTCTTTCAGACACGCTTGACCCCGGGTGCGTACAGCCTGGCCCTCAACCATTTGAGCTCCTCCCAACAACGGTTCCCTCCAGCCGGATCATCAATGAAATTGCACGTCTTTCCAAGGTTGACGAAAACGACATTAAAGACATCTACCCCTGTACCTCTATTCAAGAGGGATTGATTGCGCTGAGTACCAAACAGCCCGGAGCCTACGTTGCTCAAAACTTGTACTCTTTGTCTTCTATCGACCTTGATAGGTTTAAAGAAGCTTGGGAGGCTGTTGTTGCGGCAGAAGACATCTTACGAACACGCATCGTTTACAGCGATTCTCTAGGCTTTCTTCAAGTGGTTGTCGATAAGCCAATAGATTGGCTGGAGCGAGATGATCTAGAAGAGACGTCTGCTTCGGAGAGAATTAAGCCAGCTTACAACGGGGGCTGCTTGACCAGCTATTCGATTGTCAAACAGAACCAAGGTGACGCCCTCTTCATGTGGACCATCCATCATGCTCTTTACGACGGATGGTCAATAGAGCTTGTTTTAAGCAGGGTTCAAGCCTGCTACGAGGGCTCTGAGCCGACGAATGCGACAACGAAGACGTCATATTCCAACTTTATTCGATATCTTTCGAGCGTGAATGCCACTGAATCCGAAAGCTTCTGGCAATCGAAATTGGGAGGCACGACGTCACCACAATTCCCCATGTTACCGAAGCCGAACTATGAGCCACGAGTAACAGGAATGATCTCCCACAAAACTTCAATTGCTCGCAGGCTAGGGGTAGAGATTACCATGCCATCGCTGATCCGTGCGGCGTGGGGTATGACCATCTCAGCATATTCCAATTCAGATGACGTCGTATTTGCTGAAACAGTGACTGGCCGCGACGCTCCGGTCTCAGGCATCGCTGACATGATTGGGCCAGCTTTTGCGACGATTCCAGTGCGCATTCAAACCAAACGCGAGCTCACGGTCGCAGATTATCTAAAGGTTCAACAAGATGAATTCTCGGACGCTCTACCATATCAGCATCAGGGCCTTCAACGCATCAAGCGCATCAACTCGGATACTGCAAAAGCTTGCGATTTTCAGAACCTAATAGCTATCAACAGCGCCGCCCTAGACTCTAATAGCAACTTCTGGAAATCTGGAGAAAGTGAGACGCTCGGAACCGATGACTTTTTCACCTACGCGCTTACAGTCTCTTTCGATGTCGGCACCTCGGAGGTTCGAATGAATGCTCATTACGACCCCGAAGTTATTCCTGAATGGCATCTCCAAAGACTGATCCGCTATTTTGAGTGTGCTCTGATGCGACTAAACACAACGGATGGAGGATCTTCAACACTGGGCGATATGCGTATGATACACCCTGAAGATCGAACCTCCATACAGCGGTGGAATAGCATACCACCAATCTCGTTTGACAGATGCATCCATGAAATCATACAGGACAAAGCCAATGTTCTCCCTCTGTCTACCCCTGCTGTCTGTTCATGGGATGCGCAACTTACGTACCAGGAGCTGGACACTTTGGCCACTTCTTTCGCCCGCCAACTACTTGAGATTGGCATCGGCCATCAATCGTACGTACCGATCTGCTTCGAGAAATCTGCATTGACAATTGTCGTCATGCTTGCAGTTTTGAAGGTTGGGGCGGGCTTCGTGGCAATTGATGGCGAATCCCCACAGCCACGCCTGCAGAGCATTGTGCGTGATGTGGATGCAGCGTTTATTGTTAGCTCACCAAAGTACGAACGAGTCTGCAAATCCCTAGGCACTGAAACCCTTATCATTGACCTTAAAACGATCGCCGATGGCCCTAGAATAGCATTTCCACTTCCGACCTATGCGAGCAGCGATGTTGCCTACATTGTATTCACCAGTGGCTCAACAGGGAAGCCCAAGGGTACTTTGGTCCCTCATGCAGCTTTTGTTACTGGAGCAGCCGCGCATGGTCCAGCGATGCGTATACAATCAACATCACGGGTGCTTCAGTTTTCATCCTACACTTTCGACGCTTCTGTCGTGGAGATCTTCTCCACGCTGATAATAGGTGCCTGTGTATGCGTGCCTGACGAAGAGACACGACTCAACGACATAGCGAAGGCAATAAACGAGATGAATGTCAATTGGACTCTTCTGACACCCTCATTCGCTCAGATGATCTCGCCATCACAAGTTCCCGGCCTGGAAACCTTGGTTCTGGGTGGTGAGGCTATGTCTCAAAACTTACTTTCCACCTGGGCCGATAAGACGCATCTCATCAACGCCTACGGTCCAAGTGAGTGTGCGGTAGTGGCTACTGTGAACAAGCACGTCTCCTCGACATCGAAGCCTTCAAATATAGGACGGGGAGTTGGGTGTCGTTGCTATATTGTCGATCGATACGATCATGATGAGCTGGTGCCTGTTGGCGCAACTGGAGAGCTGTTGGTTGAAGGCCCTATCCTGGCCCGTGGCTATCTCAAGGAACCAGAAAAGACTTCACAGTCATTCATTTGTCATCCTAAATGGATGAAAGAATTCAACCCCTCTCAAGATCTGATGGGTGGTCTGGTCTATAAAACAGGGGACCTTGTTAAATATGCTGAAGACGGTTCTCTAATATACCTTGGCCGGAAAGACAATCAAACTAAGCTCCACGGTCAGAGGTTGGAACTCGGCGAAGTTGAGCATCATTTGGGTCAAGTAGCCACGATTCAACATGGTTTGGCCGTCATCCCCTCATCCGGTCCCTACGAGAAGAAATTGGTAGCGGTTCTCTCCTTCAAGGAGAGGATACAGTCATCTGTCGCGCACAGTGGACTTCAAATAATCGCTCGCAATGATGCTGCGTCACTTGTTCGAGGTGTCCGGGAATATCTATCTAGTCGTCTGCCGCCTTACATGGTCCCGTCTAATTGGGTTTCTTTGCAGAATATTCCGCTACTCGCAAGCGGAAAGCTGGACCGCAAAAAAGTAACAGGATGGGTTGAGGACATGCCTGAAGACATCTTCCGTGAGCTTTCGGGAACGCAGACTGAAGACACCGACGTCCAAGGCTCAGAAGTCGAGCAACGACTCCAGATGGTTTGGTCGAAGGTTCTACGTCTACCCCCAGAGCGGATTGGGATAGACAAGAATTTTCTCTACCTTGGCGGCGACTCCATCTCGGCTTTGCAGGCTGCATCGCTGTGCCGGTCTGAAGGCCTTGGAGTCACTGTTCAGAACATCATTCGCTGTCAGTCAATCTCGCATTTGGCTTCGCAAGTTACGTTGCCACAAAACACGCAATACGCAGACGAGGAATACGACAGACCCTTTGGCTTATCTCCAATGCAGCGATTGTTTTTCGATTGGGTGGGAGATCATGTTCATCACTTCAACCAGAGCATTGTGATGAAAGTGACCAAAAGACAAAGCTCTTACAAGATATCTGCTGCTGTCGAGGGGCTGGTCAATACTCATTCAATGTTGCGAGCACGCTTCGAGAAAGACAGTACCGGCCAATGGGTGCAAAAACTTGACAGAGGAACCTCAAACTCTTACCGGTTTAAAGCGCATTCCGGCAACTTCTCGTCTGAAGAAATCAGATCGTCAATAGAGGCGAGTCAAAAAAGCCTTCATGTTCAAAGTGGACCAATATTTGCAGCTGACCTCTTTGAATTTGGTGAAAACAATTCACAAGTCCTTTCAATCGTTGCGCATCATCTTGTCATCGACATTGTCTCATGGGGCATAGTGTTGGAGGACCTTGAGGCTCTGCTCGTTTCCGGGCAACTTATGACACAGCCGTCACTTCCTTTCCAGATCTGGAGCCGTCTCCAGAGTGAACATGCGCTATCAGGGCCTTCGAAAGACGTCCACATGAATAACAAAACGCCCGTTGCCGACTACTCCTACTGGGGTATGTTGGGAAAACCGAATGTGTATGGCGCCGTCCAAAACGTAGATTTCGAAATCGATACAGAGACCACGAAACGGTTACTTGGCCCCTGTCAACATCCACTCAAGACAGAATTGATTGATGTATTGCTTGGATCTATTCTTTATGCCTTCTGCCGCGCTTTTCCGGACAGGGACTCTCCACCCGCAATTTTCAACGAAGCTCATGGCCGTGAGCCTTGGGATTCGAAGTATGACTTGACACATACAGTTGGATGGTTTACGACAATCAGCCCAGTATCCCTCCCGGCGGAAGCTATCCCAGACATGGATATCGCCAATATAATTCGCTGGGTCAAGGATCAAAGAAGCCGCAGCAGAGACAAGGGCCGCCAGTACTTTGCGCATCGAATGTTGACGGAAGAGGGAGAAAAGGTATCCGCTTCCCATTGGCCAATGGAAGTAGCCTTCAACTATTTGGGTCAGGAGCAGCAATTCAAAAAGACAGGCTCAATGCTTCAGCCACTCGATGACCTTTCAACTGACTCAGACATTGGCGCCTCTGTTCCTCGATTTGCGCTATTTGAAGTCTCGGCGGTGATATCTGAAGATAGATTGAATGTTTCTTTCGCATATAGTCGGGAGATCCAACGGCAACAGGGTATCCAGCTCTGGGTTACTGAGCTCGAGAAGGCTCTACGACTTTCTTCCGAGCGGTTGCTCGAGTTAGAGGCTCAGTCGACGCTGAGCAACTTCCCGCTTCTACCACTGGCCTACAACACTATTGAGACACTTCAGACCAGACTTCCTTCAATGGGCATTACCTCTATAGATGATCTCGAAGATATCTATGGCTGCTCGCCCATGCAGCAGGGTCTTCTGCTTAGTCAGATCAAGAACACTGGACAATACATGTATCAGTCGATCTTTGCAGTCAGTTTCGTTGACTCGGCTACTTCTGTCGACGCGAAACGACTTGCGCGCGCGTGGCAAATGGTCGTACAAAAGCATTCAACACTCAGAACAGTCTTCATAGAAAGTCTGTCGGATGAGGGTCTCAGGGATCAAGCAGTCCTCAAAAGAACGTCGCCTAGGATAGTCTTTCTGCCTTGTGATGCAGCAAATGCATTGGAAATTTTGAGAAATCAGGAGCCAATAAGTTTTGTCGAGCTTCGACCTCATCATCAACTGACAATCTGCGAGACAAACGGCGGGCGCACTTTCTGCAAACTTGAATTGAGTCACGCCATCTGTGACGGTACCTCCATACCAATCATTTTCCAAGACCTTGCCCAGTACTACATCCAACAGCCAGCAGAACCCGACAGAGCGCTACCGTATCGTGATTACATATCACACATTCAGCAGGCCTCTCGTGACGAAGATATCGCTTACTGGCGTCGCTACTTGGCAAATGTTGAGCCGTGCTACTTCCCTGCCCTAGCGGATAGCATGGAAGAAGATAGAGAGCTACGAACGCTTGAGTTGAAGCTTGAAGATCTTTCTGAACTACAAGTTTTCTGTGCTCAGCACAGTGTGACGCTATCGAACGTTCTGCAGCTCGTGTGGTCATTAGTACTACGAGCTTATACGGGCAATGAGAGCATCTGCTTTGGTTATATTAGTTCTGGTCGGGACGTTCCTCTCCACGGCATCCAGAATGCTGTGGGACTATTCATCTCTATGCTAGTATGTCGAATGGATCTTGGTAACGACGTACTGGTGGGTAAGGCGCTCGAGCAGATTCAGGACGAGTACGCACAAAGCATGTCTCACCAGGCCTTTTCTCTGGGGGACATGCAACATGAGCTGCAGCTTTCGGGAAAGTCCCTTTTCAATACAGCTTTCACATTCCAGAGGCGGCCGGAAACTCAGAGCGCGTCGAGTCAACAACTATCGTTTGACATTCTTGAAGCATATGATCCATCCGAGTACGATTTGACGGTGAACGTAGAAGCTTGTGAGAATGACATCGCTGTTCAATTCAACTACTGGACGGACATTCTATGCGACAACCAGGCTACGAATATATCGACCACCTTTCGTCAAGTTTTGTGGTCTATAACGCGTCCTGACAATCCCTCTCAAACGATCGAAGCCATCGAATTTTGTGACGACAGCCATCTACAACAGATCTCTCAGTGGAACCAGAAACCTCTCACTAGGGTGGACCGTTGTGTTCACGATGTCATCTACCAGCAATCTCAATCGCTGTCTCTATCGACACCCGCAATATGCTCATGGGATGGAGACCTCACGTATGTGAAGCTGATGTCTCTGTCAAAGCGCCTTGCGAAACGCTTCACTGCCCTAGGGGTTGGACCTGAATCCTACGTCCCCATCTGCTTCGAAAAATCTTCCTGGGCTGTCGTGGCAATTCTGGGGGTGCTTTATGCGGGTGGAGCATTCGTTCCATTGGAGCCTTCGCATCCCGAAAGCCGAATCAAGTACATTTTGGACAACGTGAACGCAAAATTGGTCCTAACGTCTTCGAAATATCAGGACAAATTCACTAGCTTTGCGGAAGTTACCACCTTCGTGGTTGACGATAATCTCAATCTGCAGGTTCAGCCGGCCGTCGAAAGTGAGATGTTATCGCCGAATCCGGACAATGCAGCATACTTGATTTTCACAAGTGGAACAACTGGCTTACCGAAAGGAACGATCATCTCTCATCGTGCGTTTGCAACGGGTGCCACTGACCACGCACCTGCAATGCTCATGCGCCAAACTTCGCGAGTTTTGCAGTTCTCCAACCTTTGCTTTGATGCCTCAGTGATGGAAATACTCACGACGTTGATGGCAGGCGCTTGTATTTGTATACCAAGTGACGAAGAGCGCATGAATAATATTGCCGGCGCCATTAGCCGCATGTCTGTCAATTGGACTCTGTTGACGCCCTCGGTAGCGAATGTCTTGAAGCCAGAGAGTGTTCCAAGCTTGCAGGTACTCGTGACTGGAGGAGAGGCAATGCAAGCAAAACATATATCTAAATGGTGCGGAAAGACAAGTCTTGTGAACGCGTATGGGCCGAGTGAATGTGCTGTGGTTGCGACAACGAGTATAAAAGTGGATGAGAAAGGTCGCATTTTGAATGAAGAACCATCCGTGATAGGTCATGCAGTGGGGTGCCGGAGCTGGGTTGTGAATCCGCAAGACCACACTCAACTAGTGCCCATTGGAAGCGTCGGAGAGCTCGTTATCGAGGGAAACACTGTTGCGCGTGGGTATCTGAATAATGATGAGAAGACTGCACAAGCGTTCGTCACTCGACCAACTTGGGTGAGACCCGATGACCATGAATCTGCTAGCCACAACACCAAGTCTGTCTACAAGACAGGGGATCTTGTACGTTACAGATCAGATGGTAACCTTGTTTACGTATCCCGGAAAGACACTCAGATAAAGCTTAATGGTCTACGGATCGAGCTAGGCGAGATCGAGCACCATGTGAAGCAACAGCTACCTGAGAACATCCAGACGGCTGTCGAGATGGTCGCGCCTTCAGGTCAACAACGCGCATTGGCAATGTTCTTTTCCTCTCCTGATAATGAGGCGCAGCCGGAACCCGCCACCTCGGAGGTGGACTCGCTCCTGTTGCCGATGTCCGAGACGGCAACTTCACTTTGCAAGAATCTCAAAGCCAGCCTTGCCGGACAACTGCCAGCCTACATGATCCCAGCTCTCTTTGTACCCCTTTCCCAGATGCCATGGACTCCTTCAGGGAAACTTGACCGTCTAAGACTATGCAAAATAGTCTCAGCGATGGCGAAAGAACAGACAGTGCCATTCAAGCTCGCAAGCTCCAATAACAAGCGACTTCCCACCACGGAAATGGAGAAGGTGCTTCAAAGCCTGTGGGAAACTGTGTTGAACTTAGAGCCTGCATCGGTCACTCTTGATGACAGCTTCTTCGTATTGGGCGGAGACAGCGTTCAGGCGATGAGGCTAGTTGCCGCAGCTCGGACAGATCGGATACTGTTGAGCGTACTGGACATTTTCCGCAAGCCAACACTCTTCGAGATGGCGAAAGCTTGTAGCTACCTCGAAGAGGAAGATCAGACGGTGCTCAAGCCGTTCGGCTTGCTTACCAATGTTGATGCTCTCGACCAACTGCTCGACGAGATGGTAGCACAATGCCACGTGGAAAAGGAGGACCTGGCGGATGCCTACCCGTGCTCCGCTCTCCAGGAGGGCCTTATTACCCTGTCTATCAAGCAGCCCGGTGCTTACATCGCTCACAACGTATTCCACCTTCCTGAAGCTGTCGATGTTGCTCAATTCAAAGCAGCATGGGAGAGAGCGATGGAGGACATGGAAATATTGAGGACCCGAATCGTGCATACAAGCCTGTCAACCTTCTGTCAAGTCATTCTTAAGCAAGAAAAGATCGAGTGGTATACCGCAGAGCGCACAGAAGATGTAACGGACTCATCATTGCAGATTCCTGACCATAGCGGCGGGCCACTCATGCGATTTACCATTGTCGACAACAGCACTAGCCAGAATAGATATTTTGTGTGGTCAATTCATCACGCTCTCTATGATGGTTGGAGTATGCCAAAAATGCTTCAAAGGGTCGAAGACATCTACTTCGAAGATCCACCGTCTCCACCAAAAGCCTCCTACTCGCAATTCATCAAGTATCTCTCGGACGTCGACACCCAAGCTTGCAATCGTTTCTGGCAGTCCAAGTTCGATGGCTTGCAGGCCTTGCATTTTCCGAAAATCTTACCATCGGCTGCGGATCAACCTGCTACTACTGACACTCTGCAATACACCATTCAACTCCCGAAGAGGCCAACTGGTACTGGAATTACCTTACCAACGATGATCAGAGCTGCCTGGGCCATCTTGCTATCTGCGCACACCGGAAGTGAAGACGTGGTGTTTGGTGAGACCATGACAGGGCGAGATATCCCCATCGATGGGATAATTGATATGCTAGGCCCAACTCTGACAACAGTGCCCACCAGGATCCACGTAAATGCTTCCTCGACCATTATGGAATACTTGGAAAAGATCAACCAGATGGCCGCAGATGTTATCCCACATCAACATGCAGGACTGCAGCATATTCGAAGGCTCACCACGGAGACAGCGATTGCTTGCGACTTCCAAAACCTGCTTGTCATTCAGACAGCAGAAGCCAAGGACGAGCCGAAGCTGTGGAATCCTCAGGACACCGGTGTGGGCTCTAATTTTTTCACCTATCCACTTGTTGTGGAATGCAACGCAAGTGAATCAAGCGTACACGTTGATGCTCACTACAATGATGACATCATTTCCAAGTGGCATGCCCAGAGGTTACTTTACCAACTCGAGTCTGTTCTGAGTCGAGTTTGTTCGGCATCAGCAGATAGCGATGTCAAATTGAGTGATGTGCACATCATCAGTGAGCAAGACGTGAACCTGATCCGGCAATGGAACGACTATCAGCCAATTACGGTCAACCAGTGTATCCATGATCTTTTCGTGCACCAAGCAGAACGAATTCCCAAGTCCCAAGCCGTGTGTGCTTGGGATGGGAGCTTCACCTACCAAGATCTGAGAAATCATGCGGAGAGGCTGTCCAAACACTTAAGGCAGCTTGGCGTTTCGCTCGAGGTCTTGGTGCCTTTCTGCATGAAAAAATCGCGATGGGCGCTGGTGGCACAAATGGGTGTACTCATGGCCGGCGGGGCGATTGTTCCACTTGACCCAGCACATCCTTTGGACCGTCATTCGGAAATTGTAAAAGACACGAAGGCCACCATATTGCTTTGCTCGTTAGAGTATCAAAGTCGGTATGCTCCTCTAGTCGAAAAGGTGATCCCCATTGATGAGCAGTCTCTGTCAAAACTACATGTGCCCGATCACAGCGATTTATCGGCTCTTCAGGCGACAAGCAAGAATACAGCTTATGTAATCTTCACTTCTGGCTCAACTGGCCGTCCCAAAGGAGTCGTTGTGGAGCATGAAGCGTTTTGCACGAGTTCAATGGCGTTCTCTAAAGCTATGCTTATGGACCCCAGCTCCCGTGTCTTCAACTTCGCCTCTGTCACCTTCGATGTGGGTCTCATGGAAAATCTATCGCCATTGACGATGGGGTCATGCGTCTGCGTGCCAGATAACGAAGCGAAGATGTCAGACCTTGCCTCAGCTATCGACAGTCTCGGTGCTACGTGGGCATTTTTGACACCATCAGTCGCAAATCTTATCGAACCAGTCGCTGTCCCATCGTTGAAGGTCCTGGTATGCGGTGGCGAGGCAATGTCGAAAGAGAACGTAGTCAAATGGGCCGATCGCGTATCCCTCGTAAATGGGTACGGTCCGACAGAAGCTTCTGTAATATCTGTAGCGAATGCGCAGGTTTCGCGAGAGAAAGACCCATCGAATATTGGCTTTGCTCACGCCAACTGTCACGCATGGATTACTGATCCTGGCAATCATGATCGCCTCGCGCCCTTGGGCTGTATTGGGGAGCTTCTCTTGGAGGGCCCGATTCTCGCCCGTGAATATCTTCATGATAAAGACAAAACAGCAGCGGCTTTCATCAACGACCCAGCGTGGGCCATGCAAGTCAGTGATAAGCGGCCGACTTCCCAAAGACTCTACAACACCGGGGACTTGGTCAAATATAACAAAGATGGGAGTATCATCTTCATCGGTCGGAAAGACAATCAGATCAAGCTGCACGGACAACGAATAGAGCTTGGAGAGATTGAGCACAAGTTCGAGCTTCATCCAAAAATTCGGCATGCTGTTGCTCTGTTACCAAAAACAGGCTTGTGTAAACAGCGCTTGGTAGCAGTCTTTTCTATGTCCGACTTATGTGCTGAGTCGAAAGCGTCAGCAGCGCGCGAATGCATACTTCTCCAAGGGGAAGATAGCGTGAAGGAAGCGCAACTCCTACTGAAAGATGTTCGAGAGTTCATGTCCAGCCAACTACCCGCATATATGATGCCAGCTATTTGGGTGACTGTGGAGGCAATTCCTTTGCTTGTCTCGGGTAAGCTGGACAGGAAGCAAGTTGAGCGATGGATTGAGAATCTCGATGAAGCAGGATACCGTCACGTTACGGCTGACGAGGATGATGCCTATGATGCAGCACCAATTACAGAGACTGTACAACAACTGAGGGAGGTCTGGGCCTCTGTCTTCAACCACCCTATGGACAAGATTGATCCAGGCAAGTCTTTCATGAGCCAAGGTGGAGACTCTTTGATTTCAATGTCAATCATTGCTCGATGTCGCAAGATTGGTATCATCCTATCGCTACAAGAGGTTCTCCAGAGCAAGTCGCTCTTTCAAATCGCAGACTTGGTCGATTCAAGAGGTCAATCCTCGAAAATCAGCAAAGTGGCATCATTAGAAGAGAAGACGGATCAGGCGTTCGACCTTTCGCCAGTCCAGAAGCTGTATTTTCAACTAGCCGGACCATCCCGCGATCATACTGGTGACGGTCGCTTCAACCAAAGTCAGCTTCTGCGCATTAAACGTAAGACCGAAGCTGAGACTTTGCGAAATGCCATTGAGATTATCGTCCAGCAACATTCGATGTTCAGAGCAAGATTCTTCAAAAACCATGCAGGCGACTGGCAGCAGCGAATCACTCAGGTCGCCTCAAACTCTTACCGCTTCCGCGAACATAAACTCGAACGTTCCAACGAGGTCGTGCCCTTGCTTGCTGCCAGCCAAACAAGCCTAAATATTGAGGATGGACCCCTACTGGCGGTAGAGCTTTTTCATACCGAGAGAGATGGACAAGTACTATCACTTGTTGCGCATCATTTGGTCATTGACGTCGTGTCTTGGAACATCATTCTCCAACAATTGGAGGATCTGCTTACCTTCCAGGCCGAAACAATCGAGAAGCCTCTATCATTTCAAGTCTGGTGCGCATTGCAAAACGATCACGCCAGCCAAAGGGATGCATCACGCGTCAAGAATATTTTGCCGTTCAATATAAAAAGGGCGGACATGGCATTCTGGGGCATGGAGGGCTGCACAAATACATATGCAGACGTCAGACATGAAAGTTTCTTACTCGACAAGTCGACCACTCAATTGGCCTTCGGAAAGTCCAATGAAGCACTACGTACACAGCCAGTCGAGATCTTCCTTGCGGTATTAATCCATTCATTCAAAGTTTTATTCCCACAACGAGCCACACCAACGATCTTCAACGAAAGCCACGGACGCGATGCCTGGGATACAGCTATTGATCTCACCGGGATAACCGGGTGGTTTACATCCATCTACCCCATCAACGTGGCGGCTAGTAAGGAAACGGCCAGTGCTTTGGAAGTGCTAAAACGAGCAAAGGATCTTCGACGCTCTCTTCCTGGGAATGGAACGGAATATTTTGCTCACCGCTATCTGACACCTGACGGCCGATGGCGCTTTAGCGATCACATGCCAATGGAGATCCTTCTGAATTACACCGGGCACTCGCATCAGTCTGAACACAGTGACTCCTTGTTTCTGCCAATCAACCTTACAAAGAACGAGAACGACGAAAGATTGACGGCCGATGTGGGACCGAAAGCACCACGAATGGCGCTATTCGAGGTTTCTGTGGCAGCTTCAAATGATCAGATTCAATTCTCTTTCATGTACAACAAAAACATGCAGCACCAGGATGAGATCCACCAGTGGGTAACACAATGCGAACACACTCTCAAAGATCTTGTCGAGCAACTTGCGAAGCTTCGTCCGGAACCAACCCTTAGCGACTTCCCCTTGCTGCCCACAACCTACAGCGGGCTGCAAAGACATGTCAAAGAAACATTTCCCGAGGTCGGAATTTCTAGTATGGACGAGGTGGAAGATATGTACATCTGCGCGCCCACGCAAGAGGGACTTCTCTTCTCACAAATCAGAAACCCTGATCAGTATATCAATTACGTGATTTCGGAGGTACAGCTAGCCCACAAGGGTGCTCGAATTGATGTGCAGCGACTTGTGAGGGCGTGGCAGAAAGTGGTCGATCGGCATCAGTCTCTGAGGACTGCCTTTGTCTACAGTGTTTGCAAGGGTCATGCTTTTGACCAAGTGGCACTCAAGCACGCGGCTGGTGGAGCCAAGGTCGTACATTGCGAAGACTCGCAATATGAGAGTGAGCTCGGCAAGATAAGTTTGAGGGATGTAAATCGCGTGAGGCGGCCGATGCTACCGCACCAACTTTCAATCTGTACTACAACCTTCGGAAAGTGCTACCTCAAGCTCGAATTGAACCACGCAGTCATCGATGGTGGATCAGGAGCTTTGATAACACGCGATCTAGCATTAGCTTACGAGAACCGCCTACCGGACGGTCCTAAACCGTTATATTCTGACTACGTCAGATATATAAGCAGTCGCGGTGACAGTGCCGACATTACATTCTGGAAGAAATACTTGAATGGAATTGCACGCTGCCACCTACCCATTTTGAATGCCGTGCCTGGAGCAACCAAGCGCTTGAACGCCATATACCTGCAATTCGACCGTTTTGCGGAGCTTCATGCATTCTGCAGAGCCAACGAGCTTACACTCTCGAATGTAATGCTTGTTGCTTGGGCATTGGTGTTGAGGCAGTACACTTCCAGTAACGACGTTTGTTTTGGCAATCTCACCGCAGGAAGAGATGCGCCGATAGATGGCATACAAGACGCAGTAGGCGTCTTCATCAACATGCTCGTATGCCGTGTGGATTTTGCGCAGTCAAGGACTCTGAAAGATGTCATTCGCAACGTACAGAGCGACTATCTTGCATGTTTGCCGCATCAACATTGCTCGCTCGCCAAACTTCAACATGATCTTGGCCTTTCTGGAGAGTCTCTATTCAACACTGCTGTCTCGATCCAGAACCAGATCTCCACACGAGATGCAGAGAAGGAGGGTGATTCTATTGAGATAGAACCCCTCACAGATCATGACCCAACTGAGGTAAGCCGAAGTGACATGTTCTTGTGAAACAGGAAAACGGCTAATATTATGATTGTAGTACGCTGTCACTGTGAACATACGCAGTGCCCCGGGCGATGAGGGCGCTCGTATCAAGCATTGGACGTCCCATGTTTCGGTTGAAGAAGGCGAAAAGCTAACTCGAACTTATGCTGATGTACTGGGCTCAATACTAGGCCAGGCAGAACAAACAGTCTCACAGATTAATACTGTCACAGAACCAGTCGAAGACCAAAGCATCTTGGAAAACACAGAGATGCTCAGTAAGGAGCAAGTCAGGGACATGCCGGCCAAAGTGAAAGAGACTCCACTCGCCGAAGATTCGCCAGCGGTTGCTAAAGGTCTTCCGGATCTGCCAAACCTACAGCCGCAAGCATACCGTGACCTTGTCAAGGAATGTGTGCGTGAAACAATCGAACAGATGTTCAGGGATGGTGACTTGGTAAGCTACACACGTACGTTAGATGATATTCCTGGTGGGGAAGCCGAACAACATTCGAAAGATCCAGTACCCCTCGCCCAGGGGGGAGCGACATGGGACGGTCCAGATGTTGAGGCAGGACCGTTTGAAGTGACGTCGAGAACGCTTCGATTGCTTTGGAGTCCGCTTCTAGACATACCCGAGAGAAAGATATACGACGATGACTCATTCTTCGTTCTTGGAGGGGACTCAATCCTAGCCATGGAGTTGGCTCGCGCTGCCCGGGATGTTGGGTTGACGCTGACAGTCGCGGACATTTTCAACTCTCCAGTCTTCTCAGAAATGGCACATCTTCTAGTCAGCTCTGCGAGGAAGGACCAGATGAAGGTTATGCAGGCCGCTAGCGTTGCAGAGAATGGCGCGATGACTGAAATCATGGAGCAAGACCAGTTTGGCCGCTTTTCTCTTCTCAAAGCTGCAAACGCCGAGGCTTTTATCCAAGACTACATATGCCCCAAAATCGGCGTCTTCCGTGGCGGCATTGTAGACGCATTCCCTGTTACGGACTTTCAAGCTCTTGCTGTCGCTGGCACTCTGGTAGAGTCGAAGTGGATGTTAAACTACATCACCTTTGATGGTCAAGGCTTCTTGGACTTGGAGCGGCTCAGAAAGAGTGCTTTCAAGCTCGTACAGCTTTTCGATATCCTACGCACCGTCTTCATACCATGTGGAAATCGTTTCTACCAAGTTGTCCTTCGAGAACTTCGGCCCCAGGTTCACGTTTACGAGACTGAAGAGGATTTCGACACGTACACCAGCCAGCTACGAGATCACGGTCCAGATGCTTCGCCAAGACTGGGCGAGCCTTTCATTCAGTTTATCCTCCTCAGAAGGCCAGGTGATAATGCCCATCGCATTATCTTACGGCTGTCACATGCACAGTATGATGGTGTATGTCTTCCCAAGATTATCGAGGCTTTTCGGGCAGGATACGAAGGCAGCCAGTTGTTTCCTTCGCCGCCATTCTCCAGCTACGTCGCGGAGGCTACTGGAAGTGCTAATCACGGCCACTATGACTACTGGAAGGGGCTTCTCCAAGGGTCATCAATGACTGCTGTTGTACACCGCGAGCAACCAAAATATGACGCATCGAACTCGACGACAACAACACTTAAGAAGACTATCAAACTACCGGCACTTACCTCCAAGAACATTACACCGGCCACAATCCTCAAAGCCGCATGGACCCTCACACTGGCTCAGCTAACAGGCCAGTCTGACATCGTCTATGGAAACCTAATCAGCGGTCGCAATGTGGCAGTAGAAGGAGTCGAAAGCATTGTCGGGCCGTGCCTGAACATAATACCTGTCAGAATGAAGCTCGATCCCAAATGGACAGCGTTAGATCTTCTCCGCCGCATCCAAAATCAACAGGTCGCTGGTATGCCATTCGAGTCGTTGGGCTTTCGGGAAATAGTTCAGCACTGCACAGACTGGCCTGACTGGACGTATTTCTCCAGCATAGTCCAGCATCAAAACCTTGCGGAAGATGTCGCTCTCCATCTGGGCCGAACTAAATACAAAGTTGGTTTCGTCGGTACACAGGACACACTTGCCGATCTCACTGTGGTGTCTTCGCCAAAGGATGGGGATATGGTGGAAATATGCTTGGGTTTTGTTGATGACGGCATCATTCTCCCAAGCTTCGTCGAAAAAGCGCTGGAGCTAATGTGCTCCGTGGCTCAAGACTTCGGCGACCACCCAAACAGCACGATCCCGTTCGTATATGGCGATTTAGGCCCGAAGCCATTGACGCAGCAACACGACGAAATCCAGCGCATTGAAACACCTCCGCTAGAGGCAATGCTACGCGGTCTTACAAAACGTAACGTATCTGAAATGGCAGATACGTTGCGACGCGCCTGGAGGATGGTCCTACCCCGCAGCAAACAAGATTCGGCTTTCTTGAGCCTAGATTCGTCCTTCTACACAATGGGTGGAGATCTCATCGGCCTCGCTTCTCTGACCGCGTTCTTGGAGGGTGAAGGCTATGACGTCCGCCTCGAGGATCTGATGAAGCGACCCCTTATGGGCGAGCAAATCGCTCTGATCTCGTCGCGCAGGACTTCGGATTCGGTGGGTCGCTCATCTACCTCGACGCTGTCGCCTTCGTTGGATGGGAATGGGCAGGCGCAGGTGGTGCCTGTGGAGGAGCAGATTGTGGTGGTGCAGCAGCCTCCGCCTCAGAAGCGGGTAGGTGGGAGCGTTTGGAGCAAGGCTATGCGTTTGACGAGGAAGGTGCGCGGTCGCAAGGCTCGTGAGGCGTAATGATTTTGGTACAGTAAAAGTGGTTGGCGTTTGCGGGAAGATGGTTGTTTCCTGAACTATTATGTGTCTAGCCTGACGGCAAAAAAAGTCTCTATTTACAGTATATGAAAATTTAATCCACGCTGGACTACCAGCATCAATTCGTCCCCCGTTCTCTACGTTTGCCTTTCTTGCCTGTTTGCGGTCGGATGGCAGCGTCTTTGGTTCAACTATTACACCCGATCTGTATATCTAGGAGTATGTATTCACAGTAAGGTTTGCAGAACAGGTCCTTTCATAAAAATTATATTCCGCAAGCAACTCCCGGTGACGGGCCAGAAAAAATTCGACTATACTCCAGTTCTACTAACCCCCCCTCCCTCCCCTTCTCCCTTTCCGCCATCTCCTTTATGGATCACAGCCAATGCTCTGTGGAGGCTGGGACCGATCGCAGCTGGAATCAGCAAACCTCGCTGAGAGCCGTTCAGAGGAGGCTGTTTTCGTGGGGAGGGTAAGTGTGTGCCTATTCACGAATCTAGAGCGCGCGTTCCGATTCGATGGCTTGTTGGGATATCATCTAGTATATCATGGGCAAACTCAGATGCCTCAATAAGAACAAGCACATCACATTCCTTTGAACTGCTGAATGAGGTTTCAATCGAAGTTGCGGAACTTCTACGAGATTATACGTTTCGTAAGTGAAAATCAATAAACTTCGTCATCAATGTAACATAGCTTGACCCAGCCGAAACAATGAGGTTTATATCGAGAATGTGATCGAGGAGGAAGAGGCATTTCGTGCCATACAAACCAGCCCAAGACCATGACCCTGTTTGAACGGATATACAAGCAACAGGAACAGGGGTGAACCATTAAGCCGCTTCTTCCTTCAAATTGCGTATAGAAAAGACCTTTATTGCCTTCAACTCAAATATTGAGTGGTCCGCCCCCCTTTGCATGAAATGCCCTAACGCTAATCTGGGTAACAGATATTGTACCGCTAACTGTTTTGGAACAACAGCTAGAGAGTATTTTATATATCCGTACTGAAGTAATTTACCCTACCATTCTTCCTGTTCGCGGAAACTTCCCTTGCCTTCCCATCTTCGAAAAGATCTTCCACATACTTGAGTTGAGCGGGTTCACCACATGTGGGTGCTACCTGGTGGGTTTATAGATAAGTTGCTCCACCACTGATCAGCCTTTTGTAGCTCAGCAGTAAGCCCTCCGTCCAAATCTACTTGCGCTATGGCGCTCCGCAAAATACAACACAGCTGCTTGTCGGTCGCGAAATCTGTGCTCGACGTAGATCTGCGTATTCCAATTCCCGAACATGGACCACCAGCGACGCGTTTGCATTGGCCTTCCCGAGTTGCCTCTTTAATCTCGTTGTAATGATTGCTACCTTTGCTATGTTTTAAGCATTAGCGGCTCGATCAATGTTCTGTCATATGCATCGTCTTCGGATACCTTACTTTATCTCGCCGATCTAACTCGTCTCGTCCATTATCTAACAGGGTTCATGCATCATCGTGCTTTCATTCCATGCAGCGTATATATGTTGATGTCTACCTTACATTTACACTTTGTTCATGTTTCTTTTTCAATCAAGGGACAATGACATTTGATGAGGGAAGTTCAGAGTATTCGGCGCTTCTTGAGCAAACAAACGAAGTACGCCAGCAGTATCACAGTTTCCCTAGACCTCATGCATTACCTGAAGATGAGGAACCTTCAACCGGAGCCAAAGCAAAGCATCAACTGCTTCTCTTTGCTGAAAATGTGCGGTCCTGTGGTGAGCGCTTGTTAGTGGCTTTCCGCGCAACAACATCACCGCAAGACGAGGTATCGTCGACTTTATTGGAATATGAAGACCTAGCATGCCTCGGTCGGGTATGTGCTGTGGTTTACGCTGAGATGTAAAAGCTATCCTTGTGCTTATTTCTCTGTAATAGAATGCCCTCGACCCGGACAAAGCATCAAGGTATATTCTCTTCTTTGGGAACCCTCTAGACTTTGCTAATTGAAGAAACTTCAGAAGCTTTCGGCGGCAATTATTGACCTGCTCCATGGCCGTGCAATATTGGCTACTAGTTGCTTTCGTTGGCGGCTTGATTGCATTGATGGCCTCCATGGTCAACATAAGTGAGATTGTTATATTTGACTACAAGTATGGATTTTGCAAAAGTGGGCACATCCTCTGGTCATGACGTAGGATTTAATATTAATAAAATAAAGGTGGATGGTATCTAAGCAAAAGAAGGTGCTGCTCTGGCTGTGAGTGTTCTTCCACACTCCAACATGCTTTCTATGTCTCTCGTGATTCAATAATAATTCACGAAATCAGCTTACTCGAAGTTTTAGCTGGAGGCTGTACTTCGTGGTCGAAATGGTCGGAAGTTCTGAGCCGAAACGGCCAGGCCAGCCGTCTCATCGATTTCCCAATCTATATATTGCTAGTCGTTATCCTTGCGACCTTATCATGTCTACTTTCCTTGCGGACCAGAACTTCTCTATTCTCGGCAGATTCTGTTACACCAGACACTTGCGATGAGCATGGCAGTCCTGAGGTCTCTTCGTCTATAAAGTACTACTCAGCAGCTGGCAGTGGTGTCGCAGAAGTGAGGTTAATTATTGGTGGCTTTCGGCTTCCAGGGTATTTGAGTGCCAAGACTCTCTTCTTCAAAACCGTGGCCTTAGTTTTGAGTGCTGCGTCTGGTATGAGCTTAGGCAAGGAAGGACCTTACGTTCATCTTGCCACTTGTATTAGCAACATTGTGCCTAGATTATTTGGCTACGAAAAGGTTGAAAAAATGAACGACATTTTACGTGCAGGAGCTGCATCGGGGCTCGCGGTTTCATTTGGCGCCCCCATTAGTGGTGTTGTATTTGCTCTAGAGGATCTTGGGTATGTGGCCATCTCATGTTGATCGCTGCGGACGAAGCTAATGTCAGATAAGCGAGGGAGCTTCGCCTAAGCAACTCTTTCTGGTATTTTTCTGTTGCATTGTAAGTTTTCCAACAGGAATAGGTAAAACGGCTTTTACTCTAAAGACTGACAACCATAGGTATCAACGCTATCTTTGAAGATTCTAAATCCTTACGGTGGCAATAAAACGGTACTTTTCGAGGTCCACTACACAACCGATTGGAAGACTTTCGAAATAGTTGTATTCGTCCTCATTGGGATCACAGGCGGCACAATCGGAGCGCTTTTTGTCAAAATGTCCCGGCTTTGGGAAAATAGCTTTCGCCGTATCCCCATAATCAACCGAAATCCTCTATTGGAGACGGTTCTTGTTGGCTTGCTTACAGGCCTTCTGAGCTTCTGGAATAGACACACCAGATTCGGCGCGGCTGAACTGCTGTCCGAACTAGCCACCCCCTGCGATAAGTGGGCTCATATCTCCATGACTGACTCAGGCGCTTGTCCTCCTATCGAAAGCATTCCTACCTTGTTAAGATCTTTGGCGATTGCTTTTGTGATTAAGTGTTTTCTCACAGTCGTCACTTTCGGACTTCATGTACCTGCTGGGATCTACATACCTTCTATGGTAGTTGGAGGCTTACTCGGAAAATTCGTTGGCCATGCCGTTCAGTTGGCGGTTCTCACATTTCCCAATTCGATGATGTTCTCAGTATGCAAGGCTGGAAATGGCATGGATTGTATTACACCCGGAGTGTATGCCATTATAGGTGCTGGGGCTACGATGTGTGGGGCGACAAGATTGACAGTGACACTTGCAATGGTCGTCCTTGAGTTGACAGGAAACTTGGATTATATAATTCCATTCTCTATGGCAATATTCGTCTCAAAGTGGGTTGCGGACGCTATCGAGATTTCCAGTATATATGTAAGTTGTCCCATTGATCAACAGAACGCAGCGCCTAATCAAATATTGCCTTAGGATCTCGTTTGCGAGATAAAAGCCTATCCGCTCCCTAGTCATAACGCAAGTCACATATTGACCGGAACAGTTGGAGACCTAGTCCTAGCCCCATACCACGAAGATCAAGTCATCAACATCACAGGCTCTCCTTGCATTCTAGCAAGCAGTCTCCAAGGAAAGCTCGACCAACTTCAAGATCCGGAAGAGCACGAGTTCGGGCTTCCCATTTTATCGCACGGAAGAATAGTCGGCCACATTCTTGCTGCAGCTCTTCAGAATGCATTAAATGGACTAGAAGACCCCCGTTTCACCCTATGCTTGCTATCTTCCGAAGCCCCCAGCTATCCGCAAGAAGAAGCAGCATGGAATGGCTATATGGTAGACTTTACACCTTACGTTAAACAATCAACCTTTACTTTCGAGGCGAACACGAAACAGGCGTTCGCCTACGACTGCTTCAGAAAGCTGGAACTTGACTATCTCTATATTGTGCGGAACGGCAAGTATATGGGACTGGTAAGTTCGTCCTGTTCTTTGCGCTCTCATGTCGTACTAAGTGCTTTGCAAAGGTGACAAAAAGTGCGTTTATGCGACATGTACAAAGTAACCATCAAGCACAATAAAGGCGGCGTCATCAAATGTACAGGTCTGATCTCATGAACTAGAACACCCTCGAATGTTTATAGAATTAGACACAAACTAGAACATCGATTCGGCTCATCGACGTAGTGGAAAAGAAGAAGCTTTAGCACACTCACCATCCATGTAATCATTCGTGAACAGCTGAGCCTAACGGAGCAGTTACTAATGCCTATCCAGTCACACAAATTCGAAACCGTTCAGTTTCAATCCGTAACACACGATCTTACACAGCTGATATTCGTATAATCCAGCTCCCCAAATCGCAAACTAGCAAAGGCAAAGAAGACACCAAAATAACATCCCTCCATCCCACAATGCATACATCTCCACGAATCAACCCATTCCCATCTTCCCTTTTATACCTAAGATGCACAGACAGAGTCTTACTGCACGGGGCCTTGACGATAATGGCATGGCCAACTTCTCGTGTATGCGAATTTTCTCTCTATATGATCTGACGCTTTCTCCCAAAAAATGAAAGTAGCTGGAAGAAGTTAGATGATTAGCAACCGACTGAACGAGAAATAGGAGTGAGAAGTAGTTATGACTTCTTACCTGGGAGATTTATTCGTCAAACCATTCCTACATCGACCGGATTTTCGAGTTTGCGACTCTCTGGAAATTTCATACATTCGACTACCCTTCTGGGCGATCTGTACCTACTAGACCCCCCTCGAGAACCCTCAACTCATCCACCAACCACGACCCAAGTATCCTCCCCGTTCACCACTCAAATCCTTCGCCGTAAACCATACCACCCACCTTCCACTCTCACTCCCACTCAACTCTCCATTAACCTCAGCCACAGCGCCATTCCTCCTCCCGCCTCCAAGAACCCCTCAATCGAACCCCCGTAATCGCTCGATTGATACGGCGCTGACATTTCAGCGATGAAATTGATTTTTCGATTGATTTTGATGCTAACGTCGTGGGCGAGGGTATCGAGATATTCCGTGGAGAGTCCGGTTGGTCATGGAAATGGTATCAATGGAGGGTTCAGCGAAAAGGCTACGGCAAAATGCTTGCAGCAAAATGATTATACACCCCATACGCAAGCTTCTTCCCCACAGAAAGCCCAATGCCAAAAGGTATCATAAGTGCTTCTACCATCTAGGGTAACTACCAATCTCTCGACATGTTAGACATGCAGGAATGGATGTAAAAGATACATGGAGACTTCCCTCGGCTTACAACGTATCTCTACTGCCAACAGTCAATCCCGCCTTTAGGACGAGTTAGCAAAGTCAACATTGCCGAAATCGACGACGCCGTGGCATCATTTTCAAATGACCCAGCTTTTGTCAAGACACTTCTATGCTACGAGCCAACAAAGATCCCAGTACGGCTACTACCATTGCATCCATCGTCGGAGTTCACAGCAGATGCCACTTACTTCTTGTTGGAGCTGTCATGGTGGACTCGGGCGAAGTTTGACTTTTTGGATGATGATGAAAGGAACTCGACTGTTCATGTTCGTGTTTAGATCTGGCGCTGATTTGAGAAAGCTGGCAATCTAGTGAGAGACATTCAAACAAACGGCTGGTAACACTGTTTGGATGATTCGAGGTAACGCGACTGTCAAGGCCCATATCGAGCGCGCAGTCAAGGGCATTCCAGCGGAAGCTGCCATTCGCGGTCTCGTACAAGCAGTCATAGGTTTAAGGGTTATATCATCTCATATCCTCTCCTACTACGCATGTCAGCTCACTCCAGTTCTCAAAAATTGCCTTTCCCAAAGCATACCCTACAGCAGCTAGCTCACCTCCCCACCACCACCAAAATTCCACTCTGCCCTCCACTCCACCCCTCAACATCCTTCCCACCCAGCCCCCTCAGGACCCTAAACCAACCCAACTACAGTACCCCGCCAGCAACCTTATCCTCGACTCCCATTCCCACCCCTGCTACCACCTCACCACATCCCTCATCCTCCCCACGGTTCTCAACGCCAGCTACACCACCAAATACCTCCACGCCGAACAAGGGCTCGACAAAGCGCTAAAACGCACGGCCATCTATGGCATCAATGAAGGGCACGTACTCGAGCTATTCCGTAGATCTCAAAGACCATCTGACAGCAAAGTAAAACCTGCAGACTACGTCCGCATCGACATGAATCCTTCCAAATCCCAGGAATCCCTAACGAAGCCGCCACAACCGACGTCCTCTCTATGAACAACGTCCGTGTTACTCACTTCATACACGCCATGCAGCCCCTCAATGCCTCCTCCTCTGATGTTAATCCCCATGAGCACCAACTTCTTCCCCCCCCGGCACCGCCCACCTCCTCAAGAAGCCATCCCACTCCCCAACCCACCCCCTAAATAAAAACGACCAAACACCAAAGCCCTTGCGAATCCCGGCCTTGACAGCATACTCAGCCCCTGATCGAGCACCCAGAATCCCGAGTACTTGCGCTGGCTATTTCACTCAAGCAGTTGCGAAGTCTTCACTCATGGTACGAAGTATGCAGCAGGTGTGTGTGTGAACCGGGGGGTTTGGGGTCAAGGCAGTTGCGGTGGAGAGTGGAGTTTGTGCGTGGTTCGTTGAGAAGAGTTCTTTTTAGATGTTTTGCCCTACAATTGTTAGAATCACTTTGTATTAGCTTTGAGTTCCTGTAGATGCTTGAGAAATTCGTCAATCATCAGCTTTTTAAGGAACAAACCGTAATTCCTGTGTCTGTTGCGCTTTTCAAGCTATGATTCTGTTCTAGCGTTTGTGCAAAGGCTAGCTTCTAGCAATTTCAGATCTCAGTCTCAATTTACCTCAAAGCCCGACCGTTGTGCTTCTTGTCACTCTATCCATTCGACCAGTGACTCTGGAGACCTTCGCTCTGAAGCTTAATGCACCGGTTCCTACAGCAGAACAGTCAAAAGGCAGCAAAGGGACATCCCCCACGATTTGCTCGCATAAGTCGCTCCCTTGTTTCTTCCATCTCATCATGCCCTTTTCCAATCAAAGCATTAGGACCCACTTCGCTGGATAGAAATCCTTCGGGGTAGTATTTGCTGTCACCAGGCATTGTGGCACCTCTAAACCAGTTCGTCCAAGCCGATAAGCCCCACCTTGATTTCCATGTTGGCTCGATATACCAAGGATGCATGCGGTATTTGAGTAGGAACAGGCGGTCTGAACTAGGGCTGCTTTGAGGAAGGACGCGCTTCGGGCGAAGTCGAGGCAGAGTCAGATGACGAAGGACGAATTTGCGGATTGTTATAGCTACACTGAGGAACTTAGTGTAGCCAGCGGGCGGAGGGGGAATCCTATCTGGGTTTCAGCCTCACCACCGATGCTCATTTGGGGGTTCAGCTGGAGATGAAAATGAGCGCAGCTTACATCATCGCTTCACGAAGCCGATCCTCGAGAAGAGCGGCAACGAGATTCTTTCCGACGCCTTTGAGCGGACCTGGTAACTTCCACAGCAGAATTTGGAACGTTGAATCTGCCAATCGTTTGTTACTGACGGCTGGAACCATGTTTTTCTCTTGGTACACGCGACTCCATTCCCTCAATTCGTCCAACCAGTCCAAGCCATTTGCCCAGCCGCTTGGAGATGACGGAAGTAGAGTATAGGGTATATCGAAAGCTTCACCTAGGCTCTTCCAGAGCGTACCAATCGCGCAGAGTTCCATATCAGTTAGGTCGCGCCACTCATACCTAGGAACCCAGCTGGATGGCTCAAGGGCGAACAAGCTCAGAGTATACAGTAGGTCTGGCTCCGTAATCTTGCCGTGCTTGCGGTGCCGATCATGGAGATAGTTGATTCGTGCAATAGCCGCAATGGCGCGATCTGACGTTGGGCGATTGAGTACGGCTTCAAGGAGGAGGGCCCCTGTATCCGCATAGCGCTTGGACGCGCTGGTGTCGTTCACAAGCTGCCCGGTCGCAACCAAAAGACTGGATATTGATGGAATGCCATAGGTCTATGAAGTTCCCAGAACAGAGTCAGTCAGAGAGTGTCCAGTTTACACGAAAAACGGGACCGAAGAATAAGTTACAATGTACCTTGAACAGAGCGAACGACGTAGCGGCATTGAAGACTGTTGGAAATTCGAGCTTGACGAGATAATTGTGAATGGCGAAGGCCTCATCTACAGTCATTTTGGAAAGGGACTCGCGCGTATGATATGGAAAGCGTTGGTGCATGTCCTTCATACGCTTGTAACGAAGTGATGAGACCAGGCAAAGATAGGCGATTGCCGAAGGTAAGAGAAGAAGTTTCCATTGATGAGAGATCATCTGCAGGAAGAAGGAAAGCTCGTTAACTATGCCTCTGCCATTTGATAGAGTTGTAGCCATGACAGATATGAGAATCCAGAATGTCTGAAGACGGAGGATGAATGTAGGAGTCAACGAGAAGAGGCGATGTGTATGGTCAAGCTTTGGGAAGGCAACAACCAATAATCAATTGGGCAAGAAGCAGCCTTCCCAACACTGCAGATATCCATATCCACGTTAATTTCCAAACAGTATTTGCGTATCATACAGTGTAAGATGTTCCGTTAGCCTTACATGTGCCCTTTGATTTTGAAAAGTAAGGTCCCCGGCGAGTAAAATACATGTTAGTCGTACTGTAAATAATGTGACGTCAACCATTTCCCCTTTTCTAGAATTGGACATGAATCCTTTGGGTCGTCTTCCTCCATTATTCCCCCACTCCCCATTGACTCTGAGACTCCGAAAATAATCTATAAAGTGTACAGAAGTTTCATGCCAGTCGCTTTCTTGGCTCGCAGCTCATGTAGGGCACATGGCACCCACCCACACCACCATGTCGTTGGTAGACCGACACCAATCAGCGGCACGTATCGGAGAATTCGCAAGCCCCTGATACCTTCTCAGTACGGAGCGTATATGTTGTGGAACCTGAACAAAGGCGACCATGTGCATCACTCGGACGAATTCGATGTCACCTTGAATCAAGCCATATACGTAATGTTCTGCAAGTCATGCCCAATTTTCGTTTCAATCTCTCGATTAGCTTTTTCATTCCTGCAAAGCTTGTCGTACTGCATTTGTTTTCCCTTGAATATTCCGAAAACAAACAAGGCGTATCGCTCGGAGCTTTTTTGACTTTGATCAGCCTCACCTGTATTACGTGACATAGGACGGTGTCCCATGAGACGTGTTGTTTTGCAGGCTTCGCTGCTTTGGCCTTCGATACTGCTTCATGCACTGCACCGGGGAGTCTCGGATAGCCATAAATAATCGATCTCCATTTTATACATGGTTCCTGGCTATGCATATACATAGTATCATAGGTAATTCATCGGCTACGTGCAGGAAGGTCTCGTATGGTAACTAGGCTAATATTGTTTCAGGAATTTCGACGGTCGTCTGCACTATCCCGGCACTTACTATCGTGATCTTTGTCAGTTGAGGTGGTGTTACGAGGCCTGATCGTTTCAGTCTCTCAGTCTCCTTGCAGCGTCAAGAGCTACCCTACGTGATCATGTACAAAACCGAAGGCTTCGTCTACTATTTCCTCTATTTCCCCAATACTCAAGCAATGAGTCTTCGTGACCGGCCGTGGAGTTCTAGGATATGATGGCCATATTTCCAGCCATCAATAACGCCTCCACTGTTCAAACCTCCCTGAGCCAAGGCTGGGTCAAACAATGTGATCAACGCGGGACCCTCGATATCATATGGGGCTGCTCAACTACACTTTTTCTTTGCTTGTGGGTCATGCTACATCTCAATGTTCCAGCCAAAACCGACGGATTCTGGACTTTGATTTTTCGTAAATCAAGGTGGCTGCTGTTTGGCGCCTTGGCCCCAGAGACTCTGCTTCTGGCTTCTGCTGGTCAGTGGGCCTCAGCAAAGCGATCAAAGGTAGACATGAAGGCGTTGGGACATGATCAATGGAGTATGGCCCATGGCTTTTACGCCGACAGCGGAGGATTCGTGCTTCAGCCGCCAGATTACGGACCATTTCCAGTTACCGCTAAACAGGTTCACTACCTAGTGAAGGGAAAATATATAAAGGTCCCAGACATATCCGAGAAAGAGATACTGGATAAGAGTAAAGCAGATCAAACCACAAAGACGATCGCATGCTTACAGAGCGGGTGGTTCGTCACTCAATGCCTTGCTCGTGGCATTGAACACCTGCCAGTCTCGCCACTGGAGATCACAACATGTGCTATCATTCTTTGCACGGCCACTACATACTTCTTCTGGCTTAACAAGCCCCTCAATGTCCTCACGCCCACAATTTTAAATCTAGACTGCGGGATTGCTGAGGTCCTGACTCAAGTGAGAGAGTCTGCAGAAAAGCCATTCTGGAACACGCCAATGGATTTTGCGGAACCTGAAATCTATACTCTCGATCAATGGCCACGTCTATCACGGCTTTGCGGACCTTATAAGAAACCTCTAGTACGGATCCCAAACGATCGCAACCCTCAACTATTCAATGTCTATCATCATGCCTATCTCGGTCTCCTGGTCTGTTGCTTTTCGACAATCAGTTTCATCGAATGGAATTTCCATTTCCCTACCGAGCAAGAACGCTTGATTTGGCGCATCTGCTGCGTTCTGGCCGAAGCATCGTTGTTCATTCATGGTGTTTCAGAAAGGATAGCGTATTGGAATACAAGCCATCATATCCCTTTGCGATATATCGAAGGTTACAAGGTCCTGTGGCCCTGGAATCTGGTTTTCTTTGTTCCTGGGACTCTCTACTTCTTTGCCCGCATGTTACTAGTTGCTCTGGCCTTCTCAAGTTTGCGCTCACTTCCACATGGGTCTTACATTAATGTGGAGTGGTCGAATTTTGTACCACATATGTAACTGGTATGGTACTACACGACTGGATAAAGACTTCCATCTATCGTCACCCAGTACAAGAATGTCCGCCATAAGCCTCTCGTGTTCCTTTTTTCGACTTAGATGCCGGCGTACACACCGTCCCCATCACCAACGTTGGGTGCTTGGCCTACTTGCTGCGATGGACATTTCCTTTGCGCTGTGCGTACATCTCTTCTATTGTTCTTTTATCTGGTATAATGATCTGCTTAACTTCCACCTTATCGTATCAATCGTTACAACACTAGCGTCAGTACTCTTTTCGAAGTGAAGAAAGAGGGAAAGCAAACCGCTAATATTGGAGCTCCTGTCTTGTATATTAAGGGAATATTCGTGTCTAATCTTACTATTTCTATAATCAGTCAAGATGTCTGCGGTATAAGCCAAGTACTATATACGTGCTACGGGAATAATCTGGTTTCGGGCATCTATATCTATAATTACTGTGGCAGCATCGATCTCACATATGCTGCACAAAGAGCACAGCATCTGAATCAAATATAGTATGACCCCGCAAACCAACTATTCCCTGACAAGGAGGACTCTTCAACAGGAAACCAGATCCTCCCATACATAAAACCTCTAAACATCAAGTCACCTAAATCTTCTTAGCATCGCCCCACCTAGCGGAGGTTTCCCAGTCCTTCACATCCCTTTTCCCTCATGCATGACAACCCATGTGTCAACCCGCCCCTTAAAAGCTTTCATTGGCTTTGTTTTATGTGTCCAAGGAGTAATGTGCGATGTCGAATTAGAGATTTGGGAAACGTATGTAAGAGTTGAATTTTTGGTTTCTTGCTTAGGTTTGGATCGAAGCGTTCCACCATCAATCGAGATTTCGGAACAGAGAGTTTAGGAAAGCCATATTTCGGACGGTGGTATGGATTACGATACTGTTGAATTAATGTATGGCGACGAATATGGATAGGTGGAGGTGATATTAACAAAGAAGAGAAATTTTCGACAAGCATTTGAATTTCGCTTGCGCTTGTATTTGTTTTTACCTATTGCTCCAACGCAAACTTCCGTTTCCCTAGGATCCACAGAGTGTTTAGTAGAAGAATTCGCCTGAGCTACCTCGGCAGCTGAGAAGTTAAAAGATTGACCCTTCAGATAAGCTGCGGCTGATCCGGGTGTAATGGTAAGCCATATTGGACTAGCCTGGGGGCATACTCTCCCATGTGATCTCTTTGTGACAACAGAACTGCGGCCTCTCTGGGCAGCGGAGCTTTGATCTCCAGTTGAAGGCTGCCCATATCTAATATTGGAGAAGTTTTAGGACCCGATTGTCTCCTACATAGTTTCAGTAATGCTTGGTTGGAAATACTGAACCGACTCATAATTAGACTGATAGCCTGGTGTCCTTCCCTCTAGTAGCGTTAGCTTGGCACGCTTGGTACCATTGTTGAGTGGAACAGAAAGGACTGACGTAGCCTAGATCAACGATGGGTAGTGAGGTAACACTCAAGGCAATATGAAGAAATCAACAAGGACAACGGCGGAATAGAACATTCTCGAGGAGATAGAGAGGTAACTTCACAAAATAAGTTTTTTCAAGAATGAAAAGCGAAGGAAAGTATTTCCATACAGTTCGTCAAAACATCTCAAATGCTCATTCAGCCTTGCTACGATGTGTTTCATGATCGTTTTGGCTTCTTCTGTCATCTCGCAATGCATTCCAAGTCTAGACTGGTCAGGCAGCATTTTGTTTTATCTCAATCCACACTTCAGCAAAGGCAGAGAAGAATTTCGAAGTATTTCGACGCTCTGTGGCAGGGCAATATCAGTACATTCTGCCTTATTAAGTATCAAGAAGCCCCAGGCCGAATTCCCTTCAGTCCAAAGAATACCTTCCAGACGCGTAGATATTCGGTCTGATGGATGAGGGCTTGAGAGAGACTCTATCCAGATAGTGAGTCAGCAAATGAAGGTTTCTCAGAGTAATAAAATCGAAGATATCCAGGACGATAACTCGGTAAGATTGAGTGTTCGCTGTTGAAGCGGCACATTGAATGCTTGTGACAAGACAAAGCCATTCCTCAAGACAAAGGCAGTCCGGTCTTCATACAGTACGTATTGCGACTCCACTTGAAGGTCTGAAAAGAGTTTACGGACTTAACGGTGATATGGCTGAATTGGGATGACCTCGGCTGCAGACCGCCGAGGCGCGTGAGACACTGCGGCCCTCTATTTACTCGTGATTGCCCAACATTGCCCTTTGCTGTTCTTCTCAAGAGCTATCCAGCGCAGTCCAATTTACTGCTTATTTTGACCGAATTCTGGGTGACAAGTCAGCCATCATGCCCTTCAACACCGCCCTCACGAGGCGACTCGGCATTAAAAGTAAGATCACGGAGCATTACAGTACATTATGCTGGCTAACGACCCAATAGTCCCTGTGGTTCAAGGGGGAATGCAATGGTATGAACACAAGTTGTTTCAGTCTTGGCAGACGCAACTGACGCACTATCAAGGGTCGGATACGCTGAGCTCGCCAGTGCCGTCAGCAATGCCGGCGGATTGGGGATAGTATTGCTCACCTACACCTAAATCGAATCATTGAAGCTAACCAACTCTCTAGCTCACAGCTCTCACACAACCTACACCAGAAGACCTTCGAAAAGAAATTCGGAGATGCCGGACAATGACCAAGAACCCTTTCGGTGTGAACCTTACCCTGCTTCCTGCCTTGGTTCCGCCAGACTACCACGGCTATGCGAAGGTTATAATTGATGAGGGCATCACAATCGTCGAGACTGCTGGCAACAGCCCTGGGCCAGTGATCAAACAACTAAAAGCGGCCAGCTGCACCATCCTACACAAGTGTACCACCATCCGTCACGCACAGTCTGCTATCAAGCTTGGTGTAGACTTCCTATCAATCGATGGCTTTGAGTGTGCTGGCCACGTTGGGGAGTCGGACATTACGAATTTCATCCTTCTCAGCAGAGCTCGTCAGTCGCTGAATATACCGTTCATAGCATCGGGAGGGTTTGCAGATGGCCAAGGACTTGCCGCGGCCTTGAGCTTAGGCGCCGAAGGCATTAATATGGGAACAAGATTTATGTGTACGATAGAAGCACCTATACACCAGAAGATTAAACAGGCGATTGTCGATGCGCAGGAGACGGATACAGAGCTTGTGCTGCGAAGGTGGAAGAATACCTCGAGGTTGTTTGCGAACAAAGTTGCAAAAGAAGCTGTCAAGGTAGAAAAGGAAAGCACTAGCGGGAAATTTGAAGACGTTGCGCCATACGTCAGTGGCAAGCGTGGCCGAGAAGTCTTTATTAATGGAGACGTGGACTACGGAGTAAGTGTACCTTCACCTTTTCCGGAACGACGCTAACGAGTTCATTGAAGGTATGGACAGCGGGTCAAGTAATTGGCCTAATTCACGATATCCCATCGTGCGAGGAGCTTGTTACGCGCATTGAGAGCGAAGCTGAAGAAACCATCAACAAGGCCAATTCGCTGATTATTGGTAACGAATCAGGATCAAAGGCAGCCTCTCCTCCGCCTGGTACGGTTGGCGAGAACATGAACAACCCCGGCGCTGAGATCTGGGGAGTTGGCAAGAGTAAGCTGTAGGTTTAATAGGATCAATTTTATTTAGATCGCTTAACGGAAGAGCCGATGCTTCCGGGAGAATTGGAAACATTCTACCAGATATTCTATGGATTGGCCAAACCGGTGCTGCCAAAATATGATGAAAGTTGGTGAACAAACAATCGATAGCCAGGCCAACTATTAGACCAAACGCCAAGTCGAGTAAAATATGTCGAAATTGATCAACTTCATAGGTTCATTGCCCAGTCCTTCTTATCGCACACTCTCTACGGTTGAACCCTGTTAACGATCAAAATATAATAAGAAAAACGGAAAATCTATCCGTCCATTCACCAATTTGGAAAACCGGTAACTTCGGCTTGACTCCCTGCCCCTGAGGTGTGGCTGCTACCCCATTCATAACTCTAGTACATACTTCCACCTCTTGGCATCCAGTGCAACGTATTCACAAATCGAGCGAAAAACGTACCCTTCGAGATTTGGCCTGGATCTCTTTGCCATCAACATCCAACATCTTTTGAATCATGGGGTCTTTGCTTTAGTTCACACGTTGGGTATTGACTAAAAGTACGTCCTCTGCGCCCCGTGATCCAGTTGTTTGCCAAGACTGTTAGATGATGTCTTAGGCTTAGGCTTTTGATAGCATCTATTGCTTGGCTTGTGCTCTTGCAGAACTACGGTGGAGTCCGTCAGGAGAGACGCGGATAGTTCGCCTTAATGATCTGATACATGGATTTATCTTCGGAATGGGAAAGATCGTTTCGTGGGGAAAAGCTTGGTATGTTTTACTTGGGTGGACTGCATCGTGTTTACGCGAACTCCTAATCGTATGTGTTCTCTCCCCATAGGACCTGCCCCGTCCATAGAGCTCAGTCATAACTCTAGGATCCGAACCTCCCGTAAAGACATCCAGACGCAACCCACATTTATTCCTTCCCACCTTTGCTCAAATTCTCCAATGTCCCCGGGTTATGTGCCACATGGTGGCCGTGCTGGTCCGTAAACAGGACCTGTGTCTTCTCATGAGCTTTTATCTCAGGAGAACGAACGGGTACAGCGATTCAATCGCAACCGCTTTGTCCTGCAATATTGCTTGCAGATGAAGAAGGTGGCGGGAGGGGAAGATGATATACGATTGAGTGAACTTGTGAGAGATTTGAGATAGGTAGGAAAAGTTGGCAATGGGCGGCGGAAGATATTAAGACAAAAGCTTACCTTAGGCGGGTTTTTTACACCCTCTTTCTCTGCTTCTTCGTTGGTCGTGGCTATTTCATCTACCTACCAGTAAACGCCACTTTCTTTTCACCGCTTCGTAAGCGCAGATGCATGTTTAGTTACCGAGCAACAGCCGCACCAGATGCGCAACCAAGAGTGATTTCTGGGGGGTTTCTACATGGAGAGACGTGGATGTAAGGCAACTTACCTCACCCTGGTGCTTTTCCCCTCTCATCTTCGTGTATACTTCGTCTCCGACGGAAATAGGCTGGCCGTTCTTGTCTTGGACGGATTCAGACATTCTCGGGGACATTGATGTGGAAAGTGTCGATTGAGTTGGAAATAGGAAGACAATCTAGAGAAAGTCCAAGACTAAGTGGTGGTCTAAAGGGTAGGATAATTGTGACAGCATATGCGCCCAAGTAACGTCAGACTGACGTCAGTGTACCTTGGGATTTGGATATGGACAAGGATAGTATAGGTATCAAGGGTGGCGGCTTCTTCAGTAAGTTGTAGAGTTGAAGTCTTATCCATCGATTTCTTTTACGGGGATACGTGTCTGGCGTTGATTTACCTTCGACCATGTATATTGAGGGCGTTGATATGGTTGAGCTCGGTCCAACAGACGCAGAATAAATCCCACAGGAAAATGAGAACTATTTGGGTAAGGGGTGTTAAAAGATGAGGTGAACCGATGGAGAGGAGCTCAGAACGGTACATGCGTTTTTCAAAGACTGTCTCAGAGTCTCGCTTACATGGTGAATTCTAGGAATAGAAGGTTGAGGTAGTTCTGTTTGGGAAATGCTGAACACACAGCTGGAAATCTTGAATGATTAAGTGTGGGAGGGGTTCCCTGACTACAGAGGGCATGATTCAGAGTGTGGTGAATCACAACTCCTTTCATGGTGGGCAAAAGCTTCTGTCAAAACTCTTGCCCTACAAACTAGAGGGTATGTTGACTTTTAGTGAGCAACATGTTCCTCTTTAGAGATAGACAGAATACTTCTAATGCACATACATCGCCCCGTTTCTTAGAGGCAGATTAATGCTGGCGAGTAATGTGCCCGGGCATGGTAGATCATTCAAGACTTGGTCCGGCCTGCATGCTCACAATGTTCTTCCATAATTTATTATTGCTGCTTCGTCAAGTAAACACCAATTACTAAGTGCTCTAATACAAGATGTTATCGTCGCTTTGTACATTTTGATGAGTACACCGGATAAGTATTTGCAGACTAGCTTTCTTCGGAAGTTTTCCCATAGGTCCTGCTGTCATTGTCACTATAGGTCATAAGTACTGAGCATTCTGATTGCTAGCCATCAGATGTGCTGTGATATCTTCCTATAGAAAAGCGAATGTTCTTAAGCTCACCGTCCGCAAATTGTCTTCGCTGTTCTACTCTGCCTGTCGGATTCGCAAATAAAATATAAAATATTCAAGAAAAAATGGTTGAAATAATCAAAATGACAAATCGACTCTGATATATCCCAGACCTGTCATCTTAATAATATAGGTCATAGCTCCCTACCTATATTTGCCTGTTCGCTCAAGCAGTGTTTTTGGATGAGAATCAATTGTGAAACCCTCAGCTGAATACCCGCAGCGGCCAATGATGCCTTGCAGTTCGACTCAATAGCCATCACTTCCACGGATCATACTCTAAAGACCTTGACATCTCTAGTTCAAGTCGTCGTAGCAGGGAAAGTACGCTTCTGACCTCACCGGTCAATTCGTCGTGCTGTCCAAAGACCTGTATGCTGTATTGAACAATATCCCACCGCGCGTCCATGATACATGTCAGAAGCCTAGACCTGAGACTCTGGATCATGAGGTGGCCCTCGTGAGTATTATTTTCAATGTTTTTGGCTAGGAGTAAGATCTGGATTGTTGCATAATCGATAAGACTATGCATCTAAGGAATTCTATCAGCATTGCTCAGACCCTGAGCCTTGACGCTCATTTGTCGACCAGCGGAAGAGGTGACTGTATCTTAAAGTAGGGTTACAATATCATCGTAGATGTTGTACTCTACCCATGGATTTTCCCATCAATGGAGGCACCTATCCATTGATCCATAGATATGAGCGTTTCAACCGTGGAAGGGAATGGGGTGCATCAGAGACCCGTCAGCGGGTTACAGCTGGCCGGGGGGTTGAAAAAGTTGAGCCGGGGTCGGAAAAAATTCTTGGCGTCGGGTTGAACTTTAAAATTCGCATATGCCCCGCACATCCAAGACCTGGCGTCGGGTTGGAAAAGCTTCGATTCCTATGCGAAGCATATGCCAAGAGCATTAAGCGAGACCACAAATAAATTCACATCTGATCATCAAAGCCTCGTCGATGCATATGCGCAGCATCAACTGAGCACAAAGAAACATCGATGAACGATGAAAGCATCAACGCTCAAAATCGAGCTGATGAGATAACGAGTTGACTAAATGATTTGAAGATGAGTATTGCACTTCGCATATGCCGCGCATATACTAAGACGATGAGAAAAGTGATAGTGCAAATCATGAGCAGAATGATGAGAATGAAGAAAAAAACGCACGAGAAAGATCTGATGAGAATAACGTGAGCGATAGCTTATTGATGAGCATGTCACAAGTTGAGTTCATGATTTTGCATATTTTGTGCATATGCTAAGCATATGTAGAATAATCTTCGCTCGTCTTGTGATTGTGCTGTTTTCTCGATGCTTCGCTCAAGCTGTGCATATGCACGGCTTCAATACTTCGCTCTTGCTGTTTATCTTCTAGCTACTTTAGTTATATAACATCAATTCTTGAGCTCATGATTAGCATATGCAGAAAGCTGAGCCGGGGTTGGAATAATTTTGAACTCATGGTTAGCATATGCAGAAAGTTGAGCCGGGGCCGGGATCAAAAAAA
>JAABVA010000465.1_pt1 | contig 52075 bp, 47 predicted proteins | sample 5560331 | NCBI WGS metagenome assembly JAABVA01 (sample SAMN12812661, study PRJNA571458) | rock metagenome | isolation source: Antarctica rocks | place: Antarctica: Victoria Land, Mt New Zealand sud | collected 2016-01-07
AGCCGGTCATCTACGAGCACTTCGGGGGTAAAGAAGGCCTCTACGCCGTGGTCGTCGACCAGGAGACCCATGAGCTGCTCGGCCGGATCAGCTCGGCGCTCTCCGACGGGCATCCCCGGCTGCGGCTCGAGCAGGCCGCCCTCGCGTTGCTGACCTACGTGGAGGAACGCACCGACGGTTTCCGCATCCTGGTGCGCGATTCGCCCGTGGCCACCACGGCGGGCACCTTCTCCGGGCTGCTCAACGACATTGCCAGCCAGGTCGAGCACATCCTGGTGCGGGAGTTCCACGAGCGGGGTTACCCGCGGGCGATGGCGCGGATGTACTCGCAGTCCCTGGTGGGCATGGTCGCGCTGACCGCACAGTGGTGGCTGGACGAGCGGGTGCCGGGCAAGGAGGATGTCGCCGCGCATCTAGTAAACCTCAGCTGAACGGCTTGGGGCACTTGGAGAACACCCCCCGGCTGCGGCTCACCTGACGGCGGGGGTCACCTTCAGCACCTCGTCGTCGTCGGACCCGTTGTCGGTGGTGACGTACAGCGCGCCGTCGGGTCCCTGCTGCACCGACCGCAGCCGGCCGTGGGTGTCGCTGAGCGCCGGCGGGGTGCCGACGCCGGTTACGCGGCCCGCCGCGTCGAGTTGCAGAGTGAGCAGCTTCTGGCCCTTCAGTGCGGCCACCACCAGATTGCCCTGCAGGGGGCCCCACTGCGTCCCGGTGAGGAAGGTGGCGCCGGAGATCGCCTCCGTGGAGTCGCCGGATGACCACACGGCCGCGATCGCGCCGGGAAAGCGCCGGGTGTCGGTCATCGGCACGGACTCGTCGTAGCGACGAACCTTCCCGCCCTGGCTGGGGTCCCAGCCGTAGTTTCCGCCGGCCACTTCGAGGTTGACCTCGTCGTCGACGTCCGGCCCGTGCTCGGCGGTGAACACCTGCGTGGTGCCGGGGCGCAGCGCAATGCCCTGCAGGTTGCGGTGGCCGTAGGACCAGACGTAGGGATGCGCCGGAATCGGGGCTCCGGCCACAGGTTGCCCGGTGCCCAGCTGGGCGTGCAGAATCTTGCCGCCGAGCGAGGACAGGTCCTGGGTGACGCTGGAGTTGGCGGTGTCGCCGGTGGCGATGAGCAGCTCACCCGTTGGTCCCAGTGCCAACCGGCATCCGGAGTGCCGTCCTGAGGAATTGAGCGGCATCCCGGCCAGCAGCGGGTCTCGAGTGGTCACCGCAGTTCGGGCATCCTCGGACAACCGCCAGGTCTTCACCCGGATGTCCACCGGCTTGCCGTTCTCGGCGTGGGACTGACAGGTGGAGAACTGTCGGCTGGTGGTGAAGTCGGGGTGGACGAGCACACTCATTAGACCCGACTCGCCTCTGGCGTAGACGTCGCCGAGCTCCGCGGCGACTGCCGTGGTGGTGCCGTTGCGGACCAGCTGCAGCCGCCCGGGGCGCTCGGTGACCAGCATCGATCCGTCCGGCAGGAACCCCACGTCCCACGGATGGTCGAGCCCGCGCGCCACCGTTTCGACGTGCAGCGACGGGGTGGACGCCGGTGCGTCGGCCGGTGCCGCCCGCGGCGACTCGGCGGTGCATGCGGCGAGCGCCAGCGCACCCGTCAGGACGATGATGATGACCTGGCGTACGTGCACACCTCCAGTGTGCCGCGATCACGCTGCGGCGCCCGTGGCGCCGATCTGCGCGTGGCCAACTCGGGTGCTTGCATGGAGGCCGGCGGGTGCTCCCGGCCGACGACGTCCACCCGAGAAGGAGTACCGATGACGGTGACCACCGAGGACCTGCGCAGGCTGCTCGGCAGCGGAACCCGCGCCGAGCTCGTGCTGACCGAGGGCAGAGTCGAGATCAGAGAGCAGGAGGACGACCCCGACGCGGGTATCTCGGTGATCAGTCGCGCGGCTCTGCTCGAACAGCTCGGGGAGTCCGCCGACGAGGTCCGCGACGACCAGCTCCGCACCGCAGCCTCGGCGCTGGATGACGTGATTGCCAAGCTCGGCGCCTGAGCGCTCGAGCAGGCCTCTAAACTGGGTAGGCGACCACCACCGGGTGCTTCGGAAGTCCCGGGAAGTGGTCTGTCCGCGTGCCGCGACCAGTACTGGAGTCCCTTCTTGTCCGCACCGCTCGCCGGTCTGCTCGCCGCCGCGCTGCCAGATCCCGCCCTTGCGGCCGTCCGCGAGGCCGTCGGCACGAAACGGCTGGAGCTGGAGGGGCCCAGTGCCGCGCGAGCCTTCGTGGTTGCCGCAGTGGGGCAACGGATTCCGCTGCTTGTGGTCACCGCCACCGGCCGGGAAGCCGACGACCTGGGTGCCGCGGTCGGCGAGATGTTGGGCGAGGACCGGGTCGCGGTGTTCCCCTCCTGGGAGACCCTGCCGCACGAGCGGCTGTCGCCCCGCGCGGACACCGTGGGCCGTCGGTTGCAGACCCTGCGTCGCCTCGCCCATCCCGAAGAGTCGGCACCCCTGCAGGTGGTGGTCACCACGGTGCGCAGCCTGGTGCAGCCCATGGCGGCGGGCCTGGGCGACCTGGAACCGGTGCGGCTGCGCGTCGGCGACGAGCACGACTTCGACGCACTGATCAGCCGCCTGGTGGAGCTGGCGTACACCCGGGTGGACATGGTCGGCAAGCGCGGCGAGTTCGCCGTCCGCGGCGGCATTCTCGACATCTTCCCGCCCACGGCCGACCACCCGGTGCGGGTGGAGTTCTGGGGCGACGAGGTCTCCGAGCTGCGAGTGTTCGCGGTGGCCGACCAGCGCTCCTTGGACGAGGTCACTGTCGACCTTCTCGATGCACCTGGTTGCCGTGAGCTCCTGCTGACCGAGGACGTCCGGGAGCGGGCCCGCCACCTGGCGACCGAGCACGCCGAGGACGCCGCCCTGGTGGAGATGCTGGACAAGCTCGCCGCCGGCATCCCCGTGGAGGGCATGGAGGCGCTGCTGCCCGCCCTGCTGCCCGGCAAGTTGCAGCTGCTCACCGACGTCCTGCCTGCCGGTGCGCACGTGCTGCTGTGCGATCCGGAGAAGGTCCGCACCCGCGCGCACGACCTGGTGCGCACCGGGCAGGAGTTTCTCGAGGCGTCCTGGACGGCGGCCTCGGTCGGCGGGGCCGCACCACTGGACCCCAAGGGCATGAACCTGGGCGCCTCGGCCTACCGCTCGCTCCATGAGGTGACCGAAACCACCGAGCAGCAGGGCATTCCGTGGTGGACGCTGAGCCCGCTGCGCTCCGGGCGCGACGGTGCCGAGGTGATCGACCTCGACCTGAACGCTGTGCCGCTCGCCCGCGGCGCCGAGGCGGAGATCGCCGCCACCTTCGCGTCCCTGCGGGCGCACTGCGCCTCCGGTGGAGCGGCCGCAGTGGTGGTGGCCGGACACGGCACCGCCCAACGGGTGCTGGAAAGGCTGGTGGAGGCGGAGGTCTCGGCCGTCAGTGGGGAATCCGGCGCCCAGCCCCAGCCCGGCCATGTCACCGTGCTCTGTGGACTGCTCGGCGACGGCGTGGTGCTGCCCGGCGCGCAGCTGGTCGTCATCACCGAGACCGACCTCACCGGCAACCGGGCGGCGTCGAGCACGGACGGGCGCCGTCTGCCCGCCAAGCGACGCAACCAGGTCGACCCGCTGGCACTGTCCGCCGGCGACATGGTGGTGCACGACCAGCACGGCATCGGCAAGTTCGTGGAGATGCTCGAGCGGACCGTGGGCGGCGCGCGCCGGGAGTATCTGGTGATCGAGTACGCGCCGAGCAAGCGCGGCCATCCCGGCGACCGGCTGTTCGTGCCGATGGAGAGCCTTGACCAGCTGTCTCGCTACGTGGGAGGGGAGTTGCCCGCGCTGAGCAGGCTCGGCGGCTCGGACTGGCAGAACACCAAGCGCAAGGCCCGCAAGGCCGTGCGCGAGATCGCCGCCGAGCTCGTGCAGCTCTACGCCGCCCGCCAAGCCGCGCCCGGGCATGCGTTCGCCCCCGACACACCTTGGCAGCGGGAGATGGAGGACGCCTTCCCGTTCACCGAGACCGTCGACCAGCTGACCGCCATCAACGAGGTCAAGGCCGATATGGAGAAGCCGGTGCCGATGGACAGGGTGATCTGCGGCGACGTCGGCTACGGCAAGACGGAGATCGCCGTGCGTGCCGCCTTCAAGGCGGTGCAGGACGGCAAACAGGTCGCGGTCCTCGCGCCCACCACCCTGCTGTCCCAGCAGCACCTGCAGACCTTCACCGAACGGATGGGCGGCTTCCCGATCACGGTCAAGGGGCTTTCCCGCTTCACCGACCCGCACGAGGTCAGGGGGGTGCTCGACGGTCTGGCCGACGGCTCGGTCGACGTGGTCATCGGCACCCACCGACTGCTGCAGACCGGCGTGCGGTGGAAGGACCTCGGGCTGGTGGTGGTGGACGAGGAGCAGCGCTTCGGGGTGGAGCACAAGGAGCACATCAAGGCGATGCGCACCGCGGTGGACGTGCTGACCATGTCGGCCACCCCCATCCCGCGCACCCTGGAAATGAGCCTGGCCGGGATCCGGGAGATGTCCACCATCCTCACTCCGCCGGAGGAGCGGCACCCGATCCTCACCTACGTCGGCAGCTACGACGACCGCCAGGTCGCTGCCGCGCTGCGGCGTGAGCTGTTGCGCGACGGCCAGGTGTTCTACGTGCACAACCGGGTCTCTTCGATCGACAAGGCGGCCAAGCGGATTCGTGACCTGGTGCCCGAAGCGCGGGTGGCCGTGGCGCACGGGCAAATGAACGAGGAGATCCTGGAGCGCACCGTGCAGGGCTTCTGGGAGCGGGAGTACGACGTGCTCGTCTGCACCACGATCATCGAGACCGGCCTGGACATCTCCAACGCCAACACCCTGTTGGTGGAGCGGGCGGACGCACTCGGGCTGAGCCAGCTGCATCAGCTGCGCGGGCGGGTCGGACGCAGCAGGGAACGCGGCTACGCCTACTTCCTGTACCCGCCGGAGCGACCGCTCACCGAAACCGCCTACGACCGCCTCGCCACCATCGCGCAGAACTCCGACCTCGGTGCGGGCATGGCGGTGGCAATGAAGGACCTGGAGATCCGCGGCGCAGGCAACGTGCTCGGTGCCGAACAGTCCGGACATGTCGCCGGCGTCGGATTCGACCTCTACATTCGCCTGGTCGGGGAGGCGGTGGAGGCCTTCCGCGCCGCGGCCGACGGAACGCCGATGCCGACGGCGGAGGAGAACCGCGAGGTCCGGGTGGACCTGCCCGTCGACGCGCACATTCCCCCCGACTACCTCACCAGCGACCGGCTGCGCCTGGAGGCCTACCGCAAGATCGCCGCCGCCACCGACGAGGACGCGCTGCGCTCGGTGATGGACGAGCTGCTCGACCGCTACGGTCCGCCGCCCGAGCCGGTGCACCACCTGTTCGCGGTGGCGCGGCTGCGCCTGTTGTGCCGGCATTACGAAGTGAACGAGGTGGCGGTGGTGGGCACGCAGTTGCGGCTCGGCCCGATCGCACTCCCCGATTCCAGGCAGCTGCGGCTCAAGCGGCTGCACCCCAGCGCGCAATACAAGCCGACCAGCCAGCTCGTGCAGCTGCCCTTGCCGCGGGCCGGTTCCGGAGGTGTCGGAGCGGAGCGGCTGCGCGACACCGAGCTGTTGCAGTTCGTCGCGGACCTGCTGCTGCAACTGGACGGCAAACCCGCGGGAATGGTGAGTGTGAGCCAGGCCACCCCTGTGCCGGCGGGTTGAGCGGTATGGCACGGTGAGCGCTGTGACATCGCTTTTCGGGACATCGCTTTTCGGGACCTCGCTTTCGCGGCACCGCGTCAAGGCCTGCCTTGCCCTCGTCATCACCGCAGCCACCCTGGTACTCGCCGGATGCAGCAACACGCTGCCAGGGACGGCGGCCTCGGTCGGCGGCAATCGGATCACCGTTGACTCGCTGCAGAGCCAGGTGGACGCCGTGCTCGCCTACCGCGATGGGCAGCAGGGCTCCACGGTGCGCACCCAGCTGCCGACCATCACCCAACAGGTGCTCTCTGGTGATGTGCTGCACGAGCTGGTGGGCATGGCGGTCGCGCGCACGCACCTGGCCGTCAACCAAAAGGCCATCGACGACCAGCTCGCCAAGCTCGACCCCAAGGTGCTCGACGGGCAGGGCCTGACGTTCATCACCCCGGCTTCGCTGCCGCAGTTCGTGCGCGATCAGCTGGTGATCGCCCAGTTGGGCACCGCCGCCTGGGACGGTCTGGCGATCACCGCCGATCTCGCTGCCGCCGCCGACCAGGCCGATGCCGAAGCCAAGGCCAGGCGGATGGCGCAGGGCCCCCAGCAGTCCCAGGCCGTCGTCGCCGAGGCCACGGCCAAGGGTCAGCAGGCCAGGGCCAGCTACCCGCTCAGCCCCTCGGCGCTGGAAACCCTCGCCGGCACGCCGCTGTTTTCCATCCCGGTCGGCAGCGCGGTGGCGTTCACGCTGAACGACAAGTGGCAGGTCGCCCGCATCGACACGCGTACCACCACCGCGGCGCCGACCCGCACCCCCGACGCCGTCTCCGCCGCCCAGGCCAAGCCCAGCTCCACTTACTCGTTGGGCATCAGCCTGCTGCCCGGCCTCGCCGGCAACCCGGAGGTGCGGGTGAACCCGCGGTACGGCAACTGGGACCCGACCCAGGGGCAGGTGGTGTCCGCCTCCGCGCCGCCGAACGCGATCGTGTTCAACGCCCGGCCCTGACGATGACGCCCGATCCTGGTGCCGTCGTCCTGCTGGATCGCCGCTGGCCCTCGGCGGTGCCCGCGGCGGCCCTGCCCCTGTTGCGCGGCCCGGTGAGCTGTACGGAGGACGTTCCGGCCCAGGTGCGCGCCGCCTGCACCGTGGTGGACGACGCCCCGGTGCTGGTGAGTGCGGACCCGCGGCACCCGGAGGTGCTGGCCCGCATCGCCGGTGGTGGACGGGTGGTGCAATACCGTGCCCCCGCCGGGTCGGAGCTGCTGGAAGCCGTGGCGGTGATGGACCGGCTGCGCAGCCCCGGCGGCTGTCCCTGGGATGCCGAACAGACGCACGACTCCTTGCGGCGCTACCTGGTGGAGGAGTGCTACGAGCTGCTGGACGCCCTGGACTCGGGCTCGCGGGAGCACATCGTGGAGGAGCTCGGGGACGTGCTGCTGCAGGTGCTCTTCCACGCCAGGATCGCGGCGGAACAGGGCACGGGTTCTGGAATCGACGCCGGGTTCGACATCGATGCCGTGGCTGCAGCCCTGGTGACGAAGCTGGTGCACCGGCATCCGCATGTATTCACCGACGGTGAACTCGTCGCCGATGCAAGTGCGCAGCAGGTCCGCTGGGAGGAGCTCAAGGCGGTGGAGAAGCGCCGCGAGTCCGTTGTGGACGGAGTGGCGACGGCGCAACCGGCCCTGGCGCTGGCCGCGAAGCTGGTCTCCCGCACTGCCAGGGCCGGCGTACCCACCGACCTGCTGCCCCCGGAGCTCGCCGCGGTGCAGGGTGGTGCGGCGGAGGACGGACTGCGCCGGACCGCGCTGCGCTTCGCTGCCGAGGTGCGTGTGGCGGAACTGGCCGCTAGGGCAGGGGGCTCGCCCCGGAGGAGATGGACGCTGCGGACTGGCGTCGGTTCTGGCCGAACTCAGCCGAATGTCGGACTCACCCGAACAGGGTGGATCCCCAGTAATCGGTGCGGCCGAGCCCCGGCGGGCAGGCGAACAGCGCCGATCCGTTGTGTTCCAGGTACTCCATCATCGCGTCCTTGCCGGCCAGTGCCAGCTGCATGGGCACGAACTGGGTCTGCGGATTGCGGCAATACGCCAGGAAGAACAACCCGGCGTCCAGGTGGCCCACTCCGTCGGAGCCGTCGGTGAAGTTGTAGCCACGCCGCAGGATCTGCACCCCGCCGAGGGACTCCGGCGCAGCCAACCGCACGTGCGAGTCGGCAGGTATCAGCGGGCCGTTGGCGTCGCCCACCTGCAGGTCGAGCGGGTCGAACTCGTCGACCTGCCCGAGCGGGGCACCGCTGCGTTTGGTGCGCCCGACGATCGATTCCTGCTCGGTGAGCGGCGCCCGGTCCCAGGTCTCGATGTGCATCCGGATGCGGCGGGCCACCAGGTAGGAGCCGCCGGTCATCCAGTCCGCGCCGTCACCGGGCTGCACCCACACGTGCTCGGCCAGTGCGGCCGGGTCCTCGGCCTTGAGGTTGCGGGTGCCGTCCTTGAACCCGAAGAGGTTGCGTGGGGTGGCCTGGGTAGTCGAGGTGGACGAGGTGCGGCCGAAGCCCAGCTGCGACCAGCGCACGGACACCGCGCCGAAGCCGATGCGGGCGAGGTTGCGAATGGCGTGCACCGCCACCTGGGGATCGTCCGCGCACGCCTGGATCGCGATGTCGCCACCGCTGCGGGCGGGATCCAGCTTGTCGTGCGGAAACCGGGGCAACTCGGCCAGTGCGGCTGGACGTCTGCTCGCGATGCCGAAGCGGTCGGGCCCGCCGAACAGCGATGGCCCGAAACCGGCGGTCAAGGTGAGCGAGGCCGGGGCCAGGCCCAGTGCTTCACCGGTGTCGCCCGGCGGCGAGTGGGCCCCGCCCCCGGTCGCGCCGTTCTCGGTGGCCTCCTGCCCGGCGGTCATCCGTTCGGCGGCCTTCGTCCACTCGCGCAGCAGGTCGATCAGCTCGGCACGGGAGTCGGTGGTGACGTCGAAGGAGACGAAATGCAGCCGGTCCTGCGCGGGCGTGACGATGCCGGCCTGGTGCTCGCCGCGAAACGCCACGGTGGCGGGATTCGTCGTTCGATCCACGCCACCGGCGGTCGCCCGCCCGGTCACGGCTCCGGCGCTCGCCACGGCCGCGGCGGCACCGCCGAGCCCGAGCAGCCGGCGCCGCGACAGCCCCGATCCGCGGGATCCCTCGGCTGCCGGCTCGGTCACCGGCCGGACACCACCCCGGCCACCGTGCTCAACGGCTCGGCCAGGGCGTCGACCTTCTCCGAGAGGTCCTTGACCTGGGCGGGGGACAGGGCGTTGTAGAGCACGTACCCGTCCCCGGCCTGCAGCGCGGTCAGGGCCTGGTTCACCGCGGCGAAGCGGGCATCGAGCTTGGGTAACAGGGCGGGCTCCCGGTCCAGCACGACGGGACGCAACGCGGCCACGGCGGCTTCGGCGCCCTCGACGTTCGCGCGGAAGTCCCACAGGTCGGTGTGCGAGTAGCGCTCTTCCTCGCCGGTCACCTTGCCGGTGGCCACCTCGTCGAGCAGGCCCTTGGCCCCGTTGGCCAGCTGCACCGGCGTGAACTGCACCGTCTTGGTGCGGCTCACCACCTCCTGCACGTTGCGCAGCAGCTCGTCGGTCATGGCCGCGGAGTCGGGTTGCAGGCCGTCGCGCCAGAGATCACGCTCCAGGCGGTGCCAACCGGTGAGGACGTGGCCGGGCTCGAGGGTGTCCTCCCTGCCGTCGGTCAGCGGGTCGAGGTCACCGAAGCTCTCGGCGACCGGCTCGATGCGCTTTCAGTGCGTGCGGGCTGCGGGGTAGAGCCGCTTGGCCTCCGCCACGTTGGCTGCCTTCACCGCCGCGACGAAGTCACCGGTCTTGGCCAGCAGCGCGTCTGCCTCGCTGGCCATATAGCGTTGATAGCCGGCGGTGGCCGCGGCGAGTTTGCTGTCGGTGTCGGCCGGTTTGCGGGAGTCTCCGGTGACCGTGAAGCCGCCGCGGATGCCGTCACCGGTCATTCCTGGCTTGCATGCGGTGGTGTAGTTGCCCGCCTCGGGTACATCCACGACGAGCCGGCGGGTCAGGCCTGGGCCAATGTTCTCCACCTCGCCGATGACCCGGTCGCCCCCGGCGTAGAGGTAGAACTCGTTGGTCTTCGAGCCGGAATTGCTGATCTCGAAGGTGACGTTGCCGGTGGCAGCCGTGGTGGCGGACAGCGTGCAGGAACTGTCGTTCGCCGTGACCTTGATGGCGTCTGCCGTCTCGGTGGGCTTGCCGGTGCAGCCGGCGAGCGCAAGGGGGGCGACAACCAGGAGGGGGAGGGAGAGTAGTCGGGCGCGACGCACGAATGAGCTGCCTTTCATGGCTGAGCTGCGGCGGAAGGCGGCGCAGCGGAGACGGTGGCGGTGCCCTGGGGACTCGGGCGCTGGGGACGGAGGAACAAGGTGAGGACCGTGCCGACATACAGCACCCACACCGCTGCTTGCAGCACCGTCGTGGCCGGGGAGAAGTTGAAGATGCCCTTGAGCACGGTGCCGTAGGCCGAGTCGGGCGGAACGGCGGCGGACACGTCGAAGGCCAGGGTGTTCAGTCCCGGCAGAATTCCTGCCTCCTGCAGATCGTGCATGCCGTAGGCGAGGATCCCCGCGGCGACGAAGACCAGCAGCACGCCGGTAATCGTGAAGAAGCGGCTGAGGTTGATCCGCACCGCACCCCGGTACATCAGCAGCCCGAGCAGCACGGCGGCGAGGATGCCGACGATGAAACCGATGAGCGGTTGCCCGGTGCCCCCGTCGCCTGTGCCGCCACCCTCTGCAGCCTCCACGCTGGAGAAGAAGAACACTGCGGTCTCCAGACCCTCCCGACCGACCGCGAACAAGGCGAGTACGGCGACGGCGAGGGGACCGGTCTGCAGCGCCGTCTCCATGCCCGCCTTGAGCTGGCCGGACATGCTGCGGGCAGCGGTGCGCATCCACAGGATCATTGCCGTGACGAAGGCGACAGCGACGATGGAGGAGACACCGCCGACGGTCTCCTGGGCGGTGAAGGACAGTTCCGAGGTGCCGTAGTGCAGCCCGGCGCCGACTCCGATGCTCAGCGCCACCGCGGCGCCCACCCCGGTCCACACCCAGCGCAGCGAGCTCGTCCGCTCGGTCTTGACCAGGAAAGCAACCAGGATGATGACGACGATGGCGGCCTCGAGGCCCTCGCGCAGGCCGATCAGCGCGTTGCTGACGAGCATCTCGACTCCGTAGCTGAGGTAAGGCTTACCTGACGCGAGGAAACATACACGACGGCTACGGCGTGGGCAGCCCCCGTGATGCACCTCGCAGTCCTGCGGCATCGGGCAGTCCTGCGGCATCGGGCAGTCCTGCGGCATCGGGCAGTCGTGCGGCATCGGGGCAATCCCCGGCGTCGGGCACTATGGATGGAGTGCGCGCATCCCAGCGAAAATCCTCCCGGCCGGTGCGTGCCCTCGTGCTCACCCTCGGGGTGCTGGCGGTCGCCGTTGTCCTGGTCAGCGCGCTGGTCACCTGGTTCTCCCAGTTGGCCGACTCCCATCACGTGCCCAACCGGATCGCCGCGCCCGCGGTCGCCCCGCCGGGACCTGGGTCGTCCGTCCCACGGCTCAACCTCACGCTGCCCGCTCGGCAGCAGCCGCAGCTGGCCGCTTGGGCGACGGGGCTTTCCGGCACGGTGGCTGTTCCGGCGCAGGCGTTGCAGGCCTACGGCTATGCGGCCGCGATGCAGGCCGAGCGCGACCCCGGCTGCGGCATCGGCTGGACGACGCTGGCCGGAATCGGCGCCGTCGAGTCGCGGCACGGCAGCTACGGCGGTTCCCGGCTGGACGACCGGGGCCGCGCGCTGCCGCCCATCGTCGGGATTCCGTTGGACGGCAGCCCGGGCCTGCAGTCCATCCCGGACACCGACGGCGGTGAGCTGGACGGTGACCCGGAGCTGGACCGGGCGGTCGGCCCGATGCAGTTCATCCCGCAGACCTGGCGGCAGTGGGGTGCCGATGCCGACGGAGACGGCGTTGCCGACCCCAACAACCTCAACGACGCCGCGCTCACCGCGGCCCATTACCTCTGTGCCGCCCATCCGGTGATGACCACCGCGACGGGCTGGCGCGAGGCCCTGTTCAGCTACAACCGCTCGCAGTCCTACGTCAATCAGGTGCTGCAGCACGCCGCCAACTATGCGGCGGCCGTGAGCGGATGAGAACGGGCCGGATGAGAACGGGCCGGATGAGAACGGGCCGGATGAGAACGGGTTCGTATCCCCGTCGTGGCTCGCCCGTTGAAGACCTCGTGAGGGCACGCGCATTCGGTCTACGCGTCGTGGTCGCCCTGATTGCGGTGGGTCTGCTCGTTGGCGCTGTGATCGGTGTGCGTGCTGCGGTCTCGGCCACAGGTACCAGGGAGCCAGTCGCTCAGGCGCTGGCTCCCGTTGCCGTCGACGGCAGCCTCAGCACCGACCCCGCAACGGTGCCGATGAACGCGCCGGCCCCGCTGAGCGCCCCGCTCCCGCCGCAGAACATCGCTCCGCCGGACAATGCCGTGCCGCCGAACGCGGGAGCGCCACCGGCCGGCGGGCAGCCGAGCGCCGCTGCCGACCCCGCACCGCTCACGCCGAGCCGCACCCCGTCGGCCGATCCGGCGCCGCTGCCGCGGGCATCCACGGTCCCCGCGGGCCTGTCGCCGTACTCGGCTTGGGCTGCTGCGCTGTCAAGATCATCGACGTGCCCGCCCGCGCCCTGCAGGCCTACGGCAACGCGTAGAACATCGTCGCCCGTGAGCAGCCCGGCTGCCACCTGTCCTGGACCACCCTGGCCGGTATCGCGCACATCGAGAGCAACCACGGTCGCTACGGCGGACGCTCCCTGCAGCCGGACGGTCGTTCGTCGAGCCCCATCATCGGTATCCCGTTGGACGGCGGACCCAACGTGCAGGCCATCGGCGACACCGACGGCGGCGCGCTGGACGCCGACCCGAGATGGGATCGCGCGGTTGGGCCCTTCAAGTTCATTCCCGGCACCTGGGCGCGCTGGAAGGCGGACGGCAACGGCGACAAGGTGGCCGACCCGCAGAACATCGACGACGCGGCGGTGGCCGCGGGCCGGTACCTGTGCGCCGGCGGCCGGAGCCTGTCCGACGGCACCGGATGGTGGCGGGCGATCCTCAGCTACAACAACTCCACCGCCTACGTGCAGGACGTCTTCGACGGCGCGGACGGTTACGCCCGCGCCGCCTCCCGCTAGCCACCCTCCCGCGTGCCGCGGCTGACGCCGTCCTCCCGGCCGATACGCTGTGCCCCAAGCAGCCGTCAACCGCGTTGAGGAGATAACCCGTGGCCGTCATCGAACAGGTCGGAGCCCGCGAGATCCTGGACTCCCGTGGCAATCCCACGGTCGAGGTCGAGGTGGCGCTGGACGACGGCACCCTGTCGCGCGCGGCCGTGCCCTCCGGTGCCTCCACCGGTGAGCACGAGGCCGTGGAGCTGCGGGACGGTGGCTCGCGCTACGGCGGCAAGGGCGTGGAGAAGGCAGTACGCGCCGTACTCGACGAAATCGGTCCCGCGCTCGTCGGCATTGAGGCCGTGGAGCAGCGGGTGGTCGACCAGAAGCTCGTCGACCTCGACGGCACCCCCGACAAGTCCCGCCTCGGCGCCAACGCGCTGCTCGGCGTCTCGCTCGCCGTGGCGCGGGCCGCGGCCGACTCCTCGGGCCTGGAGCTGTTCCGCTACGTCGGCGGGCCCAACGCGCACGTGCTGCCCGTACCGATGATGAACATCATCAACGGCGGCGCGCACGCCGACAGCGGCGTCGACGTCCAGGAGTTCATGGTCGCCCCCATCGGCGCCGGCAGCTTCCGCGAGGCCCTGCGCTGGGGCGCCGAGGTGTACCACGCCCTGAAGTCCGTGCTGAAGGAGAAGGGCCTGTCCACCGGCCTGGGTGACGAGGGCGGTTTCGCCCCCGACGTCGCCGGCACCGACGAGGCCCTCGATCTCATCGCCGTCGCCGTTGGCAAGGCCGGATTCACCCTGGGCTCCGACATCGCCCTGGCCCTGGACGTGGCCGCCACCGAGTTCCACTCGGCCGAGGGATACACCTTCGAGGGATCGGTGCGCACCGCCGAGCAGATGGCCAGCTTCTACGCGGACCTCATCAAGGCACATCCGCTGGTCTCCATCGAGGACCCGCTGAGCGAGGACGACTGGGACGGCTGGGTCGCGCTCACCTCCCAGGTTGGCGAGCAAATCCAGATCGTCGGCGACGACCTGTTCGTCACCAATCCGGAGCGGCTGGAGGACGGCATCGCCAGGGGGGCGGCCAACGCGCTGCTGGTCAAGGTGAACCAGATCGGCACGCTGAGTGAGACCCTCGATGCCGTCACGCTGGCGCACTCCTCCGGATACCGCTGCATGATGAGCCACCGCTCCGGGGAGACCGAGGACACCACGATCGCCGACCTCGCCGTGGCCACCGGCTGCGGCCAGATCAAGACCGGCGCCCCCGCACGCAGCGAACGGATGGCCAAGTACAACCAGCTACTGCGCATCGAGGAGAACCTGGGCGAGGCCGCCCGCTATGCCGGCGACCTGGCCTTCCCGCGCTTCCGCATCGAGGGCTGAGATGCGCAGGGTGCGGGCGAGCAGGACAACGAAGTCCACGGCGCGCAAGGTGGCCGGCCTGGGAATGGGCCTGTCCACCAAGCGCGCCGCGGTGCTGGCCATCGTGGTCTGCGCCCTCGCCCTCACCCTGGCCGTCCCGCTGCGCACCTACCTCGGCCAACGCCAGCAGCTGGCGGACACCGTCGCGCAGCGGGAGCAGCTGCGCGCGGAGGTCACCGAGCTGGAACAGCAGCGGGCCCAGCTGAACGATCCGGCCTATGTGCAAGCCCAGGCCCGGCAACGGCTGCGCTACGTCAAGCCGGGGCAGACGCCGTACCAGGTGCAGCTGCCGGGCGACAAGCCGCAGGACGAGCCGGCGCAGCAGCCACCCGCTGGTGGTGGCACGTGGTACTCCACGTTGTGGAGCTCGGTGAACCAGCCGCCGCCGCGACGATGAGCGAGGTCGACTTTGCCGACCTGGCCGCCGTGCGCGCTCAGCTGGGACGGGAGCCCCGCGGGGTGCGCGAGGTGGCGCACCGCTGCCCGTGCGGCAAGCCCACCGTGATCAGCACGGCGCCACGGCTGCTCGACGGCACCCCGTTTCCGACGCTGTACTACCTCACCTGTCCCCGCCTCACCGCTGCCGCGAGTACCCAGGAGTCCGAGGGTGTGATGCGGGAGATGACCGCGCGCCTCGCCGAGGACCCCGAGCTGGCGCAGGCCTACCGGGCAGCACACGAGAACTACCTCGCTGAACGCGACGCCATCGAACCGCTGGGCACGCAGGTCACCGCCGGCGGGATGCCCGATCGGGTGAAGTGTCTGCACGTGCTCATGGCGCACGCTCTGGCCAAGGGACCCGGCGTCAACCCGCTCGGCGACGAAGCGGTCGCGGCGGTGGGCGAGTGGTGGAAGAAGGGTTCGTGCGTCGGATGAGCCGCGTGGCGGGTATCGACTGCGGCACGAACTCGCTGCGGCTGCTGGTGGCTGACCTCTCGCCGCAGGGGGAGCTGCGGGATGTCCACCGGGAGATGCGGGTGGTGCGGCTGGGCCAAGGGGTGGACGCCACGGGTCAGTTGGCACCCGAGGCCATCGAGCGGACCCGGGTAGCGCTGGTCGACTACGCGAAGATCCTGGCGCGCACGGGTGTGCAGCGGGCCCGGATGGTCGCCACCTCGGCCACCAGGGACGCGAGCAACCGCGAGGACTTCTTCGGCATGGTCCGGGAGGTGCTCGGCGTGGACGCCGAGGTGATCACCGGCGACGAGGAGGCACGCCTGAGCTTCGCGGGTGCGGTGGGGGAGCTGGACCCGGTGGACGGGCCGTTCGTGGTCGTCGACCTGGGCGGTGGCTCCACGGAGCTGGTGCTCGGCGACGCCGACGGCGTGCGTGCCGCCTACTCCACCGACATCGGTTGTGTCCGCCTCACCGAGCGCTGCCTGCCGCACGACCCGCCGACGAGCGAGGACATCGCCGCCGCCGAACAGGTGGTGCGCCAGACCCTGGCCCGGGCCTTCGACGAGGTGCCAGTGTCCACGGCGCGGACCTGGGTGGGGGTCGCTGGGACGATGACCACTATCGCGGCGCTGGCCATGGAACTCCCGGAGTACGACGCGGCGACGATCCACCTGTCCCGGGTCCCCTTGACTCGTCTGCACGAGGTGACCGAACGACTGACGGCGATGAGCCGGGCGCAGCGGATGGAACTCGGGCCCATGCACCCCGGGCGGGCGGACGTCATCGGCGGCGGCGCCATCATCACCAGGGTGCTCGCCGACGAGCTCGCGGCTCGTGCGGGGATCACCGAGCTGGTGGTCAGCGAGCACGACATCCTCGACGGGATCGCGTTGTCGCTGTCTTCGCTGGTGTGAATGCGGCTTTCACCCCCCCAATTTTCCGGCGTGAATGCGGCTTTCGCACAACGCGGGCGGCGCGGATCACAGACGACGGTTGCTGGGCGCGGAAAGGCTCGCTGCGCGCTCAGGCTGCGTGCTCAGGCTGCGCGGGAAATCATCAGGGGCGGACGGGGCGTCGCGCGGCTGCCTCGTAGGCCCTGCGCAACTCTGCCCGCACCATCGCTGGTTCCTTCCGTATCCGCGCTGGCAGCGTGTGCACCACGACAATCCCCGAAGAGGTCATCCGGGGATGTCGATCCAGGGTCTTCCGGTATGCCGCAGGTGACAGGTGGAAGGCATACGAGTCGATTTCCCACGCCATCGCCACGTCGTCAGCCCACCCGTCCGGAACGGCGATGAACCTTCCGTGTGCGTCGGTGACCGTGGGGTTCCACGCGAGCGGAGGCAGACCGGTGCGGCGCCACAACACCCGGGCGTCCGCCTCGGCGACCGATCGAACGCCGTCAGAGATCTCGGCCAGCACTATGCGGGCTACGGCGGTGCCGCGCCTGCTTCCGCGATCGATCTCCGTCCGCAGTGCGGCCCCCGTGCAGTGTCGCCCCTGCACTGCGTCGGCGAGAAGATCGCGCTCCGCATCGAGTGAGCCCATCCGACGCGCGGCATCAAGCACGGCCCGTTCCGGTGGCGTGCAGGGCACCCCTTGCGCCAGCATCCGCGCCGGTAAACGGGTGGTCCGTTCGACTATGACGAACTCCGCGGAACCGAACCTGGCGTCCCGCAGGCACGGCGACATGGACGGTGGGGGTCCTGACGGTGCGGATGCCGCGCAACTGACACGCGGCCAAGCCGGTGACCAGGCTGGCGGAGCCGCAGTAGAGCAACGCGGCGCGTGAGCGCTGTCGCCGAGATGGCGGACCGCCGTGCAGCAGCACAACCCCAGGCAGCAAGCGTCGCCAGACCTGACCCGGGAGGCAGCGGTGGTATGCCGTGGAGGAGCGGCGCCGAGACCCTCCAGCTGCGCGATCGTGGCGACGCCGTCCGGCATGGCCTCCCGCAGGAACCTCAGCTCTTCAGCAGTCGCGCGCCATGACATCTGCCCAGGGTGGCAGGTCAGCGACAATGCCCAGGGTGGATCTGCGCATCCTGTGGACAACGCGGTTCCCTGTGGACAGCCGGGGGACGGCGTCCGTGGCACGGCGATCGTGTGAATGCGGCTTTCATCCAACTCTCGGACGTGAATGCGGCTTTCGCGCAACTGGGCGGTACCAGCGGCGCCCGCACGCTACCTGCCTGCACCGGTGCGGCTCGGCGATGGAAGGATCACCGCCGTGAGCAAGCAGAAACCCACTCGGATCTTGGTTGTCGGCGGCGGTTATGTCGGGATGTACGCGGCGTTCCGGTTGCAGAAGAAGTTGCGTCGTTCTGAGGCGGAGATCACGGTGGTGGATCCGCAGCCGCACATGACCTACAAGCCGTTCTTGCCCGAGGCGGCCGCGGGGTCGATTGAGCCGCGGCATGTGGTGGTGCCCTTGCGGAAGGCGCTGCGGAAGTGTCGGGTGGTCACCGCACGGGTGGATCGGGTGGATCACCAGGCGCGACGGGCGTGGGTCTCCAGTGCCGGGGATGATACCTCGACCATCGACTACGACGTGTTGGTGATGGCGCCGGGTTCGATTGCCCGGACGTTGCCGGTGCCGGGCCTGGCCGAGCAGGGGATTTCGTTCCAAACGGTGGGTGAGGCGATTTACCTCCGCAATCACGTGTTGTCCCGGTTGGACACCGCATCGACCACCGAGGACCCGCAGTTGCGGAAGCGGTTGTTGACGTTCGTGGTGATCGGCGGGGGGTATGCCGGGATCGAGGCATTGGCGGAGTTGGAGGACATGGCCCGCTATGCCCTGCGGTATCACCGGGAGATCGCGGCGGAGGAGATGCGGTGGGTGTTGGTGGAGGCCACCGCCCGGGTGATGCCCGAGGTGAGCCCGAAGTTGGGGGTGTACACCGTGGAGCGGCTGACCGAGCGCGGCATTCAGGTGTTCCTGGAGACCCGGGTGGAGACAATGGTGGACGGCCACGTGCGGCTGTCGGATGGTACGGAGTTCGAGACGGGAACCATTGTCTGGACGGCGGGGGTGAAGGCGAACCCGATGCTCGCCAAGACCGACCTGCCCTTGGATGAGCGGGGCCGGGTGCGGTGCACCGCGGCGTTGCAGGTGGCCGGGACGACGCAGGCCTACAGTGCCGGGGACTGCGCGGGTGTGCCGGATCTGTCCAAGCTGGAGCAGGACCCGTCGGCGACCTGCAGCCCCTCGGCGCAGCACGCAGTGCGCCAGGCCAAGGTGCTGGCCGACAACGTGATCGCCGGTATCCGCGGCAAGCAGGCCAAGCCCTATGAGCACAAGTACGTGGGGTCGGTGGCCAGCCTTGGCTTGTACAAGGGTGTCGCCGATGTGTACGGGGTGAAGCTCAAGGGGGTGCCGGCCTGGTTCATGCACCGCACCTACCACCTGAGCCGGATGCCCACCTTCAACCGCAAGGTCCGCGTCCTCATCGACTGGACCGAGGCCCTGATGCTCCGCCGCGAAGTCGTCGCCCTCGGCCAGATCAACGACCCCAAAGCCGAATTCGACCGCGCCGCAGCCAGCTAGAGTCCAGCACCGAGGCCGGCCCCCGTAGCCCAACTGGCAGAGGCAGACCCCTTAAAAGGGTTACCGGTGTCGGTTCGACTCCGACCGGGGGCACTGCGCGGACGTCCGTTTTGTCTAGTGTGGCCGCGGGAACCTTGCACCGTCGCCCGTCGTTATCTGACTGAGCGGGTTGGCACATTCCGGCAACCCTCAGCGTGAGAAGGGATCACCACCGTGCGTACCAGCAGCAACCCGGTCTTCCGCAACCTGCCCGCGGACAGGAGCGGATACGCGAGCTTCGGCTCCGGGGCCACGCAAACCGCCCCGCAGTACAAGCAGCCGCAGCCGTACTCCACCACGCGGTCGATGACCATCGACGACGTGGTTACCAAGACCGCGATGACGCTGGGCCTGCTGGCCGTCGCAGGGATCATCTCCGCTCTCTTGTGCGCCCAGAACCCCAGCCTCATCGGCCCGCTGGCCGTCGGCGGAGCCATCATCGGGCTCGTCCTGGTGCTCGTCGCCACCTTCGGCCGCAAGATGAACGCCCCGCTCGTGCTGGCCTACGCCGTTGCCGAGGGTGTGTTCATCGGCGCCATTTCCTTCGTCTTCGGCAGCATCTTCGGCAGCGCCATCGTGGGCCAGGCGGTCATCGGCACCGTCGGCGTCTTCGCGGGCATGCTCGTCGTTTACAAGACCGGGGCCATCCGGGTCACTCCCAAGCTCACCCGAATGATCATCGGCGGCCTCATCGGCGTCGTGGCCCTGATGGTGGTCAACCTCGTCGGCAACCTGGTGTTCCACGCCGACATGGGCCTGCGCAGCGGTGGACCGCTGGCCATCGGCTTCAGCCTGCTGTGTATCGCCATTGCCGCGTTCAGTTTCCTGCTCGACTTCGACCAGGCCGACAAGCTGATCCGCGCCGGTGCTCCGGAGAAGGCGGCATGGGGCGTCGCGCTGGGCCTGACGGTCACCCTCGTCTGGCTCTACGTCGAGATTCTTCAGCTGCTGAGTTACTTCAACAACAACTGACAGCACGCGCGCGTTGTGTGCAAGCCGCATTCACGCAGCAGTATTGCGCAAAAGCCGCATTTACCCAACGCGCGGAGGTGCGGGCCGGCCGGCTGCTCCCGGCTCAGCGGAAGGCTGATTCGGCGGTCAGCGCCTGGCCGATGACGAGCTGGTGCACCTCGGAGGTGCCCTCGTAGGTCAGCACCGACTCCAGGTTGTTGGCGTGGCGGATGACGGGGTACTCCAGCGTGATGCCGTTTGCGGCGAGAATGGTGCGGCACTCGCGGGCGATGGCGATCGACTCCCGCACGTTGTTCAGCTTGCCCAGGCTGACCTGCTCGTTGCGGATCGTCCCGGCATCCTTGATCCGCCCCAGATGGACGGCGAGCAGCATCCCCTTGCCCAGCTCTAATGCCATGTCGGCGAGTTTCTGCTGGGTCAGCTGATACGCGGCCAGCGGCTTGTCGAACACCCGCCGCGACTGGGCGTAGGCGATGGCCGTCTCCAGGCATTCCCTTGCGGCGCCGAGCGAACCGAAGACGATGCCGAAGCGGGCTCGGACAGGCAGGACAGCGGGCCATTGAGCCCCTTCGCCTCGGGCAGCAGCGCCGTACCGGGCAGCCGGACGTCCTCCAGTACCAGCTCGCTGGTGACCGAGGCGCGCAACGACATCTTCTTCTTGATCTCGGGCGCGGAGAACCCCGGTGTGTCGGTGGGTACCACGAAGCCGCGGATGCCGTCGTCGGTCCGGGCCCACACCACCGCCACGTCGGCCACCGAACCGTTGGTGATCCACATCTTGGTGCCGTTGAGCACCCAGTCGGTGCCGTCGGCCACGGCTCGGGTACGCATGCCAGCCGGATCGGAGCCGAAGTCGGGCTCGGTCAGACCGAAGCACCCGATTGCCGCACCGGCGGCCATCCGCGGTAGCCACTCGTTTTTCTGCTCTTCGCTGGCGAACCGGTGGATCGCGAACATCGCCAGCGAGCCCTGCACCGATACGAGGCTGCGGATTCCGGAGTCCGCGGCTTCCAGCTCCATGCACGCCAGCCCGTACGCGGTGGCGCTGGTACCCGCGCAGCCGTAGCCCTGCAGATGCATGCCGAGCAGGCCGAGCGCGCCGAGCTCTTTGGCCAGCTCGCGCGCCGGGATCTTTGCTTCTTCGAACCAGTCGGCGATGTGCGGCCGGACCTTGTCGTCGCAGTACTGGCGCACGGTGTCGCGGATAGCGCGTTCCTCGTCGTCGAGCAGGCTGTCAATCCCGAAAAGCTCCAGCGGAGCGACGGGAAGGGTTTGTGGCTTCGGCACGGCTACTCCTGAATGTCTGGTCTGGAACTAGGTGGCGCCGGTGGTGGAGGCCGACAAGGAACGCGGGTCCCGCGGCCCCCATCGGCCGTGTTCGACCTGGCCGAGGAAGTGTTCGACCAACAGGTTGAACAGGGCGGGCTCCTCGAGGTTGGTGACGTGGCCCGAGCGCGGCAGCACGGCGAGTCCGCAGCGCGGCAGGGTTCGCTTGAGCATCAGGTCGGTCTCCAGGACGCCGTCGTCCTCGTCCCCGGCGACGATGAGCACCGGTACGTCCAACGCGGCCAGCTCCTCCCGCAGGGCGTACAGCGACGGACGCGCCTTCTGCACGCCGCGCATGGTTCGGGCGGCGCCGACCGCGTCGTGTTCGGCCAGGATCTGCACGTGCTCGGCGTGCCCGCGCGGATCTTTCCGCTGGTACTGGACTCGTGCCGGCCCCACGCCGTACCACTCGGCCACCGCGGCCGGGCCCTCGGTCTCGAACGCGACCGCGATGGTCTCGGACTCCTCCCGGAACGTCCGCTCCTTGTCGGGGTGGGCGCCGTAGCCGCAGCCCCCGACGACGAGCGCGGTGACCCGGTCGGGATGACCCAGCCCGAGGTGCAGCGCGGTGAAGCCACCCATCGAGTTGCCGACGGCATGGGCCGTGGCCACGCCGGCCGCGTCGAGCACGGCGATCGCGTCAGCGACGGCGCGGGACTGGCTGTAGGCATCGGGATCGGTGGGGACCTCGGAAGGGGGGTATCCCCGGGCGCCGTAGACGATGCATCGGTAGCGCCGGGAAAAGTGCCGCACCTGGGCATCCCAGGACCGGTGGTCGCCGGCGAACTCGTGGATGAACAGCAACGCCGTGCCCTCGCCGCGCTCCTCGTAGTACAGCCGCACCCCGTCGTCAGTTGTCGCGAACGCCACCGTGCTACCTCCTTCGGGTCGATCTGCCGACGGCGATGCGGGCTCCGAGATAGGACGCCACACCGGAGGCGACGACGGTGGTCACGGTAGGCAGCGCCTTGCGCACCATCGGCAGCACGATCAGGGACCAGGCGTCCACCGCAGAAGCCCCGGCGGCGGCGGTCTCGGCCGGCGCCTGCGGACCTCTTTGCGCCGCCCCGTTGGCCGCGGCGGCCGGGACGGGACCTCCACCACCGGCAAGGAGGTTCTCCACGTTCTGCGCGAACTGTTGCATGAGCCCGCCGGCGACCTCGCCGATCGCGCCGCGGCCGAACTGGGCGACCTTGCCGCGAATATTGAGATCGGTGTCGATGACGACCTCGGTACCGCCGCCCTGTTCGCGCAGCTGCGCGAGAATGAGCGCCTCGGCGTTTCCGGCGCCCCGTTGTTCTCTGCCCTTGGCCCGCAGGGTGAGCCGGTGTGCGTCCTTGTCGACGTCGACGAAGCTCGCCTGCCCCGCGTAGGCCACGGCCAAGGGGCCGACCTTGATCTTGACCTCGCCGGCGAAGGTACTGTCGTCGACCTGGCCCGTCAGGCGGGAGCCAGGCATGCAGGCGGCCACCCGTTCGACGTCGAGGAAGACACCGAAGACCTCGTCGATCGGTCGATCGATCACGAAGGTGTTGGAAAGCTTCATCAGCGGTCCATCAGGGCTTTGCGCTGCCCACCGTCGATCGGGATATGGGCGCCGTGCACGCTGGCCGAGACTTCCGAGGCCAGGAAGGTCACCAGCGCGGCCACCTCTTGGGGCTCGGTGATGCGGCCGAGCGGAATCGACTCGTTCGCCCGCTGCCGCGCCGTGGCCTGGTCGGTGCCCATGTCGCGGGCGAAAGCCTTCTCCAAGCCGTCCCAGCGGTCGGTGTTGACCGGGCCGGGGTTAACGGTGTTGACGCGGATGCCGTGCGGACCGTACTGCTCGGCGACCGAGGAGGCGAAGTTCAGGTCGGCGGCGTTGGCTGCCCCGGCGGTCATCTCCCAGTAGCTGGGCTTGAGCCCGTCGTTGCCCACCACCAGCACGATGGAGCCGCTGCCCCGTTCCTTCATCTGCGGCACGATCGCCCGGACTGTGCGGACATAACCCATGAACTTGAGGTTGAGGCTTTGCATCCACTGCTCGTCGGTCAGCTCCTCCAGCAGACCGCCGGGGGAGGAGCCCGCGCAGGTGACCAGGATGTCGATCGGGCCGACCTGCTCGTTCGCGGCGGCGACGCAACGCTCCACGTCCTCGCTCCTGCTCATGTCGCCGGTCAAGGCAATGATCTGGCGGCCGCTCTTCTCGGCGATCTCGGCTGCAGTCTTCTCCAGGTCCGCCTGACCGCGCGCCGTGATTACGACGTCGCAGCCCTCGGCGGCCAGGTGCTCGGCCACCTGTCGTCCGATTCCCTTGCTCGCGCCGGTGACGAACGCGACCTTGCCGGTCAGTTTCAAGTCCATGGGGGCCTCCTTCATGGTGGGTTGGTATACCATATACCGCAGATGTCGCAGACTTCAAGGGTTCTCGGGAAACGGCGGGAGACCCGATCGACGGACTGCGACAACTCGGCCTGGGCCCTGCTCGACCGGCCGAGCAAGCAGCGCGAGCAGGCGTTCGTCGTAGGCCGCCCCGAGGAATTGGACTCCGACCGGAAAGCCGGCATCGAGCCCGACCGGAACCGACAGCGCAGGCAGGCCCGTCGCCGACGCGAGGCCGGTGTAGCGGGACAGCGCGTCAACGCTGGACCTCTCTCTGTCCCGCACCAGGACGGAGCTCGCGTCCGCGGGAAGTCCGGTGACGGCGGTGACGGGGGACAGCAGCGCAGCGAGTGCGTTGGCGCGCAGCGCCTGCTCGACCTGCACGCGCAGCGCCCGGGCCAGCCGCAGGGCGCGTTCGTACCCGCCGTCGCGGACGTCGATCCGGCCACCCTCGCGCAGCTGTCCCAGGACCTCCGTGCCGACGTCGGCGCACCCCTGCTCGGCCTCCGCGAGCCACAGCCGGGACGACTCGATGAGCATGAGCACGTAGGCAATGCTGGGCGCCAGCCGCGCCTGCGGGAGCTCCAGCTCGACGAGCTGCACCCCGTGCTCGCGCAGCGCCGAGCAGCCGGCCTCGATCGCCGCGGCCACCCCAGGCGCGACCCGTTTCTGCCAGCCGGCGAGCACGCCCACCCGCAGGCCGGCGATGCTGTCCGGGGCGGCGGTGCCCGGACCGCACAGGAGCTCATGGGCCCACACGCTCTCGGCGGCCGTCCCGGCGAGGATGCCGACGGTGTCCAGCGACGGGGCCAACGGGGCAACTCCGCGCATGGCCGAAAGCCCGTGGGTGGGCCGCAGTCCCGCGACGCCGCACAACGCCGCGGGCACCCGCACCGACCCGCCGGTGTCGGTGCCGACCGAGAAGGCCACCACCCCGGCCGCCACGCTGGCCGCCGCTCCACCACTGGATCCACCCGGCGTCCGACCCGCCCCCCACGGGTTCGGGCAGCCTGGAGTCGTCAGCCCCCAGGCGAGTTCGTGCATCGCGGTATGCCCGAGCGGGAGCGCTCCCTGCGCGTGCAGCCGAGACCACACCGCACTGTCCGCGCCCGCGCGGTGGCGTCCGAGCTTCCCGCCCTGCCCCGACACCAGGCCGGCCACGTCCACGTTGTCCTTGACCAGCACCGGCAGGCCGCCCAGCACGCCCACGGACTCCCCCCGGGACCGGCGGCGATCGAGCTCGGCGGCGCACTCCAGCGCGCGTCCGGCGGCCTCGTCCAGGTCGGTGATCACGCCCGGCCACTGCGCCGCCCGGCCCACCGCCTGCCTGGTCAACACCACCGAACTCGTCTGGCCGCCGGCCAGCGCGGCGGCGAGACTGTCGGGGGCGGGGGAAAGCGGCCGGTCGGCGCGCACCCGGGCGATCGGCGCCTGCGCCATCGCCCCGTCGAGCGGGTCCTGGGCCCGCAGCAGGCTCTGCACCGCGTGGTCGACGGCGGCGCTGGTCACCGCGGTTGCTCCGCCGGTGCCGCGGGCGCGAGCCGCGCCCGTTGCAACTTGCCCATCGGTGTTCGCGGGAGCTCGGCGACGACGAAGACCTGCTTCGGGCACTTGTAGGGGGCCAGGTGCTTCCTGGCGTGCGCGAGCAGGTCGGTGGTGTCCACGGCGGCGCCGGCGCGAGCGACCACCCAGGCCGTCACCTGCTCGCCCCACCGCGCGTCGGGCACGCCGGCCACCCCCGCCTCGACGACGTCGGGGTGCGCCTCCAACACCAGCTCGACTTCCCGGGGGTAGACGTTGAGGCCCCCGGTGATGATCAGCTCCTTGCTGCGCCCGCAGATGCGCAGCTGCGGGCTTGGCGTGTCCAGGATCCCGATGTCGCCGGTGCGGAACCAGCCGTCGTCGGTGATCGCCTCGGCGGTGGCCTGGGGGTTGTTCCAATAGCCGCCGAACACCTGCGGCCCGCGGAGCTGGATCTCGCCTTCCACGCCGCAGCCGACCTCCCGCGACTCGTGGACGAGCCGCAGTTCGACGCCCGGCAGGGGCAGGCCGATGGTGCCGGGCTGCGCCGCGCCGAGCGGTTGGGACACGTCGAGGCCGGACTCGGTGAGGCCGTAGCGCACGAGTGCCGCGGCACCCAGACGGTCGGCGATCTCCGTGGCGAGGGTGTCGTCCAGCGGCGCGGAGCCGCAGATGCGCAGGCGCAGGGCCCGCAGCGCCGCGGCGTCCGGAGCGGGCAGGGCGCCCAGCCCGTCGACGAGTCGGCGGTAGACGGCCGGGACGGCGAACAAGACGGTGGCTCCGGCGGCACGCGCCGTCGCGGCGAGCTCGGCCGGGTCGAAGTGCCCGAGCAGGGCTGCGGACGAGCCGGTGCATAGCGTCGCGTGCAGGGCTCCCAGCCCGTGCTGGTGATACAGCGGCAGACAGTGCACGACGACGTCGTCCGGGCTCCACCGCCAGGAGAACAGCGCTGCGGTGATCGATGCCATGAGATGCGCGTGCGTCAACGCCACCCCCTTGGGGCGTCCGGTGGTGCCGGAGGTGTAGGCCAGCAACGCCACGTCGGCGCCGGTCAGCCCCTGCAGCGGACCGTCCACGGCGGTGCTGCCTGCCCACGGACGCTCGGCCATCGGCACTACTGGTGCGGGCAGCTCCCGGCAGCGCTGTGCGGTGTCCGCATCGGCGAGGACCAAGACGGCGCCGGAGTCGCGCACGAGGTGGACAAGCTCGGCAGGGGTCGACGAGGGGTTCGCGAGCACGACCGCGGCGCCCGCGGTCAGGGCGCCGAGGTATACCTGCGCCCACTCCGCAGTGGGCTGCGCCACCAGCAGGATTCGTTCGCCCAGCGCCACTCGCCCGCGCAGCCATCCGGCGACCACCGCCGCATGGTCCCGCAGCTGGGCAAAGGTGAGGCTGTCCCCGTCGATGCTGAGCGCGCGCTTGTCGGGGTAGCGCGCGGCGGTGTCCCATGCGCAGGCGGGCAAGGTACGCCGGATATCGGTGAGGGCGGGTGCGGGCCGGCCGCCGGCGTGCCGTTCCCACGCGGCGCGGGACCAGTGCACCCAGTCCCAGTCGGGTTGCTCGCTCGTCGTCGCGCTCACCGTGCCGCCTTCCGATCACGCGCTCCGCCGGCGGGCATCGGTGCCCGGCCGTCCCAGCCGCGGTTGTTGTGTTGTTCTGCGTCGAGCCGGTCGAGCAGGCCGTCGTTCAGGCTCAGTCGCTTGAGCTGCCCGACCGCCTGCGGGTCGAGTGTCTGCAGGTGCTCGACGATGCCGGCCGCCTGGGCCCAGGGATCCTCGGCGACGTCACTGAGCAGCCCGTAGTCCACGGCCTTGGCGGCGTCGAGCCAACGCGAGGTGAGGGTCAGGTCGAGGGCCCTTGCGCGTCCCACCAGCGCGGGCAGGATCCAGCCGCCGACGACGAGTCCGTGCCCGGGGCCGACCCACTGCCAGCGGGCGTTGGGGCCCCCGGTCCGCAGGTCCGCCGCGGTGCTGAGCTGGGCACCGCCGCCCACGGCCGGGCCCTCCACCACGGCGATCACTGGTCCCGGGCGGGTGATCATCAGCCGGTAGCAGTCGTACAGCGCATCGCTGATCCGCTGCCGGTCCGCATCGGGCACCGTGATGTCGGCCCCCGCGCTGAAGATCCGCGGGTCGGTGCTGCCGAGAACCACCGTCGCGTCGGGGTCGCACGCCAGCGCCGCCCGGAGCGCGCCGACCGTGTCGTTGCCCAGGGCGTTTCGCCGCGCCGGATTGTCGAATCGCACCCGCAGGGCACCGTGCCAGCGATCGATTAGCAGCTCGGTCATCGATACCATCCTCCCTCGCGTTGAGATATGGTATACCAAACTCCTGACCTGATCGGAGCATCCAGGATGAAGCCACCGCCGTTCGAGTACCACCGGGCGTTCTCAGCGCAGGAAGTCGTCGACCTGCTGGTCGAGCTCGGCGACGAGGCGAAGATTCTCGCCGGTGGCCAGAGCCTGACGCCGATGATGAACTTCCGGCTCGCGAGACCGAGCGCGCTGGTCGATGTCAACACCGTCAGCGAGCTCGACTACGTCCGGCGCGACGGCGACACCCTGCGCATCGGGGCCCTCACCCGGCACCGAACCATCGAACTGATGACGGGCCCCGACATCGCCGACGGTTTCGCCGTCCTGCCGCGAGCGGCCCGCTGGATCGGCCACTACCCGATCCGGACGCGCGGAACGATCGGCGGCAGCCTGGCGCACGCCGACCCTTCGGCGGAGTGGTGCCTGCTGGCCCAGCTGTTGGACGCGTCGATCGTCGTCCTTGGGCCCGGGGGCACGCGGGAGATTCCGGCGGTCGAGTGGTTCACCGGTTTTCTGTCCACTCTCTGTGAGCCGGACGAGATGGTGGTCGAAGTGGTGTTCCCTCGGCCGCGTCGGCTCGCCGCGCTGACGGAGTTCGCGCAACGGCAGGGCGACTTCGGGATCGCCGCCGCGGCCGTGGCACTCGAGGTCACCGACGGAGTCTGCTCCGACGTCTCCGTCGTACTCGGCGGCGTGAGCGGAGAGCCCTACCGGGCGGGAAAGGTTGAGGAGGCGGTCCAGGGGGAACCCGCCACGCCGGCGACATGGCAGGCGGCGGGCCGGCTGGCCGCAGACATCGTCTCGCCTCCCGACGACGCGCACGGCAGCGCGGCCTACCGCAAGCACCTGGTCGGCACGCTGACCACCCGGGCCTTCGATGAGGCGGCAGCACAACAGCACGGACAGCCGGCATGACTGCACCATGGACCGGGGTTCGGCTGCCCCGGCGGGAAGACCGGCGCATGCTGCTCGGTCGGGGCCGCTTCGTCGACGACCTCGGCCACCCGCATGCCCTGCACCTCGCCTTCGTGCGCAGCGCGCAAGCCTGCGGCGAGATTCGTCGCATCGACGTCACCGAGGCCACCGCGATGACCGGCGTGCGCGCCGTGTTCACCGCGGTAGACCTGGGCCATACCGGTTTCGTCGCCGCATTGGAGCGCGAGGAGTTCGTCCGGACGAGGATGCCGCTGCTGGCCGGAGATCGCATCCGGTTCGCGGGGGAACCGGTGGCCGTGGTCGTCGCCGACGATCCCTACCTCGCCGAGGACGCCGCCGAGCTGGTCCTGGTGGAGACCGACGAGCGTGAGCCCGTGGCGAGCATCGACGCGGCGCTGGCCGGCCGCGGCCCGGTGCACGACGAGGCCGCCGACGGCGTACTCATCGATCTGCCGATGTTCGAGGACGTGCAGGTCGATGGCGTACTCGAGGACGCGCACCTCACGCTGGACCGCACCTTCACCAGCGCACGGGTCGGGGCGGCGCCGATGGAGGGCCGGGCCTGCCTGGCCGAGTGGGACGATCGGGCCGAACAGCTCGTGCTGCAGCTGTCGACGCAGGTGCCCCACCAGGTCCGCACCGGAATCGCCGAGGTCATGGGCCTGCCGGAGCGGTCGGTGCGGGTCATCGCTCCCGACGTCGGCGGCGGCTTCGGCCTGAAGTGCGTCGTGGGACGGGAAGAGGCGGTGGCGGCGCTCGTGGCGCGCCGGCTCGGACGAGCGGTCAGATGGAGCGAGGATCGCCGAGAGAATCTCACGTCGTCCTTCCACGGCCACGAGCAGCACTACCGGGTCCGCATCGGCTTCGACGCCGAGGGCCACATCGTGGGCATGGACGCCGACGTCCGCTGCGACGTCGGCGCCTACTCGGTGTATCCGTTCACTTGTGCAGTAGAGCCGTTGATGGCCGTCACCGAACTACCCGGGGTTTACAAGGTCGGCCGGTACTCCGCCCGGGGTCGGGCGATCGCCACCAACAAGCCGCCGACCGCGCCCTACCGCGGGGTCTCCCGGCCGCAGATCGTTTTGGTGATGGAACGGCTGATGGACATGGCCGCCGAAGAGCTCGGTATCGACCGGATCGAGCTGCGCAGGCGCAACATCATCCAGGCGGCGGACTTCCCGTACTTGGGCCCGAACGGCATCAGCTATGAACCGGGCTCCTACCAGGAGGCGCTGGAGCTGTGCGCCGCCCAGATCGAGAAGGCAGGCTGGCAGGCGCCGGGCTCCGACGGCATGTTGCGCGGGGTGGGCATCGCCTGCTTCTCCGAGCGCACCGCCTACGGCACCGCCACCATGGGTCTGCGGAAGATGACGATAACGCCGGGTTACGACGTGGTGCACATCCGGATGGACCCGTCCGGAGATGTCGTGGTGACGACCGGTACCTGCGGGCACGGCCAGGGCCACGAGACGACCTTCGCGCAGATCGTGGCCGACCAGCTTGCCGTGCACCCTGACCGGGTCAAGCTGCGCCAGGGCGACACCGACATCTCCAGCTACGGCTGGGGCACCTTCGGCAGTCGATCGATCGTGATCGGCGGCGGGGCCGCGCTGGTGGCGGCGGGGCGGCTGGCCACCCAGCTGCGCGATGTCGCTGCCGAGATGCTGGAGATCGACGTGTCCGACGTCGAGCTCACCGACGGACATGTCCAGGTACGGGGTGCCCCCGAGTCACGGGTCTCCATGCAACAGATCGCGCAGACGGTGCACTTTCGGGCGCACAGCTTGGGCGGTGGGCACGAGCAGCTGCTGGAGGCCCGCGGTGAGGCCGATCCGCCGGGCATGTTCTCGAACGCGGTGCACGCGGCGTTGGTGGAGATCGACCCGGGCACCGGCGGCGTGCGGGTCCTCGATTACCTCGTCGTCGAGGACTGCGGGGTGATCATCAACCCGATGATCGTCGACGGACAGGTCATGGGCGGGGTGGCCCAGGGCATCGCCGCCGCGCTGTACGAGCGGATGCTCTTCACCGAGGACGGCCAGCCGCAGTCGGGCACCTTCATGGACTACTTGGTGCCCACCGCCTCGGAGATCCCCCGGGTGGACATCCACCACCTCGAGACCCGCTGCGAGTTGTCCGAGACCGGAGCCAAGGGCATGGGGGAGGGCGGCACGATCGGTGCCCCGGCCGCCGTGCTGAACGCGGTGAACAACGCCCTGCGCGGCTACGGCGCGCAGCTCAACCACATCCCCGTCCTTCCCGAGGACGTCGTCGCCACGATATTGGAGCAGCAATGAAGGACATCCACCTGATCGGCATCGAGGTCAACGGCACCCCGCACGAGTTGGTCGTGGAGTCGCGGCGCACCCTCGCGGACGTGTTGCGTCAGGACGTCGGTCTGACGGGCACCCACCTCGGCTGCGAGCACGGGATCTGCGGCGCGTGCACCGTGCTGCTCGACGGGGAGCCCGTGCGGTCCTGCCTAATCTTCGGGGTGCAGGCCGACGGTCGTGAGGTCCGTACGGTCGAAAGCCTGGCCTCCGGCGACCAGCTGAACGACCTGCAGGAGGCATTCAGCCGCCACCACGCGCTGCAGTGCGGATTCTGTACTCCCGGATTCCTGATGCTCGCCGAGGCCTACCTCGCCGGCGACCCGGAACCGGACGCCGAGCAGGCGCGGGAAGTCGTCGCGGCCAACCTGTGCCGGTGCACCGGTTACCAGGGCATCGTGGACGCGGTCACCGAGGTGGCGGCCAGCCGGCGGGAGGCCAGGTCGTCGTGAGCCCGACCGTCGGCACGCGGGTGCCGCGCAAGGAGGACCACCGGCTGCTCACCGGGCGCGGCCGCTTCGGTGCCGATGTGCGGCGGCTCAATACCTTGCATGCCAGGGTGATCCGGTCCAGCACCGCCCATGCCAGTGGCCTGCGCATCGACGTCGATGCCGCGCGCGCGTTGCCGGGTGTAGTGGACGTGGTCACGGCCGCGGATCTGCCTGATGACCTGCGGATCCCGGTGCGGCTGCAGGTGCAGGGCATCGACCTGAGCGAGCACCTGCAGCCGGTCCTGGCCGGTCCTGTCGTCCGCTACGTGGGGGAGCCGATCGCCGTCGTCCTCGCCGAAGACGCCTATCTCGCGGAGGACGCCGCCGAGCTGGTTGCGGTGGAAATTCACGAGGAGCCGGTGGCGCTGGATGCCTCCGCCCCGGTGGCGGCGGAGTTCTCGCTGGGTTACGGCGACGTGGCGCAGGCCTTTGCCGACGCCGCGCACATCACCACCTTGACCTTCGCCGTCGGGCGGCACTCCGCGGTACCGATGGAGCCGCGAGCGCTGCTGGTGGACATCGATGCCACCGGAGAGAACATCGAGGTGTTCGGCGCGACCAAGGTGCCGCTGTTCAACCGCAACGTGCTCGCTGAGTTGCTCGGCTGGGACGAGGGCGCCATCCGCATGCATGCGGTGGACGCGGGCGGCGGGTTCGGGGTGCGCGGGGAGTTCTACCCCGAGGACTTCCTCATCCCATGGCTCGCGGTGCGCAACCGGCGTCCCGTCGCGTGGGTCGAGGACCGGGCCGAGCACCTGGTTGCGGTGAACCATTCCCGGCAGCAGCAGCACACCATCGAGGTGGCACTGGATGCCGAAGGCCGCATTCTCGGCCTGCGCGACGACGTGGTGCACGACAACGGCGCCTACGCCCGAACGCACGGCATTGTCGTGCCCGAGCTGACCCTGGCCATGCTGCCGGGTCCCTACCGGGTGCCGGCGTACTCCGGGAACGTGCGGGTGGTCCTCACCAACAAGACCCCCGCGGGCACGTACCGGGCGCCGGGCCGCTTCGAGGGAACGACCGTCCGGGAACAGCTCCTGGACATCGCCGCCGACGAGCTGGGCATCGAACCGGTGGAGCTGCGCCGACGCAACCTGCTGCGCACCGAGGAGTTGCCGCACCGGCGGGCTATCAACACGCTGAGCACCGACGTGGTGCTCGACGCCGGGGACTATCCGGGGCTCTTCGCGAAGGCCCTCGCGCGGGTCGAGGAGCTCGGCTGGCAGCACGAGCTCATCCGCGGCCGGGAGCAGGGCAGACGGCTCGGGCTCGGCGTCGCGATGTTCCTGGAGAAGAGCGGCCTCGGGCCGCACGAGACCGCGGACGTGGAGGTGACCCGCACCGGCAGGGTCCGGGTGCATTCCGGGGGCACGTCCCTGGGCCAGGGGATCGAAACCGTGTTGGCGCAGATCGTCTCCGATGAGCTCCAGACGCCGGTGGATCAGGTCGACGTCGTCAACGGAGACACCTTGCTGCAGCCCTTCGGGATGGGGTCGTGGGCCAGCCGCTCCACGGTCGTCGCCGGCAGCGCCGTCCGTGGGGCAGGCCGCGAGGTAGCGGCCAGGATGGTGGAGCTGGCCTCCCGGATCCTCGAGGTGGACGCCGGGGACCTGGAGTTGGTGCCGGGCGCCGTGCGGGTGGTCGGCGTGCCGGGAACGGCCGTCAGCTTCGTGGACATCGCCGCGGCCGCCCAGCCCGGCAGCCCGCAGCTGCGCGAGGGCGAGCGGGGAGGGTTGACGTCCCGCTACCGGTTCAGCGTGGACCACATGACCTATCCCTACGGCGCCCATGTGGCTCTTGTGGAGGTCGACCCCGGAACCGGCGGCATCACCGTCCTGCGCTATCTCGTCGCCTACGAAGTGGGGCGCTCGGTCAACCCGACCCTGGTCGAAGGCCAGCTGCGCGGGGGCGTCGCCCAGGGGGTGGGTGGCGCGCTGTTCGAGGAATTCCAGTACGACGACAACGGCCAGCCGCTGTCGGCGACGTTCATGGACTACCTCATGCCGACCGCCGCCGAGGTGCCCGAGGTGGAGCTGGTGGTCTGCGAGGACTCGCCGGCCACCACGAACCCCTTGGGTGTGCGCGGGGCGGGGGAGGGCGGTCTCACTGGAGCCGGGGCCGCGCTGGTCAACGCCGCCCGCGACGCCCTCGGCGGTGTCACCATCACCAAGTTGCCGATGACACCCACCGATGTCCTGGGCCTGCTGGGTCCGGTGACTGACTTACGATTGCTCCAAGAAACAGCACCTCATGCTTGAGGATGAGTTTCCGCGGAGCGCACGCATGGAGGGAATGCCGATGTACACCTCCAAGACCGACATGGTCTCTGCCCTGCTGCGCGAGATGATTCTCAGCGGGGAGCTTCGCGGCTCGCAGGCGCTGCGCCAGCGCGATATCGCACTGCAGTTCGAGGTGAGCCAGACGCCCGTCCGGGAGGCGCTGCGCCGCCTGGAATCGGAGGGGCTCGTCGTCAACGACCCCCACCGGGGGGCCACGGTCGCCGAGTCGCATGCGGGCGGCGTCGAGGAGAACTACCAGATCCGGGCGGCACTGGAGTCCCTGGGTGCCCGCCTGGCCGCCAAGTCCGTCACCGAGAGACAGCTCGCCCAGCTCTCCGCCCTCAATGAGCAGATGCGCGCGGTGGGCGAGGCCGACGATGCCTACGCTCCGCTGAACCGCGAGTTCCACTTCTTCATCTACGAATGCGCCGACAGTCCGCTGTTGCTCTCCCTGATGCGGTTGTTGTGGCAGTCCATGCCCGGGGGCCCTCGCGTGCTCCGCAGCCACGGTGAGTCGACCCGGCAGCACGACGCGCTGCTGCAGGCGCTGCGCGAGCACGATGGCGATGCCGCCGCAGAGGCGACCAGGGAGCACATCCTCGGCGCGGTACATCTGAACACCAACCCGCTCGGGCTGAGCGAGATCGCCGGTTCGCCGGCCTAGGCCGGGCCCCGTTCGCCGCATACCGGCAGGTAACTTGCCGCCACCTCTTCCATACTTGGTATACCACCTGGTATACCAAGTATCACAGACGTTGTGTGATCCGGTTCACGCGGCACCCCGCATCCCTCTAAGGAGGCCCTGCAGTGACCACCACGACACCAGAGCAGACCGGCACCGAAGTCGTCCAGGCGTTGCCCTGGCGATGGCGGGTGCAGGGCATGATCTTCATCATCGGCGGTCTCGGCTTCATGTTCGACGGCTGGGATGTGGTGCTCAACGCCTACCTCATCCCGCTGATGGTCAAGGACTGGCACTTGTCCTTGTCCCAGGCCGGCCTGATCGCCACCATCAACCTCGTCGGCATGGCGATCGGCGCCGTCGTATGGGGCAGCATCGCCGACCTAATTGGTCGGAAGAAGGCCTTCACCTACACCCTGCTGATGTTCGCTGTGCTGTCCGTGGTGGGTGCGGCGGCCCCGAACTACGAGACCTTCCTGTTGCTGCGCTTCCTCGCCGGCATCGGCCTCGGTGGTTGCATCCCGGTCGACTACGCCATGGTGGGGGAGTTCTCCCCGGCCAGGGTGCGCGGGCGGCTGTTGACCGCGATGGATGCCTGGTGGCCGATCGGCGGCACCTTCTGCGGCGTGGTGTCGACGCTGCTGCTGCCGCTGAACAGCTGGCGGGTGCTGCTGCTGGTGATGGTGCTGCCTGCGCTGCTGACCTTCTGGGTGCGTCGGTCCGTGCCGGAGTCACCGTTGTATCTGATCCGTAAAGGCCGGGACGTCGAGGCGCGTTCGGTGATCGACAACCTGGTCCGGCGAACCGGAGGAAAGCCGACGACCTACCGGCTCGACGAACCGGAGATCCCGCGGAAACTGAGTTTGGCCAACGCCGCCGACCAGCTCCGCAAGATCTGGGCCTTCGACTGGAAGATCACCGCCGTGTCCTGGGCGCTGTTCAGCACGGTGCTCTTCCAGTACTACGGCGCGCTCATCTGGCTGCCGACCATCTTCAAGAACAGCGGGTACAGCAACTACTTGGCCTTCATGGTCACCACGGGCGTGACGGCCACCGGAATTATCGGTGTGCTTGTCTCGGCCTGGCTCGTCGATCAGTTCGGCCGTAAGCCGGTGATCATGGGCAGCGCGATCCTCACCGCGCTGACCATCGGACTCTTCGCCGCCAACGTCAATGTGCCCACCGCGGCCAAGTTCTGGATCCTCACCTTCGGGATCGTGATCGAGTTCGCCATCCCGGCGATCTACTGCTACACCTCCGAGCTGTATCCTACGGAGCTCCGCGCCAGCGGTTTCGGCTGGGCGTCCTCGGCCAGTCGCGTCGCCGCGGCCCTGGTGCCCACCATTCTCGGCAGCCTGCTGTTTCCGCGTTTCGGACTGACCGTCACCTTCGTCATCACGGGATCGCTGCTGGTCCTGGCGGCACTCTTCATGATGGTGGCGACGCCGGAGACCCGGGGCAGGTTGCTGGACGAGGAGGCCCTCGTCGCCGGGGCGTGAGCGCCGCGTTCAGCACGGAGGGCCCGGCAGCGATGCTGCCGGGCCCTCCGTTGTCGGGTACTAGCTGAGGCGCTCGAGCACCATGGCCATGCCCTGGCCACCGCCGACGCACATGGTTTCCAGGCCGATGCTCTTGTCCTGGGTGGTCAGGTTGTTCAGCAGCGTGGTGGTGATGCGGGCACCGGTCATGCCGAACGGGTGGCCGATGGCGATCGCGCCGCCAGAGACGTTCAGCTTGTCCTCGTCCAGGCCGAGCTCACGGGCGGAGCCGAGGACCTGCACCGCGAAGGCCTCATTGATCTCGGCGAGGTCGATGTCGTCGATGCTCATTCCAGCCAGCTTCAGTGCCCGCCGGGTGGCCTCGATCGGTCCCAGGCCCATGATCTCCGGGGACAGTCCGGAGACGCCGGTGGAGACGATGCGGGCGAGCGGCTTGAGGCCGAGTTCCTTGGCCTTGGTGTCGCTCATGATCACCAGCGCCGCGGCGCCGTCGTTCAGCGGGCAGGCGTTGCCTGCGGTGATGACGCCGTCCGGGCGGAACACCGGCTTGAGCTGGCTGACGGCCTCGTAGGTGGTGCCGGCGCGCGGGCCGTCGTCCTTGCTGACCTGCGTGCCGTCGGCCAAGGTCACCGGGGTGATCTCCCGCTCGAAGAAGCCCGAGTTGATGGCCTCCTCCGCGCGGTTCTGGCTGCGCACACCCCAGCGGTCCATCTCCTCCCGGTTGATGCCGGTGAAGGAGGCGACGTTCTCCGCGGTCTGGCCCATGGAGATGTAGGCGTCGGGAAGGATCCCGTCCTCGCGAGGGTCGCGCCACGCCTCGGCGTCGCCCTGGGCGTTCTTCTCGGTGCGGGTCTCGGCGTCGGCGAACAGGGAGTTGTGCGTGTCGGGCCAGGAGTCGGCGTTGCCCCGGACGAAACTGGAGACGCTCTCCACCCCGGCGGAGATGAAGACGTCGCCCTCACCGGCCTTGATGGCGTGCATGGCCATCCGGCTGGTCTGCAGCGACGAGGAACAGTAGCGGTTGACCGTGGTGCCGGGCAGCCCGTCGTAACCCAGCTCGATCGCGACGATCCGAGCCAGGTTGAAGCCCGACTCACCGGCGGGCTGGCCACAACCGAGGATCAGGTCGTCGATGGTCGTCGGGTCGAGCTCGGGTACCTTCGCCAGCGCGGCCGCCACCATCTGGGTTGCCAGGTCGTCGGGTCGGACACTGGCAAGGGAACCCTTGAACGCCCGACCAATGGGCGAGCGTGCAGTGGAAACAATGACGGCCTCGGGCATCACGAAACTCCTCTGTTGGCAGGTGTCTACTCACCCAGAGGTTACTTGTCAGTCCCCAGGGCCTTCGTTGTGGGCGCCCCCGCCTCGGCGCCGCGCATCGGCGCTGCGCAGTAGCCGAACAGCCCATCGTCGGCCGGCCAGCGCCCGCTGGTTGAGGCCCCGGTTGAGCGCGGCCGTCACCCTGGCGGTTGGCCGGCGCGCCTCGGCCGTGGCCGACCGGGTGGGTGGCACCGCGAGGGGGCCACCGCCCCAGACGCCCAGTTCGGAACACAGCGCGGGCAGCAGCACCGAGGACGCCGCCTCGTAGCCGGCCGCGGACGGATGGAACTGGTCGGTGGCGAACAACAGCTCCGGACGGGTCAGGAACTCCGGCGACAGCAGGTCGGCGAGCGCGACGGGATGGCCTCCCGCGGCCCGCACCTGCTCCCGCTGCGCGCGGGCCAGCCGCAGGCTCCACGAACGGACGACGCTGCGCAGGGGTTGCGGGATGGGGCGGATCGCGCCGAGATCGGGGCAGGTGCCGACGATGACGACGGTGTCCAATTGTCGCAGCCGCGCGACCGCCGCGCCCAGGCGCTGCGCCGAGCCCGAGACGGGGAGCTTGGCGGTGACGTCGTTGGCGCCGATGAGGATGACCGCCGCGTCCGGCGGCTGACCCTCGCTCAGCAGGGCACCATTGATCTGGGCGTCCAGCGTCTTGGAGGTGGCGCCGACCACCGCATAAGTGTGCAGCTCGACCGACCTGCCGGTCTCCTCGGCGAGTCCGCGGGCCAGCAGCACGCCGGGCAGCTCCTCGGGGTCGGTGCAGCCCAGTCCGGCGGCCGTCGAGTCCCCGATAATGGCCAGACTCAGCTCCCCCCGGAAGGCGCGGACGGGCGGCCCACCCTGCGGGCGGTAGACGCCGTCGGCCCGAGGCGGGTGCTCGGTCGACGGCCCGATCACCTTGCGGGCCCGCTTGGACTGCTCGATGAGCAGGCCGTAGGCGGTCCCCGCGGACGATGCACCCAGGGCAGCGGCGATCGACAGCTGCCGTGTGCGCACCACGTCTGTCACCTCCTGGCTGAGCATCCCCGTCGCTGACCGTAGTCCGGCCGACTGCGGCGGCCCCGGCCGACCGCGCGACCTGACACCATGGGGCCATGCGCATCGCCGAACACATCGTCGACCTCGTCGGGGGAACCCCCCTGGTCAAGCTGAGCTCTGTGACGGCCGGACTGCCCGGCCTCGTCGCCGCCAAGGTCGAGTACCTCAACCCCGGTGGCAGCGTGAAGGACCGCATCGCCGTGCGGATGGTGGACGCCGCCGAAGCATCGGGCGCACTGCAGCCGGGCGGCACCATCGTCGAGCCCACCTCGGGCAACACCGGTGTGGGGTTGGCGCTGGTGGCGCAGCGACGGGGCTACCACTGCGTGTTCGTCTGCCCGGACAAGGTCGGCGAGGACAAGCAGAACGTGCTGCGGGCCTACGGCGCCGAGGTGGTGGTGTGCCCGACGGCGGTGCCCCCCGAACACCCGGACAGCTACTACAGCGTCTCCGACCGGCTGGTGCGGGAGATCGACGGCGCATGGAAACCAGACCAGTACTCCAACCCGATGGGGCCGCTGAGCCACTACGAGACCACCGGGCCGGAGATCTGGGCGGACACCGAGGGACAGGTGACGCATTTCGTCTGTGGCGTGGGGACCGGCGGCACCATCACCGGAACCGGTCGCTACCTGAAGGAGGCGTCCGGGGGCGCGGTGCAGGTCATCGGCGCCGACCCCGAGGGGTCGGTGTACTCCGGCGGCACCGGGCGGCCCTACCTGGTGGAGGGCGTCGGCGAGGACTTCTGGCCCAGCGCCTACGACCCCAGCGTTCCCGACGAGATCATCGCGGTCAGCGACGCCGACTCCTTCGAGATGACCAGGCGACTGGCCCGCGAGGAAGGCTTGCTGGTCGGGGGATCGTGCGGCATGGCCGTTGTCGCCGCGCTGCGGGTGGCCGAGCGGGCGGGCCCGGATGCCGTCATCGTGGTGTTGCTGCCCGACGGCGGGCGCGGCTACCTCGGCAAGCTCTTCAACGACGCGTGGATGTCCTCCTACGGGTTCCTGCGCTCCCCGCTGGACGGGCATACGATGCAGACCCGCGTGGGAGACGTGCTGCGGGGCAAGTCCGGCGAGCTGCCCGCGTTGGTGCACACCCATCCCGCGGAGACCGTGCGCGACGCCATCGAGATTCTCCGCGAGTACGGGGTGTCGCAGATGCCGGTAGTGGGCGCGGAGCCGCCGGTGATGGCCGGAGAGGTCGCCGGCAGCGTGAGCGAGCGTGACCTGCTCGACGCGGTGTTCGCCGGCCGGGCGCACCTGGCCGATCCGGTGTCCACGCACATGAGCCCGCCCTTGCCGCTCATCGGTGCCGGTGAGCCGGTCGCGGCCGCGACCAAGGCGCTGAGCGAGATCGACGCGGTGATGGTCGTCGAGGACGGCAAGCCCGCCGGGGTGCTGACCCGCCACGACCTGCTCGGTTTCCTCAGCGGCACCGCCTGATCCGGCGCGTCCGGGCGCGTCGAGGACGCCGCGCGGGCGTGCGTTACGGTTCGGGGACGCCTAACCCGCCCGGTAGATCTGTTGTGCAAGGAGTTCTGAGTGACCGAGCAGCCGTACGGATCGTCGTCCGAGGAAAATAAGCCGCACGCGGACGGTCCCGGTGAGTCCCGTCCCGCCCACCAGGAACACGACGCCGACGCCACCCGGGTGGTAAACCGCGCCGCTGCGGAGCCTGCGCACGAGGCGGGGTCTACGCCGAAGCAGCAGGGTGCCCAGCAACCGGCGGCCGGAGAACAGCCCTACGGCCAGCATTCTGCTTACGGGGCGCAGCCCCCCGCTGGGGAGCAGCAGCCCTACGGCCAGGCGCAGGAATACGGGCAGCAGCCCCAGTACGGGCAGGCACCCGGGTACGGCCAGCAGCCCTACGGCCAGGCCCCGGCCTACGGCCAGCAGCCCTACGGCCAGGCCCCGGCCTACGGGCAGCAGGCTTACGGCCAGCAACCCCAGTACGGCCAGCAACCCCAGTACGGCCAGCAGGCCGGATACGGACAGCCCTACGGTGCGGCCCCCTCGCCGGAGAACTACTCACCGTGGGGCGCGCGAGCGCTCGGCGCCCTCATCGACTATGTCGCTCCCGTGGTGGTGTTCTACATCGTGTATTTCGTGCTGGTGTTCGGGATAGGCGGGACGACGGGATTGCTCCTCGCTCTCCTCGCCTTGGCCGCGTTTGTCGGCTTCACGTTGTGGAACAGCGTGTTCAAGCAGGGCCAGTCGGGGCAGAGCCTGGGCAAGGAACGTGCCAAGACCAAGCTGATCGACGAGCAGACCGGCCAGCCCCTCGGTGCCGGCATGACCTTCGTCCGGCACCTGGCGCATTTTCTCGACAGCGCCGCGTGCTACATCGGGTGGCTGTTTCCGCTCTGGGACGAAAAGCGGCAGACCTTTGCCGACAAGATCATGCACTCGGTGGTTGTCCCGGTCGACGGCGCTGGCCAGCAGGGTTATGGCCAACCCCAGCAGGGCTATGGCCAACCCCAGCAGGGCTATGGCCAACCCCAGCAGGGCTATGGCCAACCCCAGCAGCGCTATGGCCAACCCCAGCAGGGCTATGGCCAGCAGGGTCAGGGCCAGCAGGGTCAGGGACCGCAGAGCTGGTGATGCGAGCCCCGTTGCGGGGCGCATCACAGGGACCGCGATGGGCGCGTTGAGCCGTGCACGGTCGGCACTAGGCTCGCAGCCATGACCCACGCAGCACCGCAGGAGCAGTCCGGCAACGACATCCACGCGAGGGGCTTCTCCACCCGGGCCATCCACGCGGGTCAGGAACCAGATCCGAGCACCGGGTCGGTGATCGTGCCCATCCACGCGACGTCCACCTACGCCCAGGACGGGGTGGGGGGACTCCGGGGTGGGTACGAGTACTCCCGTACCGGTAACCCCACCCGGACCGCGCTCGAGCAGTGCCTGGCCGCGTTGGAGGGCGGGACGCACGGTCTCGCGTTCGCATCCGGCATGGCGGCCAGCGACGCGCTGCTGCGCGCCGCGCTCCGCCCGGGTGATCACCTCGTCATCCCCGACGACGCCTACGGCGGCACCTTCCGGCTGATCGACAAGGTGCTGAGCCAGTGGGGCGTCGAGCACACCCCCGTTGCATTGACCGATGTGGCTGCCGTGCGGGCGGCGTTGCGGCCCACCACCAAACTGCTGTGGATCGAGACGCCCACCAACCCGCTGCTCAACATCGCCGACATCTCCGCGCTGTCCGAGGTGGCGCACGCCGCCGGGGTGCAGGTCGCGGTAGACAACACCTTCGCCTCGCCCTACCTGCAGACCCCGCTGTCGCTCGGGGCCGATGTGGTGCTGCACTCCACCACCAAGTACATCGGCGGCCACTCCGACGTCGTCGGCGGCGCCCTGGTCACCGACGACGGGGAGCTCCGCGAGGCATTGGCCTTCCTGCAGAACGGTGCCGGCGCCACCTCAGGGCCCTTCGACGCGTGGCTCACCCTGCGGGGCGCCAAGACCCTGGCGCTGCGCATGGAGCGGCACAGCGACAACGCCGAGCGGGTGGTGGAGATGCTCACCGCGCATCCCGCGGTCTCCGGCGTGTTGTACCCGGGGCTGTCGACGCACCCGGGGCACGAGGTCGCGGCCCGGCAGATGCGTCGCTTCGGCGGCATGGTGTCGCTGCGGCTGTGCGGCGGCAGAGAGGCCGCGTTTGCCCTGTGCGCGGGCACCGAGCTGTTCACCCTCGCCGAGAGCCTGGGCGGGGTGGAGTCACTCATCGAGCATCCGGCCGCGATGACCCACGCGAGCACCGCCGGGTCGGTCCTGGAAGTACCGGACGACCTGGTGCGCCTGTCGGTGGGCATCGAGGACGGCGAGGACCTGGTGGCCGATTTGGAGCAGGCCCTGCGCGGCTGAGCCGGCTACGGACGCAGCCCGGGACCAGGGACGACGGTCGACGCGGGGGCAGGACTCGCGGGCGCCCCGGGCACCACCAGGTCTCCGGGAGCAACGCAGCCCCCGACCAGCTGCACCACGCCGTCGGCGCGGGCGACGAGCCGGCCGGGGTCGTCGCACCCGGCGCGTTGCACGGTGAAGAACGCCGCACCGATGAGTGCCGCGCTCACGGCCAGGCTGGAGACGAGAGTCAGGGTGGTGGGGCGTGAAACATCCACTGTGGACCCCTTGGACTCTTGCTGCTGCGGTGCGGTGACTGCTCCACGGTAGCGCGGGCTGCGCCCGCTTGTGCGTGATAGGGGCCGTCCCAGGGGCCCTTATCACGCACAACTCTATGTGTGGTACGGCTCGGCGCTGGTGAGCGTGACCTTCATGGTCCCGCCGCCCGGCAGGGTGTACTCGCGGCTCTCGCCGACCTTGGCATCGAGCAGCGCCCTGCCCAGCGGCGAACTGGGCGAGTACACCTCGAGGTCGCCGTGCCTGCCCTCTTCGCGGGTGGCGATGAGGAAGGTCTCGGCGTCGGACTTGTCGTCGTCGTAGAAGACCTTGACCACCGAACCGGGAAGGGCGACACCGGAGGTCTTCGGCGCCTCGCCCACCTTCGCGTTGTTCAAGAGTTCCTGCAGCTGGCGAATGCGTCGCTCCTGCTGCCCCTGCTCCTCGCGGGCAGCGTGGTAGCCACCGTTCTCCTTGAGGTCACCCTCCTCGCGCCGCGCGTTGATCTCCTCGGCGATGACGGAACGGTTGGCGATGAGGTTGTCCAGCTCCCCCTTGAGCCGGTCGTGCGCCTCCTGGGTCAACCAGGTCACCTGGGTGTCAGTCATCGATGTCCACTCCCTCGTTGGCGGAGCCGCAGCCCGATCAGGGCCACCCGCTCCAGACGACGAAACACGGCCCCATGCGGGACCGTGTCGTACCTTCAGACTACCAGGCCCGCCGGTCCAGCGCTCGTCGATGACGTCCAGTATTCCACCGCAAAGTAGTCGCCGATGGACTCAGCGTGGCTGCAAATAGCTGGGAACCGTGTAACTGCAGCCAAAGACGTTGCCCGTTACCGGGGGCTGCGAGGTGCGGATGGTGCCGACGTAGGAGCCGAGGGAGCCCGCGCCTGGCGGGATGTACACCTCGCGACGACCGGTCTCCGAGCCGTCCAGCGACAGCGCCCGCAGGATGCACACGGCTGGCTTGCCCGGCTCGTCCCTGGTGACGGTGAACGTGACGGTCACCGCGGAGTCGCTGTCCAAGGAGAAGCCGGTGCTCTCCGCGGAAATCGGTGGCGAGCCCAGATTGCGATAGGCCACCAGGGCGACGGCGATTCCCGCCAGCACGCCGAGTGCCGTGAGCAGCACGGTTGCGCTTAGGCGGCGCCGGCGCGGACGTCTCTCGCGGGAGGAGTAACGCCCCGCTGGCAGCGTGGAGGTCATCGGTGTGGCTCCTGGGGGCAGTGCGGACGCGGACGCTGCGCCTCGAATGGGATCATGGACGCGAACCATGGGAACAAGGGTGTGACGGGGACGTTGCACCGTCTAGGTTACGACCAGCCCGATACACGAGTGAGGATGCCGGTGAGCGGACTACGGCTGATGGCGGTGCACGCCCATCCCGACGACGAGGCCAGCAAGGGCGCTGCGACGACGGCGCGGTACGTCGCCGAGGGCCACGAGGTGATGGTGGTGACCCTGACCGGCGGGGAGCGTGGTGACATCCTCAACCCGGCGATGGACACCCCCGGCATCCACGAGCGCATTCATGAGGTGCGGCGCGAGGAGATGGCGCGGGCCGCAGAGATTCTCGGCGTCCGGCATCACTGGCTCGGCTACGTGGATTCCGGTCTGCCCGAAGGTGATCCGTTGCCACCACTGCCCGAGGGCTGTTTCGCCCTTGTGCCGCTGGAGGAGGCGGCCGAGCGCCTGGTGCGGGTGGTACGGGAGTTCCGCCCGCACGTGATGACGACCTACGACGAGCACGGCGGCTACCCGCATCCCGACCACATCCGCTGCCACGACGTCTCGATGGAGGCCTTCGACGCCGCGGGGGATCCGGACCGTTTCCCCGACGCGGGTGAGCCCTGGCAGCCGTTGAAGGTCTACTACTCGCACGGTTTCAGCCGGCAGCGGTTGCAGCTGTTCCATGACGCCCTCGTGGCCCAGGGCAACGAGTCACCCTTCGCCGAGTGGCTGGCGCAGTGGGACCCCAAGCGCGGCGACGTCATGCAGCGGGTGACCACCAGGGTCGAGTGCGGCGACTACTTCAAGCAGCGCGACGACGCCTTAAAGGCGCATGCCACGCAGATCGATCCCAACGGCCGCTTCTTCGCGATGCCGGTGGACATGCAGCGTGAGCTGTGGCCGACTGAGGAGTGGGAGCTGGCTCGCTCGCTGGTGGACACCACCACCCCCGAGGACGACCTGTTCGCCGGGATACAGGAGAAGGTGCAGGCGTGATGGTGACGGCGCAGCTGTTGGCCACGGAGTTGCTCCTGGCCCAGACCCCGACGCCGGGCCCCAACGAGAACTCCACCGGCGCTGAGTTCGGCAAGGCCGGGCCGGTCGGCCTGGTGCTGATTCTGCTGCTGCTCGTCGCGTTGATCCTGCTGATCCGTTCGATGAACCGGCACATGCGCAAGCTCCCAGAGAGCTTCCCCGAGGACACCCCGGAGACCCCGACCGAGAGCGGACCCACGGAGAAGACGGGCAACTGAGGCGTGTGCCGGCACCGGTCGCTGACAAGCCCGCCCGGCGGCTGAGGACGTGCCGTCGACGCTGGTCACGGTGGGTGCCGGGCTCGCCGTCACCGTCTCTTTGCTCACTGTGGTGGCCGCCGCCATCGCGATGGTCGGAAAGCTCGGGGTAGGTCGCCAGATCGTCATTGCGGCCGTTCGCGCGGTGCTGCAGCTGTCTGCGGTGTCGCTGATCATCGCCGCGATCGTCGCCTCGCTCCCACTCACCTTGCTGTTCGTCGCGATGATGGCCGCCGTGGCCAGTGGCACCGCCGGGCGCCGGATGACGCGGACTCGCAGCGGTTGGTGGGCCGCGTTGCCCGTGCTGGCCGGCAGCACCCCGGTGGTCGTCGGTCTGCTGGCAAGCGGACTCGTGCCCACCACGGGCCTCGCCGTGATCCCAGTGGCGGGCATCCTCATCGGTGGGGCGATGACGGCAACGGCGCTGGCCGGACGACGGGCGCTGGACGAGATCCGCCTGCGCCGCGGCGAGGTCGAGGCGGCGTTGGCCCTCGGGCTGAGCGACCGCTATGCCGCCATGGAGATCTGCCGTCCGGCCGCCGGTCAGGCCCTGATGCCGGCGTTGGACCAGACCCGGACGGTGGGCGTGGTCACCTTGCCGGGTGCGTTCGTCGGCATGCTGCTCGCCGGGGCGAGTCCGGTGGACGCCGGAGCGGTGCAGCTCTTCGTCCTCGTCGCCCTTCTCGCCGTGCAGACGACGGCGGTGGTCCTGGTGGTCGAGCTCATCGCGCGCGGCCGGATCCACCGGACCTGATCCGGGCGCTAGCCCTGCTTGTCCTTGACCGAGGATGCGTACACGTCGACATACTCCTGCTCGGACAACTCCACGATGGCCGACATGATCTGGTCGACGATGGCGCGCTCGGCCCAGCGGTCCCCGGCCAGGCCGTCGTAGCGGGAGAAGTCCAGCGGCTTGCCGAAGCGGATGTCGATGCGGTGCGGCCGCCACATCGTGGAGCCCATCGGGTTGAGTTTGTCGGTTCCGATGACGGCGACAGGCACCACCGGTGCCCCGGTGGCCAGGGCGACCTTCGCCACCCCGGTGCGGCCCTTGTACAGCCGCCCGTCCGGTGAGCGGGTGCCCTCGGGGTAGATGCCGAAGGCAATGCCCTTGTTCACGTGCTCGATGACGACGTCGACCGCGGCCGAGGCGGCGGTCACTGCGCCGCGGTCAACGGGAACCATGCCGATGGTGCGGAAGAAGAAGGCCTTGATCCTGCCGGCCACGCCGGTTCCGGTGACGTATTCGTTCTTGCCCAGGAAGGCGACCTTGCGCGGAATCACCAGGGGAACGACGAAGGAATCGGCCACGGCGAGGTGGTTGCCGGCGATGATCACTCCGCCGGTGGCGGGAATGTGTTCTCGGCCGCTGATCCGGGGCCTGCTGAACAGCAGCATGAACGGACCGGGGAACACGTGCTTGAAGATGAAGTAGAACACCCGATGAATCTAGCCGGGTGGCTGCGCCCGTCCGCAGCGGCCACTGAGCGGGGGTGCGCATCCCGGGGTCTACAGCCGAAAACAGCCCCGAGCGCTCCAGCTACCTAGACTTGGTGGGAGTTCCCTCGCCACGGGAGGAGACCTCCGATGTCCGACCGCACGGCACGAACGGCGCAGGCGCCACCGGTCGAGTTTCCCGCGCAGTTGCGCAACGTCGTTCTCGTCGGATGCAGTGGTGCGGGCAAGACGACGCTGACCGAGTCCCTCGCCTTCACTGCCGGTGCGATCGGCAGGACGGGCCGCATTCCCGACCGCAACACCGTCTCCGACTACGAGGACATCGAGCACCAACGAGAGCACTCGGTACAGCTCACCGTCGTGCCGCTGGAATGGAACGGGCACAAAGTCAACATCCTTGATCCCCCCGGGCATCCCGACTTCGCCGCGGAACTGCGCGCTGCGCTCTACGCCGCCGATGCCGCGGTGTTCGTGGTCTCCGCCACCGATCCCGTCACCGCCCCCACCCGGGCGCTGTGGCGCCAGTGCGCGGCAGCCGGCATCCCGCGCGCCGTCGTCGTCACCAAGCTCGACGTAGCCAGGAGCGGATTCGACGACATCTTGACCGACTGTCACGACGCGTTCGGCCTGGGGCCGGACACGCTGCGAGCTCGCTATTTGCCCGTGCACCGCGACGGCCGCCCGAGCGGCTGCGTCGACCTGCTCACCGGCCGCAGCTACGGCGAAGCCGACCCATGCCCCGAAGCGGGGCCGGCCAGGGAAAGCCTCGTCGAAGCGATCTCCGGGCAGGACGACACGCTGATGGAGCGCTACCTCGACGGCGAAGCCCTCGACGCGGACTCGCTCGCCGACGGCCTGCGCCGCGAAGTGCTCGCCTGCGCCCTGCATCCGGCGCTGCCGGCCACCGACGAGGGTATCGGCGCCGCCGAACTCCTCGACCTCATCACCACCGCCTTCCCCGACCCCACCCAGCGCCGGGAACCCGCGATTGCCTGCGACCCCGCCGCGCCGCTCGTCGCCCAGGTGTTGCGCATTGCCGGCGACGCCTACGTCGGCCGGATCGGCCTCGTCCGGATCTTCTCCGGCACCCTGCGGCCGGACACCCACGTGCATCTCCTTGGACCCGATGGCCAGGGCGGGGACGCCACGGACGAGCGCGTCACCAGCCTCACCAGCCCCTTCGGCAAACAGCAGCGTCCGGTACCGGAGGCCATCGCCGGCGACATCGTCTGCGTCGCCAAGCTCAGCACTGCCCACAGCGGCGACATCGTCAGCGACCCGGAGCACCCGGCGCGCCTGGCGGCCTGGGCCTTGCCGGAGCCGCTGCTGCCCATTCCGGTCGAGGCACACAGCAAGGCGGACGAGGACAAGCTCTCCCAGGCCCTTGCCCGGCTCGTCGCCGAAGACCCGGCCCTGCGCCTGGACCAGAACGCCGACACCCACCAGCTGGTCCTGTGGTGCACCGGCGAGGCGCACGCGGACGTGGTGCTGGACCGGCTGCGCCACCGCTACGGCGTCAACGTCGACACCGTCCCGTACCAGGTGGCGCTGCGGGAGACCTTCAGCACCGCTGCTTCCGGGCACGGACGCCTGGTCAAGCAGTCCGGCGGCCACGGCCAGTACGCGATCTGTGACGTGGAGGTCGAACCACTGCCGACCGGCTCCGGCTTCGAATTCCAGGACCGGGTGGTGGGCGGCACGGTGCCCAGGAACTTCATCCCGTCCGTGGAGAAGGGGGTGCGGGCCCAGCTGGCCAAGGGTGTGGCCACCGGGCATCCGCTGGTCGACGTGCGGGTCATCCTGGTCGGCGGGAAGGCGCACTCGGTGGACTCCTCCGACGCCGCCTTCCAGACTGCCGCGGGCCTCGCCCTGCGTGATGCCGCCACCAACACCGCGATCCGACTGCTCGAGCCCGTGGCCGCGGTCAGCGTCTTCCTGCCCGACGAGTACCTGGGCGCGGTGCTGAGCGATCTCTCCGCCCGCCGCGGCCGCGTCCTGGGCACCGAGACCAGCGGATCTGGGGGCACCGTGCTGCGTGCCGAGGTCCCGGATCTGGAGCTTTCCCGCTATCCCGGCGACCTCCGCTCCCTCACCCACGGGACCGCGGAGTTCGCCCGCACCCACCTGCGACACCAGCTGATGCCGGACACGCTGGCGGCGCAGTTCACCGACAACACCCACGAGCACGCCTGATCTCAGCCGTGGGCTCGAGGCAGCAGCACCCGGAAGGTCGCGCCGTGGTCCGGCCGGCTGACCACGCTGACGGTTCCACCGTGCGCGGCCACGAGCGCGGCGACGATGGACAGGCCGAGCCCGCTGCCGCCACTGGCCCGGGTGCGAGAGGAGTCGGCGCGGTAGAACCGCGGGAACACCCGCTGCGCCTGCGCCTCGGTCAGTCCGGGGCCGTCGTCGGCAACCTCCACGACGACGCTCTCGGCATCCGTCGCGATCCGCACGGTGACGGCCGCGTCGGCAGGAGTGTGCTGCAGCGCATTGTTCACCAGGTTGCCCAGCACCTGACGCAGCCTGGCCTCGTCGCCGATCACCTCCGGGGTATCCGGCCCGTCCTGCACCTCCAGCTGAATGCTTCGCTGCGGGGCAACAGCTTCGCGTCATGAACGGTGTCGGCGGCGATGGTGAGCAGATCCACCGGCTCTTGTTCCAATGGCCGCTGGGAGTCCAGCCTGGCCAGCAGCAGCAGGTCCTCGACGAGCAAGCCCATGCGGTCCGCCTCGCCCTCGACCCGCCGCATCAGCCGCTGTCACGTCTGCGGGTTCGCTGGCCGCCCCTTGCCGGTAGAGCTCGGCGAACCCGCGGGGGCCAGCAGCGCCGCCACCAGCGTGACCCGCAGCGGCACGCCGCGTCGGGCGTTCACGTACGTGGTTGCCGCAACACATAGCCGACGCCGCGCAGGGTCTGGATCAGCCGTGGTTCGGTGGTGTCGACCTTGCGTCGCAAGTAGGAGACGTAGGACTCGACCACGTTCATCTCCACCGAAGTCGTAGTTCCACACGTGGTCCAGGATCCGCGGCTTGCTCAGCACCGTGCCGACGTTGGTCATCACGTACCGCAGCAGCTTGAACTCCGTCGGAGACAGGGTCACCAGCTCGCCGGCCTTCCAGACCTCGCGGGTGTCGTCGTCCAGCTCGATGTCGGCGAAGCTCATCCGCGAGGAACGCGGCAGATCGGTGAGGGCGCCGCTGCGTCGTAGCACCGCCCGAATCCGGGCCACCACCTCCTCCAGGCTGAACGGCTTGGTGACGTAGTCGTCCCCGCCGAGGGTGAGTCCGGTGATCTTGTCTTCCACCGCATCGCGCGTAGTGAGAAACAGCGTGGGGCAGACGATTCCGTCGGCGCGCAGCCGGCGCAGCACCCCGAAGCCGACGAAGCGCAGGCTGGTGCTCAGTAGGTCCACGATATTCGGCTCGTCGTCGATCACCAGTATCCGTGCCTCGGCCACCTTCACCGCCCCTGCTCCTGCTGGTTGCCCTGATACCGCTTGCATACCGGCCAGCCTGGACGGCTCGGCTGTGGGTTTGCGCTCGATGGCTGTGAACCAGCTTTGCGAGCGCAGCTGCGGTTCAATGAGGCGTGACCAACCAACTCGCGCAGGCCAGCAGCCCCTACCTGCTGCAGCACAAGGACAACCCGGTGCACTGGCGGGAGTGGTCGGCCGAGGCCTTCGCCGAGGCCCGCCAACGCGATGTTCCGGTGCTGCTGTCCATCGGCTACGCCGCCTGCCACTGGTGCCACGTGATGGCGCACGAGTCCTTCGAGGACGAGGCCACCGCGGCGATGATGAACTCCGGCTACGTGTGCATCAAGGTCGACCGGGAGGAACGCCCGGACCTGGACGCGGTGTACATGGAGGCCACCGTCGCGATGACGGGCCAGGGTGGCTGGCCGATGACGTGCTTTCTCACCCCCGACGGGGAGCCGTTCCACTGCGGCACCTATTTCCCGCCGACACCGCGCCACGGGATGCCCAGCTTCGGTCAGCTCCTCTCCGCGGTCAGCGATGCCTGGAACAGCCGACGCGCGGAGGTGCGGACTGCCGGTGCCTCGGTGGTGGCCGAGCTGGAGCGCGCCTCCGGGGTGTTCCCCGCGGCCGCCGTGGACGCCGAGGTGCTGGACGGGGCCGCGTCCGCGGTACTGAAGGACTTCGACGCCGAGCACGGTGGCTTCGGTGGCGCGCCGAAGTTCCCGCCCACGATGGTGCTGGAGGCGCTGTTGCGCCACCACGAGCGCACCGGTGACGAGCAGGCACTGGACGTGGTGTCCCGCACCGCCGAGGCGATGGCCCGCGGCGGCATCCACGACCAGCTCCTCGGCGGCTTCGCCCGCTACTCCGTTGACGCCGCCTGGGTGGTGCCGCACTTCGAAAAGATGTTGTATGACAACGCCTTACTGCTCCGGATGTTCGCCCATCTGCACCGGGTGACCGGTTCCCCGTTGGCCCGGCGCGTGGCCGAGAGCACCGCCGGGTTCCTGCTCGCCGAACTGGGTACGGCCGAGGGCGGCTTCGCCTCCGCGCTGGACGCGGACACCGAAGGGGAGGAGGGCCTGACCTACGTGTGGACGCCGCAGCAGCTCGTGGAGGTACTCGGTGCGCAGGACGGCGTCTGGGCGGCGCAGCTGCTGCAGGTGAGCCCTGCTGGCACCTTCGAGCACGGCGCCTCGGTACTGCAGCTGCCGGCCGACCCGGACGACGCGCAGCGGTGGCAGCGGGTGCAGGCCGCGCTGCTGGCCACGCGAACTCAGCGCCCGCAGCCGGGCCGGGACGACAAGCTCGTCACCGCCTGGAACGGGTTGGCGATCACCGCCTTGGCCGAGGCGGGAGCTGCGATGGACCGGAGTGACTGGGTCGCGGCCGCGCAGCGCTGCGCGGTCCACCTGCTGGACACCCACCTGGTGGACGGTCGCCTGCGTCGTGCCTCGCTGGGCGGCGTCATTGGCACGGCCGCGGGGGTGCTGGAGGATTATGCCTGCCTGGCCGCGGGACTCCTGGCGCTGCACCAGGCCGCCGGCGAGCTTCGCTGGCTGGAGCAGGGGTGCGCGCTGGTGGATCTTGCGTTGCACCACTTCGTCGATCCGGCCGAGCCCGGCGCGTGGTTCGACACCGCCGATGACGCCGAGACCCTGGTGCGCCGACCCCGTGACCCACTGGACGGGGTCACCCCTTCGGGGGCGTCGGCGATGGCCGAGGTCCTACAGGCCGCTGCGGCCTTGGTGGAGCCGCAGCGTTCCAGCCGTTACGCCGCCGCGGCCGACGCCACGCTGGCCCGGGCCGGTCTCATCCTCGCCCGCGCACCACGTTCGGCCGGCAACTGGTGGGCGGTGGCCGAGGCGGCTCTGCGCGGTCCGCTGCAGGTGGCTGTGGTGGGTGCGGGGCCGCTGCTTTCCTCTGCACGCATGCATGCACCGGGGGGCAGCGTCATCGTCGGGGGCGACCCGCACGCGGTGCCGCTGCTGGCGGGCCGGGAGCGGGTGGACGGTGTGCAGGCCGCCTACGTATGCCGTGGCTTCGTCTGCGACCGTCCGACGACCAGCGAATTTGAGCTGCGGGAGCTCCTCGGGCCCCGGTCGTCCTGACCGGACGTCACGGCTCGCTGTGGCGCATTGCGGCCAGCGGATCGAAGTAGACGGCGTCGAGGGAGACCGCCCCGGCAGCCTGTTGCTGGAGCCGGCCCCCGGCGGAGGTGACGCGCAGCTCGCGTCGGGGGGCAACGGAACTCTCCGACACCGACCGCGCGACGTCCGGCAGCGTCGCGGCGCTGTCGGTGAACGCCTGGCCACCGAGGATGACGTGGTCGGGATCGATGATGTCGCTGACCAGCGCGATGGCCCTGCCGAGCACGTGGGCGCGTTCGCGCAGCAGCGTCCAGGCGGTGACGTGGCCCGCTGCCGCCATCCGGTGCACGCCCTCCACGCCGTCCACCTGCAGGCCGGCGGCGAGTGCCGCCTCGACGACGCCGGTGTCGCTGACCGTGTCCTCGAGCCGGCCGGTGCGCCGCGGGTCGAGCACGTCGGTGGGTCCGGTCGGCAGGTGGCCGATG